>Ga0302319_10010096_pt1 | contig 18062 bp, 12 predicted proteins | sample Bog_T0_2_FD_203319 | JGI IMG/M metagenome (GOLD analysis project Ga0302319, IMG submission 203319) | Peat permafrost microbial communities from Stordalen Mire near Abisko, Sweden - Bog_T0_2 | ecosystem: Environmental > Terrestrial > Soil > Wetlands > Peat | place: Sweden: Abisko, Stordalen Mire...
CGTAGGCTCGATCCGCTGATGGCGCTGATGATCGCGACGCGGTTGAAGTCGGCTGGATCGGGCCAGGCTGGTGGACAAGCGGGGCAAACCCAGTCGGGCGCGGGACCTGGTTCCGAGGCAAGCGGCCCTCCGGCCGCGGCTCCCGGCGGCGGTGGTCAGGCGTGGCGGCAAAATGCCGGAGCCGGTCAGGGTGGAGGAGGCAGTTTTGCGCGCGTTCTGCAGCGATCGCCGCAGATTCACCTTGCCGATCTGCATAAGGGCGATGCGGTGATGATTGTCGCAACGGCCGGCAATCCGGATGCTGCGACGGCCATCCGCCTGGTCGCCGGCGTGGAGCCGATGCTGCAGGCTTCGGCCAGCGGGAGTCAAAGCATGTTCTCGGCGGCATGGGGCGGCCTGGGCGGCGCATCCGCGGGCGGCGATCAGGGCGGGGAGGGTACGCCTTAGTACCTGAATAGGAAAAAACAATGTGAACTCGCTCGAAGGCGCAAGCGTCTTAAAAGTAGAGCCAGTTCAGCGAATGGCGCAGCGGTTCCGAGAGACTCCATTAATCACGGACGAAAACCACATTTGCACCGGAGAACTGTGAAACTTAGAAATCTCATTTGCTGGAAGTGTACGAAGACGGCAACACGCCTTGCTCGCGGAGCCGCTTTGTCGATTGCTTTGGTTGCAGGACTGATGCTGGCGGTCGCACCCGTAACCTGGGCCCAGAGCACGGCTCCGGCGCCCGCGCAGGACACCGGCGGCATTCGCGGACAAGTCGCCGATCCGACGGGTGCGGTGATTCCCGGAGCCACGGTCGTGGTGATGTCGACGAGCGGGAAGGTCGCGGGCAAAGCCACCTCCGACAATGGGGGCGTTTACACGGTGCATGGTCTTGCGCCGGGAACCTACAGCGTTACCGTCGTCGCACCCGGATTCGCCACTTACCGCGTTCCCGGCATCGCGGTCGCTGCCGGTCAGATGAAGAACCTGAACCCGGCTCTCCAGATCGAAGTGGAGCAGCAGGAAGTGAAGGTGCAGGCGGAGAACACCACGGTCAGCACCAATGCGGACGAGAATGCGAGCGCGGTGGTCATCAAAGGCGCAGACCTGGACGCGCTCTCCGACGATCCCGATGAGTTACAGAATGAGTTGCAGGCGCTGGCCGGCCCTTCGGCGGGTCCGAATGGCGGCGAAATCTACATTGACGGATTCACGGGTGGCACGCTGCCGCCCAAGTCGTCGATCCGCGAAATTCGCGTCAATCAAAATCCGTTTTCGGCGCAGTACGATCGCCTTGGGTACGGGCGCATTGAGATTTTCACCAAGCCTGGCACCGACAAAACGCATGGACAGGTCCAAGTTGGCGGCAACGATTCCGCCTTCAATTCGCAGAACCCAATCCTGGCGGGAGTTACCGAGCCGGCCTACTCCTCATGGAACCTCCACGGTTCGGTTGGCGGACCGCTGTCGAAGACCTCGTCGTACTTTGCTGGCATGTTCTGGCGCAGCCAGCAAAACGAGAGCGTGCTGGAAGCGATTGATCCGCAGACAGTGGCTGTGGGCGCTGGCGGCGTGGCCGCAGGGACTTCGGTGAACGAGGCTATCGCCAATCCGAGCACACGCATGGAGATCAGCCCGCGCGTCGACCTGCAACTCGGGCAGGCCAATACGCTGACCATTCGCGAGGAATATAGCCGCGCCGTCAGCACGGACGGCGGGCTCAATCCGTTGAGCCTTCCTTCCCAGGCGATCGACGCCAACAACCAGGACAATACGGTACAGATTTCCGACAGCCTTGTGCTCAGCAAGAATCTGGTCGACGACATTCGCATCCAGTACCGCCGCATCCGCAATACGCAGACGGCAGTTTCCAATCTGCCCTCCTACACGGTGCAGGGAGCGTTCAATGCCGGCGGCAGTAACGCGCAGAGCGTTCAGGACCACGAGAACGACTACGAGCTGCAGGATTATTTCTCCGGTGTGATGGGCGCGCATTCCCTCAATTTCGGAGCCCGGGCGCGGGTCTACAACGACGTGAACTCGACCACCAGCGGCAGCAATGGCTCCTATGTGTTCCAGGACCTCGCCCATTTTGCCGGCTGCCTCGCAAGCCCGCCAGCGGCGAGCTGCGCGCCGCGCCAATACAGCTATACGAACGTGAATAATCCCGTGGCGCGCGCCGTGCTGTTTGACGCAGGGCTGTTTTACCAGGACGACTGGAAGCTGAATCCGCGGCTTACCTTCAGCTACGGGGTTCGCTGGGAGTCGCAAAACCGCATCAACGATAAGGACGACTGGGCGCCGCGCGTGACCGTTGCCTATGCTCTGGGCCGCAGTGGTGGCAAGCAGCAGCCGAAGACGGTGATCCGCGCAGGATACGGCTGGTTCTACCAGCGCTTTACCGTGGCCAACGGTTTCGGCGCGCAGGTTCCTTACATCGTTCAGACCATCCACGAAAATGGATCGAATGAGCAGCAGTTCATTGAGAATTCCGGCATTGCGTTCAATCCGAACCAGGCGACGCCGATTACGACGAGCTCGGGCGGAAGCGCGACGGGAAAGAACGCGCCCACCTTCTACACGATTGCACCCAACATGCGTGCGGCCAACGATATGGAAGCGGCGATTGGCGTCGATCGGCAACTAACGAAGACGATGACGGGGAACGTCACCTACGTCTTCTCCCAGGGCGTTCATCAGTACTTCACGGATAACCTGAGCGCCGCGGCCCTTTTTCCGGCGTCGGCAGCTGAAGCCGATATGTATCCGTCGGGTCCGGTTCCGGAGCCCACATCCAATGATCTGCAGTATCAGTCGGGCGGTTTCTATCGCGAGCATCAGCTCATGACCACTTTCCGCGCCACGTACCGCAAATTCAGCTTCTTTACGAACTACACCTATAGCCATGCCCTGGGCGACACCAGCGGCGTGGGCTCGGTGCCGTCGGTGTCGAGCTATCCGGGACTGGATTACGGGCGAACGAATTTCGACGTTGCCCATCGCTTCATGCTCTTCGGCAATTTCACGCTGCCGTGGCAGGTCGCGCTGTCGCCGATGATGGTGGCGAATGCCGGAACGCCGTTCAACGTCACCACCGGCGAAGACCTCACCGGGAACAATCAGTTCAACGCCAGGCCGACTTACGCCGCGAGCTGCACGGAGGCGAGCGCGGTGAAGACCAGCCTCGGCTGCTTCGATCTCACTCCTTACGGAACCGGCGAGAAGATCATCCCCTACGGCGTTGGCACGGGTCCATCGAACGTAAGCGTGAATATGCGTCTCAGCAAAGTTATCGGGATCGGTCCGAAGGTGGAAGGCGGTCATGGAGGCGGCGATGGCGGCCCAGGCGGCGGCATGCGCGGCGGACCTCCGGGGCTCGTGGGCGGCGGCTTGAGCGGCATGCGCGCCGGGCCGGGCCGGCTGGACGCGGCTGTCTCCCGAAAGTACGGCCTGACCCTCTCCGCGTGGGGAACCAATATTCTGAACCACGAAAACCTGGGGACACCGAACGGCGTGCTGCTCTCGCCTTACTTCGGCACTTCGCAATCGCTGGCAGGGAACTTCTTCGGACCGCAATCGGGCGGGAACCGCAGCATCAATTTACAGGCGAACTTCAACTTTTAGATAGGAGTCCGGCAGGGCACGGTCCTGACGGTCGTGCCCCGGCTTATCGTTTCTTCCACAACTGGTAGAGGCCCCAGGCAGCGATCGTGCATACGTCGCGAATGGTTCCATCGACGAGCATGCGCTCGAAGCCGGCGATGGACGCGGTGCGCACGACGAGGTCGTGCTCTTCCGGATCGGGGTCAGTGCCGGCGGCGGTCAGCCCCGTCGCGAAAAAGACGTGCATCTTTTGGCGGGCGAATCCATAAGCGACCCACATGGTTCCGAGGAAAGTCATCTCCGCCGCGACCAGCCCGGTCTCCTCACGCAGCTCCCCGCGGGCCAGCTCCTCGGGATCGACGTCCGCGGTCTCCCATCCTCCCTGCGGCAACTCGAGGCTGCGTTCCTGGATGGTGTAGCGAAACTGCTCGATGAGGTAGACGGTGTTGTCCTGAACGGGAAGGATGATGGCGCAATCGTCCTTTTCGACGACGCCGTAAATGCCGCGAGCGCCGTTGCTGCGCTCGATTTCGTCCTCCCGCAGCCGAAGCCACCGGTTGCGGTAAATCTCGCGGCTGCTGAGGGTGCGAATGCTCATCTGGAACAGGGTAGCAGCGGTCAGCTGCTTCGGGCCCTCGTTACCACCGGTTCACCGATTCGCTTCCCCACGTTTGCCTGGATTGGTCCGGGTCCGTACCATAAAGAAGAAGACATCCGAGGGTGTTTCCCGTGCAGCCTTGGGCGGCGGGCACGCCCTGACCAGAGCACATTACGCCGCCTCCTCTCCCGAACCATGACGAAGACGCCGGCGGCCCGGAAGGCACACCTTGACCTCAGCAGAAACTCTGAATCCCTCCGCTTCGGCGGAAACTGAACCCACGGAACACAACCCCGAAACACCAGCCCTGGAAGAACAACCCCACGAACACAAGCATGCCAGGCCGACGCTGAATCCGGAATGCACCCGGGAAGTGGAAATCGAGGTGTCCGCGGATGAAGTGTCGAAAAGCTTCCGCAGCGTGCTGAAGAAGTATCAGAAGCTGGCTCGCATCCCCGGCTTCCGTCCGGGTAAGGTGCCCGAGACCGTGCTGCGTTCGCGCTTCTCAGCGGGTATTCGGGAAGAGGTGGTGGAAGCGGTGGTGCCGCAGCATTTCCGGGAAGCCATTACGCAAAAGGGACTGCACCCGGTATCGCAGCCGCAGGTAACCGATCTGCATCTCGAAGAGGGTCAGCCGCTGCGCTTCAAGGCTGCCTTCGAGGTGGTTCCGGAATTCTCCGTCGATGGCTACCAGCAGGTGAAGGTCGAGAAGCCGGACACAGAATTGACCGAGGCGGAGTTTGAGGCGGAACTGGATCGTATTCGCGATGCCCGTTCCACGATGGAAGCGGTGGCCGAGGATCGCGGCCTTGCCGATGGCGATTGGGCGCAGATCAGCTTCACCGGGGAACTGGAGAGTCCTGCAGCCGCAGAGGGTGTCGAAGCTGCCCCGCCGCCCCAGCCCATCGAAGGGAAGGACGTTTCGGTGGAGGTCGGGGGGAAGGATACAGTGGCCGCCTTCTCCGATGCGTTGCGGGGATCCAGGCCAGGACAGGAGCTCAAATTCGAGGTCACCTATCCGGGGGATTTCGGACAGAAGCGTCTTGCAGGTAAAACGGTCGCATACAACGTGGAAGTCCGGGCCATTCAGAAAAAGGTGAAACCGGAGCTCACCGACGAGCTTGCGAAAAGCGTGGGCAAATACGAGAGTCTCGAAGACCTGAAGAAAGAACTGAGAGAAAACCTCGCATCGGATAAGAAACACAGGCTGCTCGCCGACACTCGCAATCGCCTGCTGGAGGCCCTGGTCACGAAATTTCAGTTTCCAGTTCCCGAGTCGATGGTGCAGACCCAAATCGATACGAGGCTGGAGCGGGGGTTGCGCGCCCTGGCCGCGCAGGGCATGCGGACGGAGGATATGCGCAAGCTGGATTTCGATCGGCTGCGGGAGGCGCAACGGGATAGCGCGCTCGGCGAGGTGAAGGGTACTTTAGTGCTCGACCGTATTGCCGATGTAGAAAACATTCATGTCAGCGACGAGGAAGTTGAACAGGAGCTTCAGGTAATCTCATTGCAAACACGGGAACCGCTGGAAACCCTTAGGGATCGGTTGACCCGCGAGGGGAGTCTGGCTAGAATCCGGGAACAATTGCGACGGGAAAAAACGGGAGATCTGCTGGTGGAGCGATTGGCCTGAAGCGCGCAATGATGCGCGAAGGTGATTCCTGTCACTGACGATGAGGCCGCAAGGCCTCAGAACTGTGAGTAGAGAAAAGCAATGGCATTAGTACCCATGGTCATCGAGCAGACGAGCCGCGGCGAGCGCGCTTACGACATTTACTCGCGTCTGCTTCGCGACAACATTATCTTTCTCGGTACGCCAATCGATGACATGATTGCGAACCTCGTTATTGCCCAGTTACTCTTTCTGTCGGGAGAAGATCCGGAGAAGGATATTCAGCTGTACATCAACTCCCCTGGCGGATCGATTACGGCCGGGCTGGCCATTTACGACACCATGCAGTTCATTCGGAACGACGTGGTGACGTACTGCATCGGGCAGGCCGCCAGCATGGGCGCGTTCCTTCTGATGGCCGGCACCAAAGGCAAACGCTTCGGGTTGCCCAACTCCCGCATCCTGATTCACCAGCCCTCGATGGGGGGCCTGGCGGGCCAGGCCACCGACATCGACATTCACGCGCGCGAGATTATCCGCATTCGCGAAATCACCAACAAGCTCATGGCAAAGCATACGGGGCAGAGCCTCGAACGGATCGAAAGGGACGTCGAACGGGACTTCATTATGAACGCGCCACAGGCGAAGGAGTACGGGATCATCGATGAGATCATCGATCGCCCGCTCACCACACCAACCGACAAGTCGGGCCGCTGAGCAGTTGAAGGAGTAGCAGGAGATGAAGACGCGTACGGGATCGGATGAAGCACTACGCTGTTCGTTCTGCCACAAATCGCAGGACGCCGTTGCCAAGTTAATCTCATCGCCGAGCGATTATCCGCGCGCCTACATCTGCGACGAATGCGTGGCCGTCTGCAATTCGATTCTGGAAGACGACCGTACCGAGACGACCACGGGAGCCGCTCCCACGCACCTTCCCAAACCGCTCGAGGTGAAGGCTTTCCTCGATGAGTACGTCATCGGGCAGGATCAGACCAAGAAGAAGCTGGCCGTCGCGGTTTACAACCACTACAAGCGCGTGCAAATGAACCGGACGCGCGGCAGCGAAGTAGAGTTGTCGAAGTCGAACATTCTGCTGGTTGGGCCGACAGGCAGTGGCAAAACGCTGCTGGCTCACACCCTGGCCAAGATGCTCGACGTGCCCTTTGCCATTGTGGATGCAACCACCCTGACCGAAGCCGGTTACGTGGGCGAGGATGTGGAGAACATCATCCTGAAGCTGCTGCAGGCCGCCGACGGCGATGTGGCCCGGGCGCAAACCGGCATCATCTACATCGACGAAATCGACAAGATCGGCCGCAAGGACGAGAATCCGTCGATTACGCGCGACGTTTCGGGCGAGGGGGTTCAGCAGGCGCTGCTCAAGATCCTCGAAGGAACCGTTGCCAATGTTCCTCCGCAGGGCGGCCGCAAGCATCCGCACCAGGAATTCACTCCCGTGGATACGACCAACATTCTCTTCATTTGCGGCGGCGCTTTCGTCGGGCTGGAGCGGGTGGTTGGCCGCCGGGTCGGCAAAAAGGCGCTGGGCTTCAAGGCGCTTTCGGACAAAGAAGCCGAGGTGGGCGGCGTCGCGATTCACGCGCAGCGGGACAGCGAGCTCCTTCGTCAGGCCGAGCCCCAGGATCTCATCCGGTTCGGATTGATTCCGGAATTTGTAGGACGTCTTCCCGTGATGGGCATCCTCGACGAGCTGGATGAGGCGGCGCTGGTCGAAATCCTGACCAAACCCCGCAACGCCATCATGAAGCAGTACCAGAAACTCTTCGACTATGAAGGCGTCAAGCTCACCTTTACCGACGAAGCCACCAGGGCGGTCGCTCAGGAGGCCCTGCTGCGCAAGGTGGGAGCGCGCGGGCTGCGCATGATCCTCGAAGAATTAATGCTCGACCTGATGTACCACCTGCCCAGCAACAAGAAAGTCAAAGAGATGGAGATCGTAGCGGAGATGGTCAGGAACCGCAATCTCTCTATGTCGCTGCTGGACAAGGCCGGCTGAGCCGCAGAAATCTCGTCGCAAACAGAACGAATCGGCTGACTTTCGTGGCGCCTCCCTGCGAGTCACCAAAGAAACGTGACCCTCGGTCCATCACCCCCGTCTAACGACAGATGCCTGATCGGAGCCGCTGGGCCATGTCCAGTCGACTTCCCGTATCGATAAAAGTGCCGGTGACCCTCGCGCCCATTCTCCAGATGGGTTACTCTCTCCTAAAGAGCATGACCCTTTACAATCGTCGCAAGATTGCCGCCTCGAAAGGAATCCCGTGAGCCAGCCGTCGAAGGAAAGCCGGGAACGAAACGAGCTCCGCAAGTTCCCCATGATGCCCATCCGGGACATGGTGATTTTTCCCCACATGATGACCCCGTTCGTCGTCGGCCGCGAGTCAAGCGTGCGCGCGCTCGAAGAGGCGCTGAACGGCGAGCGGAAGATCTTCCTGGCCACGCAGCATGATGCGCGTGTGGATGAGCCGCGGCCCGATGAGATTTTCCAGGTGGGCACGGTGGGCAACATTGTGCAGAGCGTGCGCATGCCCGACGGCAACATCAAGGTCCTGGTGGAAGGAATCGAGCGCGCCCGGGCGGTCGAGATCAGCGATGCCGACGGTTTCTTTGTGGCTACCGTCAAGCTGGCCAGGCCGCTGCCGGAGATCACCCCGCAGGTCGAGCAGCTGGTGCAGCGCGTTACCTCTCTTTTCGAGCAGTATGTAAAGCTGCAGCAGTCTCTCAATGTCGAGACCGTGACCTCCGCGATCCGCACCGACGAGCCGTCCAAACTGGCCGATACGATTGCCGCCAACCTGCAGCTGGAAGTACCGGACAAGCAGGAGTTGCTGGATATTTTCGATTTGCCAGAACGCCTGCTGAAGATCGCCGACGTGCTCGACATCGAAATCGAAAAGCTGAACATGGACCGCAGCATCCAGTCGCGCGTGAAACGGCAGATGGAGCGGGCGCAGAAAGAGTACTACCTCAACGAAAAGATCAAGGCGATCCAGAAGGAGCTCGGCCGGGGAGAAAAGAGCGAGTTCGACGAGCTGAAGAAAAAGATCGAAACGGCGGGCATGCCGAAGGACGTCTTCGAGAAGGCGACCCAGGAGCTGAAGAAGCTCGAAGCGATGCCGCCCATGTCGGCCGAGTCAACCGTTTCCCGCAATTATCTGGACTGGCTGCTTGCCGTGCCGTGGAGAAAGAAATCCAAGGAGACGCGCAGCATCGATCACGCGGAGAAAGTGCTCAACGCGGATCACTACGGCCTTGAGAAGATCAAGGAACGGATTCTCGAATTCCTGGCCGTGCGGCAGCTGGTGAAGAATCCCAAAGGCTCGATCCTGTGCTTCGTTGGCCCCCCTGGCGTCGGCAAGACCTCGCTGGGAATGTCCATTGCCAAGGCCACGGGCCGCAAGTTCGTGCGCATGTCGCTGGGCGGCGTGCGGGACGAAGCGGAGATTCGCGGTCATCGGCGCACCTATATCGGCGCTCTGCCGGGACAAATCATCCAGTCGATGAAGAAAGCCGGCACGCGGAACCCTGTATTCATGCTGGACGAAGTGGACAAGATGGCCTCCGACTTCCGCGGCGATCCATCCTCGGCGCTGCTCGAGGTACTCGACCCGGAGCAGAACCACAGCTTCCAGGATCATTACCTCGATGTAGAGTATGACCTCTCGCAGGTGTTGTTTGTGGCGACGGCGAACGTGCTGCATACGATTCCGGCCGCATTGCAGGATCGCATGGAAGTGCTGCGCCTCCACGGCTACACCGAAGCAGAGAAACTGGAGATCGCGAAACAGTATCTGCTGAAGAAGCAGCGCGACAACACGGGCCTGACCGAGAAAAACATCACGTTCACGGATGCGGCGCTGGCGGATATGATCCGCAGCTATACCCGCGAAGCGGGCGTGCGCAATCTCGAGCGCGAGATCGGCAACGTTTGCCGGAAAGTGGCGCGGCGTGTGGTGAAGAGCGGGGCCAAGTACAAAGAGACGCTGACACCGGAGAATCTACCGGATCTTCTCGGCGTTCCAAAGTACCGCGATTCCTCCGTTCACGAGAAGAGCGAAATCGGCTTGGTCAACGGGCTGGCATGGACCGAGGTCGGCGGCAGCATTCTGCAGACCGAAGTGCAGGTGCTGGACGGCAAGGGCAAGCTGACGACGACGGGGCAACTGGGCGACGTAATGACGGAGTCGGCGCAGGCGGCGCTTTCGTATGTGCGGAGCCGGGCACAGCACCTTGGCCTGCCGAAAGATTTCTATCGCAACGTCGATATTCATATTCACGTTCCCGAGGGAGCGATTCCGAAAGACGGGCCTTCGGCCGGCATCACGCTGGCGACGGCGCTGGCCAGCGCGCTGGCGCGCATTCCGGTTCGCCGTGACCTGGCCATGACCGGCGAAGTGACGCTGCGCGGCAAAGTGCTGGCGATCGGCGGGTTGAAGGAAAAGCTGCTGGCAGCCCATCGCGCGGGTATCTTCGAGGCGATTCTGCCCGAGGACAACCGCAAGGATCTCCCGGATATTCCGGAAAACCTCCGCAATGCCATGAAGCTGAACTTCGTCGACACGATGGACGAAGTGTTGAAGATCGCCCTTGAGGCGCCGTTACCGGAGTTGAAAGAAGAAACGCCGGACGTTCTGGAGGCAGGCGTACTCAACCCGCCGCCGGCACCCGAACAGCGCCCACATCAGTAGCAGGATCCGGGTACAGGTTTGCAGAGTACAGAAGGCAGGTTCGGGATCGAGCCTGCCTTTTCTATTGGGCGGTGGAGAGCCCGCTTAAGATGCCGCCGATGGATTTTCCTTCAACCTTCATGGTCCATATCGGACCGTTGTCCTGCCAGAGACGCAGGTCAAATGTCTTTCCTATTGGGATAGTCTGTCGAACAATCGGTTCGAAGATCAATAATTTGCCGGGTTCGCATTGCTGCGGTCTGCCGTGGGCCTCGTAGAAGTCGGCTTCGCCCTTACCAACAACTTGCGCGTGGCCGTCAGGATCCACTAAGACTGCGGTCTGTTCGTCGACTCCGATGGCGCGGATACGATCTGCTTTCCCCGAGGCGAGGATGCGGGCCATGAAGACGAGCAGACGGCCTTCGCGGTGGCGTGTGTCGAAGTGCGAGTCGGTGATGATGCCCTGCAGGATGGGAATGCCAAGAAGGTCGGGCGCGATGACCACCTGATGCATGAAGGGGTCGGCGAGCGCGGCGTCGGAGGAGAGGTCAGGCCCATCAGGGGGATCGTTCTGCGCGGAGTAAATGTATTGTCCGAGAATAGCCAGGCCAGCACTGGTTCCTCCGACAGGAATGCCGCGCTTGACCGCGTCGCGCAGAGCGGTTTCGACGGGCGTTTCAGCCCAGAAATTGATGTACTTGCCCTGATCGCCGCCGGAGAAGAAAATCGCCGAGGCTTGTGTAATCGTCCTGGTTACAAATGGGTTTCCCGCGGCAGCGCGGCCGGGAATGATCAGGGTCGCGACCGAGTTGAGATGGCAGAGGCCCTGGATGTACGGGTTGTAGGCGTCGGTCCCTGAGGCGCGCAGCACCAGAAAATCGCCGCCGTCGGCGTGGTCGCAAAGCCAGCGAAAGGCTTCGTCGAGATCGGTGCCGCCGCCCATCAGGGCATATCCCGCGCGCGGATGGACGTGAACATCCTGATTCGAGCCGACGCGGAAGTAGCGGTAGGTCGCGGCCGGGGCGGGCGCTGCGCCAGGCGCGGGTGCAGATTGCGCCTGCGCCGCGGCGGCCACAATCGTAGCCAGGAACCAAAGTCCGATTCTCACAGTTTCGCCAAAGCCTGATCGAGATCGGCGAGGATGTCCTCGACGTCTTCGATGCCGACAGAGATGCGAACCAGACCATCGGTGATGCCGATGCGTTGCCGCTCCTCCGGCGGAACCGCGGCGTGCGTGGTGGTCGCGGAGTGGGAGATCAGTGACTCCACGCCCCCGAGCGATTCGCCATTCGTGATAACGCGCACGCTTTGCAGAAGCTTGTCGGCGTTGGCGCGCGAGCCGATCTCGAAGGAGATCATCGACCCGAAGCCCGACATCTGGCGCTTCGCCAGTTCGTGCTGCGGATGCGATTCGAGGCCCGGGTAGAAGACGTGGCTGATTTTCGAATGCTGGGCCAGGTAAGCGGCGACCTTGCGGCCATTCTCATCGTGCTGCCTCATGCGGACGGCGAGGGTCTTGACGCCGCGCAGGATGAGCCAACTCTCGAAGGGCGAGAGAATGCCGCCCGTGCATTTCTGGACGAAGCGAAAATTCTCCGCGTGTTCGGGCTTGTTGGCGACCAGCACCCCGCCCAGGCCGTCCGAGTGGCCGTTCAGAAATTTGGTGGTCGAGTGCATCACGATGTCGGCGCCGAGCGCGAGAGGCCGTTGGAAATACGGCGACATAAAGGTGTTGTCGACGCTCATCGGGATGCCGTGCTCGTGCGCGATGTCCGCGACGGCGTGGATGTCGGTGAGGGTCATCAGCGGGTTGGTCGGCGTCTCAATGTGGATGAGTTTCGTCGCGGGGCGAATGGCGCGGCGGACGTTGTCCGGGTTCGACGTATCGACCCAGGAAAACTCAATGCCGTGACGCGTGATGACCTGGCTGAAGAGGCGCGTGGTGCCACCGTAAACGTTGTCACCGCAGATGACGTGGTCGCCGGTGTGGAGCATGGTGACCAGAGCGGCGATCGCCGCCATCCCGCTCGCGAATACGTGGCCGGAAGCGCCGCCTTCGAGTGAGGCGAGCGAGGTTTCGAGGGCATCGCGGGTGGGGTTTGAGACGCGGGAGTATTCCCAGCCGCGATGTTTTTCGATGCCCTCCAGCTGGTAGGTGGAGGAAAGGTAGATGGGAACGTTGACAGCGCCGGTGCGCGGGTCCGGTTCCTGGCCGTCGTGGATGGCGCGGGTGGAAAAGCCAAGCTGGGTATTGGTCATGACCTTTCCAGGGTACAGGGTTCGGCGTTCAGCGTACAGGGTGGGGTGCGCGGAGGCCGGCTTGCGAAGAACGGCGCTGATGGTTCGTCGCCTGGACCAGCTCTCCCGGGTGTGAGCGACAAGAATTCAATTCGATGATCCGGCGTCGTTATACGCAGATCAGGAGCGGCAGGGATGAGGGTTGAGTAATTGGCGTTTAGAGAGAGAGGAGTGGACTCGCTCCGCGAGTAACTCGCTGTGTAACTGCCCGCCAACCCCGTCTCTCCAGCCGTCCTGACCTACTCCCCGTGGATCGGTAATCGAATGAAGAATGTGCTGCCAACGCCCATTGTGCTGTCGAACCAGATCTGGCCATGATGCTGCTGGGTCACAACCGCATGAGCCAAAGCCAATCCCTGGCCGGTCCCCTTGCCCGGCGGCTTGGTAGTAAAGAACGGCTCAAAGATTCGCGATCGGATGCTCTCGGGAATTCCGGCCCCGGTGTCGCGGATAGCGATCCTTACCGCGTCCGGCAACTGTGTTGTGGAGATGGTGATCGTGCCCTTTTCGGTGGACGCTCGGGCTGGATTATCGGCAATCGCCTGGCTGGCATTCACGATGAGATTCAACAGCACCTGATTGAGCTCTCCGGCGTGGCATGGCACTGGCGTCAGGTTGGGGTCGAGTTGCTTTATCATCTCAGCCACGTATTTCCACTCATTGCGCGCCACCGTGGACGTGATGTTGATGGCGTGGTTAATGTCGACCATCACCTTTTCTTTGCACCCAGGGTGGGAGAATTCTTTCATGGCCCGAACGATATTGGAGATTCGATCCAACCCTTCCAATGCCTGATCGATGGCGCTGGATGTGTCTCCCAGCAGGTAATCGGTATCGGAATTTTGCCAGGCCGTGCGCAGATCCACGGCCGTCCGAGCTGCAATGCTGCCCTCCGTCGATTCATCCACAACCCCGCGGGCGAGGCGAAGCAGGTTAGCGACATCGCACCAGGAGTCTTTGAAGAATCGGACATTATCCCCGATGTACTGGAGCGGGGTATTGATTTCGTGCGCGATACCTGCGGCCAACTGACCTACGGCTTCCAGCTTCTGCGCCTGGCGCAGCTGGTCTTCCAGAAATTTGCAATGCGTGACATCGCTTCCGGTAAGTATCAGGCCGGAAGCGCCCTCCGGTCCTCCCTCTGGTCCGGGAATGGGCTGGATTCCGATATCAAGAAACCTTGTGTCCGCTCCCGCTCTTCTGAATTTGAACTCCCGGGAAAGAAAGCCGGTTGCCGCCAGCCAGTGGGGCAGCTCACGATGGAATTCCGGTTGCAGCCATTCAATTCCGCAGCTCTCGAGGTTACGGCCTACCGCATCGGTCGACTGAATCGAGAAGGTGGTCGTCGCCGCGTTGTTCCATCGCGTGATGCGGCCCTGTGAATCCAATCCGATCAGAATCGATGGAATGCACATCAGGAAAAGCTCGGTTTCCCCGTGGACTAACTGCAGCGCCTTTTCCGCATCCTTGCGCTCTGCATCCCGCAGTTCCAATAGCTCCATCGCCTCGTCAAAAGATTGTGCCAGTTGTCCCAGTTCATCAGGGGCGTGCGGCAACCCGGTACGGACAGTACTGGCTCCCGATGCAAATAGCCGGGTGGCGGCGACCAGCCGATTCATAGGCTGGATAAGAATGGAGTCGGCAAAGAACCAGATGACTGCCGCCGCGAGTAACAATGCAATCCCAAGGATGGCGAGGTTTTTCACCATGAGGAAAGTTGCGCTGCGCGCAATCGGTTCCTCGGCAATCCCTGTGAGAATGAACATGTAGGGTGCGGCGTCTTCTTTTAACCGCAACTGACTAAAGGCATAGATCCGATCCACACCATCCTGTGAGACTCGGCGGTACGTGCCCTCGCGGGAAGATCCTGCAATGATCCGGAAGACCTCGCGGGGAACAGGAATGCCGGCAGTTACTGTCGAAGTCTCGGGAGACCGGAACAGTCGTGTGCCGCGCCAATCCGTTATCGTCACAGCGGTGCCTTCATCCATTTGCACTTTGGATAAAAACCGGGAGAACTCATCCAGATTGAACCCGGCGATGACGATAGCGGCCAGATTTCCGCGATCGTCGAAAGCCGGATAGGTGTAATTGATCGATCTGGCGTTGCTGATCCTCCCAACGATGTATTCCCCCACCGAAAAGTCGCGGGTGCGGATCGCATCCCGAACGTGCTTGCGATCGGCGAGGTTGATTGTCCCCGGCTTAATGGGCATCGATGATGCAAAGGCGTTTCCGTCGGGCGTGACCGCGAGCAGGACGGTGTAGTAGGGAAAGCGGCGATGGATATCGGCAAATAACTGGTTGCATTTGGCGGCATTGGTGTGCCGAACCTCCGGCAGCTGGGCCAGCAGTGTGAGCATGGTCCTGGTGGAGTTGGCTATCTGTTCCTGCTGGGCGGTCAGACTGCTGACTAAGAGGAGCGCTTTCTTTCTTGCTTCCTCCATCTTGCTCTGGCGCTGGTTGATGCCCGAAAATACGATAACTCCAAACGCAGGAAGAAACAGGACCAGCAACAGCGCGTGCAGTTTCTTGCGAATCGACCAGTGGGGCATAACGGTTGTCCCTGCCCGCAGGCTCTTCCCAGCGGAATGCGTCTCATGGAACGGCTTATTGTCGCCCCATTCAATCGCGGGGCGCTCGAGTCTGTACTCTGAAGACCCGCTATCGATGAACCGGGAGGCAACAATCTCCCAGGCGGGCGAGTGAAATCCTCCCTCCTTCGTGTTCCTTCGGCTAAGTTGCGTTTCACTTTAGGCAGGGTTTGGAAAAAAACTGCCCCGGTGACTCCGCAGCTTGTCGAAACTGGCTTAGATGTCGACGGTGTTCATCCGAGGGCCCGCCTGCCAGTCGCAAACACCGCTGTATGATTCCAGCTGCGATGCAATCGAGGTCAGCCTTAGGAGCAAAGCCATCGACAATTTGAACCGGGCCATGGAGCGGGCGAGTGCCATCCGGCCGAGAGTCGGCGGGGTTCCTTACCTGGCCGTGAACGAATACTGCGACCGGCGACAATTCTTCTCAGTTCGAGGAGCAACAGATGCCGGGTTATCAGCCCGCTGCTTGAGGCGACGACTCGGCGGTGTACTGTACCAATGACGATGGAGGCCCGACGACCTCCCGACCCTCTACTTGCTTACAATACGGGCAGACCTGCTGTTCAACCATGACGACTCCCCCAACCAGCGCCGCTGGCGCTCCTTCAACCCGCTTATTCGGCAGAACGAGGCTCCTCCTTCTCATCACCTTACTGGTGATCCTGGCCCTGTGCGTGGTGTTCTCCTGGGTGACACGCGGGGCCATGGCCAGCCTGGCCTCTTCTCGCGCGCACGGGGGCGGCGAGGGTCAATCGATCGTTGACCTGAGCCCGTGGCAGACGGCACAGACGCTGGCTTCGCTGGCGGTGACCGCCGAAGAGAACGAATACGCCCGCGAGGCGGAACACCTCGCTGACCACGAAGTCGATCAGGCGTTCGCGGCGGCTTTGCGCGCGGCAGAGCTGCAGACAAGACAGCGGGTGCTGACGGGCGAGGCGCTCGAGCTGTCGCAGAGAGTGACGGAGCTGCAGCAGGAGATCGCGCAGGATCGGGTGCAGGTGGAGCAGTTGAAGGCAAAGTCCACCGCACCAGGGTCCGGGGCAGCGCCGGGTGCGCCGGCTGGGGATGATGCATTTGAGGTCGCGAAGGCGCAGCTCGACCTTGACACCGACGAGTTGACCGATGCGCAGAGCGATCTGGAACGGGCGACTGGCAACCAGAGCGTCCGGATCCAGAGCGAGTTGGCGGCGCACGAGGCCGCGATGCGCAAGTACGACAGCCAGCAGCAAAGCGCGAGCCAGGCAGCGGCGGTTTCCGTGAAGAGTCACGGAACGCTGGCGGGGCGAGTGGAGGCGTGGTTCAACCAGCGCAGCCGGTATGCCTCGATCGAGGAGGCGCTGGCGGAGGCGCAGAGCGATGCGCAGAGCATCACGGCTGAGCACAACGCTCTGGAGTCTAAGCTGAAAGCGGGCTCGGCGGCCACGCAGGGCGCTGGCCAGCTCGCCGAACTTCGGAATCGCAGCACCGAGCGGCAAATCCTCTCGATTGACGACGACCGTATTCAAACGGAGCAGCAACTGGCCTCGGTCTACAACAAGTGGGGCCAGCAGATCCGATTGCAGCATCGCATCGTCCTGCACCTGATCGTGCAATCGCTGGAGCTGATCGTCCTGATTGTTCTATGCATGATTGTGGGCGACACACTGGTGCGCCGCGTGATGGCACGTCCAACGCTCGATCGCAAGCAGAGGGAGACGCTGCGAACCATCCTCGAAGTGTGCGTGCAGGTCGTGGGGGTGTTGCTGATCGCGCTGGTCCTGTTTGGGCCGCCGCACCAGACGGGGACGATGATCGGCCTGGCGACCGCGGCCGCCACGATTGCGCTGCAGGACTACATCCTGGCGTTTCTCGGATGGTTCATGCTGGTGGGCAAGAATGGGATTCGCGTGGGCGACATGGTGGAGATCAACAGCGTGTGCGGGGAAGTGATCGAAGTGGGCCTGGTGAGCACAACGCTGCTGGAGACAACCTGCCTGGCGGAAAAAGGCGAGCCCACGGGACGCCGCGTCTCGTTCCTCAACAGCTTCGCCATTCGCGGCCAGTACTTCAACTTTTCGAGCGAAGGGCAATGGCTCTGGGATGAGATCGCGGTCAGTGTTCCGCCGGGCGAAGACATTTACGCTTTCGCGAAAAGCGTGGAAGAGGTGGCTCGCCGGGAGACGCAGGAGAGCGCTCGCCTGGCAGAAGAGGAGTGGAAGCGCAGTGCCCGGGTGGCCGGGCTGACACGGCTCGGCGCAGCGCCGATTGTCACGTTGCGTCCATCGGCCGCGGGCATCGAGCTGCAGGTGCGCTATGTGACACGTGCTTCCGGACGCTTTGAGGTGCGGGACCGCCTGTATCGGGAGGTGATCCAGCTGCTCCGGAAAAAGGGGAAGCCGGGCCAGACGGAGCCGGCCGGCGCGGGCGCAGCAAATGTTCCGGGCTAGGAACGGCCCGGTGCAGCTGGACGGCGCCTTCGGGGGCGACTTCGATTTCGAGTGGGTCGCCGACGCCGAGTTTGGCCTCATCGGCAACAGGCTTGGGGATGCGAACGGCGAGGCTGTTGTCCCATTTCTGGATTTGGGCGCGCATTAGTTCTCCTTCGGCGATACAGAGTATCTCCGAATGTAGATACAGTGTGTCAATTCAGTGGGACGACAGCTGGATTTTCGCCCAGCATCACACGCCGCCGT
>Ga0302319_10010099_pt1 | contig 18058 bp, 14 predicted proteins | sample Bog_T0_2_FD_203319 | JGI IMG/M metagenome (GOLD analysis project Ga0302319, IMG submission 203319) | Peat permafrost microbial communities from Stordalen Mire near Abisko, Sweden - Bog_T0_2 | ecosystem: Environmental > Terrestrial > Soil > Wetlands > Peat | place: Sweden: Abisko, Stordalen Mire...
GCGCTGCAAACTTCGCTTTCCGGAGCAATGGGCCACGGCGGTCCCGGCATCCAGGCAAGTTATACCTGGAGCAAGTCACTCGACGACACAAGTCAGGCTGGAGGGGGCTTCCCGCAAAACCCCTTCGATACACACGCGGAAAAAGGCCCATCCTCGTTCGATGTAACCAACGGCTTCGGCCTCAGCGTGGCTCAGGATCTGCACCTAGAGAGCATCGGATTTCTGCATCCGGTGAGCAAGAGGGTTACCGATGGATGGGAGCTTCTCAGCATCTCCGGCATCAGCTCAGGCTCACCCTTCACAGTCTTTTCGGGCATTCAGCAGACGGGCGCAGGAGCCAACGGCGTAGACCGTCCCGACCTGATTGCCAAACCCCATCTCTCCACCGCGCGCAAAGACCGCAAGGACTACTTTGGCGAAGGCGTCAATAATGCGGCGACCTTCTTCTCCATCCCCATCCACGTGGCTGGCGGCACGGGCCCCAACCAGGGACGTTTCGGCACGCTGGGCCGCAACACCTTCCGTGGCCCGGCCTTCTATAACTACGACTTTGCGCTCATCAAAAGCACGCCCTTCGGACGCCGGAAGAGCGGAGCCGAACTCGTAAGCCTGCAATTCCGCGGCGAGTTCTTCAACCTCTTTAACATCGTCACCATGGGCCTGCCCGCCAACATCCTCACCGGTTCCGGCTTTGGCGAGATCAGCAAGACCGCCGGCAACTCCCGCCAGATCCAGCTATCTCTCAAGCTGGTGTACTGATTCGGGCAAGTTCGCCACAGTCGATTGAACCCATGTCGCCGCGTCTGCGTTATTCTCTTCATGCCTCTGCGTCTTTCACGCGGTTGCTACACTCCGGCAAAAGGGAATCGTGCATGAAAGCAAGTGCAATCGAGTTTCGGCTCCGCATGGCGATCAACGCAATCATCATCGTACTGGGCTTTTTATCGCCATGGATTGAATTCTGGAGTATCGGCAAGCGCATCACGTTGCTCGAGGGTCTGGCTCTGGAGATCAGCCGCCTCGGTCTCCTTCGCTTCACTGTGGCCGCACCTGTGGTGACTGCCGTTGCTGCCCTCATCGCCGCCACTGGCGCCATTCTGAGGGTATGGGGAACGGCCTGGCTTGGCCCCTCGACAGTGATTAACGGCCAGATGCTGGCCGGCACTGTCATGGCCGATGGCCCATATCGCTATGTGCGCAATCCGCTCTATCTGGGCGTGTGGTGCATGGTGGCCGCGTTGGCTTTCCTCATGCCCGTGAGCGGCGCGCTCTTTACCATGACTCTAATCACGGTTTTTTTGCTGCGCCTGATCCTGGGTGAAGAGGCCTTCCTCACAGCCAGGCTCGGCGAGCCTTACCTGAACTACCTGCATGCTGTCCCACGCCTGATTCCGCGCCTTCGGACCACCCTGCGACCCACCGGCAACCAGCCACACTGGCTTCGCGCCATAGCTTCTGAACTGACTCCCATTGGGGTCTTCGTAGCCTTCGCAGCCTTCTCCTGGAGTTACAGCGACCGCCTTATGGAAAAAGTGATCATGGTCAGTTTTGGCCTCTCGCTGGTGGCGCGGGCATTCATGGTTGGGAACAGGGAGGACTCCGGGGCGTGAATCTAGCTTGCTGGCGCGGCTTTCTTGTCCCTCCCGCCCAGCTTTCCCAGATGCGTCCACTTGAAACCATTCGGATACTTCAGGCCGTAGCCCATCAAGCGATCCACCCCGATGTGATTGATCCAGATCAGAGCGATCGGCACAAGCGTGGGGCTGTGCAGCAAGAGAGCCGACACCGCCAGCGTCGCAGGCGTTGCGTAGGAATGAATCGCGTTGTAAATACGCGCGCCCCAATTGGGTCCGGCCAAATAGCCCAGCATGCTCAGATCGGGCGTCAACCACAAAGCCGCAAAGAGCCACCAGCTAGAGCCTGTGCGGGCATAGAAAACAGCGGAAAGCGCAGCCGCTGCCAGTCCTTCCAGCCTCAGGATGATGTGGACAGATCTGCCCGACGCCGGTTCTGGATCATATGCGGGACGATCCGTCGCAAGGAACGCTGTAGCCATACATGAATGGATGAAGCTGCGTGGTCCGCGGATGAAGAAATTCTGCATTCCCAGCCCGCCTCGACCAGTTCTCGACACCCGGCAAATGACAAAGGGGAAGAGCAGATCGCTCCTCCCCTTTGCCGATTCGCCAGTCCGGGTTACTGTTTCCTGACTACTGTCAGCAAGGCTACTTCTTGGTGGGGGCAATCACGTCCTTGGCGGCCTTGGCCACGCGGAACTTGACGACCGTCTTCGCCTTGATCTTGATGGCCGCGCCGGTCTGTGGGTTGCGGCCGATGCGAGCCTTGCGGTCTGCCTTCACCAGGCGGCCAATGCCCGGAATCACGAAGACGCCGTTCTTCTTGGTTTCCTTGACGGCCGTTTCCGCCAGCAGATCCAGGAAGGCTGCGACTTGCTTGTTGGTGAGTTCCAGCTTCTCGGCGAGTAGCCGGGTCAGCGCGGTCTTGGTCAATCCAGTTGCCATGTGTGTTCTCCTTCTCGGCGAGCCCTTAGGCTGCCTGTGTTGCCGGGCTTCCGCCGCTGTATGCGTACCGCATGGGGGGAGTGCGACCGAGGCAACGCTTGCACGTTTCCCCTGTATTCATGCGGGTTCGGAGAACCCCGTCGTTCGTTACAATGCGACTTCTGTGCGGTTAAAGTCAATACAAAAAGCCTGATTTCCACAATTTTCTTTGGGTTTTATGCATATTTCTCCTATTTTTGCCCTAATTTGCTTGGTTTTCCCGGTTTTGAGCCAGCGGTCGCAGCCAGGATAGCGGCGAAACGCTCCATTGCGGAACGCAGCTATTTCAACCCGAACAACACCTTTTTCCTCGGCGCGAGGGTTGCGGCAATCGGTGTGTTCAGGGCATCCACCACCGGCGCAAGCAGCTTGAAGTGCTTGATCAGCGTCCCCGCAAACCCCGGCTCAAGAGCAGTCTCAGCGGGCAGCGTCGTGCTCAGCCCCCACTGCTTGCACTTGATCAAATCCATCGCCGGATGCTCGCACGGGAACCCCTTCGGCGGCCGTGTCAGAGCCTCTCCCTCGAACTCCTTGAAGGTCTTCTTTACCGCCGGTCGGCCGAGCAGTTTACGAAACTCCACGTGATTCTCCAGCAGCCAGTTCCGGATCGCCGCCAGTTGCTCTTTCTCCGGCATATACGCTCCCGCGGCAATCACCACTCCCTTCGGACTCACCTGGAAATAATAGCCCGCGCCCGAAGTCTTCTCCATGCCCATGTGCGACCACCACGCCGCCACATGCGTCTTGTAAGGCAATTTGTTGTTGCTGAACCGCGTATCGCGATAGATCCGAAACAACGACTTCTCCGCCGGTCGGACGTGGTTGGGCGCAAACTCCGTCATCGCGTCCGTCACCTTGCGGATGATGGCCAGCATCGGCTCTTTCAGCTCGGCCTCGTAAATGGCCTTGCGCTCGTTGAACCATTCGCGGTCGTTGTTCTTCTCCAGACCCCGCAGAAACTTCAGGCCCTCGGGACGAAGGTGGGCGAGCTCGCCAGGAGCGGGTCTTTGCTTGATTACCATGGCAATAGAAGTCTACAGGGTTAGGTTCATGTTGGCGCTAACGAAGTCTGCGCGCGACGTACGTCGTAAGAACAATCCGACCGGCTCGCGATGCAAATGCATATCCAGCCATTTCATGGGCGTCCCCAGATCAGTTCGGTAATGAAGTATTCCGGCCCGAAAGGCTTAACTGTGACCGTCACGGCCTCGGTCCATATCGCGACATAGGCCCAGCCTTCATCATCGAACGACGGATTGCCTAACTCGCTGTTGTCCATTACCTCAACATCATCGGGAAAATCGACAGGGTTGGCAATACTCATCATATGCTCGAATCTCTTCTTCAACTGCATCACTGAGTACTCAAGTTGGAGTTCCGCGCTCAGCATACAGTGTGCCTTGTCATAGTCCCCCTCAAGTAATGCTCGCGCGAACTTCAAACTGACGACACCGTGCGGCATGTCTTTCGTTTTCATACGAATCATCACCGGATCACCTTCAGCGCCCCCCGGAACAGCCCGTCGAAGTCGCCGGCGAGCGCGGCATCCTTCGCCACCGCTTGCTCAATCGCCTTCTCCGCCGCGGGCCGCTGATAGCCTAGATTCACAAGGGCCGAAAGCACATCGTCCACCGCCGCTCCCTGCACGCTCCTCTGCACCGGCGCAACCGCAAAATCGTCCAGCTTGTCTTTCAGCTCCACCACCAGCCGCTCAGCCAGTTTCTTGCCCACGCCAGGAATCCGCGTGAGTTGCGCATGATCCTGGCCGCGAATGGCCTGCACCGTGCGTTCGGGCGACAACCCGCTCAACATCTTGATAGCCAGCTTCGGCCCCACGCCGCTCACCGTGATCAGCCGCTCGAAAAGGCGCCTCTCCTCGCGATCGAGAAAGCCGAAGAGGGCAATCTGGTCCTCGCTGACCTGCGTATGAATGTGAAGAGCCGCCTCAGCGCCCACAGAGGGCAGCGCCGTGAAGGTCGGCACCGAGATCGTGACGTCATACCCCACCCCGCCCGCCTCGACAATGGCTTGGCCGGGCTGCTTATAAATGAGCTTTCCGCGCAAGTGAGCAATCATCGTGCCCAATTGTAGTATCCCCAGCCTCTGCGCCGCACCATTCTCCTCTGCGTTTCGTCCAAAGATTGAGCACGCCATAGCTCCGGTGCGCCCTCGCCGGATACAATAGGGTTCTACGCTGCGGCACAGGTCATCGGCGTGCCGAGGTCCCGCGCGGCATCGGTCGTCCCCCGCGCAGGGGCGTGGATTGAAACTCGAGATTTGGAGCAGGTGCACGTGAGAGGCATTATCTGCCGCAGTCTGCGGCTTAAATTGGTTGCAGGACTTGGCATCGCGCTGGCGATGCCCGCGCTGGCGTTGGCCGCGGAGAGCGCGCCCGGCTTGGCCACGCAAACCACGCTGACCGCGGAGACCCACGATCTGGCCGGACGCACGCAGGCCACTGTCGCCATCTCCGTCCTCGGCGAGGATGGGCAGCCTGCATCGGGCGCAGTCTCCATCAGCGACCAGGGAACCCCTCTGGCCGGCGCGGCTCTGAATGCTCAAGGACAGGCCTCTGTTGTACTCGACCTGCCTGCCGGCGCTCACTCTCTGACTGCGGTTTATGCCGGAGACACAACCCATCGGGCTTCGCTTTCATTGGCGGCTCTGGTGCAAGCCCAGGTCAGCTCCACGCCCAATTTTGCGGTTTCCGTCGCCCCAGCTGCACTGACGCTCACCGCCGGCCAATCCGGAACCGCCGTTGCTTCCGTTACACCGCAGAACAGTGCTTCATTGACGGCCCCGATGTTTGTCACGCTCTCCTGTTCCGGCCTTCCCGATCAGGCTGCCTGCACTTTTACACCGGAAAACGTCGAAATCCTCCCCAACGCCGCAGCCGCAGTTACCAGCTCGATGGTCATTTCCACGCAAAAGGCCTCCTCGGTTGTGGCAGCGCGTCCCGGCTCGAACAACGTATCCTGGGCGTTTCTGCTGCCCGGCGCACTTGGCCTGGGCGGGCTTGCCTGGGGTTCGCGCCGACGCCGCTGGCTCGCCCGTCTCTCGCTGCTGGCCCTCGTTGGCTTCGTCGCTACGCTGGGTACAACAGGCTGCAACGCACGCTACAACTACTTCCACCACGGCCCGCCTACCAACCCCGCTACCCCTGCCGGCACATACACGGTAACCGTCACCGCACAGTCCAGCAACGGCGTTACCGCCATCACCAATTCCACCACCCTGGCGCTCACGGTACAGTAATCTGGGTTGCATGAGCCGCTGGCATTCCCCTCCCGCGGACCTTTACGCACTTGTCGAGCAGACACCGGCAACGGTGCTGCTTGAGAGTGCGAAACCCGCTGCCACCGACGCCCATGCGGACTCGTTTTCCCGCCTCTTTACCACTCCCCTCTACGTATGCGTGGCCAACCAAGCGGCGGAACTTCCCAATCTCTTTGCGCAAATCGAAAGCGCCGTAGCATTCGGCCACTATGCCGCCGGTTTTTTTACCTACGAATGCGGCGGCTGCTTTGAACCCACAGCCGACCTGCGCCCCAGCCGGCCCGGCCAGCCATTAGCCTGGCTCGGAATCTATGACCGCTGTTATCGCTTCGACCATCGGGCGGGCGCCTTTCTCGGCGGCGATCCTCCCGGCCTCGCTGCGTTTCAAAATGCCACACGGGACCAAGAACCCGCAACCGAGCAGCCGCTCGATGCCACCTTGAGCCTCACTGAGCCGCAATACGCCGAGCGCATCGCCGCCATCCATGAGTGGATTCGCGCGGGCGACGTTTATCAGCTGAACTTCACCGCACCCATTCACGTACAGGCGCAAGGCAGTCCGGCCGCGTTCTACCAGCGTCTGCGCAGCCGCCAGCCTGCTCCCTACAGCGCTTTCCTGCACACCCAGCCCAATCGCCGCATCCTTTCCTTCTCGCCCGAACTGTTTTTCAGCGTGGACAATCAAGGCGCAAACCGCCGCATTACTTCCCGCCCCATGAAAGGCACAGCGCCCCGAGGCCGCACCATCCGCGAAGACCGCGACCAGGCCGAGTGGCTCCGCAACGACCCCAAGAACCGCGCGGAAAACGTCATCATCGTTGACCTGCTGCGCAACGATCTCGGCCGCCTCTGCACATACGGCAGCGTACGCACCGAGAACCTCTTCGCCGTCGAGCGCTACCCGACTCTCTGGCAAATGACCTCCACCGTCATCGGCGAGCTGCGTGCCGATGTGGGTTTTCAACAGATATTTCGCGCCCTCTTTCCGTGCGGCTCCATCACCGGCGCGCCCAAAGTGCGGGCCATGCAACTGCTGGCTGAGATTGAGCCGCAACCGAGAGGCGTCTACACCGGAGCCATCGGCTTTTTTTCAAAACACGAGTCCGTCTTCAACGTAGCCATTCGCACGCTTGAGCTGGACGGCGACCGCGGCACAATGGGCATCGGCAGCGGCATCGTCATTGACTCGGACCCTGCCGCCGAGTTCCGCGAATGCCTTCTGAAGGCGGAGTTTCTCACGCGTTCTCCAGCCAGCTTCTCTCTTGTCGAGACCCTGCTCTGGAACGGCGATTATCCCCTCATCGAGTTCCATCTCGACCGCCTCGAAGATTCAGCAGGCTACTTCGGCTTTCCCTGCGATCGCGCCGCTATAAAAGCTGCGCTCATGAACTCCGCTAGCTTGCTAACTCGCTATCCCCGCGAAGCGGGGGCTAACTTGCTACCTCAGCAAGGCGGCACATCTGTGCAACTGCCGGATGCCCCATCCTTTCCGCATCCATTCGCGGAAAGAGTGGGAATCCACGAACCTCAATCAATCGGAACGTTTCGCAAGGTTCGTCTGCTTCTAAACCCTGACGGCGAATTGCACATCGAGAACGAACTCCTGCCCGAGACATCAATCGCTAAACCACTTCGCGTCCGCATCGCCTCGCAGCGCACCGATCCCCAGGATGCCATGCTCTTCCACAAGACGACGCACAGGCCCCTCTATGCGGAAGCCTTCAAAGCCGCAACCCAGGCAGGCTTCGACGATGAGCTGTTTCTCAATCTGCGCGGCGAGGTGACCGAGGGCGCTATCCACAATCTCTTTGTTGAAAAAGACGGCCGCCTGTTCACGCCGCCCGTCAAGTGCGGACTGCTCGCCGGCGTCCAACGCCGTCATCTGCTGGAAACCCGGCCCGACGTGTCAGAGCGCGTACTACATCTCGAAGACCTGCGCCACGCCGACGCCGTCTATCTTTCCAACGCCGTACGCGGTCTCCGCTTGGCCGTCATCGACTACATCGAAATCGCGCCGACTCCCTCCCATTAGCCGGGAAACCAAGGAACCGAGCGTTGCCTCGGCCTCAAATATGCTGGTAGACAATCCGTAGCTTGGTTCCCTAGGCTGACTCAAGGGTTGGGACAGCCTGCGGAGGCATTTCATCGAGCGGATTCATCACGCTAAGGGCAAATTGCCCAAATGCCCCCGAGACCTCATATCTGAGATCGTTCAGCGTGCAGACCTTGCCGCAGCATGGCAGCAAGACGGGAGCCAGCCGGAACCCAACCTCGGCGTTCTTCTCAGGCCTCACCCCTGGCTCAGTCCTGTCGAGATCCAGGGCATCGCCCCACCAGTCGGTGATCTCCTGCCCGCATCCCGTGCAAAAGACGCCCTCAAAGTTACCTCCAGCGTGAAAGAACTCGATGCCAAGGGGTAACTCCGCTTCAACTGAATCCGCGCGCGGAAACAATCCGGACGCCTCATCTACAGCCATCCCGATTTGCTCTTTCCTAGGGACATAGCGCGGATCGTCGGGAACAAAATAGATCCAGTTATCCGACATTAAAACCTCCGCAAAGCACCTTGGGTGCGCCTTCCTCAACTAAGCCGCGATTGCGGCGAGAACAGGATACCAAAAACGTAGGATGAAGCTGTCTCAGAAACCACAACCCGATCAGCTAGACCTTTGTAACCTCCACCAGCGTCGAATAAAACGTAGCGCCAGCCCCAATATCCGTCAGCCGTTCGCTGGTCAGCGCGTTCACGTTCGCCCCATCGGCCGACAGCTTCGCCCAGTCCATCCTCGCCGCCACCACCCCTGCGGGAACACTCCCATTCACAAGCGCGGTCAGCTTCAGTTCACCCCGGTCGTTCCAGATTCGCACTGCATCTCCGTCCGTAATGCCCCGAGCCTCGGCGTCCGCCGGATGCATCTCCAGCCGTTGACTCGTGCGCGCCTCCATCTTGCGGTGTCCGTCCAGATTGGCGAAGGTCGAATTCATGTAGTTGTCCGCCTTGCGGCCCAAGAACTCCAGCGGAAAGCGCTCCGCAAGCGCACCGAACCGCGATTCTATGGGCGGGACAAATCCGGGCAGCGGGTCAAGCTCCTGCGCCGCCAGCGTCTCCGAATAAAACTCGATCTTCCCAGACGGCGTCGGGAGCGCACCTGAAACATAAGGCTGGAACGGCTTTGTTTCTTGCGAAAGATGAAAGCCGAGAGGAAGATGCCCCTGCTCTTTCAAAGCCTCCATCGTCATATGCTCCATCCCCGCATTTGCCGAGTGCCCATCATCCCCAATCGCCAGCGCCTGCCGGATCATCTCTTCCGGCGTGTCGCGGAAGCATCCCTCCTCAAATCCCATCCGCGCGGCCAGTTGGCTGAAGAGCCACACGTTCGACCGCGCCTCGCCCGGCGGTTCAATTGCTTGTTGCGAGAGCTGCACAAAGTAGTGCCCATACGCTCCCTGAATGTCGGTATGCTCCAGAAACGTCGTTGCCGGCAGAATGTAGTCCGCGTAGTCCGTCGTATCGGTAAAGAACAGCTCGTGAACAACAGTAAACAAGTCCGTCCGCGCCATCCCCCGCCGCACCTCGTTCTGGTTAGGCGCCACCGCCCCAGGATTCGAGTTATACACAAACAGCGCCTTCACCGCCGGTCCATCGTGAGTCCCTAGTCCCTTAGTCCCTAGTCCCTCAGTCTCTTGTCCAAGTTCTGTCAGCGCCCATCCAAGTGAGGACATATTCACCACCCGCGCCAGCCGTCCCAGCGGCGAAGCCAGCGCCAGCTCCGGCCGCTCCACAGCCTTCTTGTCCCACGGGAACGCACCCGAAGTGGAAAGCTGCCCACCGCCGCCGCGATGCTTCCATGCGCCAGTCAGCGCAGGCAGCATGGCGATGGCCCGCACCGCCGTGCCGCCATTCTCCGTCCGCTGCACACCATAGTTCATGCGCAGCGCCGCGGGCCGCGTCGTAGCGTACTCGCGCGCCAACCGCTCAATCTCCGCCGCCGTCATCCCCGTCCACGCCGCCACTCGTTCCGGCGTATACTCCCGCGCCCGCTCGGCCAGTTGCGCATACCCATGCGCCATTTCGTCAATGTAGGCGCGGTCTTCCAGGCCCTCGTTCAGAATCACATGCATCATCCCCAGCGCCAGCGCCGCATCCGTGCCCGGACGTATGGCAATGTGCCAATCAGCCAGCGCCGCGGTTTTTGTTCGATACGGGTCGATCACGATCAGCCGCGCCCCGTTGCGCCGCGCCTGCTCCACAAAGGGCCAAAGGTGAACATTGTTCCCGTGGATGTTCGCGCCCCACGCCAGCACCAGCCTGGCCAGCCGGAAGTCCTCTGTCGGCGTGCCCAGCTTCTTCCCATAAACCAGGTTCCAGGCCTGGCCGCCCGCCTCCGCGCAGATGGTTCGATCCAGTTGGCTTGCACCCAGCCTGTGAAAGAACCGCCGGTCCATTGACCCGTATCCCAGCACGCCGATAGTTCCCGCGTAGCTGTAAGGCAAAATCGACTCTGGCCCGTAGCGCTCAGCGGTCTCCTTCAGCCTCGTCGCAATCGCGTCCAGCGCCTCATCCCAGCCGATGCGCTCAAAAGCCTCATGATCGCGGCCCCATTTCAGCGGCCCCTTGGCCACGCCTGCCTTGAGCTTCAGCGGATAGAGAATCCGCTCCGGCGCATACACCCGATCAAGATATTTGGCGACCTTGCCGCACAGGAACCCCTGCGTCACCGGATGCGCAGGATCGCCCGCCACCTTGATGGCGCGCCCGGTACCATCCACCGTGACCAGAACCCCGCACGAGTCAGGGCAGTCATGCGAACAGACCGTATGCACAATGCGAAAAGCAGCGGATGGGGAAGCCGCATTCATGTTGACATTGTAAGGCAGAGAAATTCAGCATGAAAACATTCGTGGCGGCAGCTCTTCGGGGAACCGAGGAGCAAGTTTTCAATACATGGGCGCAATGGATGCAGGCGCCAGAGGCTTGATCGCCACTTTGATCATGAAGGCGTGACGGCTACCGTGACTGGCCGAGCCGCCAGCGCGGGCCGCACCAGCTCCGCGGGCCAAATGTAGATCGCGAGCCGCCTCGAATAGTGCAGGATCGGCTCCTGGTTGGGCAGGGAGATACCGATCGAGGCAGCGAGATCGTTGCGCTCGATCTCGGCCTCAGCCTCTTCCAGCGGCCAGGGAACATGATGGATGTTGGCGCGGACCGACTGCCCGTCCCGATTGCGGGTAAACAGGCAATAACGTTCCGTGAGGAAATGTTCGAGTGTGCCGCTGCGGTTCTCCGCCAGCTTGTGTGTCGGCCCCAGACCGCGATAGCGCGCCTTGAAGATGACCGGGGAGCTTGAAAACCGCCTGCGGCTGTAGAACGAAAATTCCCGCTCGGCCCTATGCTCCAGGCACATTTCCGACCAATAGTACGGCAAATGATAGAAAGCGCGCCCCGCTGCCACAGCCAGCAGGTTGCTTGCATCCATCGAAAAGCAATACATACCCCTGGTTCCGTTGAACTCATCGCGGACGTAGGTGCGCAGATTCAGATCGGGAAAGCTGCGCGCCCCAGGAATGGGCGGGACGCCGCGAATTTTGATGCGGTCCAGCCAGAACGGCACCACTCCCAGCCACGCGGACCCCTGAAACGTGTCAATCTGCAGCCCCTCAGGCAGCAGCGGCGCCACATGCGCCGCCGGAACCGGCCAGTGGGCAAACAGAAGATCGTTCCAGCGCTGGGTCATTGTCCAGCGGCCCGAAGGCAAAGGCCGCGGTCTGTGCGATGTGCGAACCAAAAACTCTTGCATCGTCAACTCCTGCTCAACCCGATCGCACCCCAATGCCGTATTCTGTTCGCGAGCCCTCTCAAATGTCCAGTGAAAACTTTCTCCCCGCCGGCGCCCGCAACCAAACCGATGTTTTCGCCGTCCACGGCGCAGACCCCGAAGTCCTGGCTTATGCCATGGCCAAGTACTCCCGAAGTGCCCTTTCGATGCGGGAATCTCTCACGGAAATCAGCGCCCAGCGCGCCGAGCAGTTCCTGAACACCTTTTATTTTCAATACGGTCACCGCTCCATCGCCGATCTGGCCCACATCGCCTTTGCCGTCGAGCGCCTCAGCCTGCTGGCCGCCATTGTCCTGGTGGATGAGCAGCGCTGGGACGGACAGGAGCGCTCTACCCGCTACCAGAATTTTCTCAAATCGGGCTGGTATTTTCCCGATTTTGGAAAAGATGAAACCTCTGGCCAGCTCTATGCCACGACTGTTGAGAACCTCTTTGCCACCTACCAGCGGACCACGGCCGCGGTTCTTGAAGCCTTGCGCCGGCGCGTGGCCTGCCCCCCTACCCTCAAGCCCGACGCTTACGAGCGCACCCTCAAAGCCCGCGCGTTCGACGTAGCCCGCTATCTGCTTCCCCTGGCCACCAATACGTCGCTGGGCCAAATCGTTAGCGCCCGCACCCTGGAAAATCAGGTATCGCGCCTGCTCTCGCACCCCGCCGCCGAGGTCCGCGACCTGGGCCTGAAGCTTCGCGACGCCGCCACCGGCCCGGCCTGGAACGTAAACGCCCAGCCTGCCGCGGCGTTTGTCGACATGTTGGCCGCGCTGGATCTCGAAGCAGCGCCGGACCTCGCTGCCGAAGCCGCTCATCTGCTCACCAGGGAAGTCCGCACAGCCCCCACGCTGGTCAAATACGCCCAGCCCAACGACTATCTTCTCCACTCTCAGGCCGAACTGGCGCAGGCAGCGGGCGAGATTCTAAGTGGGCTGCCCATCGCAGACGCGCCTCTGGTGGATCTTGTCGAGTACACAGAAACCCTGGAAGTGGAGCTGGCTTCGACGCTGCTTTACTCTGCCGCACACCATCCCTACCGGCAGATTCGCGACCTGGTGGCTGCGCTGCCCGAGGCCCGTGTGACCGAAATTATCGAGTTGGGCCTGCGTCACCGCGGCCGCCACGACGAGGCGCTCCGTGCCTTCCACGCCGGAGCTGCCCTGCGCTTCGACATTCTCATGGACATCGGCGGCTTCCGCGACATGCACCGCCATCGCCGCTGCACGCAGATCATCCAGCCCTTCACCGCTCTCCATGGCTATGAAATCCCGGCTTGCGGCGACCTGGGCCCGGATGTGGACATCCTGCTTGAAGCCTACTGCCGCGGCGATTTCCAATCCGCACTCGACGCCGCCCACGCCGCCAGCGCCAAAATCGCCCTGAGCCAGACTCCTGAGGCTGCCCAATCCGCCCTTTACCTGCTGCCGCTGGCCACGCGCATCCGGTCGTTATTCAAGATGGACTTTGCCGAGGCCCAGTACATCATTGAACTCCGCTCTGGCCCTGCCGGGCATTTCAGCTATCGCCGCGTAGCCTGGGAAATGTTCAGGGCGCTTGAACGCCAGCATCCAACCCTGGCCCGGCACATCCGTGTTACAGACTTCACCAAACCCATCGACCTCCTTCAGCGGTAAGACGGCAACGACGTCAGACCCGCATTCTTTTCGAATCCTTTGCGAAACGGGTGGTCAGCCGCGAGCCGCCGTTCCGGCCCGAAAAATATCCACGCGTTTCACCGCAGGTGGTATTGCATCCTGAAGCGAAGCCCTTTAAGATGCGTCAATTGATTGGTATGGTTAGCACTGGCTCCAGTATGACCCTTTCCGCCCCGATCCCGCCCGGTCCACGATTGCGCGTGGGCAAGCTCTGCGTGGCCATTCAGGCTGGCACGCCAGCGGAGCTGATGGAGCGGGCGGAGGCGGCGCTTAAAGACTCGAATTCCGCCTCAAAGTTTCTTGAATTCCGCCTGGATTCGCTGCCCAAGCCGGCAGCGGTGCTGCCCGCGGTGAAGGAGTTTCTGGCCGAGCAACGCGAGGTGACGGTGATCGCCACCTGTCGGCGCAAGCAGTTCGGCGGACACTTCGAGGGAGCGCTGACGGCGGAGTTGGATGTGCTGTTGGCAGCAGCCGAGGCCGGTTGCAAGATTGTGGACCTCGAAGTCGAGTCGGCCGAAGAGGCAAAGGCAGCGCAACTGGCGCAGTGGCGCGCCAAGCTGCGGGCCACGGGCGCGGCGCTGCTGGTCAGCTACCACGACTTTGCGCAGACTAAAAAGCTGGAACAGGCGACGAAGCGGATCGAGGCCTTTCAGCCCGACTTCGTCAAGGTGGTTTCAACGGCGCGTTCGCTGGCCGACAATCTGGAAGTCCTGCGGCTCATCGAGGATCGCTCACTGGCGGCGCACATCGTCGGCATTGCCATGGGCGAAGAGGGCATTGTGAGCCGCGTGCTGGGGCCGAGAGCGGGCGCGGCATTCACCTTTGCGTCTTCAGGCGACGGAGCCGAGACCGCGCCGGGCCAGGTGAACGCCCGAACGCTGCACGACCTCTACCGGGTGGAGCAGCTAGACCAGGCGACGCGCGTCTTTGGCGTGGCCGGCAATCCCATCGCGCACTCGCTTTCACCGCTGATGCAAAACACCGCCTTTCGCCGCGAAAACGTGAATGCAGTGCTGCTGCCGCTGAAGGTGCGCAAGCTCAGCGACCTGCTGATTCTGGTGCGGGAGCTGCCGCTGGCCGGCGTGGCCGTGACCATGCCTCTGAAGCAGGAAGTGCTGCCACATCTCGCCAACACCGACCCGCTGACCAGCCACATCGGCGCATGCAACACGTTGCGCACCGGAGCGGACGGCAAGCTCTATGGATTCAATACCGACGTGGCCGGCGTGGTGAGGCCGCTGGAAAAGCGCTTGAAACTGAAAGGTGCGCGCATCACCGTGCTGGGCGCTGGTGGCGCGGCGCGGGCCGCTGTCTTTGGCCTCGTTGCCCAAGGCGCAGAGGTCTTCATTGTCAACCGCACCCACGAGACAGCCGTGGCGCTCGCCAAAGAAGCTAAGGCTAAGGCGCTGAAGCATGAGCAGTTTGCGAAGGCCCGCTTTGACGTGCTCATCAACACGACCCCCTGCGGCATGGCGGGCAACGCGCAGGCTCTGCCGATTGGTGAGAAGGAGCTGAACGCGGGGCTGGTCTTCGACATGGTCTATAACCCTCTGGAGACGCCTCTGCTGAAGCTGGCCAAAGAGCGCGGAATCCCTACGATCGGCGGGCTGGAGATGTTTGTGCAGCAGGGCGCGCGCCAGTTTGAAATCTGGACCGGCAAGCCAGCGCCGGAGGCGGAGATGCTGCGCGTGGTGGAACTGGAGCTGCGGAGGCGCGGATAAGTGAGGCATGATTCTACGAACGCGGTCGTGGCTTGGCACGAGCCGCAAAAAGCGAATATTAGACGAAAACAATAAAACTATTTTCCCTATTGGAATAATTCCCTCCTTAATATTTACATGATACGATGCACCTACTTGGCGGGAATCGATGTCCTGAGTTCTCTCTGTTATATCTCTCACGCCACGGTTACTGCCAAGAATCCCCCGAAAGCTTCGAGGTCCTATGGTCCCCCAACCAAGACTTTCTTCCATGCTCAGAATTCTAGCCGCAATCCTGTTTGCGGCTACCGCTGGTGCGTGTTCGCCTGCATTGGCTCAAACATTCACCGTTACGCCCACTTCGCCGGGATGCCAGTTTCTGAGCGCTCCGGCCGGAACAACGTCTGCGCTCTGTGAAACCTTCGATGCTCCGGCTGGAACCGGGAATCGCTCTGGCGATTTGAACGGCACCTTATGGGGTGTTTCGCGGCTGCTTGGCTTCGTCAACCCAGGGCAGAATATGTACTATGACGTGCAGCCTACAATCATGCAGAAGTGCGGCACAAACGTCCTGGTCCAACCGCCCAGCGATGTCGCCATCTGCGACGGACAGCTTGTGGATGCTGTTGACGATCAGACTGGCGTGACCTCGCTGGCCATGTATCCCAAGCAGCCATTCGACATTGCAGGGCGCACCGGAACCATCGCCTTTGATGTGAGCGACGACTCCGAAGGCAACCATGCAACTTGGCCGGAGCTCTGGTATACAGATCAGCCGGTGCCAGTGCCGTTTGTCCACGAAGGATCGTTGCAAGCAGTGCCAAGAAATGGCTTCGGTGTTCGATTCGCATATACCTGTCCAGCAAACTCGGGTCCGGGATGCGGCGCTCGCTTTGCTTGTCCGGATATTTCGGAAAGCGTTGGGGTGGTTACGGTCGATTCCGCGGTCGTCGTCAACAACTATGTCAGCAACGATTCGTTCGATCCCGTTGGAACCATCTCGGTTCAGCAGGTCGGCTGCGTGATTGCCTCAACGGGTCCGGGAAACATGAACCACTTTGAGCTGCGCGTCTCGCAGAACGAAATCGATGTCTATGGCACGGACGCAGGTACGACGGGACCTCTGAAGAAGATCGCCATCATCGGCAACATGGCGCTAACGCTCACGCGTGGCCTCGTCTGGATGGAAGATGCTCACTACAATGGCGACAAGGATGGCAACCAGCGGGAGCATACTTTCACCTGGGACAACTTTGCCTTTGACGGCCCTGTGCTGCCGCGCGACCTTACATTCGATGTGCTGGATGCGCTTACTCCGGTAGGTTCCAGTTATCCCGGCCTGCTCAATCTAGGCTGGCCGGTATCGCCCACCGATTCCGCGCCATTGACTCTTACCGTTACCGGCGTAAACAACATTTCAAACGCCGTTGGCGGACTTTTGACTTTTATGTTCACAGATATCAACAGCGCCAATTTGTTCACTCCCGCGCCTTTCATCAGCTATCGCGTGAACAACGGGAACTGGCAGCTCGCGCCCTGGCCATTCGGTCCCTGCCCAGTGCAGAACGGCGGCCCAGCTTGTGGCACGAACACAATTGCGGTCCCCGTCAATCTCTCCGACGTGCAACCCGGTACTAACACTATCCAGTTCAAGGCAACCGACTACGCAGCCATTTCGAATGTCGACTTGATTCTTCAAGGCGCTGGCGGCGGGGGGTGCGCAACCAATTGCCCAGTGGCCACTACAACCACCCTCACGTCCTCCGCAAACCCATCGATCGTTGGGAACCCGGTTACGCTTACGGCAACGGTTGCGGCCAGCAGCAGCATTCCCTCCGGATCGGTCACCTTCAGCGATTCCGGCGCTGCATTGGGCACGGCTACGCTGAACGGCACGGGCACGGCTACGTTCACAACCTCATCGCTGGCCGCCGGCACGCATCTTCTCACGGCGTCTTTCGGCGGCACGACGGGTTTCAATGCCAGTCAATCGACAGCGCTCTCGCAGGTTGTCAACCCGCTGATCTTCTCGACCACAACCGCGTTGAGTTCATCGGCCAATCCATCGAGCACAGGCGCAACAGTCACCTTCACCGCTACTGTATCGAGCAGTGGAGGAATTCCAACAGGAAGCGTCACCTTCAGCGACTCCGGAACCGCGTTGGGAACTGGAACGCTGAACGCTTCGGGAATCGCCACATTCGCGACCTCTACGCTGAGCACCGGTACCCACACGATCACCGCATCCTACGGTGGCGCCGCTAATTTCTCTGCAAGCCAGTCGGCATCGCTTTCCCAGATTGTGAACGCGACATCCTCCATTCAGTTCGATTGGGAAGATGGCGCAGTCGATGGATGGCAAGTGGACTGGGGCAAAGCTCTCACCATCGCCAACAGCACCACCGAAGCGTATTCAGGCACGCATTCACTCCGGATCGCTATCTCCGCGGCAGAGACGCATTCGGCAGTCGACAACGAGACCGGTTCACAACTCGCAGCTTTCACGCCGGGTTCAACCGTGACGTTCCACGTCTACAACGCAAAACTGACGGGGATCACGGTATTCCCCTTCTTCTATAACCAGAGCTGGATTCCTTCGTTCGGGACGGGCGTCCAATTGCAGGCTGGCTGGAATACCGTTACAGCTGTGATTCCCACCACCTTCAATTCGGTACATGGAATAGGCGTCCAGATCAACAGCTCCAGTTCGAATGCCGGAAACCTCTATCTCGATGCAATCAGCGTGATCCCAGCCGCAACGCCGGCGGTTCACTAAGCATGTAGGCGCATTGGTCGAAATAGCAACCTTTGCCCCGGTCCCGGTCAGGAATATTTCCGGGACCGGGGCAAACTCTTTACACCACCGACACAATCGCGAACGGCATCGTTTTGCTGGGGCAGTTGTCCGCGATGGCGAGTCGGCCGGAGGAGTTTCACCTCCAGCCGCTCACAGAACCGTACGTGACACTCTCGCGTCATACGGCTCCCATCATCCGACCTTGTTCCCTACCAACCTCCAGTGATGAAACAACTGCGGT
>Ga0302319_10010107_pt1 | contig 18049 bp, 10 predicted proteins | sample Bog_T0_2_FD_203319 | JGI IMG/M metagenome (GOLD analysis project Ga0302319, IMG submission 203319) | Peat permafrost microbial communities from Stordalen Mire near Abisko, Sweden - Bog_T0_2 | ecosystem: Environmental > Terrestrial > Soil > Wetlands > Peat | place: Sweden: Abisko, Stordalen Mire...
GGGGTCGCTATGTGAGCGTCCAGCTTGCGGAGAAACTGGCGTCATTGATCGTGCACGACACGACAGCGGCCCCGCATGAATGCCTGTCCGACCGCGAATTCCTGATTCTTAGGCTGATTGCCTCGGGTAAGACCGTGAGCGCGATAGCACGCGACCTTTCGCTCAGCGTGAAGACGGTGAGCACCTATCGGGGACGACTGCTCGATAAGATGTCCATGTCCAACAACTCGGAGCTCGTCCAGTACGCCTTCCAGTACCAGCTCGTGGAGCGCGGCTCGATCGTTATGGGAGCTGCCACCGAGAAAAAGTAGGCGAACGCCCCATCCCGCTTCAGGGAGCCGTCTGCTAGGGTAACAGTCCAAGAGGATCAGGCCTCTTGCGCAACCTACCTAAGCGCTTGGCAGAACATTATGAACGTAACTAACGGCACCCAACTGCAGCCCGCGCCCTTTGACGCGTGGGCGATCATCGACCTTTGGATACGCAGATGGCGCTGGGTGGCCCTGTGGACGGTCATCGTGGCGATAGCGGCCGCCCTCATTGCGAGCGCCGTTTGGAGCCATTCGTTCACCTCAACCGCACAGCTTATACGGTACGAACCGTCCTCGATCGACGACTCCTATCATCCGCGGGCATTGGCGGCGCCAAGTTTGGTGGTCATGCTCCAGGCTCCCGGCTTGCTGGAGGAGGTCGGATCGCACCTGAATCCGCCCCTTACGGCAAAGGAGCTCTCGGAACACCTCGAGGTCGTGCTCGACCGCAACAACGACGTCGTGACCGTCACAGCAACCGGGCGATCAAGGGACGCGGCCATCGACGCGGTCAACAAGTACTGCGCCGCGGCCATCGCCTATACCCAGGCCATCCAGCGCCAGGAAGCCACCGATGTCGGCGATAACCTTAACCGCCAGGTCGAGCAGGTGGAGAGCGAGATCGTGTCAGCCCGCAAGGAGATTCCGGCAGACAGCGAGGCGGCAGCTTCCGTATTCGCAGCCAGTCCAACTCCGACCTCTGGCGTGCCGAGCAGCCTCGAGCTGCGGATTCAGGCCGCGCGCGACCACCTAGATGACCTGCTGACCCGCTACACCGATGCGCATCCGATGGTGCGCGAGCAACGCGCCCAACTGGCCGCTCTCGAGGACCAGCAAAGCAAATCCGGGGCGCCGGAAGCGACAGGTCGGGCCTCCGGCCTGCTCGCCCCGCCCCAACCGGTGATATCCCAGCCGTACTATGGGCGGGTGACACCCGAGGACGTGGCGATGGGAGAGCGCATGCGCGCCCTGGAGACAAATCGCGCGCTGCTGATAGCGCGCCAAAGGGCGCTCCAGCCATTTCGTGAGAATCCCCCGGGCTATTTTCGCATACTCCTGTCCGCGACAGCGAACCCGACGCGGTTGCAGAAATTCCGGCTCCAGGTCGCGCTCTTTGCCTGTCTTGGCGCTGTCGTTGGCTTTTTTGGTTCGGCCGCGCAAATCCTGCTCGTGGAATCGCTCGACCGGCGGATCAAGACCCGCGCCGATGTCCTGCGCGCCACGGCGCTGCCCCTGATCGCGACTTTGGGCGATCTGAACGCGATGTCGCCGCTGGAACAGAACCAGTGGGCATTCCGCACCTGGATGGTTCTTCAGAGCAAGCTTAGCACATCACCCAACAGGGGCTTGGTATGCGGGTTTACCTCCGCCCGCAGCGGCGACGGGCGTTCCACCTGGATCGGCCTGCTCGCGCGTGCGGCCAGAACCTGCGGCTTTCGCGTCCTGACCATCGTCGCGAACGCCTCCGATCGCACGCAAACGGAGCTGGGAACGGCAGAGGCGCGGCAGCAGAAGGACGCACCTCCCAACTTGGCGGGCGATCTCTCGACGCCCGGGCACATCATCGCGCAGCTGACGAGCGAGGAGTGCCCTCCTGTCGTTGTCGTCCCATTGCCCGGCTGGATCTGGAACCTCGAACGCCGCAAGCAATGGCGCTCCGCATTTGATACGTGGCGAGCCATTGACCATGTCGTGATTCTTGTCGAATTGCCGCCCGCCTCGGCAGCCGAATCCGTCTTGCTCGCGGAAACCATTCCAAACCTGGTCTGGCTCGTCGATGGCAGCCGAAACGACTCCTCGGAGACGCTTGTCGACCTGGCCACTCTCCGGGCTGCAGCCTGCAACCTCGTAGGGGCCGTGCTCAACAGGGAGCAGGCAACGCCGCTGAAGGCGCGCTTCAGCCGATGGATAGGAAGTGCAGCGCTTCTCTTGATCCTGGGTGCCGGCGCGGCCACGCCCGTTGCGTACTCCGCCGACCCGCTCCCATCCTCTCCGCCGCCCGGGGTTTCAACGGCGGCCGAGTCGCCCCGTAGGCCCGACTGGCAGGAACACCTCACCCTTGGTGCGGGTGACGTACTGAGCTTTCACCTTTATGGCTCGCCCGAGCTGACGCGCGAGGACGTGCCGATATCGCCCGACGGGCGCATTTCCTACCTTGAGGCCGAAAACATCGTCGCAGCAGGTCTCACGGTCGATGAGCTTCGCGAGCGACTGGACGCTGAGCTCGGCAAATTTCGCCGGGCGCCGCAGGCGTTTGTCACGCCCGTATCCTTCAAGAGCAAAAAGTATTACATGCTGGGCACCGTCGTCCAAAAGGGCGTCTTCTACCTCGATCACCCCGTCACGGTGGTTGAGGCGGTTGCGCGCTCGCGCGGCTTTGTGGCAGGGGTTTCCAATGGCGATACCGTGGAGACGACCGACTTTTCGCGGAGCTTCCTTTCACGGGGCGGCCATCGGGTGCCGGTCGACTTCGAGCGCCTATTCATGCACGGCGACCTTTCCCAGAATGTGGCGCTTGAGCCGAACGATCTCCTCTATTTTCCGTCCGCATCTTCAGGAGAGATCTTCGTCCTCGGGGAGGTGGGGTTGCCTGGCCCCCTGGCGTATGACCAAAATGTGAGCGCCCTTTCGGCAATTGTCTCCCGGGGCGGGTTCACCGAGCGCGCATGGAAGACCCATGTGCTGGTCGTACGCGGTTCGCTCGACCACCCCGTAGCCATGACCGTGGACATCGCCGGGGCGCTCACGGGGAACACACCCAACCTGGCGCTTCAGCCAGGTGACATCGTCTATGTCGCTGACCGGCCCTGGATCGTGGCGGAAGAGCTGCTCGATCACGCCGCCACGGCGTTCGTAGCCTCGGCCGTGGTCACCTGGGCGGGGCTCAACGTCGGCCCGAGCATCATCTCCAGGCCGTCGCCATGACCCACTCTTCGCGGCCTTTGCTCATCGCTGCTCTTGCTGCTGTCCTAGCAGGCTCTTCCGGCTGCGAAAGCAACGCGCTTCCAGTCGCAAGGCCAGGCATCCCCGCGCCCGTCACCGCTGACCTCGGTTCAACCCTGGGCCAACCGCTTGACGCAGCGCTCCTCGAGCCCCCGCACTCCATTTTCCACATCGGGCCGGGCGACCGGCTGGAGGTCGAGACCATGGGTGACACTGCGAGTCGCGCAACCGTCACAGTGGGGCCCGATGGCAAGATCTACTTCGACATCCTACCGGGCATCGACGTATGGGGGCTGACCCTTGCCGAGGCCTCCGACCGCATCGCCCTTGAGTTCAAGAAATTTGTGCGGGAGCGACCCGCCGTGACTGTCACCCTGCGGTCCGCGGCGAGCCAGCAGGTCTGGGTTCTTGGGCGCCTGAACAACCCTGGGGCCTATGCGATCGATGGCCCAAAATCTCTTCTCGACCTTGTGGTCGAAGCAGGCGGCCTGGGGGTCAATACGCCCGTAGGAGGCTTGGGCTCCGAGGACGCGGATCTGTCCCGAAGTTTTCTGATTCGCGATGGCCATATGGTGCCCGTCGATTTCCAAAGGCTTCTGCACGAGGGCGACCTGTCGCAGAATGTCTACCTGCAGGCCGGCGACTTTGTCTATGTGCCGCCGTTTCGCAGCTCCCAGGTCCACGTTTTGGGAGCCGTCCTTCAGCCGCGCTCGGAGCGTATGGCGGGATCCCTGACCGTGATTGAGGCAATCGCCCTGGCGGGTGGCACCGTACCTCAAGCGTGCCTCGCAAACGTCGCCATCCTGCGCGGCTCCCTCGCCCATCCCCAGATAGCGATTGTGGCCGTGAATCTGGTTCTGGTCGGAAAGGCCCCAGACGTGCGCCTCGAGCCCGGCGACATCGTGTATGTTCCCTACACGCCCGAACGCATACTCGAGCGCTACGTGACGCTCATCCTCGACACCTTCGTGCGCACCGTCGGCGTGAATGAGGGGGCCTATATGGTCTCGAGCAAGTCCAAGCCGGTGTCGGTCGGCGTGAACCTCTCGCCATAGTTCCAGGCCTCGCGGTTGCCCGGCATTGCCGCGCCCGCCCCAGCCCCCCCTGTCGGACTAATGCTGACGGCGGAGGACACCTGTTTCCTACAGGTCCATTGCCAAACATCTGACATGATTTTCGGACGGACACGGCTACCTGACCCTTTGTTGGCCCCGCATAATAGCGGGTCTAATGAAGAGACTCCTCGCCCCGGGACCGTCAGCGTTCTCATGCCTTTGCTTTCTTACCGCCTTAGCGGTTGCGGCGCTCGCCCCAGGCGCCGCAGCCCAGGCGCTGCCCTCCGTCACGGTCGCGGCGACTTCACCCACGGCGGCCATAGACGGCACCGCAACCGGGTTGCTCACATTCACGCGAACGGGAAGCATAACCAGCAGTCTTGTCGTGAATTACGCATTAAGTGGGAGCGCCGCAAAATGGACCGATTACTACCGGCTGCCCGAGGGCGACATGCCCGTTTCGGTCACCTTTGCCGCCGGCGCAGCGTCGGCAACGCTGGCCATCACCGCAAAGGCAAACTCCACGGGAGCCAGCCCGGAAACCGCGGTATTAACCCTGACCCCCAACCCATCGTACGCGGTCGGCTCGCCAAGCGCCGCAACGATCACGATTGTGGCCTCGGCTCCCTCCATTCCATCGGTGGGCGTGGTTGCCTCGGTTCCGATGGTCACAATCGGCGGCTCGACGACGGGTCTTTTCACATTCTCCCGCACCGGTGATGTAAGCAGCAGCCTGGCGATCAATTACGCGTTAAGTGGGAGCGCCGCAAAATGGACCGATTACTACCGCCTGCCTGAGGGCGACATGCCCGTTTCGGTCACCTTTGCCGCCGGCGCAGCGTCGACGACGCTGGCCATCACCGCAAAGGCAAACTCCACGGGAGCCAGCCCGGAAACCGCAGTATTAACCCTGACCCCCAACCCATCGTACACAGTCGGCTCGGCAAGCGCCGCAACGATCACGATTGCTCCAGCCGCTCCCTCCATTCCATCGGTGGGTGTGGTTGCCTCGGTTCCGACGGTCACAATCGGCGGCTCGACGACGGCTCTTTTCACATTCTCCCGCACCGGTAACGTAACCAGCAGCCTGGCGATCAATTACGCGCTTGCAGGCAGCGCAGTCAAATGGACCGACTATTACCGGCTGCCCGAGGGCGACATGCCCGTTTCGGTCACCTTTGCCGCCGGCGCAGCGTCGACGACGCTGGCCATCACCGCAAAGGCAAACTCCACGGGTGCCAGCCCGGAAACCGCAGTTTTAACCCTGACCCCTGATCCGTCGTACGCGATCGGAGGCGCCAACACTGCAACAATCACGATTGTCGCGGCCACCCCCGCCGCCCCCGCCAGCGCGCCCGCGATTGCAGCAACGACCACCACGCCGGCCGCCACCCCTGCAGCCGTCAGCGTGCCCACGGCCGCCGCTGTGCCCTCCACGCAGGTTGCCAACCCCAGCGTCGTGCCTACTCCGAGCACGGGCATAGCGACCGCAGGAACCGCTCCTGCGGAGAGCGAAATGGACGACACCAACCTCATCGTGCCGCTGGTCGGAGACCATGCTCTGCGTGTGCTCACTCCCACCTTGCTCGAACTGCGGCAGATCACGACAAAGGCGCCGGACCCCGCCCAGGTCTCGAGCTGGAACTTCGTGGGCGCCAATGGCGTGTCCGCTGCGCCGTTGCCCGCACAATTCACTGTGACCATTGCCGGCCACGCCGTCACGGTCACGGCAGTCGGTTTCAGGCGTCGCGTCCTTTACGCGCCCCTTAAGACCTACGACCTGAGGATCGACAACGCCCTCTACCTGCAGATTGCAACTCCGGTCGCCGACGGCCAAGAGGTGGCCGTCACGGACCCCGACGGGCAGATCTGGGCGGCCTCGGAGGCCTTCGCCGTAACGGCGGATCCCCTTCGCTACAGCCCAGGGATCCATGTGAACCAGGAGGGCTATGTACCGACGTTTCCCAAGAAGGCCATGATCGGCTACTACCTTGGCGACATGGGGGAGATGCCCGTCATTGCGACCACGTTTAGCGTGGTTGACGTGAACTCCAACGCCGTGGTGTTCCAGGGCTCGCTCACGCAGCGCCAGGACGTGGGCTACGAGACAACCCCGCTGCCTTACCAGCAGGTGCTCGAGGCCGACTTCAGCGGCCTGACGACCACCGGTGAATACCGGATCCAGGTCCCCGGCATGGGCGCATCGCTGCCTTTCGTGGTCAACGACGGGATCGCGATGGGCTTTGCGCGGACGTATGCCCTGGGAATATTCGGGCAGCGCAGTGGGGCGGCGGCCAAACTCCCCTACACCCGGTTCACGCACGCGGCGGACCACACCGCGCCCGCACAGGTCCCCGCAAGCGATTCCGACCCGCAGTTCTCATTCACGTGGAAGACGGAAGCCGGATACGCAGCCACCCTGAACAGCAATAACCCCGCGCAGATAGCGCCGGCGCTGACGAGCAACGCCACCTCGCTCTACCCGTTCGTCAACACCGGGACCGTGGATGTCTCCGGCGGCCATTGGGACGCCGGCGACTACAGCAAGTACACCGAGAACAGCGCCGAGCTGGTGCACTACCTGATCTTCAGCGTGGATTCGATCCCCGGGGTCGCGGCCATGGACAACCTGGGAATCCCCGAGAGCGGCGACGGCGTTCCCGATGTCCTCCAGGAGGCAAAGTGGGAGGCGGATTTCCTGGCGAAGATGCAGGACGCCGACGGGGGCTTCTACTTCCTGGTCTACCCTAAGGACCGCGAGTACGAGTCCAATGTCCTCCCCGAAAATGGCGACGCCCAGGTCGTGTGGCCAAAGAGCACTTCGGTCACCGCCGCCGCGGTCGCCGCACTCGCCGAGGCGGGCTCGTCGCCCGCAATGTTGAAATTCTACCCCCAGGCCGCCGCCCTCTACGAGCAGAAGGCCCTGCTCGGATGGCAGTTCCTGCAGAAAGCCATCACCAAGTACGGAAAGGCCGGCGCCTACCAGAAGATCACGTTCTACAGCGACGACTGGACCCACGACGACGAGCTGGCTTGGGCCGCCGCGGCGATGTTTGCTGCAACTGGGAACACGCAGTACCAAACCCAGCTCTTCGCGTGGTTTCCGAACCCCGCCGATTCGTCCACGTTCCGCTGGGGCTGGTGGCGCATGTCCGAGGGATGGGGCAACGCCATACGCACCTATGCGTTCGCGGCGCGAAGCGGCCGCCTTCCCCAGGGTGCCCTTAATGCCGCTTACCTCGCCTCCTGCGAGGCGCAGGTCGTGGCCGCCGGCGACGACGCCGTCACGTGGTCGGGTGACAATGCCTATGCAAGCCCCTTTCCTCCTGCAACAAAGGCCGTCCAGGGCGGCGGATGGTACTTCTCCCTCGACCAGGCCTCCGACATGGCCGTCGCCTACCAGATCAATCCCAAGCCCGCGTACATAGATGCCCTGGTGGGCGCCATGAATTACGAGGGGGGCACAAACCCGGTTAACGTGACCTTCCTCACCGGTCTGGGTTTAAAGCGCCAGCAAGAGAATGTCAGCCAATACGCCCAAAACTCCCGCCGCATCCTCCCCCCTTCGGGAATCCCCCTGGGCCAGGTCACGGCCGGATTTGAATACCTTTCCAGCTACGGTTCCGAGCTGTCCGAGCTGTCCTACCCGACCGACAGCGGCTCAAAAAACATCTATCCCTACTACGACCGCTGGAGCGACGCCTTCAACGTCACCCAGGAATTCATCACGGTTAACCAGGCCCGCAGCTTCATGGCGACCGCCTTCCTTGCGACGCTCACATCGAGCTCCGCGGGTGCTTGGACGGCACCGGCGGCAACCATCTCCGTACCCAGCACGGTGGCGCTCATGAACACCCCCCTGACCCTCAGCGTCACGGTGCCCGGGATGGACCTTGCGGGCGCCAGGATCGTATGGGAGGGGCGCGACCAGCAGCCGGCCTTTGGCTCCACCTACACCGTTTCACCGGTGAATGACGGGGACCAGTGGGTGGAGGCCGAGATCGAGTGGCCAGACGGACGCCGGGCCTTTGCGGAAAACGATTTCCAGGCGAACAGCCCCGTCCAGATCTGGATCGACGATGCGCTGCCCGCCGGCGCCTCCATTACGGCGGACGGCGGCGAGAAATGGACCTGGGTGTCGCAAAACCCCACCCCGGAATCCGGAACGCTCGCCGCGCAGACGATCACGTCAGCGGGGCTGCACGAGCTTTCGTTCACCGGCGCAACCGGAGCGATGCAGGTCAACACAGGCGACACCCTGTTCGCATGGGTCTACCTGGACAGCGCAAGCCCTCCCTCCGAAATCATGCTGGCATGGAATGACGGCTCATCCTGGGAGCACCGCGCGTACTGGGGCGCTAACGACATCACGTACGGCACCAGCGGGACCGCGGGTCGCTACAACGCCGGACCCCTTCCCGCCACGGGCCAATGGGTCAAGCTCTCGGTGCCCGCCAGCGCCGTCGGCCTCGAAGGGGTTACCGTGAGCGGCATGGATTTCGCGCTCTACGATGGTGGAGTCACATGGGACGCCATCGGGAGAGGCTCCGCGAGCCCGTGAGCCCCGCAGGGCGGCCCACTTTCCTCCTTCCCCCCTATACGGTTCCGAGATGCGCATCCGTCGCTTCCAGGCGACATTGCCCCTACCGGACCGTATCCCCTTTTCCGAGGACGCCTAACCTGCCACTCCACGCGGCTTAACCCACCCCGCCGGCAGGCGCTATGAAAAGGGGGTGAGCACCCCATGGTTGCCGCTGCGCCTGTCCTGTAGATTGGGCCCGCGTGCCGATTCGTTACCTATTCGCGTGCTGCCTTTTATGGCTCGCCCCAGCTGCGGACGAGCTTCGCGCCCAGTTGCGATCCGATGGAGACATCCACTCCCTGAGCCTCCCCGAGGTCGGGGCCGTTTCGCTTCAGATCATCTCACCCTCCCTCCTTGAATATACGCTGATAAGCTCGGGCGCCCCGGGTCGGCCGCGAGCTCCGGCGTTTGCCGCATCGATTGGGGGACAGGCCCTGGGGATCTCGGCCATAGGGGCAAAGCGGAGGGTCGTCTATGCTCCCCTTGCAAGGCACGACCTGAGGATCGCCACGCATTTCTTCATCCGCCTAGGCCACCCAATCGACCCGGCCCTCGCCGGCCAGGAGGTCGAGATCCACGACATGGACCGCTCTGCCGAATTTCAGCCGGCAAAAGCCACCTTTGATCCGCTGCGCTACAACCCCGCAATCCATGTGAACCAGGAGGGCTACGTCCCCTCGCTTCCGAAGAAGGCCATGGTGGGATACTACCTCGGCGACATGGGTGAACTGGACCTACCGGTCCTGTCCGGGTTCTCGCTCATAGATGCGCGCAGCGGAGCACCGGTCTACACGGGTGCGCTGGCCGCCCGCAAGGACTCCGGCTACCGGACAAAGCCGACGCCCTACCAGAAGGTCTTCGTGGCGGATTTCAGCGATTTCAGGACCCCGGGAGAGTATCGCGTGCTCATCGCCGGCCTCGGCACGTCGCTGCCCTTCCTCATCGACGACGGAATCGCGATGGGGTTTGCGCGCACCTACGCCCTAGGCCTTTACCACCAGCGCTGCGGGACCACCAATGAGCTTCCCTACACCCGGTTCGTGCACGCCGCTTGCCACATGGCCCCTGCCCAGGTGCCCGTGGAATCGGATCCCCAGTTCGCATTCACATGGAAGACCATCGCGGGGTACGCGGGCTCCGCGAACCGCGACAATCCGCGCCAGATCTCCCCTCCTCTCACGAGCGAGGAAAGCCAGCTTTACCCCTTTGTGCGAGTCGGTCCAGTCGACGCATCGGGCGGCCATCACGACGCTGGCGACTACAGCAAATACACGATCAACAGCGCGGAACTGGTCCACTACCTCGTATTTGCCGTGGATTCGGTCGCAGGCGTTGCTTCGCTCGACAACCTGGGAATTCCGGAGAGCGGCGACGGCATTGGCGACGTGCTTGAGGAGGCCAAGTGGGAGTCCGACTACCTCGCGAAGCTCCAGGACGCCGACGGTGGATTCTACTTTCTCGTTTACCCAAGGGACCGGCAGTACGAATCCAACGTCCTGCCCGACCACGGCGACCCGCAGGTCGTTTGGCCGAAGAACACCGCCGCGACCGCCGCTGCGGTTGCGGCGCTCGCCCAGTGCGCCTCCTCTCCGGAATTCAGGCGACACTTCCCGGCCGAGGCGGCGCGGTACCTTGAGCAGGCCAAGCTCGGATGGAAATTTCTCATGGACGCGGTCGCCAAGCACGGAAAGGCGGGAGCCTACCAGAAGATAACGTTCTATGGCGACCGCTACACCCACGACGACGAGTTCGCATGGGCCGCCTGCGAGCTCTTCCTCGCCACGGGCGACCGGGAATTCGAGCGGCGCCTATTTGAGTGGTTCCCCAATCCTGCCGACCGCTCGACCTTTCGATGGGGCTGGTGGCGCATGTCCGAATGCTGGGGGAACGCGATCCGGAGCTATGCGTTTGCGGCGCGGAGCGGCAGGCTACCCTCGAGCGCTCTCGACACCAGCTACCTTGCCGCCTGTGAGCGGCAGGTTGTGGCCGCTGGGGACGACGCCCTCGAGTGGTCCCAGGAAAACGCCTATGCGACACCCTTTCCCCCGGCCACGAAGGCGGTCAACGGGGCCGGCTGGTATTTCTCGCTGGACCAGGCCTCCGACATGGCGGTGGCGTACGCGATAGACCCGAAACCCGCGTACATTGACGCCCTGGTCGGGGCCATGAACTTCGAGGGCGGCTGCAATCCGGTGAACGTCACCTACTTGACCGGGCTCGGCGTGAAGCGCCAGCGCGAGGTGGTCGACCAATTCGCGCAGAACGACCGCCGGGTCCTCCCCCCGTCGGGCATCCCGATTGGAAACATCCAGGCGGCGTTCCAGTACATGCCCCTTTACGGCGCGGCGCTTCGCGAAGCCACCTATCCCGACGACAACGCCGCCGTGGGGCCGTATCCATTCTACGACCGTTGGAGCGACGCGTTCAATGTCACCACCGAGTTCATCGCGGTGAACCAGGCACGAAGCCTTCTTGTGACGGCTTTCCTCGCCGCGCGCACGCAGGCCGCAGACCGGAAATGGACCTTCGCCCGAGCGCGCATGTCCCTGCCACACGGACCGTCTGAGCTTGGCGTTCCCATTACCCTTGAGGTGGATGTCCCCGGCGAGGACGTCTCCAAGGCCCGTATCGTCTGGGAGGCTCGCGACCAGGAGCCGGCATTTGGAAGGACCTATACCCTTTCACCCAAGAACAGCGGCCAACAATGGGTTGAGGCCGAGGTGGAATGGCCGGACGGGCGACGCGCCTTCGCGGCCGGAACTTTCTCCGCGGACAGCGCGACCGTCACCTGGTTGGATGGAGCCGTGCCGGCGGGTGCAGCCGTCGGGGCCACGGGCGGCGACGGATGGAACTGGGCGGAGGCGGCGCCCCGCCCGCCGTACGGCGCACTCTCTCACCAATCCAACCTATCGGCCGGCCTGCATGAGCATTGGTTCAACGGCGCAAGCGCTACCCTCGAGGTCGATCCGGGCGATGTCCTGTTTGCGTGGGTCTACCTTGACCCTGACAACCCGCCCCGCGAGGTCATGATCTCCTGGAATGACGGGAGGTCGGGGGAACATCGCGCGTTTTGGGGCGCCAACACGATCACCTATGGGGAAAACGGCTCTCCCGGGCGCCATCTTGGCGGAACACTCCCGGCAGCGGGGCGATGGGTGCGGCTCGCCGTTACCGCCCGCTCGGTCGGCCTTGAGGGGTCAATGCTCAGCGGGATGGGCTTCTCGCTTGTCGGAGGACGCGCAACCTGGGGCCCGGCCGGCCGATCTCGCTAGCACGCCACGCTGACCTGAAGCCGGCTCCCCGCAACCCGTTCCTCGCCACCGGCGTCGGGACTCTCCGGAATGCCCCGGATTCTGCCCAGGTTCTCTACAAACCCATGGGCGATCGCATACCGCGTGAGGCCGGCGACGTCATGAATATTGAGCTTGTCCATCAGCTGCTGGCGGTGCTTTTCGACGGTCTTGATGCTGATGCTCAGTGCGGACGCGATCTGCTTGTTCACATGGCCCTCGGCCACCATCTGCAGCACCTCCCGCTCCCGACTTGTCAGATGCTCGTTTCCACCGCTCATCGCGCGGCCCTTGATGTAGGACTCCCTGTAGAGCTCGAGCAGGCGCTTCAGGATGGACGGGCTGAAATAGGCGTTTCCCTTGGATATCTCGCGCACGGCCTTGATCAGCTCGCTGGCAGCCGTCTGCTTGACAAGGTATCCCGAGGCACCGGCCTCCGTGAGTTGGTGCACGTATTCGTCGTCGGCGTAGGAGGAGAGGATCAGGATCTTTGACGGCACCCCCTCGCTCACGAGCTGGCAGGTGGCCTCAAGGCCGTTGAGGATCGGCATCGCGATGTCCATCACCACAACGTCGGGCCGCAGCTCATGCGCCATTTTTACTGCCTGGCGGCCATTGCCCGCCTCGCCGACAACCTCGATATCCTGCTCAGCCGACAAGAGGGACCTAAGTCCCTGCCTCACGACCACATGATCTTCAACGAGCAGCACGGATATTTTCTTCATAGAGATTGGTTTTTTGGCTCTGAGTAAGTTTAGCTGGAAGGCTGTGGCCATTGGCGCCCGCGGAACCGTTCATCTTGCCGTCGCGCATCGCCTCCACCGGGATCTTCACCCTGACACAGGTGCCCTTGCCGGGGGCGGAATCTATCGAGAGGCACCCCTTCACAAGGCGGACACGCTCCTGCATGCCCAGTAGCCCGAGGCGCCCATTGCTCTCACCGGCGAGCTGGGACTGGACATTGAACGCGCAGCCGTCGTCCCTGACCTCCATGTCCAGAAAGCCATCTCCTGAGGTAAATTCGATCCTAACAGCGGTCGCCTGCGCATGCTTGTAGACGTTGTTAAGCGCCTCCTGGGCCACGCGAAAGAGCACCTCGCCGCGCCCCTCATCGAGACGGGCCAGATGGGGGTGGGCCACGAGCTCCGTCCTTATGCCCGTCCGTCTTGAGAAGTCTAATATGTGTGCGCGGAGCGCGGATTGGATCCCGAGGTGGTCCAGCATGGCCGGCCGGAGCTCGCGCGCGAAGCTGTGCACGGTCTCCATGGTCCGGGCCAGGAGCTGTTCCGCTTCCGCAACATTACGCTGGAATGCCACATCGGAGACACCCTGCCTCTTTAGCATCGCGATGGAGACATTGATCGCCGTCAGTGCCTGGCCGATCTCGTCGTGAAGCTCGCGGCTAATGCGTTTGCGCTCATCCTCCTGGGCCGTAAGGACCTGGGCCGAAAGGTCGCGCAGGTTGGCCTCCGTGACCCGCGCATTTTGGTAAAGCAAGAAGTAGTGATCCTTGGTCGCCTGCATGGCCGCCTCGGCCCTTTCGTGCTCGGCTATCTCCTCTTGGAGCTCTGCATTGCGAAGGGCCAGCTCCTCCAGGTGGTCCTCCCTCGTCCCAAACCGCTTGTCCTTGGCGCCGTCGGCTTCGCGGCCAGCCACCTCGAACGACGACAATACCCCTAAAAGGAAGGAATCGAGCGCCGTTGCAAAATGATCCGGCCGAATCATCTCCCCGTTGCATATCGCCCCGTCGGCGAGCGCTTGGTGATGCAGACGGACCAGGTCGGGCATGCCGATTCCGGCGGTCAATGCCGCCTGTCCCAGATCCAGGGCCTGCTGCAATGTCTCCGGACAGGGTTGGTCAAGATGATCCTCCAACGCCTCCTGATAGGTGTAGGAGAAGCCCTTCTGTAAGCTGGTTCTCCGCTTGGACACGTGCATGAGCATGGCGATAGGGTTGGTTAGTATTCAGCCGGGTGGGTCCGTTCCATGCCGGCAGTAGGTGCATGCAGCGTTTTGCTGGGGTGTTCACCCCCCCTCCATCGACCCACGGCAAAGGTCTAGGTTGGACGACCCTTCTTCATCAAAAACCTAGAACTGCACTTCCTTAACACCTTTCGGTGATGCGACTGCTTTACATTCACGAACGGATCGGCGCCCTGGGCGGCGCCGAGGCTAACATCCTCCTGACAGCGCAGATGCTGCGCCACAGGGGACACTCCGTGGCCATCGCTCACGGCGAAAGCGGGTCGAGCAATCCCGAATGGGACGAGGCCTTCGCGGCCCGGCTGGCACTGGGCTCGCCCGACTCCATCCGGCCCGGATCCCTCGAAAGGGCGTTCTCGCAATTTAATCCCGATGTCCTGTTCCTGCACAAGTTCTCGGATCCCCGGGTGCTGGATGCCTTGGCATCGTGCGGTTTGCCCGTGATCCGGATGGTTCACGACCACGATATCTACTGCATGCGCAGCTACAAGTATCACTACCTAAGCCGCCGCATCTGCACGCGACCGGCTTCAGCGTACTGCATCCTTCCGTGCGGGGCCTCGCTAGGGCGCAACTACGAAGCCGGTTTTCCAATACGCTGGGTCAGCTTCCAGGCAAAGCTAAGGGAAATAGCCGTAAACAAAAGATTCCACACGCTGATCGTTGCCACCGAATTCATGAGGGGCGAGCTGTTGAAGAACGGCTTCGATGAGGGCCAGATTGAGATCCACGCCCCCGTCCCGCGGCCGACAAGCTCCTTGGCGCTTCCGTCTTTCGGAAAACGCAACCTCATCGTCTATTCCGGGCAGATCATCCGGGGCAAGGGCGTCGATGTTCTCCTCGAATCGCTTGCCCGGGTAAAATCCCCCTTTGAATGCGTCATCTTGGGAGACGGAAGCCAGAGGGCCGAATGTGAAAGGCTCTGCACACGCCTCGGCTTGGATGACCGGGTCCACTTCGCGGGTTTTGTCCCGCAGGCCCAGATCGCCGATTACTATCGTGAGGCGTCGCTGGCAGTGATGAGCTCCCTTTGGCCGGAGCCCTTTGGGGCTGCCGGCTTGGAGGCGATGAGGCATGGCCTGCCGGTGGTGGCCTTTGACGCCGGGGGCATCCGCGAATGGCTCCTAGATGGCATCAACGGCTTCCTGGTCCCATGGATGGACCGCAAGACCTTCGCGGAAAGGGTGGACATGCTCCTCCGCGACAAGGCGCTCGCGCGCAACCTTGGGGAGGCAGGCCGCCAACTTGCGGACGAGCGCTATAATTTTGATGCCTATCTTGACGGCCTTGAATGCCTCTTTGCCCGCGCGGCCAAGCAGACTGCGGCAGCGCCACCTTGATTAACTCGCCGAACCAGAATGAACACAAGAACACCGAAAAGCGTTAGTCCCGACCTGCTGGGGCACTTTGACACTTTCCAGAGCCGCCGCGGCCTGTACCGCCTAAACCTCTACTTCTCGCTGCGCCGTCTCATGTCGAGGTGGTTTGTGCGCAGCGCCGACATCTCAAAGCGCGCCCTGGATGTGGCAGGTAGCGGTGTCGCCCTCCTGGTCATCGGCCTTCCCCTTATCGCAATCGGCGCGTTCATACGCCTTGACGGCGGGCCGTCCATCTTCGCCCAAACCCGAGTGGGCCGGCACGGGAGGGAATTCAAGATGTTCAAGTTCCGCTCCATGCGTCCAGACGCCGAGGAGCTCCTTGCGGGGCTCCTTGCCGCGAACCAGCACCAGAAAGGCATCACCTTCAAGATCAAGGACGACCCGCGTGTGACTCCAATCGGCCGCTGGCTGCGCAGGTACTCCCTCGACGAACTCCCTCAGTTCTACAACGTGTTCCGCGGCGACATGTCGCTGGTGGGCCCACGGCCGCCGGTCCCGCGCGAGGTCGCGCTTTACACCCTGGCCGACCGCCGACGCCTGTCCGTCAAGCCAGGCATCACCTGCATCTGGCAGATCAGCGGGCGGGCGGAGATAGACTTCCCAGGCCAGGTCCGCCTCGACGTGAACTATATCGAGAGCCAAAGCCTAGGCCAGGATATCAAGATATTGGCCAAGACACCCAAGGCGGTCGTTTTCGGCTCCGGAGCCTATTGATGAAGGCCCTGCTCATCTGTCCCTCGAAGAGGCCGGCCATCCCCCACCTTTCCGTATCCGGCCCCCTCGCCACGATTCCGATTCTCGGCGAAAGCCTCGTGGGACACTGGATCGAACACTTGGTCTCGCTTGGCGCGAAGCAGATCCGTGTTGTGACCGTCGATGAGCAGGAGCATGTGGCCTTATCGGTCGGCAACGGCGCAAGATGGGGAGTCAGCATCAGCTTTACCAGCTCGAGCGGCCAACCGTCGCGCGAGGAGGCCGTCAGAGAATTTCGGCCGAGGGATGAAACGGATTGGCTCCCGGAGCCCAACGACGTCGTCGTGATGTCCCATTTGCCTGGCTTCTCGGAGCTTCCCCTCTTTGAGAGCTACGCGAGCTGGTACGTGGCATTGACCGCTTGGATGCCGCGGGCCTTGACGCCAACCCGCGTGAGAGTCGTGGAGAAACTACCGGGCATATGGGTTGGGAGCAGGGCCCGCGTCTCGCAGAAGGCCAAACTGATTTCCCCATGTTGGGTGGGCGACCAGGTTGCCGTCGGGCCCGGCGCCGTGATCGGCCCTGGTTCCATTCTCGAGGATCGCTCGGTCGTCGGGGCCAAAGCATCGGTCAGGGAGAGCTGGATCGGCCCGGATACGTGCGTGGGGCCCATGACCTCGGTCGCCGGCTCCCTTGCGTGGGGAAGCAGGCTGATCGACTGGCGGAACGACTCCTCCCTCCAGGTTCCGGACCCTTTCCTGTTGGGATCGCTCGTCTCGCCACCGTTCGGCGCAACTACCGATCGATTCGGCCGCTCCCTGGGGACGGCAGAACCCTCAAGAGCGCAGCATCCTCTCATCGCCGCCATGCGCACGCCCTTGGCACAGTCATCCAACCTTAAGCCGTCCGGTTAAAGCACGGACAAGCCATTATGAAATTAGAAACCCAAGGTGCCAACCTGATGATCTCGGAGATCGTGGAGTTGACCGCGGTAAACTCCGCAACTTTTCGCAGCGAGGTCGAGGGGGCCCTAGGAGGGTCCCCGTCCGTGATCGAGATCGACCTATCCCAGACCCGCTTCATGGACAGCAGCGGGCTCGGGGCCCTGTTTGCGCTCTACCGCGCCACCGCGCAGCGCGAGAACTTGTCCCTTCGTCTCCTTGATCCGACCCCGGAGATCCAACAGCTGCTCGAGTTGACCCAAATGCAGCAGCTCTTTGAAATTGTCCGACGCTAGACCCATAGCCGTCACTTCGCTCGAACCGGCCCGGCCGGCGACACTGCGCCTTGCTTTCGCGCCCGATCTGGAATCCGCCCGCGAGGTCTCGGTGGCCATCCGCAATTTTCTCGCCGAGCAGGGAGTCGGAGAAAAGGAGCTCTTCTCCTATGAATTGTGCATAGCTGAAGCCAGCAACAACGCCGTCGAATACGCGGAGGGTCCCTCGCGTTATCTCAAGCCAATTGCCGAGGCCCTCTTTACGCCGTCCCAGATCGAGCTACGGGTCACGGACCACACGGCAGGCTTTGCACTGCCCGAGCGGATTCCGCCCCCGCTTCCCATGACCGACCGAGGCCGGGGCCTTTTTCTCATCCAGTCTGTGATGGATGAGGTTCGGTACCTTCGCGGGACCAAGGAGAACATCCTGGTCATGCGCAAGAAACGCCGGACCATCAAGGCCCCCGCGACGACGGACAAGGCCGGGGCCATCGGCTCGCTCTCATTTGATCAGACCAAGCAGCAGTTGACTGAGTCCACACTCCAAATGGCTATGATGGCCGACGAGCTAAAGCTTCGCTCGGAGACCCTCGTTTC
>Ga0302319_10010109_pt1 | contig 18048 bp, 19 predicted proteins | sample Bog_T0_2_FD_203319 | JGI IMG/M metagenome (GOLD analysis project Ga0302319, IMG submission 203319) | Peat permafrost microbial communities from Stordalen Mire near Abisko, Sweden - Bog_T0_2 | ecosystem: Environmental > Terrestrial > Soil > Wetlands > Peat | place: Sweden: Abisko, Stordalen Mire...
TCAGGACGGAGCTCTCCAGCGCCAGTGCTATCCTCGACTACCGGTCTCTCGATTCTTGCCCCCGCACAGCGGGCTGGAGCGCAGCGACTTTGTGCTTTGACCCAACTGAGACATTGGCGGTCCACTACGCAACGGTTTTGAAGCCGGTTTCAGCCCTATCCGAATATTCGTTTTAGCCGCTAAGGCTGGTGGAAGGGCTGCCGCTTAACGTTTCGGGTTGCGCCCGCGGATGTGATTGCGGCGAAGCGCGCTTCGATCATCGGCTCAAATTCGAGGTCGGTGAAGATATATGGCGAGTCCTTTTCGACGCCTTCGCGGACGAGTTCACCGACATAGTTGGGTTCTATGCCCTGAGGCCATTTCGATTATGAAGAAAAGAAGATCCGGGTTGTGAATCCCCCGGCTCAACGCGAAAAACGGCGCGCTTTGTGAAACCGCGTCACGTGATCAACGATCGTGCGCCAGCTTGCGCTTCGCCGCCTCAAATTGAAGATCAGGTCGACGGAAACAGCTTGTCGGTTGCTTTGTCCAAACGCTTCTCCGCGCCGCGCGCATTCGACAAATGACCCACTAGATCGCCATTCAACTTGTAAATGTTCGAACCCTTAAGATCGTAAAGCTTCTGACCTTTAAGGCCGAAAACCTCGTCGCCCACAACCGCGCCGACATGGACGCCTTTGCTGTTGAATATATTGCCGTTCACGACCGACGTCCTATCGAGAGGCCCCGCCGCAAAGGCTGCGCCTGTTGGGCGGCGATAGCGAGACAAATCGCCGCTCATTTCCTCGCCTTCATCCCCCGAGGTCAACCAGGCGGAGATGTGTTCCTCAACCAAAGGCTGAGTACGACATCCGGCCGCGCGAAAGCGCCCCGAGGGATTGGCTACCGCTGGTCCCCCAACGAAAAAGGCCGCTGGACATATTGCCAGCGGCCCACCGGGCTCAAAATTGATTGTCTATGAACTGCCCCGCCCCGGTTTTCGCAGACTTGCATTGTCGAGCGAAGGGCGCGAATCAAAACTGCTGTTCCATCAAAGGAACAAAAACGCTGTTGCGGCTCGGACACACAGCTCGGGCTATTCGTCCCGCGTCAGCTTCCGCTTTTGCCAATGATGGTCCTTGCGAGATGGATTGAACTCGCGCTCGATGTGGCGATTGAGCGCCCGCATAACGCCGATAATGGCTCACGTTGTGAAAGCTAGATCGCCCCATGCTTATTTAGCCATCCGAAAGCGTGCCCTGATTGTACTCGACGTCCCAGAAGTAAAGGACCGAGAGAGCGATCAGCAAAGCTACAAATATTCACATCTCACTTCGGATCTTGAACGGGCGTCACGCTGGCCGTGATCAGCGTATTGGATGGCGAGTGAAACGCGACCGCCAGAATGAATGCCAAGGCAAGACAGTAGGCCAGAATTGCAATTTTGGGATTGCCCATTGATCGACCTCCCCGAAAAAAAGGATCATTCAGCAGTCAGGGACCTGTGGCAAGCAGGTTCCGAGGAAAGCCCGCTCTCCTGCAGTGCAATATGTGCGGGGAGGGCTTGGCAAAAAATGGCCGTCGCTACATGGAGAGCTGAGGCCGTTATATAGGCCGGCGGACGGTTTTGGAGCAGTCGTTTCAATCGAGGGCGCTGTCGCCTTTGTTTGTGAGCACTGGGGTTTCGTCACGCATTTCGACAAGGCCCATTTCGATCAAGGTCCTCAGGTCATCCGGGCTGACAGGCGAAAATTTTGTTCGCTTGGATTTAATATCGCGCAGAGTCCAGCGGAGATGGATCGTCTGATCGAGACTTAATCCGGCCAGCGGCGAGTTCGGTTGGTCGTCACCTCTTCGCCTTCAGCCCGAACTCGACCAGGCGGCGGACAGCTTCCGACCGGGTAACCTCGTTTTTCGCAGCCCAGCTCTCAATGGCTTGAATGATAGCTTTCGGCGCCCGGACGGTCAGAAGAGGATCCTTGCCGGTAGCTGGTCGACCGCGTTTTTTAGGTTGTACCGTTATTGACTTCTTCATGAAATAGGTTTTACCTTAAATGCGAGCCGAGGAGAAGCTGGAACTTCCGCCCCGGCTCTAACCCCAACCAGCGGAGGCCCTCCATGGCTAAGGCTGACAGCGTGCATAGCACGCCACCACAAACACGCACAGAATCCCGCTCGTCGACGGGGCGCGGCGGCACTTCCTGACCGTTGCCGCCGGTGGCGCCGCCGCCACGCTGGCGATCCCTGCCACCGCCAAGGCCGCCAGATCCCCGGCCGATCCGATCTATGCGGCGATCGAGGCCCACCGGAACGCCCATGCCGCCCACATGGCCTCGCTCAAGGAGAAAAACCGGCTCGAGCAAAAATATGGCGCTGGTCAAGGCTCCTGGGTCTCGGAAAAGCCTTGCCGCGACGAGGACGATGCATTCATGGTGTTCGTCGCGGAGCCGGCGACGACAGCGCAAGGGTTGTTCGCAAAGCTGGCTTACTTCGACGAGCTGGCCGACGATTTTGAAACTGAATGGATGGTCCATGAACGCGCGGAAGCCGCGGTATTAATTCAGAGCTTCGCTGCAACCCTCAAGAATATCGGGGTGCAATCATGAGTATAGAAATCAGCGAAGAGGCCAAGAAAGCGCTTGCGGACGCCGCCCGCCAAGCAGCCTGCCGCCGTCTGGAAAGGGACGGCGCCCATTCCACCGCTGCGCTGCAGCGGCGTGTCATGGCGATCGCCCAGGAGAGAAACATCCCGCCGGCCGATTTTGCCAAGCTGATGCACAAGCGCGTCAGCACCGGCGCTGTCATGACATTCTGCGAAAAGTACAAGATAAGCTTCGATTGGCTACTGTGCGGCGATCTCCGCGGCCTCCACAGAATGACCCAGGAGGCCAAGGCCACGCCGACTGAAATGCCGGAAGCGCAGCGCAAGGAAATCATGGCGCTGTTTTCGGCGCTTTCCCCGAAAATGCAGGCCGTCGCACTAGGCTGCATGCAGGAACTGTTGACGAGGGGGCATTTGTGAAGCGCCGGCGCCGATCGGTCAGAAAGCGCAACCGCCAGCGAATCTCCAGCCACGCGCGGACGGCTGAGGTTGCGATAAGTCCATTGATGATCGTAATCGATATGGCCATCGTCACGGTTTCCGCCGATGGCGCTGAACCAAGGAGTGGAGCGCGCACCATTTCGATCAAGTGAAAAAACGGATTGGAGCTGGCGAGATAACTGCGTGGCCCCAGCAGGTCGGGCGTCCATATGATCGGCGTCACAAGGAATACGATCTGCGTCAGGCTTGCAATGATGCGCGGGATATCCCGAAATCTTGCAGAAGCAATCCCCAGCGTTATGGCGGTCATCATGCCGTTGATGACGAGCAACAGGAATCCCGGAACGGCGAGGAGCGCGGCTGCTCCCGGCCAGATCCTGAAATACAACAGCAGGGCGATGTAAATGGGAAAATCATGAGCGAAGATGATCACCTTGCTCAGGACAAAGCGAAAGGCGTAAAGCGAGAAGGGCAACCGGATTTGCTTGATATAGTTCTCGGAACCGACAAACAGATCCCCGGCGTCGAGCATGATCGAATTGATAAATGCCCACACGATGAGCCCGACGCAAACGTGGGGCATCAATTCTCCCGCGGGCAGCTTCAATATCTCCGAATAGACCGTTCCCAGCGCGATGATGCTGATCGCCATACTCGCCGTCAGCCAGAGCGGCCCAAGCGCGGAGCGTCGATATCGATGCAGAATGTCGTTCCAGGCAAGCGTGACCCAAAGCGGCCGCAGCGCTATGGCCGTTGTGAAATCGGCAACTGCAAGTCTGAACCTTCGAGGTGTTTGTTGGCTTTCGAGCAAAACGCAGGCCCTCGGAACCTATGAGATCGGATTTGGTATCTGAATACACTGCGCCACTTGCGCAGGCGACCTGTTATTTCGCCGAGCGCGGCCTCGCCGAGACACCCTCGGCGGGCTCTGCAGGCCCCGGCCGGCCCTTGATGGGGTGGCGCTCCCGCTTGCGTTTTCATTTCGATCTGCATTTTGCTGCGTGGCAACGATATTGCCTACGGAATCCATTTGAACCACATGCCGGTCCTGGAGCTGCCCATGGCGTCCGGCTGGAGGGGGATCGCTCTGGTTCCTCCCGGGTCTGTCTGGCGGAACGTGCCTCGCCGCATGAAGCACCGCTGATACCACCCTCCACACCTCGGCCTTGCGCTGGGGCAGTCGCCCCGAAAGCCCGGTCGCCTATCATCCGCAGCCGTCCGCGCGGCCCCGTCTTCAACCGATTTTGGTTGATATTTTTGGGTTGTTGCTCATTCGATGAGCATATACTCTAAAAGTGGGCCGGTTTTTAGGAAGGGGGCGATGAGCCAACCCGATCTCATCATTTTCGACTGCGACGGCGTGCTGGTCGACAGCGAGGTGCTGAGCTGCCGCTGCCTTTCCGAGGTCCTGGCGGCTTATGGCATCGATCTCGGTCTGGATCAGGCGCTCGATCTGTTTCTCGGACGAAGCGTGACGGCGGTGCGCGAGCACTACGAGGCTGCGGGGCGGCCGATTCCGGAGCAGTTTTCATCCAAATTGAAGGCGGAGGTTCACGCGGCGTTTCGGTCGGGGCTTTGCCCGATCGAAGGGGTTGGCGCCGTGCTGGAGAGCCTGCGAATCCCGCACTGCGTCGCCTCGTCCAGCGATACGGATCGCGTATCCTTCTCGCTTTCGCTGACCGGTCTCGCGCCGCATTTCGACGGCCGGCTGTACACGTCGCAAATGGTCGAACGCGGCAAGCCTGCACCCGATCTCTTCCTCTATGCGGCTGAGCGGATGCACGCCGAGCCGCGCCGCACGCTGGTGATCGAGGACAGCGTCAGCGGCGTCACCGCGGGCAAGGCCGCCGGCATGACGGTCTGGGGATTTGTCGGGGGCAGTCACTATCAATCGCGCGACGGCAAGGCCATGCTCGCGCAAGCAGGGGCCGATCGCGTGTTCGGACGAATGGCAGATTTTTGGCGAACGGACCGGTAGAGCCAGATGGCAGCATCCGATAACGAGAAATCGCGCCTGGACGATGCCGCGCGCGCGGGCTGGCTCTATTTCATCGCCGGTCATACCCAGGACGAAATCGCCCGGCTGCTTCAGGTCTCGCGTGCCTCGGCCCAGCGCCTCGTTTCGCTGTGTCTGGCCGAGCGCCTGATCACCTTCCGCCTGGAGCATCCCATTGCGGCCTGCATGGAACTGGCCGCACGCCTGAAGGACCAGTTTCACCTCGCCTGTTGCGAGGTGGTTCCGACCGATCCGGCGTCGCCGCTTTCGGCCGCCGGGATCGCCGAGCGCGCCGCCAACATCCTGGAATCGATGCTGCGCGCCGAAAAACCCGCCATCGTGGCGTTGGGCACCGGGCGGGCCGTACGGGCCGCGGTCGAGCGGGTTTCGCCGATCGACTGCCCCAACCACCAGATCGTGTCGCTGGTCGGAAACATCTCGGCCGACGGTTCGGCGAGTTTCTTCGACACCGTCGGGCGGCTCGCCGACCGGACCAGGGCGCGCCACTATCCGATGCCGCTGCCGTTCCTGATGTCGTCGGCGGCCGAGCGCGACCAGATGCTCAAGATCGATCCAATCGCCAAGGTGAGGGCGGTCGCCGCCAAGGCGGACCTGCGGCTGGTCGGGGTCGGACAGATGGACCAGGGCGCGCAGGTGTTCGTCGACGGCTTCGTCTCGCGCGAGGAACTGCTCGAAGTCATGCGGCTCGGCGCCGTTGGGGAGTTGACCGGCTGGGCATTCGACGCCGATGGGCGCATCCTCGAGGGCGGGACGAACAGCCGCCTCACCAGCATCCCGCCGCAGGTTCCTGCCGCGGCCCTGACCGTCGGAGCAGCCGTCGGAACCGCCAAGGTTCCAGCGATCAAGGCGGCGCTGAAGGGGCGTCTGATCAACGGCCTGATCACCGACGAAGCAACCGCAACCAGCATCCTGAAGTCGTAGCACCATCGACCGTGCCGGAGCCTCGTCCGACCCCCGTGACCGGGGGTTGCTCGCTCGGTTTGCGTACCCTTTAAATTGTGCACCCGCCCCATCTCGGTCTTGACAGGCCTCAAGTGTGGTGTGAACATAATCTCAATGCGTGGGTATATGCTCAACGCAACATAGGGAGGTTACCGTGAAGCACGTCCTCGGCGCCCTGCTGGGCGCGGCTACCCTGTTAGTTTCTGCCCCCTCGATCGCACAGACGACGCTGACGATTGCCACCGTGAATAACGGTGACATGATCCGCATGCAGGGGCTGACCAGCGAGTTCACCGCCAAGAACCCCGACGTGACCGTGAAATGGGTGACGCTCGAAGAGAACGTCCTGCGCCAGCGCGTCACCACCGATATCGCGACCAAGGGCGGTCAGTTCGACGTGCTCACCATCGGCACCTACGAGGTCCCGATCTGGGCCAAGAAGAGCTGGCTGGTTTCGCTCGACCATCTCGGCTCCGACTACGATACCGCCGATCTGCTGCCCAGGATACGCGATGCGGTGACGGTGTCCGGCAAGCTGTATGCCGCGCCGTTCTATGGCGAGAGCTCGATGGTGATGTATCGCACCGATCTGTTCCAGAAGGCCGGATTGACGATGCCGGAAAGCCCGACCTGGGACTTCGTGATCGATGCGGCGAAGAAACTCACCGATAAGCCGGGCGGCGTCTACGGCATCTGCCTGCGCGGCAAGGCGGGCTGGGGCGAGAACATGGCGTTCCTGACCGCGATGTCGAATTCGTTCGGCGCGCGCTGGTTCGACGAGAAGTGGCAACCGCAATTCGACCAGCCGGAATGGAAAAAGACCCTGACAACCTATGTCGAGCTGATGAAAGACGCGGGTCCTCCCGGAGCGAGTTCGAACGGTTTCAACGAGAATCTGGCGCTGTTCAACTCCGGCAAATGCGCGATGTGGATCGACGCCACGGTGGCAGCCTCCTTCGTGACCAATCCGAACGAGTCGACAGTTGCCGACAGGGTCGGCTTTGCGCTGGCGCCGAATGCGGGGCTGGGAAAGAACGCCAACTGGCTCTGGGCGTGGAATCTGGCCATTCCCGCAGGCTCGAAGAAGGTCGAGGCCGCGGAGAAGTTCATCGCCTGGGCAACCAGCAAGGATTACACCAAGCTGGTGGCTTCGAAGGGGGGCTGGGCCAACGTGCCGCCGGGAACGCGAACCTCGCTCTATCAAAATCCCGATTATCTGAAGGTCGCGCCGTTCGCGAAGCTGACGCTGGCTTCGATCGATGCCGCCGATCCGAACAAACCGACGGTTAAGCCGGTGCCCTACGTCGGCGTGCAATATGCGGCGATACCGGAATTTCAGGGCATCGGCACCACCGTCGGCCAGTTATTCTCGGCGGCGCTTTCCGGTGCGTCGACCGTCGACGCCGCGCTCGCGGCGGCGCAGGCGGCCACCGAACGCGAGATGAAGCGCGCGGGCTACATCAAGTAGCGCCCGCGGCCGACGTCGCGCGGCGTCCGCCGCCGGCGAGGCATCAACTGGCTGCCGTCCGACCGGGTCGTGGGCGGCAGCCCTCATCGAGTTTCTCCGGATCACAGGAGGCGGCGATGGCAACCCAACAGACGCAGGTGCTCGGGCGGGCCCTGCTGACTCCGGCCGTCGCATTGCTGTTTGTCTGGATGATCGTCCCGCTGGCGATGACGATCTACTTTTCGACGCTGCACTACAGCCTGCTGGATCCCGGCACCGAGAGCTTCGTCGGGCTGGAAAATTTTCGATATTTCCTCACCGACCCCGCCTTCCTGACCTCGCTGCGGAATACCCTGGTGCTGGTCGGCTCGGTCCTCGCCATCACGATTCTGCTCGGCACGCCGCTGGCGCTGCTTCTCGACCAGCCGGTGGTCGGGCGCAATATCGTCCGGCTGATGGTGATCGCGCCGTTCTTCGTAATGCCGACCGTCAGCGCGCTGGTCTGGAAGAACCTGTTGATGCACCCGGTCTCGGGCCTGTTCGCATTCTTCGCGAAGCTCGTCGGCGCAACCCCGATCGACTGGTTCACCGATGCGCCCCTGCTGGCCGTGATCCTCATCGTCGCCTGGCAGTGGCTGCCGTTCGCGACCCTGATCCTGCTCACGGCGTTGCAATCCCAGGACGAGGAGCAGAAGGAGGCGGCCGAGATGGACGGCGCCGGCGCCCTGTCGACGTTCATCTACCTCACGCTGCCGCATCTGGCGCGGCCGATCACGGTGGTGATCCTGATCGAGACGATCTTCCTCCTGACCGTGTTCGCCGAGATTTTCGTGACCACGGGCGGCGGTCCGGGACTGCAGACCACCAACATCGCGTTCCTGATCTATTCGCAGGCGTTGATCCAGTTCGACGTCGGCAACGCCTCGGCCGGCGGATTGGTGGCGGTCGTGATCGCCAATATCGTGGCCTTCTTCCTGGTGCGGATCATCGGCCGGAATCTGGAGGCGTAGGCGATGGCTCGCAAGGTGACATCGAGACGCTTGATGGTGTCCACGGCGGCGGCGTGGCTGTTCGGGTTCCTGATCTTCCTGCCGATCCTGTGGATGGTGCTGACGAGCTTCAAGACCGAGCTCGAGGCCTTCGCCATGCCGCCCACGTTCCTGTTGTTTCACTGGACGACGGAAAATTACGCAACGGTACAGAGCCGCAGCGACTACGTTCATCATGCGCTCAATTCGATCATGGTCGCGGGCGGCTCGACCCTGATTGCCATGCTGATCGCGGTCCCGGCCGCCTGGTCGATGGCGTTCGCGCCGACCAAGCGGACCAAGGATATCCTGCTCTGGATGCTCTCGACCAAGATGATGCCGCCGGTCGGCGTCCTGGTTCCGATCTATCTGATCTACCGCGATTTCGGGCTGCTCGACACCAGGGCGGGCCTGATCCTGATCCTCTGTCTCGGCAATCTGCCGATCGTGATCTGGATGCTCTTCACCTATTTCAAGGAGATCCCGAAGGACATCCTGGAAGCGGCGCGAATGGATGGCGCCACCATCGGACGCGAACTCGTCTATGTGCTTGCGCCGATGGCGGTTCCGGGCCTCGCCTCCACCCTGCTGCTCAACTTCATCCTGGCCTGGAACGAGGCGTTCTGGACCCTGAACCTTTCGACGCTGGACGCCGCGCCGCTCACGGTCTTCATCGCGTCCTATTCAAGTCCCGAAGGCCTGTTCTGGGCGAAACTGTCGGCCGCATCGACGCTCGCCATTGCCCCGATCATCATCCTCGGATGGTTCACCCAACGGCAGCTCGTTCGCGGGCTGACGTTCGGCGCCGTCAAGTAGACCAGCGAAAGGTTCAGGCATCATGGGCCAGATTACGCTCCAGGGAGTCCACAAGTCGTTCGGACCGGTCAATATCATCAAGGACGCGAACCTGGACATCGAGGACGGCTCCTTCGTGGTGTTCGTGGGGCCCTCGGGCTGCGGCAAGACCACGCTGTTGCGCCTGATCGCCGGTCTGGAGGACGTCACCGGCGGGCAGATCCTGATCGACGGCCGCAATGTGGTCGACGTTCCCCCGGCCAAGCGCGGGCTGTCGATGGTGTTCCAGTCCTACGCGCTCTATCCGCATATGAGCGTCCGCGGCAACATCGCCTTCGGCCTGAAGATGGCAGGCCTGCCGCGCGCCGAAATCGGCCGCAAGGTGGAAGCCGCCGCTGCGACGCTCAATCTGACCCCCTATCTCGACCGCAAGCCGCGCGAACTCTCCGGCGGCCAGCGCCAGCGCGTCGCGATCGGCCGCGCCATCGTGCGCGAGCCCAAGGCGTTTCTGTTCGACGAGCCGCTGTCCAACCTCGACGCGGCCTTGCGCGTGCAGATGCGCATGGAAGTGACCAAGCTGCAGAAGCAGCTCGGCACCACCGCGATCTATGTGACCCATGACCAGGTCGAGGCCATGACGATGGCCGACAAGATCGTGGTGCTGAATGCCGGCCGCATCGAACAATACGGCTCACCGCTGGAGCTTTACGAACATCCGGCCAATATCTTCGTCGCCGGCTTCATCGGCTCGCCGAAGATGAATTTGATATCCGGAGAAGCCGCCGCCGCGCATGGCGCCGCCACCATCGGCATCAGGCCGGAACACCTGAAAATCGGCCAGGAGGGCGAAGGCTGGCCGGGCACCGTGTCAGTCGCCGAGCATCTCGGCAGCGACACCTTCCTCTATGTCGACGCCGGCAAGCTGGGCGTGCTTACCGCGCGCTACATTGGAGAGCTCAACCTCAAGGCCGGCGATCGCGTCTGGCTGTCGCCGGACCCGGCCCGCCTGCACCGCTTCGACAAGGACGGCGGCGTCATCCAGGCTTGAGCCGGCAAACGAAATCGACTGTAAACAGGAACGAGAAGAAGATGTATCTGGAGAAATTCCGGCTTGGCGGCCGCATCGCCATCGTCACCGGCGCGGGCCAGGGCATCGGCCTCGCCTGCGCTGAAGCGCTCGGGGAAGCGGGGGCGAAAGTCGTCATCGCCGATCGCGATCCTGACGCGGCGGAGGCAGGCTACACCGGCCTCCGGGCCAAGGGTTACGACGCCGAAATCGCCATCATGGATGTGACGGACTCAGCGCGGGTCGCCGAGGTCGCGGATCAGCTCGCGGCAAGGCACGGCAAGATCGACATCCTCGTCAACAATGCGGGTATTGCGCGAAGCGAGACCCCGGCGGAGAACGTCGCCGACGAGCATTGGCTGAACGTCGTCGACGTCAATCTCAACGGCACGTTCTGGTGCTGCCGCGCTTTCGGCAGGCACATGCTGGGTGCGAGATCGGGTTCCATCGTCAACATCGGCTCGATGTCCGGCTTCATCGTCAACAAGCCGCAGGAGCAGTGCTACTACAACGCCTCGAAGGCCGCGGTGCACCATCTCACGAAGTCGCTCGCCGCTGAATGGGGCGCCCGCGGCGTCCGCGTCAATGCGGTGGCGCCTACCTACATCGCCACGCCGCTCAATGAATTCGTCAAGAACAACCCGCAGATGTATGATGCCTGGATCGGCGGTACGCCGATGGGCCGGATGGGAGAGGTCGACGAAATCGCCTCCGTCGTGCTGTTTCTCGCCTCCGATGCCGCGAGCCTGATGACTGGAAGCGTGGTGCTTGTCGACGGAGGCTATACGTGCTGGTAGGCTGGCGCGGGTTTCGAATGGGACTGGAATGAAGCAGGCCTTCATCGGTGTCGACGTCGGAACATCGAGCGCGCGCGCCGGGGTGTTCGACGAGTCGGGGACGCTGCTGGCCACCGCCCGGCACCCGATCACGGTCTGGCATGAAGCCGGCAATATCGTCGAACAGTCCTCTTCCGAGATCTGGGCGGCCTGCGCGGCGTCGGTCCGCGCGGCCATGGCGGAAGCCGCGCTCCCGCCCTCCGCCGTTCGGGGCCTCGGTTTCGATGCGACCTGCTCGCTGGTGGTGCTGGATGCTGCGGCCAACCCGCTGACGGTCAGCCCATCGGGTGACGCGCGGCGCAACGTCATAGTCTGGATGGATCATCGCGCGACCGCCGAAGCCCGTTTCATCGATGACACGCGTGACGAGGTGCTTCGCTATGTCGGCGGTTCGATCTCGCCCGAAATGGAAATCCCCAAGCTGCTGTGGCTGAAACGGCATCTGCCGTCGAGCTATGACAGCGCCGGGCATTTCTTCGACCTCGCCGATTATCTGTCGTTTCGCGCCACCGGCTCGACACTGCGTTCGGTCTGCACGCTCGCATGCAAATGGAATTTCCTGTCGCACGAGCATCGCTGGAGCACCGGCTATTTCGAGCGGATCGGCCTGGGAGATCTTGCCACCGGCCACCGCGTGAAAATCGGCCAGGAGATCGTGGCGGCCGGCACGCCGCTGGGCATCGGCCTGACCACGTCCGCCGCGCGCGATCTCGGTCTGCTGGAGGGAACGCCGGTCGGAGCGTCGCTGATCGACGCCCATGCCGGAGGCGTGGGCACCATCGGAGGGCGCGCAGAGCCGGGTGCGCCGGTCGATGTGTGCCGCCGTCTCGCCTACATCATGGGGACCTCGGCCTGCATCATGGCGACCACGTCCGAGCCCCGCTTCGTCCCCGGCGTCTGGGGGCCCTATTACTCCGGAATGGTTCCGGGGTTATGGCTCAACGAAGGCGGCCAGTCCGCGGCGGGCGCGGCGATCGATCATCTCGTCGGCTCCCACCCGGCCCATGACGAGGCCGTCGCGACCGCGCGTGCCGGCGGAATGGAAGTGCTGGAATTTCTCGAGCGGCGCATCGCATCGCGCACGCACAGCCCGGGCGAGGCGGCCTTGTATGCCCGCGACCTCCATGTGCTGCCCGAGTTTATCGGCAACCGTTCGCCGTTCGCCGATCCCGATTCGCGCGCTGTCGTCGCCGGCATGGACCTCGATGCCTCCATCGGCTCCATGGAGCGGCTGTTCGTGGCGGGACTGTGCGGCCTCGCCTATGGCCTTGCGGACGTCGTCGACGCCTTCCGGGCGCACGGCGTCGACAGCGACCTGATGGTGATTGGCGGCGGGGCGGGACGCAGCCCGCTGGTTCGCCAGATCATGGCCGACACCACGGGCCTGACGGTCGCGGTTCCCAAAACGCCGGAGCCCGTCCTGCTGGGCGCGGCCATGCTGGGTGCGGTCGCCGCCAGTCGCTACGGATCGATCGGCGAGGCCATGACCTCGATGTCGGCGATCGGTCGCTCGAGCGAGTCGACGGCGCGCGGAATGGCCGACTTCCACCGGGTCAAGCGACGGATTCACGGCCTGATGCGAAAGCTTGACCGGGAAAGCCGCGATACGATGCGCGGGATCGAATCGATCGCCGCCCCGGACATGAAGAACTAGCCCCATGCTGCTGAGCTGCGGTGACGCCCTGATCGATTTTCTTCCCGTCAAGTCGGTGGATGGGCGCGATGCCATCGTGCCGGCGGTCGGCGGTTCCTGTCTCAACATCGCCGTTGGCATGGCGCGTCTCGGCGCAGCGGCAGGGTTTGTCGGCGGCATATCGACCGACCTGTTCGGCGGCATGATTGCCGACTACGCCTCCGCCTCGCAGGTCGATCTTCGGTACGCGACGCGCAGCGAGCTGCAAACGACGTTGGCGTTCGTCCGCACCGTCGATGGCGAGCCGCAATACGCCTTCTATGACGAGGGCACCGCGACCGGCAACTGGAGCTACCTCCGTGGCTCGATCCCCTTCGACCGGATCGAGGCCGTTCATGTCGGATCGACCACGCTCGCCAATGACAAGGGAGCGGCCGAGGCGCTGGCCATGCTCGAGGATGCAGATGGATCGACCACCGTTTCCTTCGATCCGAATTGCAGGCCCAAGCTGGTCAAGGACAGGGCGCGCTATATCGAGCGGATGGATGCGTTCGCCGCGACAGCGGACATCGTGCGGATGTCGGATGTCGATTTTGAATTCCTGTACGGCGGCAGCGACTATTCGGGAAGGGCACATTCGCTCATCGAGGCGGGCGCCGGCCTGGTCGTCGTCACGCGCGGAATCAAGGGAGCCCTGGCGTGGCATCGGGAGGCGGGCTCGGTCGAAGTAGAGGCGCCCGGCGTGGATGTGGTGGATACGATCGGGGCCGGTGATAGTTTCCAGGCCGCCCTGCTGTTCGCCTTGCGCGCTATGGGGCGGATTGAAATCAAAGCGCTCGCGCATATGAATTCCGACGAGCTTCGTCGCGTGCTGACATTTGCGGCCGCCTGCGCCGCCATCACATGCGGGCGCGCCGGCGCCGATCCGCCGCGACGAGCCGAAATCGGCGCCGAATTGTCCCGGCTCCTGCAAGCATGAGGACCGACGGCCGGTGACCGGTGGCGCATGCCGGTCGCTCAGGGATTCCGAGACCGCCGCGCCGGAATTCATTGCGATCGCCGACCATATCGGCCGGATGATCGACGTGTTATGCAACACGCTCGAACGCGTTTGATCGGCGCTTCCTCGATCAAGCTCCTGCCCGGATATCATCTCGCATGACCACCATCTATGAAGCCCGCAAAGTCGTGACCATGAATCCGAGCCGGCCTCTGGCGACGCATGTCGCGGTATGGGACGGCAGGATCCTGGGCGCCGGAAGCCTGGACGAACTGGCGGGGTGGGGCGCGTACAATCTCGATCGCACCTTCGCGGACAAGGTTCTGATGCCGGGCCTGGTGGAAGGCCACAGCCATGTGGCCGAGGGCGTGCAGTGGCGGTTTGTCTATTGCGGCTATTTCGATCGGACCGATCCCGACGGCACGACATGGCCGGGGTTGCGATCGATCGAGGAGGTTCTCGCGCGCCTGAGCGCTGCGAATGCGGGGCTTTCGGATCCGAAGCGGCCGTTGACGGGATGGGCGCTCGATCCGATCTATTTCGACAACCGCCGCATCACGCGCGAGGATCTGGACCGGGTCACGACCACGCGACCGATAGGCATCATGCATGCCAGCGGCCACATCATGAACGTCAACACCAGGGCATTGGAACTGGCGGGCCTGCTGCGCGCCGGCATCAACCATCCCGGTATCCCGCTCGGTTCGGATGGTCTTCCGACCGGCGAGATGAAGGGGCCCGAGGCCATGACGCCGCTCGGTCCTCACGTCGGGCTCGATCGCAGTCTGCTGGCTTCGGACGAACCGGGCCTGCGCGCGTTCGCAAGATTGTGCGTGCGCAAGGGAGTGACGACGGCCGCCGATCTCGCCAATCTGCTTCCCCGGCCTGCGGTCGAGATGATGCTGAGAGTCTGTGGCGAGGGCAATTTTCCCGCCCGCATCGTCTCGCTGCGCATCGCGCGCGACATCAGCCCGGCCGAACTGATCGACCGTGTCGTCGAATTGCGCAAGTCGAGTTCAGACCGCCTGCGGCTCGGTATCGTCAAGGTCATCGTCGACGGCTCGATCCAGGGATTTTCCGCGCGGCTCAAGCCGCCGGGTTACTACAACGGTGCACCCAATGGCCTGTGGTACGTGGCGCCGGAGCAGCTGCGTGAGATCTTCGAGCGCGCGCTGGCGGCCGGTATCCAGGTTCACAGCCACACCAATGGCGATCAGGCGACGGAGCTCGTCCTCGACACGCTGGAACTGGCCCTTCGCAAGAGCCCGTCGCCGGACCATCGCTTTACCCTTCAGCATTGCCAGCTGGCCAATGCCGCGCAGTTTCGCCGCATGCGCTCGCTCGGCATGTGCGTCAATCTGTTTCCCAACCATCATTTCTACTGGGGCGACCAGCATTACGCCCTGACCGTGGGACCGGAGCGCGCGGAGCGCATGAATGCCTGTGCGACCGCGCTCGCCAGCGGCGTGCCGATGGCGATTCATTCGGACGCGCCGGTGACGCCGCTGGGTCCGCTGTTTACGGCATGGTGTGCGGTCAACCGCGTGACCGCCAGCGGCCGCGTTCTCGGAATGCAGGAGCGCATCTCCGTCGCCGATGCGTTGCGGACGATCACGCTCGGCGCCGCCTATACGCTTGGCCTCGACGGCGAGGTCGGGTCGATCGAGTGCGGCAAGCACGCCGATTTCGCCGTGCTCGAGGACGATCCGACCGAAATCGGGGGCGAGCGTCTGAAAGACGTCCGCATCTGGGGCACCGTTCAGGGCGGCCGGATCTTCGCCGCCGCCACGATATGACCGTTTCGATTCCCGTGAGCTTGATCGGCGGCTATCTCGGCGCCGGCAAGACCACATTGGTGAATTCCCTGCTGCGACATGCCGGTGGTCGCCGCCTGGCGGTGCTGGTCAACGAATTCGGGGCACTGCCGATCGACGCCGACCTGATCGCAGCCCGCGACGACAATCTGATCAGCATTTCCGGCGGCTGCATCTGCTGCAGCTTCGGCAGCGACCTGGTCGCGGCCCTGATCGATATCAGGACGCGCGGCCAGCCGATCGACCACCTCCTGATCGAGACCAGCGGCGTGGCGCTGCCGGGATCGATCGTGCAATCGATCGCGCTGCTTCCGGGCCTCGCCATCGACGGCGTGATCGTGCTGGCCGATGCCGAGACCGTCGAAGAGCGCGCCGACGATCGCTATATGGGCGACACGGTGCGCGGGCAGCTCGCCGGCGCGGATATCGTCGTGCTGAACAAGGTCGACCTGGTGTCGCCGGAACGGGTTGCCGCCATCTCGCGCTGGCTGGCCGAAATCGCGCCCGGCGCCCGGATCGTGCCGGCGGAGAAGGCGGACATTCCGGCTGAAATCGTCCTGGGAGGACAGCCGGAGCCGCGATCGATGGCGCCTCGGCTACAGCCCTCGCGGCATCGGACGTCGGGCTATGAAACTCTGAACCTCGAACTCGACAGCCCCGTCGACGCTGAGAAACTCGGCCGGATTCTCGCCGATCCGCGGCTGGGCCTGCTGCGGACGAAAGGTTTCCTGCGTGGATCCGATGGCGCGTTCGTCACCCTTCATGTCGTCGGACAGCGCTCGCAGGTTGAGCCTGCACCCTCATGGATCGAAGGCCCGGGACGGCTCATCTGCATCGGCTTTGCGGCCGAGATGGATCGCGCGGCGATCGAGGCCTTAAGACCGAAGGCGTCGCTCTGACGATCGCGCCAACTTCGCGACGCTCCGTGTCATCGCGGCGGCAAGGCGAACAGCAGCCCGACATTCAGCGCCAGATTCCTGTCGTGCCCGCGGTTGAAGGCATAACTGTAGCTGGGCTCCACGAACCAGCCGTATTGCGGCGTGGTCCAGAACATGAAGTCCAGCACCGCCGTCGCGCCGAACGAACTGGCGGACGACCATTGAGGGCCGACGCCAACCATGAATTCCACGTTCTTCGACAGCTGAAACGGCTTTTTGAAAACGAGGTCGGTTTCCCATTCGGTGCCGTCCTTGCTTCGCAGGGATGCAATGCCGGCCTCGATTTCCAGCCAATGCTCGATCGGGGTTACCTCCACGGCGACGCTGGGGCCGAAGCTGGTGCTGTTATCTCCGAGCCCCCGTTCCGCCGCGGCACCGATTTCGAGAACTGCGCCTCGGTTATCATCGTCCCGCGCTCCTGGCCCAAGGCAAATCCCGGGGCCGACGCCATCGCGAGCGTCAGGGCTGTTGCCTGGATAGCTTTCACGACACTCCTCCCACCAGGGTGCATCAGAAATCCCGTGCCATTATGCATGGGTCGTCACCGTTCGCCAGATTGCCGTCGGACAGGGCATGGCTGCGGTGGCCGCGACCGCATGAGTTGGAGGTCGACGCGCACGCGACAAGCGCGCGGTCCTCGCTCCGCCAGCACCGGCGTCGCCATCAACGCGGTCACCGGCCGGCCGGTTGATTGACCCCGGAGGGCGAACGACATAAGTCAGGAATCGCGCAGGCCTCCCGCTCAGGCGACGCTCCGATGCGCTTCGTTGAGGCTATGCCCAGACCTTAGAGGGTCCAAATGCAGCTCGATTTCATCCGACTTGCCGGAGCGGCTTCGTTCCTGGTTCTGATCGTCGCGATGCCGGCGCTGGCGGCCGAACTGCCGTCGCGCAAGCCGGGCTTGTGGCAGGTCACGACCAGTATCGAGAACAGCGGTGCCCCGGTTCGGGTGATCCAGCAATGCATCGACGCCAGCACCGACCAGATGCTGCAGTCCAATGCCGGCCCCTTTGCCCCGGCGGCATGCCCCGGGCGGGAGGTAAAAAGCGCGGCGGATTCGGTCACGATCGACTCCACCTGCACGGTTGCCGGCAAGTCCGCAACGGCGCATGCGGTTGTTACCGGCAGCTTCGACAGCGCCTATACGATGACCGTGACGTCACAGAGCGAGGAAATTCCGGGCGGCAAGATGGTGATGACGATGGAGGGCAAATGGCTCGGTGCCTGCGCGGCCGACCAGAAGCCCGGCGACATCGTCATGAGCAACGGCATGAAGATCAATATCCCGGAACTGCAGAAACGAATTATTGCTCCGGCCATGCCGTCGCCGTCTCGGTGAAATGAAGACGAAGCGGCAGGCCCGCTATTTTGCGCAGCCGGGCTGATTGATCGTGTTGGCAGGCGGCGCCCGATAGCTTCGTAAGTGTATATATTTCCAGAGAAAATGGGTTATCCGCCGGTTGCCGGGAGGCCCGCCGGTGGCGGCGTTTTTGCGCTGGGGGCGGCGGCG
>Ga0302319_10010112_pt1 | contig 18046 bp, 13 predicted proteins | sample Bog_T0_2_FD_203319 | JGI IMG/M metagenome (GOLD analysis project Ga0302319, IMG submission 203319) | Peat permafrost microbial communities from Stordalen Mire near Abisko, Sweden - Bog_T0_2 | ecosystem: Environmental > Terrestrial > Soil > Wetlands > Peat | place: Sweden: Abisko, Stordalen Mire...
GATCAAGGCCGCGGCCGAGGAGAGCTCGGGCACCGTCTCCGCCGCCGCGATTCTGCATATGCTCGACAGTGTCGATCTGCCTTACCTGCTCGACGAAGTGCCGCGCGCCATCCAGCAGTCCGTGGAGGGCATTGAGCGTATTCAACGAATCGTCAGCGCCATGAAAGAATTTTCGCACCCCGCGATGGACAAGTCGCCCGTCGATCTCAATCGGGCGATCGGCAGCACCATCACGGTTGCCAGCAATGAATGGAAATACGTGGCCGACATAAAAACCGACTTGGACGAGAATCTGCCGTCCGTGCCGGTCATGCCGGGCAGCTTCAACCAAGTCATATTGAATATCATCGTCAATGCTGCGCACGCCGTGGCCGAAGTGGTGCAGGGCGGCAGTACCAAAGGCACGATCAGCATCAGCACGCGACAAATCGATAATTGGGCAGAGATCCGCATCCACGACACGGGCTGTGGAATTCCCGAGAAAATCCGCGACCGCATTTTCGATCCATTTTTCACGACCAAACCGGTGGGCAAGGGTACCGGCCAAGGCTTGTCCATCGCGCACGACGTCATCGTCAAAAAGCACGGCGGCGCCATCGCGGTGGAGAGCGCACCCGGCGCCGGAACCACTTTTATATTGCGGCTGCCGCTGATCGCGCAGGCGGTGGACGAGGTCGCCGTCGCCTAACGCCGCAGCTCGGGCCCAATCGGGCACTTGCCAATTCGGCGAAATCCTGATTATATATCTTTGATCAAAGATCAAGGAGCCCTATGAAGGACGGATCCCGATTGGGTCTCGCACGCATCCAGCGGGAGACGGTGCAAGAGCGCGTCTATGCCAGCCTGCGCAATCAGCTGATGCGCGGCGGATTTGCGCCCGGTCAGAAGCTCAAAATCGCCGAACTCGCTGCCGCGTTCGGCACCAGCGCCATGCCGGTGCGTGACGCGCTCAATCGGCTGGTGGCGGAGCGCGCCGTCGAGTCCATGCCGAACCGCAGTGTGCGCGTGCCGGCGCTGTCGAAAGACTCGTTGCAGGATTTGAAGGAAACGCGCTTTGCGGTCGAAGGGCTGGCGGTCGAACGCGCGGCCGCGCATATGAATGTCGAAACGCTGGCCACGTTGCGTCAGTTGATCGAGGCGCAGAGTGCGACCGACCACAAACACGTCTCGGAAGGGAGCGCCGAACAAAATCGCGCCTTTCACTTCACGATCTACCGGCAATCTGAATCGAGCGTGTTGTTGCCCATCATCGAAAGCCTGTGGCTGCAATGCGGACCGTATCTTAAAGTTGCGTCCGACATGTTCGATGGCCGCGACGGCCGCGGCACCGATTTTCACGTGGACCTGGTCGATGCGCTCGCGCGCGGCGACAGCGCGGCGGCGCGTCTCGCTTTGCAATCGGACATTGGACGCTCCTTCGATCTCGTTATGAACCATGACGCGATTTGGCACCGCCGCGATGGTGCGGCATGAGCGAGGAGGCGGGATTCGAGCTCTATGATTTGCGCGTTGAGGTGGTCGGCCCTAAGGACCGCCCGATCTACTGCGGGGCGCGGCTCGGAGATTATTTCGAATTACATGGCGAGATGCTTAAATTGCCTGCCGGACAGGGATTTTCGATCTATTCACTCGCCGCGCTGCTGCCGCTGTTGCCTGCGAAACAGCGGCTCACCGATCCCAACGATTGGATGTCGTCCGATGCCGAGGTTGCCTGTCCCGACCCGCACTGTCCCACTCGGTTTCGTATCACGCGCACGGGTCGTCGCCACTTCCGGCGCGCCGACGTGACTGCGGTAGCGCTGCCAGGACACGACGCCCCGTGATCCCACGGATTTCGTTGGACAAAGATTACGAGATCTCCCGAATCATCAAGGGAGGTTGGAATCTCGCCGGCGACCATGGCGGAAAAATCGATCCGCAGCAGGCGCGGCGCGACATGGCGAGTTTTGTCGAGGCCGGCATCACCACATTCGATTGCGCTGACATCTACGTGGGCGTCGAGGAACTCATCGGATCCTTTCGGCGTGCCTCGCCGACGCTTGCGCGCCAAGTGCAGATTCATACCAAGTTCGTACCGGATTTACCGAGTCTCAAAACCGTGGATGCTCGGGATGTCGAAACCATCATCGACCGATCGCTCAGCCGGCTCGGCATGGAGCGGCTCGATTTAGTCCAATTTCACTGGTGGGACTTCTCGATTCCACGCTACGTCGAGACGGCGCTCGAGCTCGACCGCCTGCGGCGCGCCGGCAAGATCGCTCGGATCGGCGTGACAAACTTCGACAGAGTGCACCTCGAGGAAATTCTTCGAGCCGATGTGCCGATTGCAGCTCACCAGGTGCAGTATTCCTTAGTCGACGATCGTCCGAGCGCAGGCATCGTCGACTACTGCCGTGACCACGGTATCGCGCTCCTCTGTTACGGGACGGTCAGCGGCGGATTTTTTTCCGAGCGCTGGCTCGGCAAGCCGGATCCCATCGCGTCCCTGCCGAATCGGTCACTGATCAAGTACAAGCTGATCATCGATGATTTCGGGGGCTGGGAACTGTTTCAAGAGCTCTTGAGCGTGCTCGCCCGCATCGCCAAGCGTCATGAAACCGACATCGCGTCGGTGGCGACGCGCATGATCCTCGACCGACCGGGGGTCGCCGCGGCAATCGTCGGTGCCACGAACGCGTCGCATCTGACGGCCCACGCCAAGATCGGTGAGCTTCCCTTGGACGACGCCGACCGCAGCGCCGTCGCATCCGTGACCGACCGGCGCAGCGGCCCGGCGGGCGATGTTTACGTGCTCGAGCGAGATCGCTCGGGCCGGCACGGGCAAATCATGAAATACGAACTCAACGCGCAGCCATCCAGCGGCGCAATTGTTAGATAGCCGATAAGCAAAATGGGGATACGTCAATGAATATCAAGCGAACTCTACGGTGCCGTGGGTGGGTGCTCGGCACCCTCGCGGCAGGGTCATGGACAGTCGGCGCGGCAAGCGCCGAGCCCGCTGCGGGACCCGCGCAAGATCAGGAATTACAGGAAATCGTGGTTACCGCTGAAAAGCGCGAATCCACGGTGCAGAAAACCCCGATCAGTATCACCGCGATCAGCGGCGCGGAACTGCAGGCTCAGGGCACGACGGATTTTCAGTCGGTCGCACAGGAAGTGCCCGGCATTTCGTTCAAGACCTCAGGTCCCGGCCAGACCGAGTATGAGATGCGCGGTCTCACCTCGACCGGCGGCGAGTCGCCGACCGTGGGCTTTTACTTGGACGATGCAGTGTTGACGCCCGCGGCGATGGCGCAAAACGGCAAGACGGTGATCGATCCGAATCTGTTCGATCTGAATCGGGTCGAGGTACTGCGCGGGCCCCAAGGCACGTTGTACGGCGCAGGCTCGATGGGTGGAACGATCAAACTCGTGACCAACCAGCCCGATCCGCACGCGTTCGCCGGCAACATCGAACTGATCGGTTCCTCCACCGCGGACGGCGGCGGCTTCAACCACGGCGAGAATTTGATGTTGAATATCCCGCTGATCGAGGACGTGGTCGCTCTGCGCTTGGTCGGCACGGATAAATACGTCGATGGTTGGATCGATCGAAAGGTGTTGAACCCATTCCCGGCCGAGATCAACGGCAGCACGGCGCGCGGCGATGTGGCAGCTGCACCGGTCGCGGAAGATGTGCGCCACTCCAACTGGGAACGGCTGCAGGGAGGCCGCGCGACATTGTTGATCCAGCCGAGCGATCGCTTCAACATCACCTTCGGCGCAATGCATCAGGATCTCACCCAGGGTGGCCCGAACACCATCGACAGCCCACCGCTCAACGAAACGCACTACCAACCGTTCGATGTGGCGGAGCCGTTCAAAGACACCTTTGACCTCTACACCATGACGCTCAAACTCAACTTCGATCCGTTCCAGATCGTGTCCGCGACGGCCTATTGGGATCGCCAGCAAAATCAGACCCAAGATATTTCCGAGGCGATGCAGGACTACATCGGCGGGCTTTTCGGGCCGCCGGCCAACTGGCCGTTCTCGGCGAGTCAGACGGTCACTGAGGGCGGCGGTACGTTCTACGGGCTCGGCGCGGCGACGATTACCGAGGATGACTACACGCGCCAATTCAGCGAAGAGTTGCGGATGGCCTCGACCGGCAACGGACCGCTGCAGTGGCTCGTCGGCGGCTACTACAGCAGCTTCGGCGCGACCTCGCATGTGTATTCTTTTTATCCGGCGGGAACCGACGGCTTTGACGCCGATTTCGCAACCACCAATTTGGCCGACAATCATCGCAAGGTCGACATCGACCAGTACGCTTTGTTCGGTGAGGCGTCCTATCTCTTCCCCAGCAACTTCAAGGCGAGCTTGGGCGCCCGTTATTACCAGTACCACAGCAATTCGATCACCAGCGTCAGCGGAGTTTCCGCCAACGGCACCAGCAACCCGCTGTACGGCCTTGCGCAGAACTCGGGCGTCACTCCGAAAATCGATCTCGCCTATATCCCGGATGACAACACCACGGTGTATGGGACGGTCTCCAAAGGGTTCCGGCCGGGCGGTCCGAACTCGCCCATTCCGGTACCTCCGTGCGCCTCGCAGGCGCCGACGCAATTCGGGCCGGACAGCGTTTGGAACTACGAATTGGGCGAGAAACTCAAGTTCCTCAATTCGCGCGTGTCGATCAACGGCGATGTCTATTACGAAGACTGGACCAACGTGCAGCAACAGGTCGCACCGACCTGCGGCTTCAAGTTCACGGCCAACGCCGGCAAAGCGACCGTGTACGGTGCCGAGCTCGAGGTCGCCGTGGTGCTGACGCAAGGCTTCATTCTGTCGCAGAACATCGGCTATGCGAACGCCAAGAATTCGACCACGGTGGCCGCGGCCAATGTGTTGTCGGGCGAGCGTCTACTCGATGTCCCGCAAGTGACTGCCAACACCAGCTTGAACTACAAGCAGCCGCTGAATGAGCAACTGACGATGGTTGCGCGCGTGACCAATACCTACGTGGATTCGATTCAGGATCTCACGTATACGCGCAACTCATTGCCGCCGTACGATCTTGTCAATTTTAGGCTCGGGGTGGAGAACCCGCGTTGGTCCGCCTATCTGTTTGCGGACAATCTCACCAACAAGATGGCGTTGCTCGGCGACACCGGTGCTCTGTCGGCGAACATTTCGATCCTGAACCGGATCGCCACCAACCAGCCCCGCACCATCGGAGCGGACTTGTCCTTTAAGTTTTGAAGCGCAAGAAGGCGGGTTCGCTAAGTGAAATCGTTCTCGCCGGTGGATGATGTGACGGGATATCCGCGGCGCTCCTATGCCTGGGGCGTCGTGGCCATCCTCATCGGGACGGCCATCGTGTCGTACACGGATCGGCAGGTGTTGAGTCTGCTGGTCGATCCGGTGCGCCACGATTTGGGCATCAGCGATACGCAAATCAGCCTGCTGTTAGGCACGGCATTCGCCGTCGTCTATGGCATTGCGGGCATCCCATTCGGTCTCCTGGCGGACCGTACTTCACGGCGCAATTTGATTTTTTTCGGTGCGGCGGTGTGGAGCGTCGGCACCGTGGCCTGCGGCTACGTGGAGAGCTTCGGGCAATTATTTGCGGCGCGAATCGTCGTCGGGCTCGGTGAGTCGGTGTTGTCGCCGGCGGCGATTTCGCTGATCAGCGATTATTTTCCACCGTCGCGCCGCGGCATGGCGGTCGGTTGTTTTCTGAGCGGCATCGCCATCGGCAGCGGCGCATCGATTCTGATCGGCGGCGGCGTGCTGCATCTCGTGGAAATCGGTGCATTGGCGGGCACGCCGTTCGCCGCCATGGTGCCGTGGCGGCTGGTGCTGCTGCTGATCGGCGCACTCGGCCTCGCATGGTCGCTCATGATTTTGCTCATTCGGGAACCCACTCGCCGGGTCGAACAGCGGGCCGTGCCCGGTGCCGTTCCGCGGCGGCGGGCCATGCTGTCGATGGTTGCGCCGATCTATTTCGTGGTGGCGACGGCATCGCTGGTCGACAACGCCGTCGGCGCCTGGGCGCCGACGCTGCTCATTCGAAATTTCGGGCGCGATCCCGCGCAAGTGGGCCTGCAACTTGGGTTATTGCTGACCATCGCATTTGGCGGCGGTGTGCTGCTCGGCGGCTGGCTCTCGGACTATGTGGGTACGCGCGGCAGCGTCCGAGCCAAGCTCGGTGTGTGCCTGGTGTCGAGTCTTTTGATATTGCCGGTGGCGTTGGCCATCGACTCAGCGCAACTCGCGGTGGTGATGACCGCGGTGCCGCTGTACTTCGCTCTGTCCGGAATCGTCACCGCGTGCGGTTTCTCGTCCATTCTCGATGCGACTCCGAATATGCAGCGCGGTTTCGCGATGGCCGTGAGTTTCTTCTTGAATGTGGCGGTCGGCGCGGGACTCGGGCCCACCTCCGTGGCGCTTGCCGGCGCGCATATTTTCGGTGCCGCGGCAGGTCTCGGTCCCGCGATCGCGTTCATTGCCGGGCTGGGCTATCTCCTGTCGGTCACCGCCCTCGTGCTGACGCGCATTGCGTTCACGCTTGCGAAGCGAGCGGAGCCACAATTGGCCGCCTGATGGCCAGTCGCTTTACGGCAGATCCTGGAGCGCGCCGAATGTCCCGGGGGACGTCGCACTTTGCAGCAACACGCCGGGATTGTTCGAGGCCACGTTATTCTCCATGGTGTGCGTGACGCCGGTCCCGACCACGATGTCGAGATGACCGTCGCCGTTGACATCGGCGATCGCGATTTGATTCGCGTTGGTGACGGTGTAGTTGGTCGCTGCGGCGAACGTGCCCGGACTCGCGGGGTTCTGCAACAGCACTGTGACCGCGTTGCTGCCGCCGATCACGATATCCGGATGATTGTCGCCGTTGACGTCGGTTACGACGATCGAAGTGGCCTGACTTCCGGGAGCGATGGGGTAGCTCACCGGCGCTAGGAATGTGCCGTGGCTGGCAGGATTTTGCAGCAGGACCGACACGGTCGGCGCTGCGCCGCCGCTGGCACCAGGGTCGGTGATCACGAGATCGTTCAATCCGTCGCCATTCACATCGGCGATCGCAATCAGATTCGCGCCCACCGCATTGACATTGGCCGTTTGCGTAAACACCGCGACCGGCGCGGCGAAAGACGTCGCCGATGCCGCGCCCGTGTGCATCAGCACTTTGACGCCCACGTTGTCCGTCAACGCCACATCCGGCGAGCCGTCGCCGTTCAAATCTCCGACGGCCACCCAGTTAGCGCCTCCCGAATAAAGGCTAATCGGAGTCGCATAGGCGCCCGGAGAGGTTTGCAGGAACAGCGACACGTTGTAATCGGCAGACACCAAGTCAGGCAGCCCGTCGCCGTTCATGTCCGCGATTGCGACCTGAGAGGCACCCGGGGATGAAAGTACCAGGGGCGTGCTGAAAGTGCCGGGGCTTTGCGCGCTGTTAAAGAACACAGAAAGCGATCCATCACTGTAGCTGGCAGAGACGACGTCGGGTAAGTGGTCGCCATTCAAATCGGCACTCGCGAGATATATCGGGTCGTCGCCGTCGGCGATCAGCACGGGGGCGGCAAAGGTACCGATGCCGCTCGACAGGTAGGCCTTCAAATTGCCGGCGTTGACTTGCGAGTTGTAAAGGACGGTGCTCGTCGCGACGAGCGAGGTATGGCCGTTATTGGTGAAATTTCCGGCCACCAAGCCCAGCGACACCTCGGATGCCGGGTAGTTGCTGTTGCTGCCGCAGTTCACGCAGTAGTAGTGATGATGGCCGTCGTCGCAAGCGGCGAGCGCGAGCATCGACAGCAGTGCCGCCCATCTGAGCGGGCTCGAATTCAGCGTCTTTAAAACAACCATAGGTCTTCCCCCCTGTTACGCACGATGGGACTACACGAACGCTCATGCCGCAACTACAAAAACGAATCAACGTCGATTGGGTTGACGCCGCGATAATTGTAGTAATTACAACGCTTGCGCGTAGCGCGCGGAAGGCGGGGACGCCTCAAGCGATTCTTCCAGACATTGCGTCAACAGCGCGGCGGCAGCTTCGGCGTTGCTCCCGTGCAACATGTCGTCATGGCGCCCCTGCAAGCTGTAATGCTTCAGTGCAGCGGCGTGGCGGCGCCAAAGCTGGGCCGAGGAGGGGAGGCGAAGGTCGCGGTTGACGGGTTCGAACACCGATAAGGCGCCGCCGTATTTGCCGGGCCGGTAGGCGATCGACGCCGCGAGCGCGCTGGCCGTGACGCTGCGGATCGCCGCCGGCGCGCCTTCGAGCGCACGCCGCTCGCGGGACTCGAACCCACGTTTCTTAGAGCCCATGCCCTTAAGGATTTGTCTGCAAAAATAGGAAGCCCAGGTCCACAGCCGCAGGGAATGATGACCCGGCGGCAACGTCGCGAGCAGACCGACGAAGGCGACCTCATCGCCTCGCTCACACATGCGTCGCGCCAACTCGAACGCCACGAGTCCGCCGAACGAATAGCCGCACAAGAGATAAGGTCCCTGCGGCTGCCGCGCCTTCACCGCTGCGTAGTATTCGTCGCTCATCGCCTGCACGCTGTCAGAGGGTGGATCCCGACCGTCGAGACCCCGTGCCTGAATGCCAATGACCGCGCCGGGCCAATGCATTTTGCGGCCGATACCGAACAGTTCCATCACGCCGCCGCCCACGCCATGAATGAAGAACAGCGGCGTCGGACCACGGCCCGGTTTCAAGACGACGAGCGGGGAATAAACGGACGGCGCATTTTCTTTGAGGATGGCGCAGAACGCGGCGAAGGTTGGCGACTGATTGATCAAATTCATCGGCAGCTCTCGGCCCAAGGTCTTCTCGAGCTCCACGGTCATGGAGATGGCGCGCAGCGAATCGCCGCCGAGATCGAAAAAATCGTCATCCGCCGCGGCGAGCGCCAAGCCTAAGACTTCACGCCAAATGTGCGCGACGATGATTTCTATGGGATCTCTTTCGATCCAAGTGCCGGCGAGCCGCCCGGGACGGGATTCTTCCTGCAGACTTTTTGCCAAATCCATGGAGCGCAGCGCGAGGCCATCCAATTTTGAATTGGGCAGGCGCGGAACACGTGGCGTCTCATAGTAGCGCCATGGCCGCATATGCGGCGGAACGGTCCGGCGCATCATGGCCTCCACCTCGCCGAGCAAGTCATCTCCCGCAGCATCGTGCGGCTCCACGTACGCCACCAACCTCGCGCCGTCATCCGAGCGGACCAAGACAGCCACGTCGCGCACACCGGCGTGACGACGAATCGAGGCTTCCACGCCGTCGAGCTCAACGCGCACGCCGCGGATCTTGACCTGTCGATCCTGGCGTCCGATTCGATCAAACAGGCCGTCGGCGCGTCGTCGCACCAGGTCTCCCGTTCTGAAAATCCGCATGCCGCAATCGCCCACGACTTGCATGGGATCCGCCACACAGTGTCCCTTGGTCCACGTGCCGAGAGCGACATAGGGGCTGCGTACCAGAAGTTCGCCCGCTTGGCCTGCTCGCGCCGCCGCACCGTGCTCATCGACGATCGCCAGGCCGTTACCCGCCAGCGGATAGCCGATGGGAATTCTTCCATCGTCCTCGGGCGCGCTCTGCCCGACGAACCATTGCATGATCGGCGCCTCCGTGGCGGCGTAAACCAGCTGGATCAATGCGCCCGATGGCATCCAATTGCGCAGCAACGCGATGTCGCTCCAGAGCGTCGTATCTCCCCCCACTCGCACCAGTCGCAGGTGCTCGCCGGCACGCAGCTGATGGCTCTCGACGACCGAGCGCAGCAGCGCGGGGAAGGCGAACAGGATTGAAATGCGTCGCTCGTCGATGATGCGCAGAATCTCGCGCGCGCCGGCCTTTTGCGTGTCGAGCAGGCAGATGCACGCTCCGGCAAGCAGCGCGGTCACAAGGTCGCGCACGCCGACAATGCTGGAGAGCGAGACCAGGCTTAAGAATCGATCGTCGCTGCCGATGTGGGCCGCGTTGATCGACTGACTGACGCGCTGTAATAGGTTGCGCTGCGAGTTGACGATGCCTTTCGGTTGTCCGGTACTGCCCGACGTGAACACGACACAGGCCGGCGCATCCGGGGCGAGACTCGCCGGGCGCCAGTGCCGTGATGCGACGTGCGGCTGATCGAGCTCGAGCAGCAAGGCAGGACGAGCGTCATCGACTACGCGAGCGACCAATTCCGGCGGATAGTCCGGATCAATCGCGAGAAAAGGCCGCCCGGCCGCAAGGCAGCCCAACATCGCCATCGGAACTGTCGACGAGACCGTGGCGCGAATGCCGACCAAATCACCGGGCGCGGTCGCTCCGGCAATGAATTCCGCCCAGCCGGCCACCTCGCGCCACAACTCGGCGTAGGTCACCGAGGTATCTGCATTCATGAGCGCGATGCGCTCCGGATGGCGGCGCACCACGGCCTCCAGCAGGTCGGCGATGGGACGGCTTTTGGCGTCATCCGGAAAACGATGGAATGGCCTGCCCACCGGTCCGTTCCAATCCAAGGGAAAGTGGCTCTGGTCGCTCCAGTGGAGCGTCGCGTCCGCGCTATGGCTACTTTGGTTCACGTTCTAGAACACCGCGGCCGCCGCAAAGTTGCAAGCGCACGATCACAGCGCGGACGCGGCGCAATTCCGTCGTCAAATCGAAAACTTTATTCGCTAGTCGACGTACTCATGGGCGGTCCACACAGTTTGAAGGGAGATCAAATGGCATCCTGCCCCAGTCAGCGAGCGATTATTGCATTCATATTGCTCTCGGCCTCCGCCTGCAGCGGCAAGGGTGGCTACCAAGCCCCGCCGCTCGCCATGCCCACCGTTGCTTTTTCCGCACCCAACCAGGGGCTCACCATCAACCTGGGCCAAGCTGTGACCCTTGCTTGGGCCTCGACCGGGGCGACTTCATGTTCCGCGACCACCTCGGCCAGTGGCGGCGGTTCGTTCAGCGGCACTCAATCGGGCAGCGGCATGCAAAGCGTGGTGCCGACCGCCACCGGCAGCTACACCTACACCCTCGACTGCATGGGCATGGGCGGGAATGCTGTGGTATCGACTCCCACCGTGAAGGTCAACATGTCGATTCTCGGCATGCTGGCCGCGTCGGGAAGTCTCACGATGATTGGACCCACCCCCGATGCCGTCGAGCATGGGGGAAATCCGTACGGACTGGCGATTGCCCCGGTGACCGCCGGCCTGATTACAGCCGGTGACTTGGTCGTGTGCAACTTCAACGACGGCGCGACGAATACTCAAGGCAAAGGCACTACCATCGTGGGCCTTCATCCCGTCGCCGGCGCGATGCCGTATCGAATCGCGCTGGGTGGCGATCTCGAAGGTTGCAACGCGCTCACGATGTTGCCCGACGACAGCATTTCCGCCGCTGCCTACATGGCGAACAAGAATCCCTTGGTGAGTGCGGGCGGGGTGATCGGATCCCCGTTCTCGAGCGACACATTTGGCTCGCCTTGGGGCGAAGCCTTCGTCGCCGCAAAGGGCGGCGCACCTGCGGCACTCTATGTGTCGAATATCTCGGGCGCGATCGACCGTATTACTCTCAATGGCGATGTGCAGACGGCGTTTACGGAAATCGCCAAAGGCTTCTGCGGCAGCGGGGCTCCGGGCGCGTTGTTCGGCCCCGCGGGCCTCACGTACGATGCCTCGATCGACACGCTGTACATCGTCGATACGAGTTCGGCGAGCGTGGTGGCCTTCGCCGGCGTGTCGAACATCGGTGCTGACGGGGTGGTGGTGAACGGTCAGTGCAGCGCCGCCCCACCAACGCCGGCGTTGACTTTCTCGGGCGCCTCGGCGAGTGCCGCGCGGGTCATCGCGCATGGCGCGCCGCTGGTGACACCCTTGAGCGCGGCGCTGCTGGCGGACGGTGATTTGGTGGTCGGCAACGCAGATATCAACATTCCCGCGGATCAGACGCCCAATCTCATGATCGAGGTTTCGCCGTCATTGCCGGGTGGATTCGTCGGAATGCCGTACCAGGCAGATACCACCGGCGTCGCCGGCGCGCTATTCGGCATCGCGACAGCACTCGACGCCGACGGCAACCAGATCATTTATTTCAATGACGACAATGCGAATGCCGTTATGAAGTTGAGTCTCTAGTTTGGCGGTCTGAAAATGGTCGAAAAACGCCTCGCTCGATAGCCATTGGCGGACTGCCGCTGCGCGATATACTGCGCGCATACGAATGGCTGATTGGGGATCACCTTGGCTCGCGGTGAAGCGTGAAATTCCTGCCGCTCATCTGGTCCGGTATTTGGCGAAAGCCGGGTCGGACGATTTTGATTTTCCTGCAGGTCAGCGTGGCCTTTGCGCTGTTCGGTGTGCTGCAGGGGTTGAAAGCCGGCACCGAACAGGCCATCAGCCAGACGCGCGGCGACCTGCTGCTCGTGCACTCGAGCTTGAGTCTCGGCGACACCCTGCCGTTGGCCCTCCTTGAGCAGATCAAGTCGGTCCCTGGCGTTAAAGTGGTCATCCCGGTTGGACTCCAAGGAAGTGTCTATCAAAGGCCGGGCCAACCAACGATCATCGTGGCGATTCGCCCGGATCGGGACTGGGTGTCCGCGTTTACGTTCACCATAGCGCCCGAGGCCGAAGCGGCCCTGAGAAAATCGCGCACCGCGGCCCTCGTCAATGCGGGACTCGTCACCAAGTACGGTTTTAAAGTCGGCGATCGAATCCCGCTGGTTACACCGCTCGCGCAAACGAGCGGTTCGACCGACTGGGCATTCGATATGGTGGGAACCTTCACCGACAGCGATTTCGGCGCCGGGAATAACAACATCCTGGTCAATTTCGATTATTTCGACGAAGCCCGCGCCGTCGGCAAGGGCACCGTGGCGCATTTCAACGTGGCGATTGCGGATCCTAAGCTTGCGGCCAGCGTGGCGGATGAGATCGACCGGCGATTCGCCAATTCCGCCAACGAGACGCGTACCGACTCCTTGCGGGAGCTGGCACAGGCTCAAATGCAGGCGATCGGCGATCTTAACTTTTTGATCCGTGCGATCGTCGGCGCCGTGTTCGTCGCGTTGCTGTTCGCCACGGGGACCATGATGATGCAGTCGATCCGCGAACGCACGCCGGAACTTGCGGTGCTGAAGACCCTCGGCTTCAGCGATCGCACCCTGGTCGTGCTGATACTCATCGAGGCCGTGGGCGTGTGCGTGGCCGCGGCGGCGGCGGGATTGGGCCTCGCCACGCTGGTGTTTCCGTTCGCGGCGAAAATCGTGCGCGGCATTGCGATGCCCCTGGTCGTCGTCGAGCTCGGCTTAGCTTACGCCGTCCTCGTCGCCTTGGTGAGCGCCGCCGTGCCGGCGGTGCGAGCGGCGAGGCTTCAGGTCGTGAGTGCATTGGCCGAGCGATGACAATGAATTTCATCAAGCAATTTTTGGGCATCTTGGGCGTGAGTTTGGCGGGCGTCGCAGAGCGGTTGGGTTCGGCGCTGACCATCGTCATCGGCGTCGCGTGCGCGGTCGGCGCGTTGGTTGCCATGCTGGCGATGGGCGTCGGGGCGACGCAGCAGATCGTGGGCGAATCGCGGCCCGATCGGATTCTTGTGACCAGCGCCGGCTCACGCGGCGCAATGATGAGCAGTATCCCGAAAGACGAGGCGGCGACCGTGCATGATTTGCCGGGCATCCGTAAGGGTGCGAACGGTGAGCCGGTCGTGGTGTACCAATCGTTCGTGCCGATCGAGGGACGGCGGCGTGGCACCGGTGTGCGAATCTATTTTCCGCTCATCGGCGTGACGCCCAACATCACTGACTTTTCCCCCGAGATGCACTTTACGGAAGGGCGCATGTTCAAGAGCGGTCTGCAGGAACTCATCGCGAGTAACCCCTGTGTGCGCCAATTCACGGACTTCGAAGTGGGTGCTCAGCGGCGAATTCATGGCGCCAGCTGGACGGTGGTCGGCCATTTCAGCCAGGGCAAAACGCAACAATGCGTGGTGTTTGCCGACGTCGGTATCATCAATTCAACCTTCCTGCGCAACAGCTACTCCGAGGTGTTGGTGAGGTTGCAATCGCCGGCGGATTACACCGCATTTCGCGATGCCGTTACCTCCAATCCGACGCTGCACCTCGACGTCGAGCACGAGAGCGACGCGAACGAGCGGCAGTCCAAGGAAATCAACGGCATCTTGAATTTCGTCAGCTACTTCGTGGGTGCGATCATGGCGATCGGCGCCACCTTGGGCGCGGTCAATTCGCTGTATGCGATGGTCGACTCGCGCCGCCGCGAGCTCGCGACGCTGCGGGCCATGGGTTTCGGATCCGGGGCGATCGTGGCGTCGATCCTGTGCGAATCGGTGGTACTGGCACTGCCCGGTGCAGTGCTCGGGTGTCTCCTTGCCTGGGCGCTATTCAACGGATTGGCGGTGAGTCCCTTCGGCTTCAATTTTCAACTCAAAGTGACCGCCTACCTCGCGCTGCTCGGCGTGATCTGGGCGCTCGCGATGGGCCTGATCGGCGGGCTTCTTCCCGCGCTACGTGCGGCTCGCTTACCGGTGACGACGGCGCTGCGCGCGACATAGACGAGATCGGTCGACGCCTCGTAACGAAAAATATCTGCGGCCTCGCAGCAATCGCCGTGTTGGTTAATTTGTAAGCGGCTGCGCCAAGCCCTTGACGTAAAAGCATCGAACGAGATTCTTCCACGGTTGTCCACAGGCTTGTTCACCGAAACTGAGGATAAGATTGTCCGGCGCCGCTAGGGCTTGTCCTCGAGTTCGCGAATCCAAATATTGCGGAAGCTGATCGGCGGCGACGGATCGCCGTGCGCCTGTAATTTGATCGCGGCTCGCTGATAGGCCCGGTACTCGGGCTTGCCGATATACACCGTTTCTCCCGCAAGACGCACATGATTCTGCGCCAGCACGCCATTGTGCAACACGGTCACGAACGCTGCGCCCTTGAGGGTTCCGTCCGCTTCAAACGTCGGCGCGGTCCACACGACATCGTAGGTCTGCCAGGCTCCCGGTGCGCGCATGGCATTGACGAGTGGTGGCGACTGCTTATAGATGCTCGCCGCCTGACCGTTGACGTACGTCGGGTTTTTGTACGAATCCAATATTTGCACTTCGTAGCCGCTGTCGCCGGGACCGGTCGACGCCAGAAATAGGCCGCTGTTGCCGCGCAGCTGGCCCTCGCCGGTAATGTCTTTCGGTATGCGCCATTCCAGATGCAGTTGGTAGTTGTGAAAGAGTTGCTTGGTTTCTATATTGCCGAGCGCCTTGTCGACAACGAGGACGCCGTCTTTCACTTTCCAATGCGCCGGAGAATGGTCCTTGGTCGACACCCAGGCGTCCAAGTTTTTGCCGTCGAACAAAACGATGGCGTCGGAGGGCGGCGCGCCCGCGACCTTGCCGGGTGCGACGATCGGCGGCACCGGTTGCCACTGCTCGGTGGCCTTCGGATCGCCCGCCGGCGCCGTTTGCGCAAGCGCGGCAACCCACCATGGCTGGCTTGTCAGCAGCAACGCGAGCGCCAAGCGAGGCGCCGGCATCAGGTATTGGCAGTTCATTTAAATCCCCTGGAAAATCGACATGCGATGCTCATACGGTGCAGATGCGGAAGGCTTCTTGCAGCGATTCGAACGGATCGGTGCGAGTCGGAACGAATTCATGAGCAACATAACCCTCGAACTTGACGTCTGCGATGGCGGAGGCAATCGCGTGATAGTTGAGCTCTTGGCGGTCGTTGATCTCGTGCCGGCCCGGCACACCGCCAGTATGGAAATGGCCGATCCAGGCAATATTGTCGCGGATCGTGCGGATCACATCGCCTTCCATGATTTGCATGTGATAAATGTCATAGAGGAGTTTGACCCGCGGCGAATTGACTCCCTTCATCACCGCCGCGCCAAAGGCCGTGTGATCGCCCTGGTAACCCAGATGATCCACTTTGCTGTTGAGCAATTCAACGCAGATCGTCACGCCGTGCTTGACCGCAAGCGGCGCGATCTTGCTCAATCCATTGATGCAGTTTTCGAGCGCCGCATCGTCGCTGATCCCGGGCACGCGCTTACCGAACATCGCGATCAAATTCGGAATTTGCGCGCGCGCGGCCAGCGGCAGCGCTGCGGTCAATTCATCGAGCAGCAGTGCGTGGTTGGCCGGATCGTTGAAGCCGGTTTCGATAAACTTATCCCGCCGGCTCGCATATGCCATCGACACCGTGAATCCCGCCTCGCGCGCGCTGGGCCACTCATCGGGAAACATCAAGTCGATCGCACCGAAGCCAATCTGTTTCGCGCGGCGATAGACCTCTGGCAGCGGTATCTTCGAATAAGGCCAGTGGGAGAACGATTGCTTGAGACGACCCTTCGATGCGGAATCCTGCGATGAAGCGATTCTCGAGGTGGCGAGGACGCCCGCTGCGCCGACGAGCGCTGCGAGCGTGGCGCGACGGCTGATGCGGGGGAGGACGTCCGCCATTGGGCACTAACCGATGGCGCTCAAGTAGGTATAGGCTTGTTTTGCCGCCTGCAGCTGGGTCATGCGCACGAACGGCCCTTCTTGCTCCACGAAGTAGTGCTGCAAGCCGGCCTGTTCCGCCGCCGCAAAAATCGGCCGATAATCGATCATGCCTCGTCCCAACTCGGCGCCCGCGTGATTCTCGGTCGTTTTGCCGACGGCATCCCCCTTGTCGGGAGGCGGCAGAAAATCTTTGACATGAATCATCGGAAACCGACCCGGGTATTTTTTGAAATAGTCGACCGGTTTGCGGTTGCCCAATACCATCCATCCACAGTCGATCTCGAATTTCACCAACGAGGGATCGGTGTCGCGCAGCAGAATGTCGTAACCCACCACGCCGCCGTGATCGGCAAACTCGATGTTGTGATTGTGATAGGCGTACTGCAAGCCCGCCTGCTTGGCTTTCTCGCCGATCTTGTTGGCCAATTCGGCGGTGCGCTTGGCTTCATCCAGGCTCATGGCCGACATGGGTCCCGTGATCGGCGGCGTTAAGCTGCCGCGAAGTCCGCCGCTTGCCACGTACTGCATTCCGACGGCATGCGCGTCTTCGAATGTCGGGCCTAAATTGGCGAGATCAAACTGTAGGTGACCGCTCGGACAGGTCAGTCCCGCCTCATCGAGGAGCTTGCGGAAATCCTTCGCTGACAACTTGGCAAATCCGGCGGTCTCCACCTCGCCGTAACCGATTTCTTTGATGCTCTTCAACGTGGCGGCGGGATTTTCTTGAAGGGCCGAGTTCACGGCGTAGAGCTGGATTCCGACGGGTCGACCCATCGGACTCGAATCGACGCGACGTGCCACCCCGGCTGCGGTGAGCGCGGCCAGTGCCCCCGAACGCAGGAGAAATTCTCGACGGGACCATGATCTCATGTTGGCTTGACTCCCCAATGAATGCGCTGTGGTAACACCGTCTCGTGATAACGATATTACATTTACCGAAACGAGATAGAATAAATCGATTATGGACCGTCGGTTGGGGGCGGGACAGATGACTTATTCGGGGAGTCTTGGCGCAGATGGAATCCGCTAATTACGACGCAATTGTAGTCGGCTCAGGGATATCCGGCGGTTGGGCGGCCAAAGAGCTGACCGAGAAGGGGCTCAAGGTGTTGCTGCTCGAGCGCGGCCGCAATGTCGAGCACATCAAGGATTACGTCAACGCGACCAAGGCGCCGTGGGAGTATTTGCATCGGGGTGGGCGTACCTACGCCATGGAGCAGGCCTATGCGGTGCTGAAGCGCGACCTGCTCAATGAGAAGAATCTTTCTTTCTGGGTCAATGAGCAAGAATCTCCTTACACGGAAGTAAAACGCTTCGACTGGTTTCGCGGTTACCAGGTGGGCGGCCGTTCGCTCATGTGGGGACGGCAGAGTTACCGGTGGAGCGACTTCGATTTTGAGGCCAATTTAAAAGATGGCATCGCCGCCGACTGGCCGATTCGCTATGACGAACTTGCGCCCTGGTACGACCGTGTCGAGAAGCACATCGGAGTCTCAGGCTCGGTCGAGGGAATGGCACAGCTTCCCGATGGACAATTCCAGCCGGCGATGC
>Ga0302319_10010113_pt1 | contig 18046 bp, 13 predicted proteins | sample Bog_T0_2_FD_203319 | JGI IMG/M metagenome (GOLD analysis project Ga0302319, IMG submission 203319) | Peat permafrost microbial communities from Stordalen Mire near Abisko, Sweden - Bog_T0_2 | ecosystem: Environmental > Terrestrial > Soil > Wetlands > Peat | place: Sweden: Abisko, Stordalen Mire...
GAATAAGGCTATTCGCCACCTCAAGGAATCGATGGTGAAAAGCGATGCGACGAAGATACTCATCGGCGACGGGCACCGGGTGGTTCAGCGCGTAGAGCAAGATGGCATCTGCTGTTTCGGGGCCGACGCCGGGCAGGGCGAGCAAACGTCGTCGCAGGGGGATCGTCGACGTGGCGGCCAGCACATCGAGCGACCCGTCGAACTCGGCATCGAGCATGGCGACAAAGGCCTTTAGCGCCGGGGCTTTTCGCGATTGAAACCCGCTGGGCCGAATCAGGGTTTGCAGATGGGGCAGAGCGATGGCCCGCAGTCCCTCGAGCGAAAGCGCACCTGCATCGCGAAGGTTGGCGAGAGAGCGTTCCACGGCTTTCCATGCCGTGTTCTGGGCGAGGTAGGCGCCGAGGATGACCTCGAAAGGAGTCTCCGCAGGCCACCAATGCTGCGGCCCGTAGGCCTCGACGAGCAGATCGTAGATACTCCTCAAGCGGGCCGCGGGGCTGCCCTTGGTATTCACGGTGCGGCATCCTCGTCAGGAATGGCCAATTGTTGCTTCCATTCGAGGATTCGTGCGCGCGCAGACGCCGCTTCGGCCTGAGGGACATGCCCGGCATGTTGCAAAGAGATAGCAAGTGCGGTGTGAGCCAAGGGGTCGTTGGGAGTGAGCACGGTAAGCGCCATGGCGGCGGCCACGGATTGATTGAACTGGCTAGCGTCGCGAAGGGCGCGAACCAGCCCATGATGCGCATCCACATGCGCGGGATCCATTGCGATAGCGGCGCGAAAAGCTTGTGCAGCCTGGTGGGCAGATCCGGCAGCCAACAAGTCTGTGCCTTCTTGGAAGAGAGTATCGGGAGTGGCGGAGCCGGTCATCTGAGTCAAGGATAATGCTACACGTCGAATCGGGGGATTGGGGCCGATTTGATCTCTCGGAAGACAGAACTCTCCTTTAGAATCCTGCTATGCAATCCACCTTGTGCGAGTCAAATCGAGGTTTTATCTGGATTGGCCTGGTCGCGATTTCAATCTGCACTTCGATGGGAATCCCAGCGAGTGGCCAAACGCCAACCGCGGTTCATCCGGCCACGGCTGTTGAATTGAAGATGGCATCGAGTATCGATGGTCAACTGCCGGAGGATGAAAAGCTCCTGCAGCGGCTGGTGGATATCAATAGCGGGACGATGCACTTTGCCGGGGTTGAGGCCGTTAAGGATGTGATAGCGCCGCGACTTGAGGCGCTGGGGTTTGCCGTGCGGTGGGTGCCGATGCAGAGCGAGACAGGACGCGCGGGAGACCTGGTTGCTGAACACCCCTGCTCCCTGGGACCCGGTCGCTGCGGCAAACGGATGCTCTTGATCGGGCACATGGACACGGTCTTCGAACCCTCGAGTTCTTTTCAACGGTACGAGATCGTTTCCGGTTCGGGTGAGAAGGTGGCGACCGGCCCTGCCATCGCCGATATGAAAGGTGGACTGGTCATCATGCTGGCTGCGTTAACAGCCATGAAGGATGCCGGAGCGTTAGACCATGCGGAGATTCGCATTGTATTGAGCGGCGATGAGGAGAGGACCGGAACTCCCGTTGAAGCAGCCCGGCGCGACATGATTGAGGCCGCGAAACAGAGCGATGTGGCGCTCGAATTTGAACCAAGCGCGCGCCTGAACGGGCAGGACACGGTCAGTATTGGACGGCGCAGTTCGACGACCTGGCATTTGGAGACAAGCGGATTCAGTGGGCACTCGTCGCAGATCTTCGGTGCACGGCTGGGATATGGAGCGATTTACGAACTGGCTCGAATTATCGATGCATTTCGCCGCGAGCTTCCGGAAGATGGACTCACCTTCAGTCCCGGCCTGGTGCTGGGTGGAGCTACCGCGGAGGGAAACGCGGATGCGACCGGCGGTTCGGCCACCGGAAAAGCCAACGTGATTGCAGCGAAGGCGATCGCTTCTGGCGACATACGGACACTCAGCAACGAGCAGACTCTCCGCGTGGAAGCAAAGATGAAAGAGATTGTGGCGAGGCACTTGCCGCAGACCGATGCGAGCATCAGCTTCGACGAGGGATATCCAGCGATGGCCGCGACAGCGGCGGGGCGCGCCTTGATGGAAGAGTGGAGCGACATCAGCGTGGCTCTGGGCCTGGGACCGGTCGGTGAGAGCGGTGTGATGACGCGCGGCGCCGGAGATATTGCGTTCGTCGCGCCCTACGTTCCCGGCCTGGTGGGTGTGGGTATGCTGGGCGAGGGATACCATGCGGAGGGCGAGAAAGGCTATCTCGATTCGCTGGGTCCGCAGGCTAAGCGGAATGCAGTGCTTATGGCGCGGCTCAGCCACGAGGGGATGGGAACCGCCTCCAAACACTGATGGCGCCATTGCGCGCATTCGTCTCGCAGGGCGCACGCCTAAAGCGGGTTATCGTAGCCCAAATTTCACTTGGGCTGCGCAGGTTCGTTCACATCGTAAAGCTGAAACTCACGAATGGCGGCGGCGCCGGTGCTGGAGAGGATGTTCAGGCGGACACGGCTCGCGGTGACTGCGGGGAAAGTGTCGATCTTCTTGTGCCCAATGGCCTGCGCGGCGGCGACTGACTTCCATGCATTCCCGGTCCAAACATCGATGGAGTATTTCTGAATCTGTTGCCCATTGTTGAGCCGCTCCATGGTGAGGGCGCGGTTGAAGGTGATCGGCTTTGGAAAGCTGAGTTCGAGCGAAGCATGGTGCGAACCGGCAGGTGCAGTCCAAAATGTATCCGGATTGCCGTCGGCAGCAGCTGTGACTTCTCCCGATGTTGGAGCGTGTTGCGCTGCCAGATTGTTGGCATAGCGGGAGCGGATCGCTTGGCCAAACTCCGCCAGACGCGCTACATCGCCTTCCGGGAGCAGGCCGCGGCGATCGGGTGCGAGGCCAAGCATCAGTTGCGCGCCGTGTCCCACGGTCTGGTCATACATGGTGAGAAGTTCGTTCAAGCTTTTCAGGGAAGACTCGTCGTTGGGGTGCCAGAACCAGTGCTCATTGCGCAGAGGGGTGTCGGCCTCCACCGGGCGCCAGCGAAGATAGCCATGGCGGTCGATGACATTCCAATTCTCGTAAGGGACACGGCCGCCTTCCGTTCCGACCCAACGCGCATCGCCATATTCGAAGAGGCCTGTATCCGCAAACACAATGGAGTTGGGCTGATAGGTGCGCAGCGTCTCAATGATTTTGGCGAAGTTGTAAACATGGCCACCGCTGCCTGCGCCATCGAGCCAGAACTCGACCAGGTCGCCGTAGCGCGAGGCTAGCTCTGATAACTCGGCCTGATAGTAGTCGTCGTAGGCGGCGGAGTCCTTGTACTTCGGTTCGTGGCGATCCCAGGGTGACAAATAGACGCCGAACTGCAAACCATACTTGCGAGCCGCACGAGCGACCTCTCCAACCAAGTCTCCCTTGCCACCTTTCCACGGGCTTGATTTCACGCTATAGGGGGTCTGTTCAGTGGGCCAAAGGCAGAAGCCGTCATGATGCTTGGCAACCAGCACGACGTACTTGGCTCCGGAATCACGAATCGCCTTCATCCACTGGTCGGGGTCGAATTGTGTTGGATTGAAGACCGATGGGTCGGCGGTCCCATCTCCCCATTCCCGATCGAGAAAGGTGTTGGTGGAGAAATGCAGGATGACGCCGAATTCCAGATCCTGCCACGCCGTTTGCTGGGCCGAGGGCTTCACGTCGGAAAAGTTCTGCGCCATGAGGATTGAACTGCCGCAGGCGAGCAAGAATCCGGTTGCAAATAATGCGGAACGAAGGGACTTCATCGATCTGTCTCCGATATTGAATGAACTGAGCCGCTATTGGTGGCGAGGTAAAAAACTCCAGATTTGAGGGTCTTCTTCGCCGAGCACCCAGGAGCAGAAGCCCTGGATTCCACTCTTTTCGACCAACTGGTAGCGGTCGCTGAATGTATGCAGGTCCGTGAAGTAGATCCACTCGCGCATCTGGTCGCGGTAGAAATGGAAATATGCGCTGTGGTCTTCTTCGTCCCACTGAATCTTGCCGTCATACGCGGTAGCGAGTTGCAGGGCGTTGGGCGTACCAATGTAGTCGGCCGTGGGGTTAGGCTTGTCGGTGTCGGCTGTGGCGTCGTGGGTGGGAGCGCCAGTATACCAGTGGTAGCCGTAGAGCGGAATGCCGAGGGAGAGCTTGGTTTTGGGCACCACCTTGAGGGCGTAATCCAGATTCTCCTTTGTCCAGTTCCAACCTGCCACTGGCCCGGGCATGGTCCAGCGGGTGTGCTGGTCGTACGTCATCAGGCAGAGCAGGTCCACGGAATTCGCCAGGTTGGCGAGGTCGTACGCGCCGCGCCAATCGGTATAGATCCACTTGGCAAACCCGCCGGTTCCGGGGTACCCCGGCGCATTCGGCACAGTGGCGATGGAGATTTGCAGGCCAGCTTGATGCAGTGCCTGCGCGGAGAGCTTCACCAGGGCTGTGAGACGATCGCGATCAAGATAGTCGACATTCTCAAGATCGAATTGAAAGCCGACATAGCCATGCGCTTTGCATTCGCGAATCATGGCCTCGTTCATCAGGGCTTGGGCGGCAGTATTCAAGCTCAACGTGTGAAAGCCCTTCTTGTTGAACATGGCCAGGATTGGCATGAGAGGGACCTTGTCTTCTTGCGCACGTTTGAGCACGGTTGGATCGGGAGCGCCGGTGACGAGCCCGTTCTCGTCCACCTGGTACCACGTCGGGACGAGCAAGTCGATCTGTGTGGAGTGAGCAAGAAAGGACCGGATCGAATCCGGATTGCTGGTGAGATAAAAAAGGGCGACGGGATCGGCAGCCAGGCAGGGGACTGCCGCAACTAGAAATGCAATTGCCAAAGATAGCCGCTTCATAGGACTCCGCGTGCGAGAGATGTTGTGAGAACGAGCCTCAGGCGACTGCCTTGCCTTCGAAATGCGCTTCAATTTCCTCCAGCGTCTTTCCCTTGGTCTCCGGCAGGAAGAAGACGATGGTGACGATGTACACGACCGTGAAGCTGGAAAAGAGGAAGAACATGGATGAGTATCCATACTTGCTGACGAAGGGCAGGAAGATGCCGGCAAGGATGGTAGATACGAGCTGATTGATGACCAGCGTGATGCTCATGCCGTTGGAGCGGATGCGGGTGGGCATCAACTCGGAGAGCGCGAGCCAGACGCAGACGCCGGGGCCCATGGCGTAGGAGGCCATGAAGAGGTAAAGCCCAAGGGCGACCAGCCAGCCATGTTGCGCGTCCGGCACCTGACCCACCAGGGCTTTCTGGATCTTGAGCGGGGCGGTTTGCGCAGCGTCGAGATCGGCAAAAGGATTCTTGAAGAAGGATTCGACCTTGTTGGCCGGTACGCAGTCCGCGCGTTTGATCTCGATGGGTGCGGCTGCCGTGTCGTCGGAGCGGACAAAACTTGTGGTCGCGGTGTAATCGCCGTAGGAGTAGATGACGGCCAGCGAGGCGCGGCTGCTGTCAATCTGTTTTCCGGCATCGCCGGCGTTAGCCAGCAGACGGCTCGCTTCGGCTCGATCGAATTTCATCTTGAGCTGCTGGTCGGCGCCGACGAGGGTCTGAATCTGCGGACCAGCGTTGAAGGAAAGCTTTTCCGTGCGCAAAAACAGGATACCCACGCTGACCAGGGAGACGATAATGCCGCTGGTCCCGACAATAAACAGGAACCTGCGCCCTTTGCGATCAACGAGCATGGTGCCGACCATGGTCATGGAGAAGTTGACCGCTGTCAGCAGAACATAGCCCCAGTGCGCATGAAGATCTGACAGCCCGCTTTGCAGGAGGATGCCGACGTTATAGCCGATGACGGAGTTGACGCCCGTGGCCGTATTGCAAGCCAGGATGACCAGTGCCAGCAGGAAGGGAATGACGTATTTGCGTTGCAGCAGCGAATCGCGAACGATTTTGCCGGTCGAGGACTTCTGCTGATTTTGGCGCAGGGTCTCTTCCATCTCGCGCAGTTCGGTGTCCGCCTGCTCGGCGGAACGCGAACGGAGCAATGCGGCGTAGGCCTTGTCTTTTTTGCCGCGGCGAAAGAGCCAGCGCGGCGATTCGCCCACCAGGAGACTGCCGATGACAAAAATCAATCCAGGCGGAAGTGAAACCCAAAAGATGTGCCGCCAAGCCTTATCTTTGAAGGCGAACAGCGTAGCAGCATCGGATGTAAGCGCGACGGCCTGAACGCGATAGCTATAGTAGATGCCGACCAGCGCCGCGGCCACAATGCCGAAGGTGAGCATCCACTGGAAGATGCCTGTTCCCTTGCCGCGTGTTGACGCGGAGAGGCATTCGGCAAGATAAAGAGGGACAACCACGCCAATCAGCCCTCCGCTCATGCCCTGTAGGAGGCGGCCGAAGAAGAGCGGGCCATACCCTTGAGAGAGAGCAATGACCGGAATGCTGAGAACAAAGGTGAAGCCGCTGAGGACCATGAGCGGTTTGCGGCCCATCCAATCGGCCAGCAGGCCGGCGAAGAGCGTGGAGAACACGGTACCGAGAAGAACCGCGGCCACAATGAAAGAAAGCTGCGCGGGGGTCAGGTGCGACGTGGCTTCAAGATATGGATAGGCGCCACCGATGATGCCCACGTCGATGCCGTATAAGAGTCCTCCGAGACCGGCAACGAGAAGCAAGAAATGGCCATAGTTACGTTTTGCGGATGAGATTGTGGACGGTACGGAAGGATTGGAAGCGCTCATTCGTCGGCTTAACTCTTTTCTGACTCCCGCACAGTAGCGAGCGAGTGCGATCAGTATACAGGGGAAGAAATACGCGGACCGAGACGGGGCGGGTGGCTCATTGTCTGCCGTTTCTTGAGAGAAAGTCGCGGACGCGCGCAGAAACCGCCTGCGCATCGCAATTCATGATGAGGTGGGCGCAACTTCCTTGCGCGATGTAGGTAGGAGCACCTGTGGCCGCGGCCCAGTCGAGCGCTGGTTGAGGGTTGACGAGGTGGTCCTGAGCGCTGACGACCACAAAGAAGCGCGGCTTCACGGCACGCGCCGCTTCGGCCAGGGAACGGGCGCCAATGACGTCCTGGGTCATCACAGCCTTGAGCTGCCAGAGCCGATCATTTGCGTCGATGGGCTGCGGGGCTTCGGCTTGTGTGAAGAATTCGTCGAGCTTTGCGCGCGGCGTTTCCTGGTTGCGCAGTTCTGGGGTGGTGACGACCAGCGAGCCGAAAAGGTTGGCGAGCTTCAACGGAGGTTGGGACGTATAGTCTCCGTGGTGGTATTCCGGATCGGCAAGGATGGTTCCCACCATGATGCGCTTGACTTCAAGATCGTAACTGGTGAGCCGTGGGGTTCCCAGGATGGGGACGGCAAGATCAAAAAAATCGGTGTGGGTAACGGCCCAGACAAAGGTCTGCTCGCCGCCCATGGAGAGACCGACCACGGCGTGAAGGTGGTTGAGGTTTAGGACCTCGGTTACGACGCGGTATTCCGCCTCCACCATATCGCGAAGCGTGAACGCTGGGAATTGGGTACCATGCTGCGTCGGGCTGTTGGAGGGCGACGAGGAGATGCCATTGCCGAGGGAGTCGATGGCAATGCCGAAGAACCGGGTCGTGTCCACAAGGTGCTGGGCAGGCGCTCCGTCGCCGAAGAGGGAAACCAGGTCGCTGGAGCGCCCGTAGAGCCAGGTGGGCATGAGGACGGCATTGTCGCGCTGGGCATTCAGCTTCCCGAAGGTTCGATAGCCGATGCGGCAATGCTCGATTGCTTTTCCGCTCTCCAAGGGGCAGGAGCCGAGCTCTGCCCATTGCTGGTCGCCGCCTGCTGCAAGGGCCGGGAAAGAAGCCCATGCCGAAATCAGGCAGGCCGACAGGCCGGCGTACCCGGCCAGCCTGAACGCGCGGAGCCTCATCTATTTTGATCCGGCGAGCGAGCTCTTGATGAAGGCCGCTACTCGGTCGTGAAGTTGCTTCAGGCTTTCTTCGCGGACATAGACCATGTGTCCGGACTCGTACCAGTCGTATTCAATGTTCTTAGCCAGCGACTGGGGAATCGGCAGGTGCTTCTCTTCATATTCGGCAGCGAAGAACGGAGTGGCCAGGTCATAGTAGCCGCCGTTGACCATGACATGCAGGCGAGGATTGGTTTTGAGTGCTTCGGCCAAATCGCCGGCTACGTTGAGGTCGATTGGATTTCCACGATGGGAGAGATCCCACTGCGTGGCGCCGAACTGCGCTTCGGGCAGGTAGGTTTGGCCTTCGCCATACTTCAAGTCTTTACGCACGTAATCGTTGAAGAGCGCCACGTAAGCTGAAGAAATGGCCGAGCTTTGCGGATCGTATTCGGCGGTCTCGCTCATGGGGTTCAGGTTGGGTCCTGAAAATCGGGTATCCAGCCGCCCGGTTGTCAGGTCTTCGTCTTCGAGCAAGGCTTTCTCGAATTGGCCGCCGTTGACGCGGAGGTTTGCACGAAGCAGGTAGGCTAGGGGCAGCCCGATATAGCCGTGCAGTTTCTCCGCAATTTCCTGCTTTTCTCCTGCGCTGAGATCGGTGCCCAAGGCCAAGGCATGCGTATAAGGACCGGTGGCAAACTCTTCCACCTCTTTAAGGAATGTCTCGAGAGCCGGCTGCGGTTGCGGTAGCTTCTTGTGATACCAGGCGGTCGCCGCGTAGGTAGGAAGCCCGAGGACATACGGCAGATCGACGCCGGGGTTGCTTCCGGGACCGTCAATGTCGGTGGTGAAGTTGAAGATCTGCGAGAGCAGGATGACGCCATTCAGATCGATGCTCTTGCTGTTTTGGAGAATGTCAGACAGAACCGCGGAGCGCGTGGTTCCATAGCTCTCTCCAAACAGGAACTTGGGTGAGTTCCAGCGGTTGTACTTGGTGATGAACCGCTGGATGAACCGCGCAAAAGCATTGGCATCCTGATCGACGCCCCAAAAGGCCTTGCCGGCATCCTTGCCGATGAGGCGGCCGAAGCCGGTCCCGGGCATATCGATAAACACCAGGTCGCTCGTGTCGAGCAGGGAATTGGCGTTATCGATGAGCTTGTAAGGAGCTGCAGGTTGGTGTTGGTCGCCGTCGGTGACCACATGCTTGGGGCCGAGCGACCCCATGTGCAACCAGACGGTCGAACTCCCGGGGCCACCGTTATAGAAAAAGGTGATGGGGCGATCTTCCGCCTTTGCGTCTTTCTTGAAGTAAGCCACGTAAAAGATACGAGCCACAGGATCTGCGTCTTTTGCTTCCTTGGGGGCGCCGATGGCCAGCTGACTTCCCGGCTCGGGCTTCCCGTCCAGGCCGAGCTGGGCATCTTGTACATCGGTTGCACCGACCGTGATGGTGCCTGCCACTGCGTTGTAGGCGATCTTCTGTCCGCCGACTTCGATGCTGCCGGGTGTTGTCACTTCCGTGGGAGGCGCTTTTTCCGCGGCCTTCTCCGTTGGTTTGTCGGCCGTTTTTTCACCGGCAGCGGGCTTTGAGGCAGTGGGCTCGTCCTCGGAAAGGGCAAGCAATGGGGCGGCGGCGAGTGCGGCTGACAGAACTCCAGCCATCAGAAAATGGGGTCGGCGCATGAGACTTTCTCCAAACGTCAAAGAGTTGGGTTGGCCCGTAAGAGCCTTTGAAATCGGGGGTGAGGCAGGTTACTTTTGTGGCTTGTCGAAGGGCTGCTTTTCCGTGATCCGGGGACGATTTTCAGCCTGCAATTGTTTTGAGACGGCTTCCACTTCCTTGAAGACGCGGAGCAGGTTTCCGCCCAGGATCTTGCGGCAATCTTCTGCCGTGTATCCGCGGTCGAGGAGGGCCTGGGTGATCTTGGGCAAGTCGGCTGGGGAATCAAGGCCTTCCGGCAACTGGCCACTGACGCCATCGAAGTCCGAACCGAGCCCGACGTGGTCGACGCCGGCAACTTTAGCGATGTGATCGATGTGGTCGATAAGGACCGATAGCGGCGGCCGAGGGATGCGATCCATGTAGCTGCGCTGAATCTTGTCTTCGTCGGCATAGGTAAACTCCCGGCCATCGGCCTTGAATTTGGCCTTGGCATCGGCGACGGCTTTCTCTACCTCCGGAGTCTGGGCCTTGGAGGCATCCCGGTAGGCTTGGGAAAGAAAGCCGGAGAAGAAGTTGACTTGAACCACGCCGCCTTTGGAGTTGGGTCCGCCTGAATTTGCCACAGCGCGCAACATGTCGTCGGTCATGTTGCGGGGAGCGTCGCAGAGCGCCCGCGCTGACGAATGTGAGGCGATGACCGGCGCACGCGTAATCACCAGCGTCCGGAAGAAGGTATGGTCCGAGACGTGAGAGATGTCGACCATCATACCCAGGCGATTCATCTCATAGACAACGTCCTTGCCGAATTCGTTGAGGCCTTCCTTGGTGTGGGGTACGTTCTTGTTGTCGATGTCGCCGGAGCTATCCGCCCAGTCGGTTGAGTTGGACCAAGTGAGAGTCATGTAGCGCACGCCCAGCGCATAATACTGACGCAGCAAAGCAATTGAGTTCTCGATTGAGTGGCCGCCTTCAATGCCCATGAGGGCGGCAAACTTGTGCTGGCGGTGGGCAGCTTCAATGCCTTCAGGAGAATCCGCGAAGACGATCTGGTCAGGGTGTTTGGCCACCTGCTGCTTGACCGAGTCAATCAATTCCAATGTGCGGCGCGCGTACTGACCCTTGTAGATACCGGGCTCAACCCAAATGGAGAAGAACTCCGCGCCGAGGTTGCCCTTGTGGATGGAGTCGAGGTTCAAATTGCCTTTGCCCAATGGATCGGCGAGGTCGAAGTGTTCATCGACAAAGCGCTGTGGCGTATCGGCGTGGGTGTCAATGACGATGGCGGACTTCTGAACTTCAGCGGCGGTCGGTTTGGCAGGGGTCATTTTGGGGCTGGGCTTGGCTGGAGTTTGGGCGCCGAGGAGCGCTGGAAGGGCGAGCAGCACGAAAAGGGAGATTCGTTTGCGCATAGGCTTGGCGTAAGTATAGTGCAGCCGGATCGGGGTCCGGCCGGTATGCTGGGCCTATGAGAGCTTCTTTCCAGGTTGGGGTTATTTTCGGTGCGATGGCGATGACCGGTGCGGCTGCGCCGGTGGGGACAGAGGCGCGCGCCCGCGAACTGATCGAGAGCCTGCACCTCCATGTGCTGCCCGGAGAGTCCGGCTACCTGGGAATCATTGGCGACTCCGCGCAGAAGGCGCAAATCGACGGACGCGCGCTGAAGATTCAAAGCCAGGTGTATTACATGCTTACCCGGGACCGCCCCATCAACTACCTGCATTGGCTGGCGTCGGACGATACCCACATCCTGATTGAAGGCGGTCCCGTGGACTACTTCATCTTTCATCCCGATGGGCGAGCCGAGAAGGTGGTGCTTGGCCGCGATGTCGGCGCCGGTCAGCGCCCGGTAGTCGCAGTTCCGGGAAACTGCTGGAAGGCGCTTAGGCTCCATGAAGGGGCTAGGTATGCGCTGATGGCCAACGCACTCTCGCCGGAATTTACGCCGGACCGGGTGAAGATTGGGGCAGGCGAGACATGGCTCAGGCGCTACACCGGTGCAGCACCATGGGCAAGCCAAGAAAGCTTGCGCGCTCTGATCGGTCCGAATTGGGGGAATTAGAGCTTCTGGTTTGGAAGGTTAATGACGGTTTGCAGCTTCCGCCGCCAACTTTATTTCCTCGAAAGCATGACCAAGGAGTTCTTTGGCCTTGGCCGCATGCCCGTTCATATCGAATTCGTTAGCCTGTTGTGCGGCGTCAACCCGGCCGACTGCCTGCTCGATGAGCCGTTGCGCTGCGGCAAGGTTGGGGTGTCGGTGAGGGTTCACGTTCTGTCCTACCAGCACTCCAGATGCGAAAAGACTCAATCCCAAGACACCGCCCAGGAACACCTTACGGGTAGCCATCGGAAATACCTCCGCAGACAAAATACAGATGGGAACGATGTCTGGCAAGGCGAATGCGGCGTGGTGGAGTGTGAATTTCTGTGCTTGGCCGCAAACGGGTGAAGCGAGGGCTCCGTGGGAGCGGTTGAGAAGCGAGTGGAAGCGCACCTTTTCCAGATTGGACCGGGATTTCAACCGGTCCTGGGTCGAGCTTACGATCCGCGCGGGCGACTAGAATCCAAGATAGCCATGGCCGAATTTACTCACCTTCATCTGCATACCGAATACTCCCTCCTTGATGGCGCTTGCGACGTAAAAAAGCTTGTGGATCGCGTCGCGGCGCTGGGGCAGAAGTCCGTCGCCATGACCGACCACGGCAATATCTACGGGGCGGTCCATTTCTTTGACGCGGCCAAGGCCAAAGGAGTGAAGCCGATCCTGGGGTGCGAACTCTATATCTCGAAGAAGGAAGACCACCGCGCGCCGGGCGAAGGAGACGAGAACAATCACCTGCTGGTGCTGGCGCAGGACGAAGAGGGCTACCGGAATCTCATCAGGATTACGTCGGAAGCCTCGCTGCACGGGTTCTATCGCAAGCCGCGCGTGAGCAAGAAATACCTGGCCGAGCATTCCAAGGGTTTGATCGGCTTTTCCGGATGCCTGAGCGGAGAGTTGTGCGAGGAACTGGTTGCCGGCCGGTATGAGAAAGCCAAGAGCGTTGCGCAGCAGTATGAAGACATCTTCGGCAAGGGCAACTTTTTCCTGGAGATCCAGGACCAGGGGTTGGAAGACGAGAAGAAGATCCACGAAGCGCTTTTTCGGCTCGAACGGGAGCTGAACATTCCCCTCGTCGCAACCAATGATTCGCACTATCTGTGCGGGGAGGACTCGCACGCCCACGACGTGATGCTCTGCGTGCAGACGGGCGCCAAGGTGCATGACAAGGAGCGCTTCCGTTTCGACAGCGACCAGTTCTTTGTGAAGAGCGCCGAAGAGATGAGCGTCGTATTCAAGGATGCGCCCGATGTACTGAAGCGCACCCAGGAGATCGCGGAGCGCTGCAACCTGAAGCTTGCCAAGGTGGACAATCCCTTTCCGGAGTTTGCCGTGCCGGAGGGCCACACCATCGACAGTTACTTCGAGGAGGTGTGCCGCACCGGCTTCAAGAAGCGCCTGGACACCGCAGTCCATATGCTCGAGATGCGCGGATCGCTGCGCCATGCGGTCCACGAGTATCAGGCCCGCCTGGATTACGAGATCAACATCATCAAGCAGATGAAGTACGCGGGCTACTTCCTCATCGTGTGGGACTTCATCAAGTATGCGCGCGACCATGGGATTCCAGTGGGCCCAGGGCGCGGTTCGGCGGCCGGCTCCCTGGTGGCCTATTGCATGGAGATCATCAATGTGGACCCGCTGCAGAATGGGCTGCTGTTCGAGCGCTTCCTGAACCCGGAGCGCGTGTCCATGCCCGACGTCGACGTAGACTTCTGCCAGAACCGGCGCGGTGAAGTGATCGAATATGTGACGCGCAAGTACGGGCGCGAGCAAGTGGCGCAGATCATCACGTTCAATACCATGGCGGCCAAGGCAGCCATCAAGGATTGCGGCCGCGCCCTGGACATGCCCTACGGCGATGTCGACCGCATTGCCAAGCTGGTGCCGGCAACTGTGGGCATGACGCTGGACAAGGCACTTGAAGATGTTCCGGACCTACGCAAGGCTTACGACAGCGACCCCGTGATTCGCGAGTTGCTGGATACGGCGAAGAAGCTGGAAGGGCTCGTGCGGGGCAGCGGTGTGCATGCGAGCGCGGTGGTGATTGCACCGCGGGCACTGACGGAACTGGTCCCGCTGAATAAGACCAAGAACGATGAAATCGTTACGGCCTACGACATGAAAGCTGTCGAAAAAATGGGCCTGCTGAAGATGGACTTCCTTGGGCTCACCACGCTCACGGTGATCGACGATTGCTTGAAGCTCATCGAGCAGACGCGTGGAGAGAGGCTGGACATCGATGCCATCCCGCTGGATGACGAAGAGACTTACAAAAAGGTCTTCCACTCGGCGCTTACGTCTGGAGTCTTTCAGTTCGAATCGAGCGGCATGCGCGACATGCTGCGCCGCTACAAGCCCGACCGTATTGAAGACTTGACTGCGTTGACCGCGCTCTATCGGCCGGGTCCGATCCAGGGCGGCATGACCGACGATTTCATCGAGCGCAAGTGGGGCCGGCGCAAAGTGGAATACATGCTCCCGGAGATGGAGGTCATGCTCAAGGAGACCCTGGGTGTGATCGTCTACCAGGAACAGGTGATGCAGATTGCCAACGTGCTGGCGAGCTACTCGCTGGGCGAAGCCGACCTGCTGCGCCGCGCCATGGGCAAGAAGAAGCCGGAGGAGATGGCGCAGCAACGCGACCGCTTTATGAGCGGCGCCGCCGCGCTTGGCCATCCCAAGGGAATTGCCGGCGAAGTTTTTGACCAGATGGAGAAGTTTGCCGGGTACGGGTTCAATAAGTCGCACTCCGCAGCCTATGGTCTGGTGAGTTATCAGACGGCCTATTTGAAGACGCACTATCCGGTGGAGTTCATGGCGGCGTTGCTGACTTCAGAAACCTCGAAGCCGGAGAACGTGGTGAAGTACATCAGTGAGTGCAAGGAAATGGATATTCGAGTAGAACCGCCCGATGTCCAGGTCTCCGGCGCGCAGTTTACGCCGCACGTCTCGCAGGAGGGAGAGTCCATTCGCTTCGGCCTGGCTGCGGTCAAGAACGTGGGAGGCAACGCGATCGAGTCGATTCTCAAGGCGCGCACGGAGGTGGGTGGGCGCTTCAAGAGCTTATGGGAGTTTTGCGAGAAGGTGGATCTGCGCGTGATGAACAAGCGGGTGATTGAATCGCTGATCAAGGCCGGAGCGCTGGATTCGCTGGGTGCACGCGCGGCTCTTTACAAATCCGTCGACAAGGCGATGGAGCGTGCGCAGAAAGCGCAGAAGGATGCAGCCCAGGGGCAGCACGGATTATTCGGCTTGTTCAATGAAACACGTGCCGCAGGGCACGATGCAGACGATTTGCCGACAACCGCCGATTGGGAAGAAGGCGAGCGGCTGGCCAATGAAAAAGAGGTCCTCGGGTTCTTTGTCTCCGGACATCCGCTCGACAAGTATGCGGAGAAGCTGCGCAATCTAAGTGGCGTGATCGGCGTTGCGGAGGCGCTGGAGCGCAAGCCGCCGGAGCGCGTCTGGGGCAAGCAGGCCGATCCGGCGGACGAGCTGCATGTGGTGGGCATGCTGCACGGGACACAGAGTCCGCGCAAGAGCAAGCGCGACGGGAAGCTGTATGCGATGGGGCACCTCGAAGACGCGACGGGGAAGATCGAGGTGATCTGCTTTGCGCGCGAGTACGAGCGGCTGGCTGAACTGTTGAAGATGGAAGCGCCGGTTCTGGTGCGCGGCATGTTGATGGGGGAAGAAGACTCGGCGCCAAAAATCTCGATCAGCAGCATTCAGCCATTGGATGAAGTGAAGATCAAGCTGCCGAGCGGAGTGCGTATCCGCATCAACCTGGACCTGACGACGGAGGAGATCCTGGAGGGTCTGAAGAGTGCGGCGGACGCGGCTCCGGGGCCGGGCAAAGTGATGCTGCACCTGGAAAAAAAAGGTGAGTATGCAGTGATTCTCGAACCCGACGGCATGAACGTTGCCGCCGATCGCGGCTGGGTGGAGCGGGTGGAAGAACTGGTTGGGAAGGGAACTGTGCAGGCGGTCGGGTAAGCGAGCACCGAGGTGCGGCTAGAAACGAAAAACCACGCCGTTGATTGGGATGTCGATTTCGTCGAGAGTTCCGACCGCAGGAGCCGAAGCCTTTGCACCTTTCGGCCTGCGCAGGAAGACGTAGCCCTCGGCCTTCATTCCCTGTTTCACCGCGGCGCGGCGGAGGAAGGCGGGGGGATGGTCGGGGTCAAGCTGAGCCGGGGCCGGCCCGTTTTTTGCGCCATTTCTTAAAGCAAGCTCGCGAGACTCTTCTTCCGATCGAGTGTGGGCGTCCGGGTCTGCACCTACCATCGCTTCGGGGTGGTTCGGCGGGGGCGAGGCACTGCTGCTTTGACCCACAGCCCCCGAGCCTGGAGGGCCTCCAACTCCGCCGGGCGGTTGTCCAAGGCCTGATGAGCGCATGCTGGCCAGCGTATCTAAATCGCGCGCTTTATCAAACCATAGGAACCGGGAGTGATCTGCATCGGGATAGATCGCGGTAATTTCTTTGGGATTGACTTGAGCCTCGCCCGCTCCCACCTTCGCAATCGAGACAAATACTGAGAATTCCCCATTGCCCCAATTTTGCGGCATGGTAATGGCGACCGTAGTGCCTTCGAACGTGGTTACGAGCAGGGGTTTTCCTCCCGCAACTGCCACTTTGCAGTGCTCGGTGTCTGCGCGATCGAAGGTTACGACGCGGGGACTGCCGGGGACCTGGCCGGATGCCGCGATGGAAATGACCAAGAAAGGAAGGATTGATTTCAGCATGATATGCCTCAAGACGACTGCGAACCAGAAATTGTTCCCGATTCAGGCTCAAAAGTCGATGATTATTTTGGATCGCAGCGGTCAAGGCTCCCGATCTGGCGCCCTATAAGGATTTTCGAATCTATGACTTGTTCACTTCACTTGCGTGCGGAACTGTACTTTTGAAAAGATGCGGCCCTCTCAAGCCTCATGTGCGGTGGCGACGTGGGGTTGCGGGACAAGCTCGATGAGCGCAATCGCAACCAGAATCAGGAGAGCCCCTGTGGCGGGGCGCAGCCCGAGCCGTTCGCCGGTCACGATGAACGATGTGATCCAGGCGAAGACCGGTTCGAGGGTCAGCAGCAGGGCGATATGCGTGGATGGCAGCACGGCCTGGGCCCAGCTTTGAATGGAAAAGGCTGCGGCTGTGGCGAGAACCGCGGCAATCGCCAGCGCCCCCATGAAGCGCGGTGTCCAAGCTATGTGCGGGCGCTCGATGAGAGGTAGGCTCACGGCCATGAAGACGGCGCAGAACCCAACTTGCAGCAATGCCAGCGGCTGAAAACCGATGCGCGGCGAGACGTGACTGAGCACGATGCAATGGAGCGCGAAACCAACTGCACAGCCAAGCGTGAGCAGGTCACCGGTATTCATTGAAGAGAGGTCGGGCAGGAGACCGGCGAAGGTTGTCAGGGCCGATGGATTCTGAGGCATCGCGGCGGCGGGTGCGGTGAGGAGAACGATTCCAGCAAAGGCAAGCGCCGCGCCCAGGTAGGCGTTCCAGCGCGGCGTTCGTGCTCCCGGCGGCCGCAGCCCGGGTATTGCGGAAAATAGGGGAACCAGAACCACGACGAGGCCGGTGATGAAGGCCGATTTCGACGGAGTGGTTCGCGCCAGGCCCGTGGTTTGAAACTGGTAGCCGAGCGCCAGACAAAGGCCGACCAGCGCGCCCGCGCCCACTTGATGCAGGCGCAATCCTCTCCACGAGCGGTGATAAATGACCGCGAGCACGGCAAAGGCCAACGTCATGCGTACCAGGTTGAAGGCAGCGGGCGTGGCATCCACCAGTGCGCCCTTGACGAGCACAAAAGTGGCGCCCCACACCGCAACCACAAAGAGCATCAACAGATAGGCGCGCAGCTTCATCTTGTTGGATTATTGCAGTCTCTCTTCGCGCGATCCGCAGAGTTCATCTTCGGCTAGTGAGTCTGTGCGCCAGCAGAGTAGACTTCCTTTCCGGCAACAAACGTCTTCTTGACGGTGGTCCTCAGAATGGAAGGCGCGTCCACGTTGTCGAGATCACGATCCACGAGAATGAAATCGGCCTCATATCCGGGAATGAGCTTGCCCTTGCGCTTCTCGGCAAACTCGGCATAGGCCGAGCCTTGGGTGTACGCGTAGAGCGCCTGGCCGCGGGTGAGCTTGTTTTCCGGGAAGTAGGTCTTTGTCCCTTGTTCGTTCATCCTTGTGACGGCCGCGTAGAGTCCTCTATAGGGGGTGATCGGCTCAACAGGATAATCGGTGCCGAAGGCAAGCGGGACGCCGGCGTCGAGGAACGTTTTCCAGGCATAGGAGTAGGCGGCGCGGTTCGGTCCAAGCCGGTCTTCCGCCCAGTTCATGTCGGTCAACAGGTGATTGGGCTGCATGGAGGCGATGACGCCCAATTTCGCAAAGCGAGGAATGTC
>Ga0302319_10010114_pt1 | contig 18044 bp, 14 predicted proteins | sample Bog_T0_2_FD_203319 | JGI IMG/M metagenome (GOLD analysis project Ga0302319, IMG submission 203319) | Peat permafrost microbial communities from Stordalen Mire near Abisko, Sweden - Bog_T0_2 | ecosystem: Environmental > Terrestrial > Soil > Wetlands > Peat | place: Sweden: Abisko, Stordalen Mire...
GTGTTACCCCGGCTCCCTGCGCACGACGACCGACGCGGTTGCGCCCGCAGCGACCGTACCGACCCACCCCAAGTCCCTGTCCAAATGGTAGTAGGGCACTGCCGGATCAAAGGCCACCGTGGCGGGCTTGCCGGGCTCGGCGGCAGGTGTCACCGTCAGCTTGACCTCGTTGTCATTCACTGTCAGCGCAGAGACGGGAGCGCCGTAGCCCCACAGCACATCATCGAGCCCCCAGGTGTCGGGCAGCGGATCGTAAGGCCACGCCGTATCCTCTGCGCTCAAGCCGCCGGTCACGCGGCGGACGCCGTGCGCAGCGAGTGTCGCGGCCATGTCGTCGAATGCCTGTAACGCAGGCACCGTGCGCGGGGGCGGCTGTCCCGGCGAGGCCGCATGGTAGGGGAAGGTCCGGTCAGAGCCAAAGTTCCCGTCACCATTGCCTACCAGCGCGAGATAGCCGTGCAATACACCGTCTTCTCCCCACGGATGTTGTTCGAGCCCAACTTCTCCGTTAGCGACAAGCTCCGTCTGCACGGTGGACTTCGGCCCCAGCAGCGCCATCGCCACCGCCGTAGTAAACAGCTTCGCGTTCGACGCCGGGCGGAAAAACTGGCCTTCGTTGAAGCCGTAGATGGGTGTGCCGTCGATGGAAGTGACCGCGATGCCCCAATGCGCGCGTGCCACCGCGGGGTCGGCGAGCAGAGCGGCGATCCGGCTTCCCAGAGGCGTGGCGTCTCCGTGGGGGAAGATGGGGTGCGGCACGGGCGCGGCGGGCTGCTGCGCGAGAGCGAGCGCCGGCAGCAGAGCGGCGCAGGTGAGAAAACGTTGCAGGGCAAACATTGTTCCCGAGTGTACAGCGGAAACGGAACAACCCTGAGTACAATGCCGCATGGAAATTTCCGCAGTTACGCTGTCGCGACCACGGTTCTGCTGGCGGCTGCGCACGCGCCGGGTGGAGCTGGGCGAGCGCACGCGGCTGATGGCGATTGTGAATCTGGCGGCAGAGACTGGGATGCCGGCGGCGGCCAACGCAAAGTTTGCGCTGGGCGCGGCGGTGGAGGCGGTGGACAGCGGAGCGGACATTGTAGAGCTGGGGTCGGCGGCGACGCGCACCGGAACGCAGACGGTGAACGCCGAGCAGGAGTGCGCGCGGTTGCTGCCGGTGCTGGAGGGGCTGCTGCAGGCGCGGCCGCAGGCGTTAGTGGCGGTGGACACCTGGCACGCGGCCACGGCGCGGGAGGCAGCGCGGGCAGGAGCAGAGATTCTGAAGGACGTCTCCGGCATGACCTGGGACATGGAGATGGCTGAGACGGTGGCCCGCAGCGGCTGCGGCGTGGTGCTGATGTATGCGCGGGGCCGGGTGCGCGAGTCCCTGGCGCAGGGCGCGATGAGCCGCGACGAGGTGGTGTCACAGGTGTTCGCCGGTCTGTGTGAGAGCGTGGCCATTGCCGAGGCCGCGGGCATGGAGGATGAGCGGATGGTGGTGGACCCGGGGTTCGGCTTTGGCAAGCGCGGCGCGGAGAACTTCTGCCTGCTGGCGCAGTTGGGGCGGCTGCATCAACTGCGGCTGCCGCTGCTGGTGGGGCTGTCGCGGAAGGGATTTCTGGGCGACGTGGTGAAGCCGGTGCAGCCCGCGGGCCTGCCCCGGGCCGAGGCGCGGCGGATGGCGACCCTTGCGGGCAATGTGACCGCGGTGCTGAGCGGCGCGCACATTCTGCGCGTGCATGATGTTCAGGCGGCACGGGAGGCGGTGGCGGTAGCGGACGCAGTGCTGGAGGCGGCGAATTAGAGCCTCCTGGAGCACGCAATTTGGCGTCTTGAGGTGCTCTTGATCTGCTTAAAGCGCGTCTTCAGTCATTACATTTTCGGTGGGGAGGTGACCAGGCGGTCGCCGCCGGTGCGGGCCAGCAGGATGCGGCGGCGGTCTTCGAGCAGCTTCAGCCGGGCGGCATCGCCGGGCGCTTGCAGGAGGGGAATCTCGCGGTCGATGAGGACCGGACCGATGGCCGGGAGACGGGTGCTGCCGTCGACGAGGGCAGTGCGACTGTTGTCTCCCCAGACGGGGAGGATGGCGACCTGGGCGAGTTCGACGCGGGTGCCTTTGTCCGCAGTGGTGGTGCGGACGGCGGAGAAGAGACCGATGATAGCGTCGCGGGGGTCGCCCTCCGAGGCGGGCTGCGAGCCCTCGCGGTAGTCGCGCGACTGGTTGGAGAGGAAGTTGCCCAGCGAGAAGAAGATGACGGCGTTGCGGCCGTCGGCGGTGCGGTAGCTCTCCATGCGCTGCAGCACGTGGGGGTGGTGGCCGAGGATGACGGTGGCGCCGGCGTCCAGCATCTGGTGGGCGATGGCGACGTCCTCGGGGCGCGGGGCGGCGGCGTACTCCACGCCCCAGTGGATAGAGATGACCAGGAAGTCGCACTGGGCGCGGGCGCGGCGCACGGCGGCGAGCACCCCGGCGTCATCCATGCCGGGCGAGTCGCTGGCACCGCCCTTCCCGGCGGGGTAGGGGAAGAAGTTGACGTGCGGCTGGGTGGGGTCCGACGGATTGCTGCCGCCGTTGAGCCACCGCGTCATGCCGAGGAAACCGACTTTGATGCCGTTCTTTTCGACGATGACGGGCTGCCAGGAGGTGGCTTCGGTGTCGCCGGAGCCGGCAAAGAGCATGCCCTGTTCGCGAAGATGCTGGCGGGTCTCGGCAAAGCCGGCGAAGCCCTGGTCCATGACGTGGTTGTTGGCGAAGGAGACGATCTTGATGCCGCTCTGCTGGAGGCCGGTGATGAGGTCGATGGGGGCGTCGAAGAGGAACGGGCGGGTGCCGTGGGTGTGCTGGGGAGCGACGGGGGTCTCCATGTTGACGAAGCCGAAGTCGGCGTTCTGGAAGACATCGCTGACGGGGGCGAGCAGCGCAGCCCAGCCGGCGGCACCGGGGCCAGCCGCCACCGCAGCCGCGCGCACCGCCGGATGCGGGATGACATCCCCGGCGACGGCGAAGGTGACCTCGGCGGGGGGCTGAGGGGTGGCAGCTTGTCCGGTGGGGGAGGCGGAGCAGCCGGAGGCGAAGGCAGCGGCGATGACCCCAGCAAGGTAGAGGCGTCTGCGCGGGATCATGGTGCGGTCCAGGTGGTTCCCTCCGTGGCTGAAGCCACGGTGCCAGTGTTGCATGGAACGGCGGGACTGAAGTCCCGCCCCTTCAAAGCAGAGGCGTAGCGGCGGAAATACAGAGATCCTTCGCTACGCTCAGGATGACGGCGAAAAACTGAGAACTGAGAACGAACGGCTGCCTCACAGCGTCATCACTTCTTTTTCTTTCGCCTTGAACAGTTCATCGATGCGCTTGATCTCGGTGTCGGTGAGTTGCTGGATCTCTTCGTTGGCGCGCTTTTCGTCGTCGGCGGAGATGAGTTTGTCCTTGGCGGCCTTCTTCACGGTCTCATTGCCGTCGCGGCGGATGTTGCGGATGCTGGTCTTGTGGTCTTCCACGGTGCCGGCCATCAGCTTGACGGCCTCTTTGCGGCGCTCCTCGGTCATGGGTGGGACGGGGACGCGGATGACCTTGCCGTCGTGCATGGGGTTGAAGCCGTGGGAGCTGGTACGGATGGCCTTCTCGACCGCCGTAACAATGGAGGGGTCAAAGGGCTCGACGACGATCAGAGTGGCCTCTGGGGTTTTGAGCTGGGCGAGTTCGTTCAGCGGGGTTTCGGTGCCGTAGTAGTCCACGCGGATACCGTCCAGCATGTGGACCGAGGCGCGGCCGGTGCGTACGCTGGCGAGGTTGGCGCGAAAGTCGTCCACGGATTTGCTCATGCGCGACTTCAAACTGTCGTAAACGCCCGTGAGGGCCTCCATGCCTGCCATTGCCGACGCCATTGCCGCTGTCCTCCTATGGATACAACGCCCAATTTTACAGCCAGCGGGCGGACGGATGAGGAAGCCAAGGGCGGATGCGAAACTAATGCGACCGAAGACTGGGCCGATGAAGGGACGGTAGCCGGGCCGCCGGGGTGTCCGATTTGAGGACAATACCCCGAACGGGGCAGGATTCGCGTTGACTTACCCCGATGCACCTCCTATGCTGAAGATACTTGTCTGGGTCCGCTCTCAAGAGTGAATACAACAGAAGTCAGAGCGGCCGCCCGAAGTGATACCCTCCCGCCAAGAAAACGAGCCAAGGGGGCAGAAACGGAACCTATGAAGAAGACCTTTCTCCTGATCGCTGTTGCGCTGGCCCTGGCGGTCGCTGTACCGGCCCACGCCCAGGGCGGCTGTGACGATACGCCTGAAAATCCCACGCTGATCCTGGCGGGCTTGGCGAGCGGCGTCTTTGCGGCGTCCACCCTGCGCACGCGCTTTCGGGCGCGGCGAGCGGTAAAGAAGTAGCCTCCGCCACGGCTGCCTGGCCCTTTTGGAGTGCCGATTGTGACCCATCCTGCGGATAGCGTCACCTCAAGGCTTTCCCTCTTTTCGACAAACTTTCGACTCTCGCCGCGCACCGTGGCTGCGATTGCCTGTGCGTGTGCCGCGGTGGGACTGTTTGCGGTCTACAGCACGGTGCAGGCGCTGGCCGGGATATGGCAGAGCGACGCGCTGAAGTCCGTGGGGCTGGTGGTGCCGTTCTTCTGCGCGGCGCTGATTGTGCGCGACTGGCGCGACATCGGCTGGGAGACCGGCGGCACCTGGTTGGGATTCTTCCTGCTGGCGGCGGCGGTGATGCTGGTGTTTGTGCGCGACCAGACCCTGCTGATTGTGACCGTGAACAAAAACTGGCTACTGCAACTGCCGCCGCTGCCGCTGATAGCCGTGGTGTACGCGGCCAGCTTTGTGCTGCTGTTCGGCGGGACGCGGCTGCTGCGCGCGGCGTGGTTCCCCGTGCTGCTGATGTGGGCGGTGATTCCGGTGCCGCAGACCTTCAGCCGGCGCGTGGACGTGCCGCTGCAGCACGCCGGAGCGGTGGTGGCGCGGGCGTTCGCGCACCTGATCGGCGTGCGGCTGAACTCCGGCGAGCTGAAGATCATGTTCTCGCCCTCCACGGGGATGTTTATCGCGCCGGGCTGCGACGGGCTGCGCGGATCCATCACCATGGGGCTGACAGCGATTGTGGTGGCGTACTACTACCGCTTCCGCTGGTACGTGTTTCTGCCGGTGGTGGTTGCCGGGGTCCTGCTGGGATATGTGTTCAACTTTCTGCGCCTGTGCGCGATGGTGATCTACGACAAGATTACGGTGAGCCATCCGTGGCTGGGGCCGCACGAGGAGCTGGCCGATCACATTGTGGGAGCGTGCATCTTTGTGCTGGCACTGGCGATCTTCTTTACCGCGATTGAGAAGCTGCGGCAGCGTCCGGCGGTGGCAGCGCCGCCGCCGGCAGAGCGGAAGAGCGTGCGTGCGTGGCCGGTGCTGAGCAAGGCGGCGGCGGTGCTGCTGCTGGCCGGGGTCTTTGGCGCGGACTACCTGCACAGCAGCCGCGCGCAGACGCCGCTGGACAGCGTGATGCCGCCGCTGCCGGAGAGCATTGGGGCCTACCGGCTGGTGCGCACCTGGCACGATGAGACCTATGAGGGCGTGGTGGTCTACACCTGGGGCGAGTACGTGGGGCCGGACAAGCCTGCGGCCACACCGGGCGGTCCGGCGGTGCCGGGCGACCGTGTGTCGCTGGGCATCTCGCCGCTGTTGAGCATTCATGACGCCGAGGTGTGCCACATTGCGCGGGGCGAAGACCCGACGTGGCACGGGCAGATTGAGGACGCGTCGCCCAGCGGGCCGGTGGCGCTGACGGCGGCGATGTACAACAACGGCGCGGTGCAGAAGCTGGAGGAGTCCACGGTATGCGACGGCGGGAGTTGCCAGCAGTACTCGCAGACCGGCCAGCACATCACCATGGTGTATGCGCGGCCGCACAAGGAGCTGCCCATGCAGAGCGTGGCCGCGCGGCCCGTGCCGGTGCTGTTGAAGGTGGAGAGCCCCGATGTGACGCTGCCGGTGGACATGGCCGAAGCAAGGATGGCGGCCGAGATTGCGGACTTTCTGAAGACGACCGATCTGGCGGCGGTGACGGCGGGGTTTGGGAGGTGGTAGCGCGTCGCAGATCACACACTTGGGCTGAAGCCCCGTCCGCTTCAAAGCAGGTCAAACAGACACCTGAACTGCTGCGAAATAGAGGGGGAGGCGACCCGGGTGCCGCCTGTCCCCTATAATCAAATCTCCCCCTTCGTAAAGCGCAGGGCACAGATTCAAAGAGCCGTGAGGGTGTGAGTATCTTTACCGGAAACCGAGTGAGCGCAAGCTCCCTGAAGTGTACGACCCAGCCTGTGCGCACGCGCCAAAGCCGCATCGTCTCCATCCCCCGGACTGCGTTGTGGCTTGCCGGCGCGATAGCGGCGCTGCCTGCGCTGAGCTCCGCCGCCGTGGCACAGGTACAGGCGCAGCCGCGGTTCAGCGCGGCCAGCGCACCGCAGGTCCTTTGCCAGACGCAGGTCATCGGCAACCGCCGCATACCGAAGGAGTCCATCCTGGCGCGGCTGTTCAGCCGTGCCGGCGATGTGTACGACCCGGCGGTGGTGGAGCGCGACTTTAACTCCCTGTGGAACACCGGCTACTTTGACAACGTGAGCATTGAGCGCGTGGACGAGCCCACCTGTGTGCAGCTGGAGGTCTACGTCCTGGAGAAGCCGACCATCCGGACCATCGAGTACACCGGGCTGAACGCGATCACCGTCTCCGACGTGCTGGAGCGCTTCAAGAAGGAAAAGGTGCAGCTTTCGGTAGAGAGCCAGTACGACCCCACCCATGTGAAGCGCGCCGAGGTGGTGCTGCAGGAGATGCTGGGCGAGCACGGCCACCAGTTCGCCACCATCCGCACCGAGGTGAAGACGATTCCTCCAGCGGCCGTGGCGCTGACCTTCCACATCAAGGAAGGACCCACGGTGAAGGTGGGCAAGATCGCCTTTGACGGCAACCACGCGCTCGGCCATCGCGAGCTGGTGGAGTCCATGAAGAACCTGAAGCCGATCGGAATACCGCACTCGATCTTCCTGGAGGACATCTTCCCGCGCACCTTCGACGCCAGCAAGCTGGACGAGGACGCGGAGCGGGTGCGGCAGGCTTACCGCGACAAGGGCTACTTCAAGGCCATTACCGGCGAGCCGCAGACCAATGTGCGCAATGCCGGCGGCATCAACCCGTTCACGCTGCGACCTTCAACGGGCAAGCGGGTGGACATCCTGATCCCGGTGGAAGAGGGCGAGCGCTACCGTCTGGGCGGCATCACATTCACCGGCAACAAGGCCTATTCCAACAACAAGGCGCTGCGCGCGCAGTTTGCGCAGAAAGACGGCGAGTACTTCAACGCGACGCTCTTCGGCAAGGGGCTGGAGCAACTGCGCAAGGCCTACGGCGAGGGCGGCTACATCAACATGGTCGGCACGCCGACGCCACGCGTGGATGAGGCCAAGAAGCTCGTCTACCTGGACATCGACATCGACGAGGGCAAGCCGTTCTACGTCTCGCGCATCGAGTTCAGCGGCAACACGCTGACCCGCGACAAGGTCATCCGCCGCGAGATGCTGATCGAAGAGGGCCAGGTGTACAACAGCCGCCTGGTGGACCTGAGCCTGCTGCGCCTGAACCAGCTGAACTACTTTGACACGCTGAAGTCCGACCAGGACGTGGAGACGCGCCAGAACACCGACGCGGGCACCGTGGACCTGCTGGTGAAGCTGAAGGAGAAGGGCAAGAACTCCATCGGGCTGAACGGCGGCCTGAGTGGGCTGTCCGGCTCGTTCATCGGGCTGAACTATGAGACGAACAACTTCCTGGGACTGGGCGAAACGCTGAGCGTGAACGCCAACATCGGCGATCTGTCGCGCAACCTGAGCCTGGGCTTCAATGAGCCCTACCTGCGCAACAAGCCGATATCGCTGGGCATACAAGTTTCTACCAGCAAGTACGACTACAACCCGGCGAAGAGTTACGCGATTACCAACGGGCAGAGCGCGAACCTGACCAACGCGCAGCAGTCACTGCTGACGAATTACAACAACTCGACGACGGGGCTGGTGATCTCGACCAGCGAGGCGCTGCGAAATCTCTTCCGGCGCTCGGGTGTGGCGCGCGTGGGCCTGTCCTACTCCCTGTCCAAGTCTGGGATTACGACGTTCAACCAGAACACGCTGAACGTCTTCCAGACGCTGGCGTTCCGTTCGGGCATTGCGGGGCAGAACCAGTTGAACGGCATCATCACGTCGATGGTGACGCCGAGCTTCAGCTTCTCCACGCTGGACCGCGCTGTGGGCCCGCACAACGGCAAGGACCTGAACATCGCCTTCCAGCTGGCGGGCGTGGGCGGCAACACCAAGTACTACGCACCCACCGCGACCTACCGGCAGTTCTTCCCCATGAAGGGGCTGCGCGTGAACCGTGAGGGCCACAACGTGCTGGGCTACCGCGTGCAACTGTCCAACATTGCGGGCTATGGCGGGCAGGTAGCGCCTCCGTTCAGCCGTATCTATGGCGGAGGCGAAAACGAGGTGCGCGGGTTTGATATCCGCTCCAGTTCGCCGTACACGTTTATTCCGACCAAGGTGGAGTTTGCGCTGACCAACCCGGACGGATCGCAGGTGCCACGCGATCCCACCAACCCGAGCCTGGGCAATGTACAGATTCCGCTGCCGATCTACCGGCTGGCCTCCATCGGCGGCGACACCAGCCTTACGGCGAACCTGGAGTACCGTATCCCGATCGTCAGCCAGGTGACCTTCGCCATCTTCACCGACTTCGGCATGACCTTCAATACGGAGGCGTCGCAACTGCGCCAGAGCGTGCAGGGGCTTTCGACCATCAACAGCCCGCTCTACGGCTGCCCGCAACTGATCAACGGAGACTGCTTCGGCGGCCAGTCCGTGAAATTCCCGCTGTACCTGAAGGACGTACCCGGAACCAACATCGTTCCGCGCATGTCCAACGGCGCCGAGTTGCAGGTGATTCTGCCGATTATCAACGCGCCGTTCCGGCTGTACTATGCGTACAACCCGCTGCGGCTATTCAAGGACCTGCCGCAGCAACTGGCGCTGCCCAGCACCTGCGCCGCGGGCCAGACGGCCTGCTTCAAGAACCTGTTTCCCACCGACGGTGCTGGCCTGTACAGCTACCAGCAGGCGCTACAGTTCTATGGCGCGGACTACATCCTGCGCGAGCCGCGCAAGACGTTCCGGTTGACGGTGAGCACAACGTTCTAAGGAGTGGATGTTAGGGAGTAAGGAGTAGAGAACAACCGCTCCGAATCTCTTTCCGCAAAGCACCAATGACAAAGGCCGCCGATATTCTCGGCGGCCTTTGTCATTTCTCTACTCCTTACTCACTACTCCTTACTCACTGCCTTACAGCGTTCCGGGTGCGCCGGCGGCCACCTGGTTCATAATCTGCTGTACGAAGACGATGCGCACATGCACGCGCCTGGCGAGGTCCGGGAGGAACTCCGCGAGGATGTCCCCGGCGGGGTTAGTGGCGAGGCCGACGCCGACGCGTTTGGCGGTCGAAGGCAGGTCGGTGGAGGTTCCGGGGACGTACAGGTCGAAGATCTCCGCCGCCAGCGGATAGGTCAGCAGGATGGCGTAGTTGGGCATGGTACGGCCGTCGTCGTGCTGGGAGACAAAGGTGTGGGCGACAGCGTGCAGCAGGCGGCGAGGAAACGGCCTGCCCGGCATGCGATGGTAGCGGGGATCCTCATGGACGAGGCTGGGAATCGCAAAGGTGCCCACGCTCTCACCGAGGACGTCCTCTGAGAGGCTGTAGCCACTGAGCTTCCCAAAGCCGCGAAATCCGGGGCCATAGGCTGAGTGCGACTGCGCGGCCACGGTGATGGCCGAGGAACCCGCGATGGTGATGAGGTTGAACGGATCGATCACGTCGCGGAACGCGAGGATTCCCTTCTGGCGAACAGTCAACGGCCCAACATAGGCGTTGACGATGGGTTGCAGCGGATCCTCCTGGCGGCAGGGAGTTTGGACCTGTTCGGCCGCCGCGTTCGACGAACCGGCCTCCGGTGCCTCCTTTAGCTGCTGCGGAGGGCAGCGGGGCAGCCTGCGTTGCAGCGGCGGCGGCTGGGCCGGACTGGCAGGCCCCGTCTGCGGACCGTCCGGGGTGGCAAAGGCGGAGGGGCCATCCAAGCGTGTAGCCGCAAGCAGAGCGCTGGGTGCCTCCGGCAGCGACTGCGCGTGCAGGCGCTGGACGCCCGGCAACGCGAGCACCGATGCTAACACGAGCGTGCCGGCCGGCAACATGGCAGCCAGTGCGGTGCGGCCCTCTCTGCGCTCGGCGAACGTCGCCATATACGATTAAACTCCCAATTTTCTAGTCGGTGCGGCGCGCGTGGCCCCACTAGCGTGTCCCCAACTACCTGGGGGCCAGGTGCAGCTTCTGCAGCAGCGGCACAGCGAATTCCGTTACCGCGAAGCCGAGCGCTGCTCCTCCGACACCGCTGCCGAAGGTGGCCGCGGTGTCGTGGAGGTTGCGGTTGCTCCGCGGATAGTAGGTGTAGCTTAGCGCACTGGCACCCGCATAGCCGAACAGCAACGCGGTATTGGCCGTGGTGTGGCCGTTATCCGCGCGCGTAACGAACGGCCGCGTGAGGGCGTAGAGCGTGCGATGGGCGATGCTGTAGTCCGGGCCTTCGACGTAGTAACGCGGATCCTCATGCAACAACGGGGCAAAGACCGCGTCTGTGAGGAGACCCTCGCTGGCGTCGCGCGCATAGGCCGCGCCGAAGCGTTGCGCAAAGGCGTCCCCATTGGTGCCGAAGTTGGGCTGGCCGTTGGTCAGATGGGAGTAGCCGGCCGAGATAGCGATGGTCCCGACCGTGATCGGGTTGTAGAGGTCCTTGATTCCCAGCAACACCTTGTCATGCCGGGCGAGCGGCAGCACCTTCCAGCCGGCAGGAATGTACTTCAGGTGCAGCGACGCGATGCGCTCTGCGCGGGCCTGCTGTCGGGTGGGCGGCGTGTTGGGGTCAGGGAACTTCTGGTCTTTCTGCTGCGGGGTTTGCCCACCGGCAGCCGTGAGCAGCGTGCCGGGGTCGTCCGGCAAGGACTCCTCAGCGCTGGAGGAGACCAACGGTTCTGTTGCAAGGGGAGATGCGGCGGGCGCAGCTACAGCGAGATTCGAAGCGACGAGGCTCTGTGAGCTGGAGGTGACAGACACCAGCCCTGTGGCGGCGAACCCCAGCAGAGCCGTGCGAATCCGAAGCGACCTGATCGAGTTCATGGGGGAGTTCATGGTGTCTTTCTCTACTGCCCGAGTTCTGCACATGCTTCGCAGAGCCACCATCTCCGGGCCCACATAAGAGGGACGCTGACGCAAGGCATAGGGTTGTCCTGCTGCGTTGTCTTCTGACAGCGGAGAGCAATCTTTGGGCAAACTCGCGCGGGGGAGCGTATCCAGTTCGGCACCCTGTCGTTGACTGCGCGTTGCAGCGCCCGCAATGATGAGGAGAGGCGCAGCCACGGCGAAGAATGCGACGAGCCGGCACCCCCAACTCGCGACGGTCACGCCTGCTGCTGAGCGGAGTGGCCGCGGTGATGACACTGGCCGCCGGCGGCTGTCATCACCAGAAGCAGGCGGGCTATCCGCCGCCGCCGCCCGCGGTCGCCAGGCACACAGAGGCCGCACCGCCGGTTGGCTTGGACGATACGCGCGGCAAGCCGGTGTTTACTGAGACCGGCATCGCCAGTTGGTATGGCCCGGGCTTCCACCATAAGGCCGCCGCCGATGGTAGCATCTTTGACCAGAACGAGATGACCGCAGCGCACCGCACCCTGCCGCTGGGAACCACCGCGCGTGTGACCAACCTGGCCACCGGCGAGCAGGTGCTGGTGCGCATCACCGACCGCGGGCCGTTCGCGCCGGGCCGGGTGATCGATCTGTCCATGGGTGCGGCTAAGGCGATCGGCATCTACCGCGCGGGCGTGGCAAAGGTGCGGGTGGAGGGCTTCCGGCACGTCAGCGCCGACCCCGCCGGCAAGTGGGCAGTGCAGACCGGCGCCTTCAAGACGCAGCAGGACGCGCTGGACCTGAAGGCGGCTCTCATCGCACGCTATCGCGGCGCAAAAGTGATGGAGTTCGCCGGTCCGACCGGCTTCTGGGTGCGCATTGACCCGGCGGAGCACGACCGCGCCCAGGCCGAGGCCATGCTGGACTGGATCGGCAAGCCGGATGAGCAGGCGATGGCGTACTTGGTGAGGCTGGATTAGTTGTTTTGACGGATTGCTTTTCCTGAGAGACTGACCACAAGTCGCCATATGGCCTTTGCGCTATATGGCATCAGTGCCATATTTGGGTCATGGCCTTCGAGGTCGAATACACGGATGAGTTTGAGGAGTGTTGGAACAGCCTCAAAGAGGCTGAACAGGACAGTGTGGAATGGTCGGTCGATCTGCTGAGCAGCGAAGGCCCAGCGCTTAGCCGTCCTCATGTCGACACGCTGAAGGGATGCCGATTTCCCAACCTGAAGGAGTTGAGGGTGCAGCATGAGGGACGCCCCTACCGTGTGTTCTTCGCCTTCGACCCTCGTCGCATGGCCATGCTGCTGATCGGAGGCGACAAGACCGGCAACAACAAGTTCTACGAAGAGATGGTTCCGAAGGCCGAGGCCATTTACGCACAACACCTTGTCAAGATTGAGAGCAAATAGACGGAGGAACGAGGATGGCAAAGAACTTTAAAGTGCTGAAGGACGCGCTGGACGCAACGAGAACACCGGAGGAGCAGGCCGAACGTGAGGCCCGGTTGGCGAAAGAGATAGCGAGGATCCGGCTTACCCAGCTCCGACAGGCGAGGAAGCTTACCCAGGCGGCGCTGGCGGCGAAGATGGGAACGGACCAGGGCTCGATCTCCCGCATGGAGCAGCAGGGGGACTTCTACATCAGCACGCTGCGCAGCTACATCGAGGGCACCGGCGGACGGCTGGAGATGCAGGCCGTTTATCCCGACCGATGTGTCGCGCTCGACGTGGGCAAGTGAAGACCCCGGTCACCGTCCGCTGAGCGCCGGAGGCGGATAGTACGGCAGCTTCTGCTGCTCTTCGCTGGCGCGTTTAACGGCGATGTCTGCGAAGAGCAGTTCGGGCACGATGGTGGTCTGCGGAACCGGGCCGAGCGTCTGCGCGATGTAAGGCTTGCCGCCTGCTGCGACGATGCCGCTGCGGATGGCGCGCTGGTCGAGCTCGTCAAAGACCGCGCCGCGCACCAGCGTGCGCTTACCCTCCGGCGAGACGCGGTAGAGCAGCCGCGGCATCAGCTCGCCGCCGCCGAGGGTCTCCACCTCATACACGTCGCGGCCCTGCTCCTTGGCCAGCGCGACAAGTTTGGCCTGCATCTGCTCCGCGGAGAGCGGCTCGGAGGCTTTGACTTCAATCACGCCCGCGCGGGAGTGCGCGGCCTGGGCCAGCGCGGCGCGGCCGTGGCCGTTGGATTCGGGAAAGTCCTTGACGGGCTCGCGGCCCAGCAGAAAGTTGAGCAGCTTGCCGTGGTCGACGATGGTGACAGAGGCGACCGGCTCACCCTCATCGTCCACGCTGTAGGCGCCGACCAGGGACTTGCCTTCAAAGCTGTGCAGCGTGGGATCATCCACCACGGAGAGAAACGCAGGCAGCACGGGCGTGCGCAGGCTGGACTGGTACGCGCCCTGGGTGCGCGCTGTGGTGCCAATGTCCGGGCGGTCAGCCTCGATGTTGGGCACGAAGAGTCTGTTGAAGACATCCGCTGCGGCGTCGCCGGAGAACAGCACGGGGCCGTGGTAGTCCTCGGCATCCACCACCGGCGCCTTGCGCAGAGCGTCATAGCTCAGCAGGTCGTCGATGGTGCGTTTACGCAGCCCGGCGGCGGATTCGAGCCCGGCCGCGGTCTCGGAGGTAGAGCCGTTGCTGCGGCCCAGCTCCATGCCGTCCGCTGCCTGGCCGCCCACGCTGACGGAGTCCGCGTAGCCACCGTAGCCGTGGCGCAGCACGGTGCCATCGGTGTTCACCGTGTAGCGGTTCACCGCGATGCCGGTGACGTTGGCGCCGGAGTACTGTACAACATCGGCGAAGCCACGGACCTCAGGAGCGGTGGCGAAGAGGCCGCTGGCCTCCACAATGCGGCGCTTCCATTCGTCACGGTCGAGCGAGAGCGTGACCAGCGGCTCAATCAGCGTGACGGGTTTGGCAGGCGTGAAATCGTTGGCCGTGGGCGCGCTCTGGAACTGCTTCAGCGAAGCCTGCTTGGCCGCATAGGCGCGCAGCGCATCCTTGTAGGCCGCATCGGTCGCGGTCCACAGAGCGAACTTCAGCGCGGCGGGGTCGTCATCCTCGGGCGCGAGTTGCAGCGAGCCATCGCCGCGCGAGGAGCTGGAGTCCGACGCGTAGTTGCCGATGCGGACCTCCACGCGCACCACGCGCTGGCGGTTCTCATGCTCGCTGGTGAGCGCGCCGTAGCTGGCCGCGGCCTCGTAGGTGGTGATGTCTTCGAGGCGGTACTCCATAAAGTAGGGCCGCTGCATGCCGGGGAGGACGAGCTGCGCCTGCTCGCGGGAGAGCTCTTGCTGCATGGCGGTGAGGAGCGGGTCGCTAGTGGCGTGGCTTAAATCGACAGCGGTCTTTGTTCCTCTTCCGGAAACGTCGGCCCCGCAATCCAGACAGCTCGGTACGGATGCGGGTGCCCCAGGTCTCGATTTTGAGACCTGGGCGGCGGTGGCCAGGGTGATCGAGGCAACACAAACGAACAGCAGATCCTTCGCTGCGTTCAGGATGACAATCTTCGTTGGGAAGGCGCGCATTACTGGCCGCCCTTCTTCGCCGCATCGTCAATCGGCGGTGGTGGCATGATCGGCGGCCTTGCGGTGCCCTGCGCCTGCTTCTGGGTCTCGATCTTGGAGACCAGCATGGCGGGCGCGACCGCGCTGACGGGCACTGTCCCGGACTCCGCACCGCACTCGCCGTTGAAGATGTCCTGCTTGTCGCCGGTCGCCAGGATGCTCGACAGCGCTGCCTGCGGCGTGCCCACGATGCTGACGCCGCGCACCAGCTCGTCCGGGCGGCCATCCACATACACGCGATAGACGACCAGCGGGATCACCTGAAACGCCTGCGGGCTGCGCCGCGTGGTCACCGCGAAGCCGGAGGAGATGTCCTCAAAGTACAGACCGTACGCCTTGCCCTGCTTCTTCGCCTCGGCCTTCAGCATCTCGCGCAGCTTCGCATCGGAGACCTCGTTCGTCGAGGTGACGATCAGATTTCCCTGCCGCCCGGTGGGCATCTTGCCACTCTCGGCGCGGCCGTGGCCGTTGGACTGCGCAAAGCTTGCCACCGGCAGCCGCGACATCAGGAAGGTCTTCAGCACGCCGTCGTCCACCAGTTGCACCTTGCGCGCGGGCTGGCCTTCGTCGTCGAAGAGGTAGTGGCCGCTGAGCGGATGGCCGTTATACGCCGCCAGCGTGGGGTCGTCCGCGACGGAGAGGAAGCTGGGCAGGATGGGCTTGCCGAGCAGCTTGGTGAAGGTTTGACCCTCCTCATCGCCGCGCTGGCGCTGGCCTTCCAGGCGATGGCCCAGCACCTCATGAAAGAACACCGCCGCGGCTCGGCCGCTGAGGATCGCGGGGCCGTTGTAGGGTTCGGTGATGGGCGCAACGCGCAGGTCGTCCAGGTTCTTCGCCATCGCCTCGGTCTTCTGGAGGACCTCTGTCTGCGACGGAAGATGATCGGTGACGTCGGCCTCAAAGGTCTCGGCGCGAAACAGGTCCATGCCGTCGGCAGCGCGGGTGCGGGCGACAACGATCAGCCGCGCGACTTGGTTGGGAGACGCGACGCGTGTGCCTTCGCTGGAGACGAACGAGTCCGTCTCATGCGAGGCCTGCAGAACGGCCATGTCATAAAAGATCTCAGGATAGCGGCGGAAGACAGCGCTGATGCCGCGCAGCCGTGCCTCCCACGCGGCGCGATCCACGTCCAGCGGAGCGGCGGGTGGCAACACCTCGGTCTGGGGCTTCTCGGCGGAGAAGTCCGCGGAGGAGTCTTCCTCCTTGGCGCGGACCTGCTGTTCGGTCTTCACCTTCTCCAGCGCGTCCAGCGCCTTTCCGTAGCCGCGGTTGGTGGCGAACCAGAGGGCCCGCTCAATCGCCGCGCGGTCGTCCGAGAGCGGCAGCGGCAGCGTGGTGAGCGCGCTGATGCGGTGCGTGTCATGGGTATTGTCCTGCGCGGGCGAGCCCAGCCGCACCTGCACATCCGCGGAGCGCGTGTGGTTGGTGGTGGAGGCTGTGATGGCTCCGTACTGCGCGGTAATGGTTAGGTTCTCCGCGTCCGCGACAGAGTAGCTGAGGAAGTAAGGCTTCTGCTGCAACCCCTTCGAAGAAGACTTGTCCGCGGGCGTAATGGCGTTGCCCAGCTCAGCCATCGCGCGGTGCAGCTCGGCGTCCATGGCCTGCATCAGCACGGGGTCCTTGGCGACGGGTGTGGCGCTGTTGGCGGGCTTGTTGGCGTCCGCAGCAGGCGGGTTACCCTTTGCCGCGGGCTTATTGCCCTTTGCCGCGGGCGCAGCCCACACCAGCGTGGTGAGTGCCAGCGCCGTGAGCGGCAGCCGCTTGCAGAGCCGCGAGAGAAATGGATGGGAAGAGGTAGTGGTCATTGGCGTCAAAGCTGGCCCGGCTTCCTGAGAGGTGGTCTCTGCTCTTGAGTGTAAATGCAGGCTGCCCCTCTGCTGATTTGGACTGCGTCCTGCTGGAAGCGTCATCCGGGCCACAGCCCGGGAGAAGAAACCGCTTGCGCGTCCCGCGACCATCATGCAGACTCGTAACACTCTCATTCAAGCTGCTCTGAAGGACGTCTATGACCCTGCGCCGGTTTGCCCTCCTGCTGTGCCTTCTGCTCCCCGTGGCGTTTGCGGGCTGTGCCAGGCAGACCCCCGCCGAGCACGCCGCCAACGTGTACGCCCAGAATGAGATGGACGCCACGCCCGTACACGGCAATGTGCCCGATTATTCGCTCTCGCCAGCGGACCTTGCGAAAGCCCAGCACCTGAGCACGATCCGCGTCACCATGCACTTTGTGGAAGAGGCCTGGGGCATCGTCAGCCTTATCCTGCTGCTGGCCTTCGGCGTCATTGCCTGGATGCGGGACACTGCCGTGAAGGTCAGCACCAATCGTTGGGTGCAGGGCTACGTCTTCCTCTTCCTCTATCTCCTGATTGGCACGCTGGTCAGCCTGCCGCTCGACCTCTACAACCAGCACGTGCAACTGGAGTATGGCCTCTCCGTACAGCCCTGGGGAAGCTGGTTCGGTGACCAGGCCAAGACATTCGCACTGATCTGGATCATCGGCGGCCTGCTGTTGATGTTGCTCTCCTGGAGCATCCGCAAGGCTCCGCGTAAGTGGTGGCTGCTCTCCTGGGGATTCTCCATACCTCTCGTGCTGATCGGCATCTTCATCACTCCCTATGTGATTGATCCGCTCTTCAACAAGTTTGAGCCGCTGCAGAAGACCAATCCGGAGCTGGTCGCGCAGTTGGAGAAGGTCGTAGAGAAGGGCCACATGAATATCCCGCCCGAGCGCATGTACCTGATGAAGGCCAGCGAGAAGGTCACCACGCTCAACGCCTATGTCACCGGCTTCGGCAGCTCCAAGCGCGTCGTCGTATGGGACACCTCCATCCAGAAGGGAACGCCCGACGAGGTGCTCTTCATCTTCGGGCATGAGTCCGGCCACTATGTGCTGCACCACATCGTCTACGGCATTGGCTTCACCATCCTGCTGCTGCTGGTCACGCTCTACCTCGGCTACCTGTTTGTGCAGTGGGCCATTGCGAAGTTCGGAACGAAGTGGGGCGTACCAGCGCAGACCGACTGGGCCGCCCTGGCGGTGCTGCTGCTGGCGTTCTCGCTGTTCAGCCTGATCACGGAGCCCCTGCAGAACACCCTGAGCCGCATGGACGAGCACGCCGCCGACGTTTACGGGCAGGAGGCCATTCACGGCCTCATTGCCGACCCGCAGAAATCAGCCCACGACGCCTTCGTGCTGCTGGGCACCGGCAGCT
>Ga0302319_10010118_pt1 | contig 18040 bp, 13 predicted proteins | sample Bog_T0_2_FD_203319 | JGI IMG/M metagenome (GOLD analysis project Ga0302319, IMG submission 203319) | Peat permafrost microbial communities from Stordalen Mire near Abisko, Sweden - Bog_T0_2 | ecosystem: Environmental > Terrestrial > Soil > Wetlands > Peat | place: Sweden: Abisko, Stordalen Mire...
CACCGCCAGCCCAATCCCGGCGCGACGTGCTTGAGGATCGCCTCGATAACATGGGCGTTGTACTCAACGCCAAGCTGATTGGGCACGGTCAACAACAGCGTGTCGGCTTCGGCGATGCCCTCGTCGCCCTTGAGCTGCTCGATCAACTTGTCTGGCTCGGCCGCAAAGCTGCGCCCGAATATGGCGCGCTCGGAGCCGCCGAGAAAACCTACCTGGTCTTTCTCATCATCGCGGCCGAAATACATGCGGTCCTTGTCGTTCATCAGCGCAAAGATACTGCGGCTCACGGAGACTCGCGGCTCGCGCTTATGCCCGGCCTCCTGCCACGCCGTCTTGTAGAGCCGGATCTGCTCGGCCTGCTGGACGTGAAACGGCTTGCCGCCCTCGTCGATCTTGAGCGTCGACGACTGTAAATTCATGCCGAGCTTGGCCGCCCATTGCGCGGTCGCATTGGTGCCGGCGCCCCACCAGATGCGCTCGCGCAGGCCCGGCGAATGCGGCTCGACGCGCAACAGGCCGGTCGGGTTGGGAAACATCGGCGACGGATTGGGCTTGGCGAAGCCCTCGCCGCGTAGCACGTCGAGAAACACTTCGGTGTGGCGCCGCGCCATGTCGGCGTCGGTCATGCCTTCGGGCGGCACGTAACCGAAATAGCGGAAGCCGTCGATCACCTGCTCGGGCGAACCGCGCGAAATGCCGAGCTGCAAACGCTGGCCGGCGATGAGGTCGGCGGCGCCTGCGTCCTCCGCCATGTAGAGCGGGTTTTCGTAGCGCATGTCGATCACGGCGGTGCCGATCTCGATGCGCTTGGTGCGCGCGCCGCAGGCAGCGAGCAGCGGAAACGGCGAGCCGAGCTGGCGGGCGAAATGATGCACCCGGAAATAGGCGCCGTCGGCGCCGAGCTCCTCGGCCGCGACCGCCAGATCGATCGATTGCAGCAGGGCGTCGGACGCCGTGCGCACCTGCGACTGCGGCGATGGCGTCCAGTGGCCGAAGGAAAGGAAGCCGATGTTTTTCATGGGGATTCTCGTTAGCTAGCTTTAGCCTTCGTATTTCGCCGCGCACGGTGCGCTTCCCATAACTCGCGGTGCCATTGTGAAAACGGTTTCAAGCCTAGATAAATCTGCTGGGTCGAGTCGGCGAAGCTGTGTAAATCGCGCGTGCAATTATAGTCGGCAAACTTCGCGTGTTCACCACCAAGTTTCTCCCAAGCGTGTGAAACGTGATGGTCCATGAACAGCTCGTGTGCGGTAAGTAGCAGTACGGGATTGGTCGGCTCGCCATAAGCATTCAAACGGCGCCCCCACATAACGAGTTTCCTCAGAAGCCCTTTCTCCTTTTCTGTAAAATGATCGCGCAATACCGCGACGACAATCACAGCGTCCGGCAATTTCCGCGCCACCGCTTTCAGCTTTGCCACATCCTTAGGCTTGACGATTGCTTCACGACCTAAGGACTTTGTCTCACCGACGATCAGCCGCGGCGGCTTATCGGCAGCTAGCCTGTCCTCGCCCCGCCAAACCACAAGATCGACTTCTTTATCGATCCCTTCGAACGCGAAATTCATAGCGGTCGAAAAAGTCATCTTTCCAGTGGAAGTGTGAAAAAGATTCAGAACCCGCAGCGCAAGTATTGCACTGTAAGAACCACGTCCGTAGTCAGGAACTGAAAACGGGCCGACGACGCGATAGGTCCAGTTCCGATTGTATTCAAGAATATCCGCCTGCGGAAAGTCGTAGGGCTTCAAACAGCGCTCGCACGTGATTCGATAGTCAGCCGACGTCAAAGTATTCCAGTTTGTTGCTTTGCAATGCGGACATCCTGTTTCAAGCCCGATCCGAATGATGTTACGCTTGGTAAAGTCTTCCAATTTTAAGGCCGGCAAGCGCCTACTGGCATTTCTTCGCGAGATTAAGTCGGTCCATTCCTTTAGCGGGGCTGTCCTAAGGCCGAAGTTCTCTTCGGTGGCACCATGTTCACTGCTTTTCTTACGAAGCCCTCCAGCCATCTTGTTTAGCAGCTGAAGCGTTGGCAGATCAGCTAGCAAATGAGTTGCCCAAAGACCGTCAAGATTCTCCAGCATCTGCCTTGCGATGTGGCCGGGCTCAGATAACTCGGCTTTGACCCCCAGCTGTTTCAAGGAGCCTGCAATAGCCTCGTCCGTCCGCAGAAGCGTGACCCACTGTGAAAATTTCTTGAATCGTTGTGGGTAAACCCAGCCTTCACTACTGACCGCAACGCGCTCGCCGCCCAGTCCAAGGTTAGGCCATGAGCGGTCGAACGTGTTGAACGGAAGAACTGACGCAATATTCCGACCGTCACCATATGAGGACAGTCGCAACACATTTGCCCAACGATGGTCGCCCCGGCCGTACTGACTAGAGAACTCAGGCTCGATCGGTGAGAAGGCCGTCCGAAGCTCCTTTTCGTCATCCTTCACCGTCAATTCAACTGACTTTTCCTCAACCGAAACCTTCATCCTTTCGTCGCGATGAACACGATCATCGCGGTGTTCAATCCAGATTCGATTGCGCCTATGCTTCACCATGAGCGCGCCAATTGGCAGACCGGGCTTCAATGACCTAACTAATGACTCCACCACCGGCGCAGAGAGGGAGCGCGCAAACTCGATGGTCGCATTGTGCATAAGCCCTTGCGGATTGCCGATGATCGGGCGATGTTGCGACTTCAAGATTTCGAAAATGTCGTCGGCCAACGCGTCAAACCATTCGACCGGTATCGGGATAACCGGACGCGGTTCGAGTCTAAGATTCCAGAGGTCGATCAAGTCCGTCGGGCGTTTAGGATCGAACACGAAGAGAATTAATTCGTGGTGCCAATAACGCTCTACGTTAAGTCCGTGCCGAGTTGCCGCGAGAGGAAAAAAGCCACCATCCATAAAGGCCTTTCGCCAAGCAGCCGGGTCCGGCTTGCATTTGAGCGGCTCGAACACTTCGACATAGGCACTCTGAATGTAATCGGCGTCCTTGCCCGTTGGGTAAAGGCCGAAGACGGATTCTGTGAGAGCGCTTCCCCTCTGTGCACCGACGATAAGATTCTCGCGAGGCTTGCGCTGAATAAATCTTTGCTCAGTCCTGTAGAGATGAGAAAATACGTCATGCACTGACAGGCCGAATGGCGGCTCCCACCAAGTCTTGCCTTGCTCATTCTTAAGCATTTCAGTCAATGTCATAACGGTGGGATAGATGAAATGCTTTTCGCGTAGCCCACTGAGGCCTACGGCTTCAAGCAAGCCTTCTTCGGCTTCGACATACACGTCCGGCTCAAAAAACCGAATGTATCCGGCTGCGACATCCGCTCCGGTAACGCGGTCGAACGCTTCTGGCCTCCATTCACGCGGCGGCTTCGTAAATACCGGGATGATGGGATTGTAGGTGCCGCCCCACAAGCATGCGCAGGCCCGCATAATCGTTCGCACCGATTTGAGGTCGGTCGGCCGAACCAGGAAACCTATTCGGGTCGGCCTAAGCGTTACGTTCGCAGAAATTTCCGACATGCGCTTAGTTTGCCAAGCGATTCAACATAATTGCGACCTCACGGGTAAGCAAAGCCGAGTATAGCCGAAGCTTCACAAAACCGCATTGTCGCAGAAAAGAGCTTGGATGCCCGGGTCCAGCCGGGCATAACGCCGGAGCGGAGCGCTGCCTGGCGACCGCCCCCTACTCCTCCTTCAACCCCAGCGCCAATTCATTCCCCTTGGCGCCGTAATATTTGAACGGCAGGAATTTGCCGGTCATGCCGAGCGCGACGCGGTCGCCCTTGGGGTCGGCCTTGCGGGTGATGTCCATGTCGAAGTCGATCGCCGACATGATGCCGTCGCCGAACTCCTCCTCGATGAGGACTTTGAGCGCCGGGCCGTTGACCAGGATCAATTCGTAGAAGCGGTAGATCAGCGGGTCGGTCGGCGGAAACGGCGCCGCGGTGCCGCGCATCGGCACTTCGTTGATCAGCGCCTGCTCGGATTTCGTCAGGCCGAACAGTTTGGCGGCGGCGGCGGCCTGCGGCTTCGTGAGCTTGTGCTGGCCGAGAATGGCGCCGGTCACCAGGATCGGCGACATGCCGCCGATCTCGGCGCAGATATATTTCCACGTCCAGCCTTTCTCGCGTTTGATGTCGAGCAGTTTTTCGGTGAGGTCGGCGCGGTTCATGAGCAACTCCTGAAAATAAAGGTGCCTATAAACTATGCAAATTTTGCGCCAACTGGAGCGGCGCTAGGCCAGCACCTTATGGATCTGCGCCACCACCGCGGCGCCCTCGCCGATCGCAGCGCCGACGCGCTTGGTGGAGCTGGCCCGCACATCGCCTATCGCAAACACGCCCGGCACGCTGGTCTCCAGCTCCTGCGGCGCGCGCGTGGCATTATCGGCAAAACTGGCGCCGGTGATGACGAAGCCCTTGGCATCGACCGCGAGGCAGTTCGCCAGCCACTCGGCATTCGGGTCGGCGCCGATGAACAAAAATAAATGCCGCAGCGGGTAGCTCTTGGTGGCGCCGCTGGCGCGGTCGCGGAAGGTGACGCCGGTCAAGCCGCCGGCGCGCTCGCCTTCGAGCGCGACAATCTCGGTGCCGGTGTGCAATTCGACATTCGGCAGCGCCTCGATGCGGTCGATCAGATAGCGCGACATGGTGGCCTCCAGGCCCTTGCCGCGCACGACGAGATGCAGGCGCTTGACCTTCGGCGCCAGGAACACCACCGCCTGCCCCGCCGAATTGCCGCCGCCGATCAGCGCGACTTCCTCGCCTTCGCATAATTTGGCTTCGATCGGCGAGGCCCAGTACGACACGCCAGCGCCGTCGAAGTCGGCGAGGTTGGAAATATCCGGCCGGCGGTAGCGCGCGCCCGAGGCGACGACGACGCTGCGCGCTTGCACGGCGTTGCCGCCGGCAATCTCCAGACGGAACGGGTCGCCGGCTTTGCGCGCCGGCGCGCCGCAGTCGAGTTTGACGACTTCAAGGGGAATGGCGATTTCGGCGCCGAATTTCTGCGCCTGCGTGAAAGCGCGCCCGGCCAGGGCCTGACCGGAAATGCCGGTCGGAAAGCCAAGATAATTTTCGATGCGCGCCGAAGCGCCGGCCTGGCCGCCGAAAGCGCGCTGGTCGAGCACGATGACGGAGAGGCCTTCGGATGCGCCATAGACCGCCGCCGCAAGTCCGGCCGGTCCGGCGCCGACCACGGCCACATCGTAGATCGTTTTTGGATCGAGCTCCGGCGTGATGCCGAGGCACATGGCGGCTTGCGCATCGGTCGGGCGTTTGAGGAAGGCGCCATTCGGGCAGATCATCAGCGGCAGTTCATCGGGGAGAACCCCAAAACGCACGACCGCCGCGTGACCCGCTTCGTCGGTTTCCGAATCGAGCACCAAATAAGGATAGGCATTGCGGCTGAGAAAGCCTTGAAGCCGCAACAGGTCCGGTGTGCCGGGCCGCCCGATCAACAGCGAACCGACGCCGCCTTCCTGGAGCAGCCCGACGCGCCGCAGGATGAAGGCGCGCATCACGATCTCGCCGACTTCGGCCGAACCCACGACCAGCGCGCGGATATGGGCGGCGTCAAACGGCAGCGCCGTGCAGCCTTGCGGCCCGGCATTGGCGGCGGCGAGCGTGCCCTGGCCGGCCAATTGGCTGATCTCGCCGCTAAATTGCCCGGCGTTCAGCGACACCACCGACGACTGGCGGTGCAAGCCGTCGCGCCGCACGACCTCCAATTCGCCGTCCAGCACCAGCCAGGCCGGCGAATTGCGCACGCCGACGTCATAGACCATCTCGCCGGGCGCGAATTGCCGCGGCTCGCCGCTGGCAAAACGCTTGGCGGTCGCCAGATGCGCGGCATTGAGCACCGGAAACATCTGTTCGAAACGCGTATCGACGAGGCTCATTCCATTCCCCTGGAGCCGACCATGCACAAAAACTGGGTCGGCAACGGCGCTATTGCAAGGCGGTCACGCGTCAATAAATTCTCCGTCATGCCCGGGCTTGTGCCGGGCATCCACGCCTTACTACGTGTACATATGCCAAGACGTGGATGGCCGGGACAAGCCCGGCCATGACGGGTTTATGATGAGGCAGCCATGCGCAGCACCCGCTTTAATTTCCCGAATTCGAAAGGCGAGCAACTCGCCGCCACGCTCGATATGCCGCTCGGGCCGCCGATGGCCTATGCGCTGTTTGCGCATTGCTTCACCTGCGGCAAGGACAACCTCGCCGCCAAGCGCATTGCCGAACAACTGGCGATCCATGGCATCGCCACGTTGCGTTTCGACTTTACCGGGCTGGGCTCAAGCGAAGGCGAATTCGCCAATACGCATTTTTCCTCCAATGTCGATGACCTGGTCGCCGCCGCCGATCATTTGCGCAAGCAACATAGCGCGCCGGCGATCCTGATCGGGCACAGTCTTGGCGGCTGCGCGGTGCTGGCGGCGTCGCACAAAATTGCCGAGGCGCGCGCGGTGGTGACGATTGCTGCGCCCTATGACCCCAGCCATGTCACTGGTCTGTTCAAGGATCAGGTCGCGGCGATCCGCGAACAGGGCGCGGTGGACGTGCAACTGGGCGGGCGGCCTTTCACGATCAAGCGTGAATTTCTCGACGACGTGGCCGAAAAAAAGCTGGACGCTTGTCTCGCCGATTTGCGCAAGGCGCTGCTGGTGTTTCATTCGCCGACCGATAATCTGGTCGGCATCGAGAATGCCTCGCATATTTTCGGCGCCGCCAAACATCCCAAGAGTTTCGTCTCGCTGGCCGGCGCCGATCATCTGCTCAGCCAAAAGAGCGACGCGCTCTATGTGGCGAATGTGATCGCGGCCTGGGCCGAGCGCTATCTCGATGCGCCCGCGACCATGACCGAAGCCGAGGTCGAGGCCGGTCTCGTGCTGGTGCGGGAAACCCATGGCGGAAAATTCCAGCAGGAAATTTTGAGCGGGCCGCACCGTCTGTTTGCCGACGAGCCGGTCAAGCTGGGCGGGCTCGATTCCGGACCCGGTCCTTATGATTTTCTGCTGGCGGGGCTGGGCGCCTGCACCTCGATGACCATCCGGCTCTATGCCGATTTCAAGAAAATTCCGCTCGACAATGTTTCGGTACGATTGAGCCACGAAAAAAAGATTCACTCCCAGGATTGCGCCAACTGCGACACCAAGGTCACCAAGGTCGATCACATCGAACGGGCCATCACGCTGGAAGGCACGCTCGATGCCGAGCAGCGCAAGAAGCTGATGGATATCGCCGACAAATGTCCGGTTCACCAGACGCTGGAATCGAAAGTGGACATCCACACCTTCGAGCGGCCGGCGTAATCGGCCAAAGCGAAGTTTTGTTGCACGCAGCTTCAGGATGACGCATTAAAAATTTTGGTGTAATGAACACGCCGTCATGCAATCCGCCGCACATGCGCTGACGCAGCAGTTCCTCGCCTGGGTCGATGAGGCGCCGCGCACCTATTCCGACGCGGAGGCCTGGCGGCGGAGTTGCCCTCACCTTTCCATTTGGGAAGATGCCATCGCCGATGGCCTGGTGCGCTTCAAGGACGGTAGCGGGATGCAGCAGTCGCGGCTCCTGCTTACCCAGCGCGGGCGCGCCTGGCTCGACCGCGGCTGACGCGGCCGCGACGGCGCCGCCGGCAGGGCGCTTTAAGAATCCCGCAAGGCTCACAGGCGTAAACTGGTCCGGCCGTGGCACATTTTTTGAATGGGCAGAGGCATGGATAAGAAGCGCGCCGAACCTTGGCTTGTCTGGCTTGCCAGCGTGCTGACAGCAGCGGTGTTCGTGGTCTACCTCACCCACGCTGTCTAGCATTGGTGCACGAGTAGGCTCTGCATCCCCCCATCCCTGGCGGCTTGACGGCTCTTGGCTCGTCGGCCACACTAGAACAAATCATGAACAATAACGCGGCTTCGACCCGATGGTTTTGCCGAATAACTTCGTTTCTCCAAAGGCTTGCAGCCAATGATCGAGCAATTGCGCCAACGCCTAGCAGCCCTCCAGAAGGCCGCCGGAATCGAGGACGACCCCGGCTGCCTTCCCCTCGGTATCGCGGCTATCGACGAGGCGCTTGGCGGCGGGCTTTCGCGCGGCGCGCTGCATGAAATAGCGGCGCCGGGGGAAGCCCATCTCGCCGCCGCGACTGGCTTTGCACTCGGGCTGGCGGCGGGCGCACGCGGCCGCCTTTGCTGGATCGCCGAGGACATGGCGCTCGCCGAAAGCGGGACGCCCTACGGCCCCGGTCTCGATACCTTCAACCTGGCGCCTGAGCGCCTGCTGACGGTTGCTGCCGCGCATCGCCGCGACCTGCTGTGGACGATGGAGGAAGCGCTGCGCTGCCGCGCCATCGGCAGCGTGATCGGCGAATTGCGCCACGGCGCGCTGGACGCGGTGGCGGTACGGCGGCTGTCGCTCGCGGCGGCCAATTCAGGCGCGCTGGCGCTGCTGCTGCGTTGCGCGCCCGCGAGCGACGCCTCTACCGCTGCCACGCGTTGGATCGTGGGCGCGGCGCCTTCGTCTTCTTTCTTACCCTCCCCTGGATGGGGAGGGTCGGCGAACGAAGTGAGGCGGGGTGGGGTGACTTATCAAAAAAGAAATTCACCCCCTCCCGACGCGCTAACGCGCGTCGACCTTCCCCCTCCAGGGGGAGGTGAAAAAGAAAAGTACGAGTTCGGCTCCGCGCGCTTTGCCGCCCATCTCGTCCGCAACCGCCGCGGCCCAACTGGATCCTGGATTCTCGAATGGAGTGACACCGATGAGCGTTTCGTCCTCGCAACGCCTGCTCTGCCTCTGGCTGCGCCGGCTCTCGACGGACCGCATCGCAAGGTCGCGTCAGCCGCGTGAGGTTTCCGCGCCGCTCGTCATCTACGGCAAACGCGGCAATGCCGAACTGATCGTCGCCGTCGATGACGCGGCGGAGCGGCTCGGCCTTGCCACCGGTCTGGCGCTGGCGCAGGCGCGCGCCATGCATCCGGGGATCGAGGCCATCGCCGAAGACGCCGATGCCGACGCGCGCCTGCTCGAGAACATCGCCGACTGGTGCCTGCGTTACACGCCGCTGGTGGCGTGTGACTCGCCTGACGGGCTGCTGCTCGACATCAGCGGCTGCGCGCATCTCTACGGCGGCGAGCCCGCGCTGGTCGCCGATCTGGCCTCCCGCATTGAGCGCGCTGGCGTCGCCTACCGCATCGCCATTGCCGGCACGATCGGCGCGGCCTTTGCCACCGCGCATCATGGCGAGCCGGGAAGTTTCGCCTGTGGCGAGGAACGCGCCTTGGTGGCGCCGCTGCCGCTCGCCGCGTTGCGGCTTCAAGGTGATACCGTGGCGGCGCTGGCGCGCGTCGGTCTCAAGCGCATCGGCGATATTATCGATCTGCCGCGTGCGCCCTTGACCGCGCGTTTCGGCGCGCAACTCCTGCGCCAGCTCGACCGCGCCTTGGGCGCCGAGCACGAGCCGCTCAATCCGCGGCTGCCGGTCGCGCCTTATGTCGCCGAGCAGCGTTTCGCCGAGCCGATCGCGCGCGAGGAGGACATGCTGGCCATTGTCGGGCGGCTGGCGGCGCGTTTGCAATTCGCGCTGGAACGGCGCGGCGACGGCGCGCGGCGTATCGAACTCACACTGTTCCGCACCGACGGTGAGGTGCGCCGCATCGCTGCCGGAACGTCGCGTCCGCTGCGCGATCCGCATGACATTCGCGCGCTGTTTACCGAGCGGCTGGCGGCGCTGGCCGATGCCTTCGATCCAGGCTTTGGTTTTGACATGGCGCGGCTCTCGGTCGTGGTGGCGGAGCGCTGCCCGCCCGAACAAATGGGCATTGGCGGCGGCGAGGACGAGGCCGAAACCGGCAGGCTGGTGGACCGCTTGAGCGCGCGGCTGGGGGCGCGCCGCGTTCGCCGCCTGATCGCGCAGGACAGCCATATTCCCGAGCTTGCCGCGGCAACGCTGCCGGCCCAGACCGCCGCGGCCGATACGGGCTGGGACGCGTTCCGCCGCCACCGCGCCGATGTCGAATTGGCGCCGCGGCCATTGCGCCTGTTGACGCGCCCCGAACCGATCGAAGCCCTGGCCGAGGTGCCGGACGGCCCGCCTTTGCGGTTTCGCTGGCGGCGCGCGCTGCATGAGGTGATCGCCGCCGAAGGCCCCGAGCGCATCGAGGGCGCCTGGTGGAGCGAGCATGGCGGACCCGCAAGGGATTACTTCCGCGTCGAGGATAAATCCGGGCTGCGGTTCTGGCTATTCCGCGCCGGGCTCTACCGCGACCTCACGCAAGGCGCGCCGGCGCCGGCGTGGTTTCTGCACGGGACCTTTGCGTGACTCTGAAAGAGCGTAATGCGTTACATCGAATTCGCCTGTGCCTCGAATTTCTCTTTCCTGCGCGGCGCCTCGCATGCCGAGGAACTGATGGCGCAGGCCGCGCAATTGGGCTTAGGCGGCTTGGGCCTGGCCGACCGCAATACGCTGTCCGGCGTAGTGCGCGCGCATCTGGCCAGGCGCGAGCAGAACTTGCCGCTAAAATATCACCCGGGCGGGCGGCTCATTTTCGCCGACGGCACGCCCGAGATCCTCGCTTATCCGCGCGACCGCGCCGCATGGGGCAGGCTTTGCCGCCTGCTCACGCTTGGCAATCTGCGCGGCATAAAGGGCGAATGCATTCTGCATCTCGACGATCTCATGGCGCATGTGTGGGGACTGGAACTGGTGGTGATGGGCGGCAAAGCGGCGCCGCTGTCGCGCTTGCTGGCGCAATTGCGTGACGCCGCGCCCGGCCGCGTGCGGCTGGCGGCGTCCATGCTCTATCGCGGCCAAGACCGCGCCCGCCTGGCGCGGCTCAAAGAGATGGCGCGCGCAGCGAACGTGCCGCTGATCGCGGTCAACGACGTGCATTATCACCATCCTGGCCGCCGCGCGCTTGCCGACGTGCTGACCTGCATCCGCGAGAAGACCACAATCGACCACGCCGGGCGCAAACTTAGCGCCAATGCCGAGCGATTTCTTAAAGCCCCGGATGAAATGGCGCGGCTGTTTCGCGACGCGCCGGAAGCGATTGAAGAGACGCTGCGCTTGAGCGAGGCGCTGACTTTCTCGCTCGACGAGTTGCGTTACGAATATCCCGACGAGACCGTCGCAGGCTTCGACAACGCGCAGGACGCGCTGACGCATCTCACCTATGAAGGCGCCGCCAAACGCTATCCGCAGGGCCTTCCCGACAAGGTGCGCGTCACGATCGAGCATGAACTCCAACTGATCGCGCAGCTTGGCTATGCGCCCTATTTCCTCACCGTTTACGACATCGTGCGCTTTGCCCGCGCGCAGAAAATCCTCTGCCAGGGCCGCGGCTCGGCCGCCAATTCCGCAGTCTGCTTTTGCCTCGGCATCACCGAGGTCGATCCCGACCGTGCCGATCTGTTGTTCGAGCGTTTCATCTCGCCGGAGCGGCGCGAACCGCCCGACATCGATGTCGATTTCGAGCACGAGCGGCGCGAGGAGGTCATTCAATATATCTACAAGAAATATGGCCGTGAGCGCGCCGGCATTGCCGCCACCGTGATTTCCTATCGCGGCCGCTCCTCGATCCGCGAGGTTGGCAAGGCCTTCGGCTTGAGCGAGGACACCATCGGCGCGCTGTCGTCATCCATATGGGGCAGCGGCGGCGACGTCGCCAAGGCCGATCTGGCCCGCGCCGGGCTCGACCTCGACAGCCGGCGCGTTCAACAAATCACGGCGCTGGCGCGCGAGATCGTCGGCTTCCCGCGCCACCTCTCGCAACACGTCGGCGGCTTCGTCATCACCAAAAGCCGGCTCGATGAGGTGATGCCGATCGGCAATGGCGCCATGCCGGACCGCACCTTCGTCGAATGGGACAAGGACGACCTCGACGCGCTCGGCATTCTCAAGATCGACGTGCTGGGCTTAGGGATGCTGTCGTGCATTCGCAAGGCGCTGGATTTGGTCCACGCGCGCTACGGCGAACGCCTGACGCTCGCCACCATCCCCGCCGAGGACCCGGCGGTGTACCGCATGCTGCAACGCGCGGATTCACTCGGCGTGTTCCAGGTCGAGAGCCGCGCGCAGATGACCATGCTGCCGCGGCTCAAGCCCGCCAATTTCTACGACCTGGTGATCGAGGTCGCGATCGTGCGGCCCGGCCCGATCCAGGGCGACATGGTGCATCCTTATTTGCGCCGGCGGCAGGGGCTGGAGCAGGTCGCCTACCCGTCCAAGGAATTGGAAGCGGTGCTGTCGAAGACCTTGGGCGTGCCGCTGTTCCAGGAACAGGCGATGAAGATCGCCATCGTCGCCGCCGGCTTCACGCCGGCGGAAGCCGACAAATTGCGCCGCGCCATGGCGACCTTCAAACGCGTCGGCACCATCGGTTCGTTCCAGCGCAAGATGATCGACGGTATGCTGGCGAACGGATATGAGCGCAGCTTCGCCGAGCGCTGCTTCCACCAGATCGAGGGCTTTGGCGAATATGGTTTCCCGGAAAGCCACGCCGCCAGCTTCGCGCTGCTGGTCTATGCCTCGGCGTGGCTGAAATGCCGCTATCCGGACGCTTTCGCCGCCGCGCTGTTGAACGCGCAGCCGATGGGCTTTTACGCGCCGGCGCAGATCGTGCGCGACGCGCGCGAGCACGGCGTCGAAGTGCGCCCGCCGGACGTCAATCATTCGCAATGGGATTCAACGCTTGAGCCGGGCCCGCGCGCGGCGGAGCATATGCACGAACTGCACCGCGCCATGCATAAGGATGTGTGGGCGACGCATGCCATGCGGCTGGGCCTGCGCGAGATCAAGGGATTGAGCGAGGAGGATGGGAAGCGAATCGTGGAGCGGCGCGATGCGGCATCTTCTCCCCTCCCCCCGCGCGAAGCGTGGTGGGGAGGGGTTGGGGGTGGGGGTGGGGGGCGATCCAATAAAGAAAATCCCCCCACCCCGGCGACTTCGTCGCCGACCCTCCCCCCCACGCGTGAGAACGCGTGGGGGGAGGGAAAGAAAAAGTACGACTCCGTGCGCGATGTCTGGCTGCGCACGGGCCTGTCGCCGCGCGTGCTGGAGCGCCTCGCCGATGCCGACGCTTTCGGTTCGCTCGGCCTGACGCGGCGCGAGGCACTATGGGCGGCCAAGGCGCTCGGCCGCGTCGGCGATAGCGAGGATAATTTGCCGCTCTTTTCCGGCACCACCGGAACCGAATTAGCGCGCATTACATTACGCGAGCCGGATGTCACTCTGCCCCCGATGCCGCTAGGCGAGGAAGTCGTCAACGACTATCGTTTCCTGCGGTTGTCGCTGCGCGCGCATCCGGCGCAATTTCTGCGTACTGACCTCACTGCCCGCGGCATTATCCGCAACGAGGCGCTGCGTACACTGCGCACCGGCGCGCGCGTGCAAATTTCGGGGCTGGTCACCTGCCGGCAGCGGCCGGGCTCGGCCAAGGGCGTGGTGTTCATGACCATCGAGGACGAAAGCGCGGTCGCCAATGTCATCGTGTGGCCGAAAGTGTTCGAGCGCGTGCGCCCGGTGGTGCTGGGCGCGCGCTATGTGGCGGTCACCGGCCGCGTGCAGTCGGAGTCGGGCGTCATCCATGTGGTCGCCGACCGGCTTGAGGATCTGACCCTCTTGCTGGCGCGGCTGGCCGAGCACGGCGCCGACATCGACAGCCTCACGCGCGCCGACGAAGTGCGCCGCCCGGTCGAGGATCAGCGCGAGGCGCATATGTTGGGCGGCCGCAACCGGTTGCTCCGCCTGATGCGCGAAATGCCGGAACTGGCCGGCGACCTCGGCGTCACCGCGCCCGGCTCGGCGCACACGCCGACAAGACGCGCGCGAAGTTGAATCTCACATCGGCGGGGCGACGCCACGCGCGACATTGATGCGGTCGGCCGTCAAGGATCCGTCGGCTTGGCGCATCGCCGCGGTGATAAACACCACAGCGCCGGATTTGAGTTCGTCCTTATTACCGGGCGCGTAGGTGTAAATCACCGTCTCGGGCACCACGTCGATTTTCTTTTCGCCATCCTTGAAATTGAGCACAATGCTTTTGTTGTCCGACTTGTCCACCGTGGCGCCGGCCGCGCTGCCGCCAACGACGGTGCCATTGGTCATGGTGCTCTTGGGACGGTAATCGAACGGCCGGTCGCCGATGCCGGTGCCGCGCATGGCCTCGGGGAAAATATGCACCTCGACGGCTTTCCAACTGCCGTCCGGTTGCGGCATGGCGGTTGAACCGACGAACGAGCCCGGCTTGATGTCCGACAACTCCGCCTTGACCATGGCCGTAACCTTGATGCCATCGGCCATTTTCACTTTCAGCATGTCGCCATCGCGCGACTTGATCGACAACATCGGCCCATCGACCGCCTCAATGGTGCCGCGGACCCGCACCGGCTTTTCCTGCGCGAAAGCCGAAACGGCCAACAGCGCCACCGTACAGGCGGCGCTCAGCATCATTCGCGCGATCATGGTTTCATCCCTATGACTGCGCCGCCCCGACGGAGGGCGCTTTTGGTATTAGATCACGTAAAGCCTACATCGGTGGCGCGGCGCCGGCGCGGCCGACATTGATGGCCGGCGCCAAAAACGATCCATCCGGCTGCTTTTGCGCCGCCATAACGATCATCATGGCGCCCGGCTTGATATCGCCCATATCGCCAGGAGCGAAAGCAACCACCGGCGTGTTGGGCGGAACGATCACTTTCTTTTCGCCGTCCTTGTATTTCACCGTGATGGTATCGCCATCGACGCCGGTAACCTTGGTTTCCACATTGGCGTTGGTCATGGTGCTGCCGGGCTCGCGGTCCCAGGGTCGGAAGCCTTCGGCCACCACGCCGCGTTGCGCGTCCATGAAAATATGCAGCCCGATCGCCTTCTGGCTTCCGTCTGCCTGCGGCATGGCGGTCACGCCGATGAAGGAACCGGTTTTGATATCGGCCGGCGTGGCTTTGACCATCGCCGTGATACGCGCCTTCTCGGCTAGTTTGACGTTCATCATGGTACCGTCGCGCGCCTTGACGGTCAGCACGTCGCCATCGACCTTCTCGATCTGGCCACGGATGCGGGTTGGCGGGGTTTGCGCGAATGCGCCGGCCGCCAGCACAAGCGCCAGAGTGGCGCCGATCAACGCCTCATATGCGATTTTCATGATGTTTCCCTAGAAGATTTTGCCGCCCTTATGACCGGGCCGTCACGCAAATAACCCCCGATCCCGCCACTTATTCCGGCAGCCGGCTGCGGAAAGAAACTTCGCTATTTCTTGAGCAGATCGGTTTCGACCAAAGCCCGCAGTTCCGCCGTCACTTCCGGCTTTACGCCGAACCAGCGCTCGAACCCGCGCACTGCCTGATGCAGCAGCATGCCGAGCCCGTCGGCGGTGCGCAGCCCACGCGCTCGCGCCGCTCCCAGCAAACCAGTCACCAGCGGCGCATAGACCAGATCCGCCACCACCATCGAATCGGCGCAACGCAGATTAACCTCCAGCGGCGGCTGGCCGACCATGCCGAGCGTCGTGGTGTTGACCAGAAGTCCGGCGCCGCCGAGCAAGCCTGTGGTCTCCCCCCAACCGATAACCTGTACGCGCGCGCCGAATTTCTTTTTCAATGCTAGCGCGCGCTCGGGCGTGCGGTTGCTCACATAGACGCGATTGACCTCGCGCGCGATCAACGCAAACACCACGGCGCGCGCGCCGCCGCCGGCGCCAAGGACGATGGCGCTTTCCAAGCCGCGGTCCCATCCGGGCGCCGACGTATCGAGATTGGCGAGGAAGCCTTCGACATCGGTATTGGTGGATCGCAGCTTATCGCCGTCATACCAAAGGCAGTTGGCGGCGCCGACCGCGCGCGCGCGTTCGTCCGGCTCGGATAGCTTGAGTACGGTCTCTTTATGCGGGACCGTGACATTGCCGCCGACATAGCCATGGGCGCGCAGATTCTTGACGAATTCGACGAATTTTTCCGGCGGCACCGCTTCACGCCGGTACTCGGCGTTAAGCCCGTATTTATTGGCCCAATAATTGTGGATCAAGGGAGAGCGCGAATGACCCGCCGGCCAAGCGATGACGCAGGCCGCCTTTTTTTCCGTGGCCTTATCCGCCTTCTTCGAAATCTTGCTTGAAGTATTGGCCGCGTCGTTCATGATTCTGCCGCCACCGTGTTGCGCAATATTCCGATTTCAGGAACTTCGATCTCGATGACATCGCCGGGCTTGAGCCAGGCCGGCGGATCGGTGCGCGGCCCAAGCTTGATTGGCGTGCCGGTGGCGATAATATCGCCCGGCTTGAGCGTCATGAAGGTGCTGACATAGGCGATCAGTTCGGCGAAGGACTTGATCATGCTGGCGGTGGTGTCGTCCTGCGTAATTGCGCCGTTGAGCTTGACCGTAATATGCAATGGCTGGGCGATGTCGATCTCATCGGTGGTGACGATCCAAGGTCCGATGCTGCCGGTCGCGTCCCAGTTCTTGCCCTGGGTGACGTTAAATTTGCCGTGGCGCAGCCAGTCGCGGATGGTGCCTTCGTTGCACAAGGTCACGCCGGCGACATAATCGAGCGCCTGCTCGCGCGCGATGCGCCGCCCGCTGCGCCCGATCACCAAAGCGATCTCGCCTTCGTAATCGAGCTGCTCGGATTCGGGCGGCCGCAGGATGGGTTGCTGGTGGGCGGCAAGCGAAGCCGGCGCGCGGTAGAACATGGAAGGATATTTCGGCGGCTCCTGGTCGCCGTAATCGGTATTGCGGTTGGCGTAATTGATGCCGATGCAAAGGATTTTTTCCGGCGCGGCGATCGGCGCCAGAAATTCCACTTCCGATAACGGATAATCGGCGCGCACCCCGCGCATTGCCTGGCGCGCCACATCGAGCCCGTCATTGCGCAACAAATCGAGCGTGCTGGCGAAATGAGGGCCGAGCCGGGTCTTGAGGTCCACCACGCCGTCCCCCACGACAACGCCAAAACTCTTCCGCCCGCGCGTTTTGTAGCTAGCAAGCTTCATCGAATATTCCGGTTGGCCTTAAAGCGCCCGCAGCGTGTATTCTCCACGCGAAGCCGCGTCAACGCTTGACTAGGGGCACAACCGGGCCATGAAATCCATCTTCCTCGACTGCAACAATCAACTGGCACCAGTGTGGGCGCGCGTCATACGCCCGGACGATCCAAAAATCGAAGTCAACATGACGCCGTTTTCGCGCGAGGAACTACCGCTGGTGCTGGCCGGCTACGATATCGCGCTCGACGACCATTCCTACATGCCGACCGAACAGGTCGCGCGCTGCAAGCAACTCAAGCACATTGTCTTTCTCGGCACCGGCGCGGCCAGCTACATGAATCTCGAGGAACTCAAAAGCAACGGCGTCACGGTGCACACCATTAAGGGCTATGGCGACACAGCGGTGGCCGAACATTCCATCGCGCTCATGTTTTCCTGCGCCCGCGACGTCGCGCGCATGGATCGCGAGGTGCGCGGCGGCATCTGGACACCGCAGGAGGGCGTGCAGCTCTTCGGCAAGACGCTGGGCGTCATCGGGCTTGGCGGCATCGGGCGCGAGGTCGCGCGCCTCGCCAAGGGCATCGGCATGGACGTGATTGCCTATAATCGCACACGCCGTGACGGCGATGGCGTGACGCTGGTCGATATCGACACGCTGCTGGCGCGCGCCGACGTGGTGTCAATGAACTTGACGCTGGGCGACGAGACGCGCGGATTTTTGTCGGCGCAACGTATTGCGCGTATGAAGCCGGGTGTCATCTTCATCAACACCGCGCGCGGCGCACTGGTGGACGAAGCAGCCCTGATCGCGGCACTCAAGACCGGGCATATCCGCCATGCCGGACTCGATGTATTTCACGCCGAGCCGCTCAAAGCCGACCACGCGCTGGCGGCGCTGCCGAACGTCACCCTGACCTCGCACGCGGCATTCCGCACGCTCGAAGCCTCGATGACGCTGCTGCGACGGGCAATTGATATTGTGAAGACCCTTAGCTAGGCCGTGGACTCACACATCCGCTACCGTTTCTTTATTTTTTTCAAGCGGGCGCGCGTGTCGGCAGCGGTATCA
>Ga0302319_10010119_pt1 | contig 18040 bp, 18 predicted proteins | sample Bog_T0_2_FD_203319 | JGI IMG/M metagenome (GOLD analysis project Ga0302319, IMG submission 203319) | Peat permafrost microbial communities from Stordalen Mire near Abisko, Sweden - Bog_T0_2 | ecosystem: Environmental > Terrestrial > Soil > Wetlands > Peat | place: Sweden: Abisko, Stordalen Mire...
GCACTTATACAACTAGCCAAACCGTGACGATCAGCGATGCCACCGCGAATGCCGCGATCTATTACACAATCACCGGGACGACGCCAAACACCAGTTCAACCAGATACACGGGCGCCATCACCGTGGCATCGAGCGAGACAGTGAAGGCGATTGCGATTGCGACTGGCTACACCAGCAGCGCAGCGGCATCGGCTAGCTACACCATCACACCTACTGCGGCGACGCCGGCATTCTCGGTTGCAGCGGGTACTTATACAACTAGCCAAACTGTGACGATCAGCGATTCCACCGCGAATGCCGCTATCTACTACACAACCAGCGGCGCGACGCCAACCAGCAGTTCAACCAGATACACGGGCTCCATCACCGTGGCATCGAGCGAGACAGTGAAGGCTATCGCGGTTGCGACCGGCTACACTACCAGCGCGGCAGCGTCGGCGAGCTATACCATCACACCTACCGCAGCCACACCGGTGTTCTCACCTGTGGCCGGCACTTACACCAGCAGTCAAACCGTGACGATCAGCGATTCCACCGCGAGTGCCGCTATCTACTACACAAAAGATGGAACGACGCCAACCTCCAGCTCAAGCAAATACATCACCGGCGGAATCACCGTTGGTGCAACCGAGACTTTGAAAGCGATCGCCGTTGCGACTGGTTACACCAACAGCGCCGCTGCGTCCGCCACCTACACGGTATCTTCCTCATTTACATTGACCAGTAGCGCGGCGACGAACGGAGGAGCCCTGCCAGCCGCTTACACGTGCGATGGCTACGGCTCTACACTGCCGCTCACCTGGTCCGATGCGCCGGCCGGAACCGTCGAGTACGCCTTACTCATGAGCACCAAATCCACTGCCGGCACCGTTAAGTACGATTGGGTGCTCTACCACATTCCGTCCACCACCACCAGCCTTGCGCAAGACAGTTTTCTGACGGGCACAACGGGCGTTGGCGATGACGGACCAGGCGCTACTTATGACGCACCCTGCTCACAAGGTTCGGGCACAACAGAGTACACCTACGCGCTGTACGCTTTGTCGGCTAAGCCTACCTTCACGGTGGCGTCTAATGCCGTGACGGGCCAACTGGTCTCGAGCACTATATCCTCTCTCACGCTGAGCACCGCTAAATTGACCCTAAGCTACTCGCGTAATTCGAGCACGGCCACCGGGTCAAGCAAGAACTGCGTGTATCTGCGGCAGTCGCTGGCGGTTGCGGAATCGGGCACCACTGGAGTGGCCTGCGACAGTACCTATGCCTACGTCAGTTCTCTCGGTCTGCCATCGGGGACCGTTTCCGACCCTACGATGAATGGCATGACTACGACAAATTTGCAGATTCCCACTGCTACCGATTTCCTGGGAGCCAATGGCTGGAAGATTCCCCTTAGTGCAGCGCTAGCAAGCAGCGTAACCTCAATTGCGTCAGGTCCTATCGGCGTCGCCATCAACGGAGTCCCGATTTTTAATCCTTGCACGCAAAATGGTAACTGCACTGCGGCCATCGGGGCGGTTACCAGGGCGAACGGCGGAGTGGATACCTGCAATGGGCACGCGGGGCGCGCGGACGATTACCATTACCATGCTGCCCCTAACTGCCTGATGGCGGAGCAAACCGATAGCACCTACTGGAATGAGCACCCGGTGGGCTGGTTGCTGGATGGCTTTGCACTTTTCGGCTACAGCAATGCCGACGGAAGTACGCCGGTTGCTAAAGACACATGCGGTATCGCGGCCATCAGCGGCACACAGGTGCCAACCGGTTATCCGTACGCATACGCTTACCATGTTTCCGACACGTTTCCCTTTATTACAAGTAACTGCCTGAGCGGTGTACCGAGTACTGACTTGGCTAAGCAAGGAGCCAAATACGATCCCATGCGTTCGCCTCCGGTGACGCCATTCTTCAATACCAACATGACTCTGACGGAAGCTTCAGATGGTTATCAAGTGCTGCAGTTCACTTCGCCGCAGTCATTTACAGCGACAGAGACTGGAAGCGACAGCTACTTTCATGCTGCCGGCACCTACAAAATTCGCTTCACACAGGTTACCGGCACGGCTTTGATTACCCTGCTGGCCCAATCGGCAAATGCCGGCGCTAGCGCCTGCTGGAACTTTGAATTTACCGATAGCAATGGGAATACAAACCAGCCTGCTGTGTCCTACTGCAAAGCGAATCCTAAATTGCCCTGATAAGGCGCGCATCCGAGGCCGCTGAAAGGGTCACCTATCCTTTCAGCGGAATCGACGCACATGCCGAATATTTCATACAGCAAGACCATTCAAAGGATAGGTTGATGATCCGGATACTCAAGAACATCTGCCCAGCCGCCATAGTGATGATGCTAGTGGCGACGCAAACACCGGCGCATGAAATTCAGGAAAACCGCGCTTTGCTTGTATTGCGCGACGACACGCATATTGCCATGACTCTTTTTGTCGCTTACATTGATGCGCTGCACGCAGTGTTAGCTCCCCAACGATCCGCTTCAGAATTTCTGGTCATGTATTCGGCCATGAACCCGGAAAGCTTGCAGAAGGAATTGGTACGCGCTCAAACCAGGCTTCAGTCTGGGACCAAGCTGTATCTGGCGAATGGGACACAGGTGCAACTGAGCAATTGGATCTGGCCGGATGTCAGACAAGTGCAGGCGATGATGCAGCAATACATCATGCAGGCAGTGGTTGACCCAACGGGCCACGCACATTTCGAACCGCTGGAAGTTCACGCCGATGCCAACGCTCGAGAGGCGATTACGGCGGTGAATATTCAGTTTCCGCAAGAGTTACGAAGGGTTTTAGTGGTGTCCTACCGACCGAGTCAAGTGTGGGTGGAGCCGAGTCTATCGTCGTCGGCGATTAAGTTCAGATGAGCCGCATACCGCAGCGGATTGTTTGGGGGCTGGCCTGCTATGCCCTAGCTGCCGGTGCTGCAGCGCATACTCTGCAAGTGACCGGTGTAGTGGTGCATGCCGACGATCACACGACGTCTGTTTCGGTGATCGCGCATCTTCCGCTGCCAGGGGGAGCAGATCCGGCAACCTTCATAGCTGAACGCGTTCACATCCTGTTGGACGGCAAACTCTTTCAGCCGACCAGTGTGGCGCTGCAAAACGACCCAGGCAACGGAACGCTTACGTGGACCGCGAGGCAGGACCGGCATGCCGACTCTATCGCAATGCTTGCGCCGGTATTTCCTGACCGGGCCGGCGATACCACGGTGGTCCTGGTTTACCGCGGCGAACGTCTGGTGGACAGAATGGCACTCACCCCGGCGCATCCTTCCGCCACCGTGGGAGAATCGCTGCTCGCCGTGGTGCTGCGCTTCATCAGCATGGGCATCATGCACATTCTCTCCGGTCCTGATCATGTGCTCTTTGTGCTCGGCCTGGTTCTGACCCGCGGCACGGCACGCCAATTGTTCGGCTTGGTGACGGCTTTCACGCTGTCGCATAGCATAACGCTGACACTGACTGCACTCGGAGTAGCAAGTCTGTCGCCGAACATTGTGGAGCCGATTATTGCTTTTTCCATCGTCGTTGTTGGTCTGGAGAACCTATTCCGACTCAAGTCGGATTACCTCCTGCGCGTTGGATTGGCCTTCTGCTTCGGCTTCTTTCACGGCTTCGGATTTGCGGGAGCTTTAGGCGAAGTTGGACTGCCGGCGCAGGCAATCGGGTGGTCTCTGGCCTCATTTAATATTGGAGTTGAGATCGGGCAGGCAGCCATTCTGATGCTGGTGCTGCCGTTGCTTGCGTTGGCGCAACGGCATCGCGCGCAAATGCGTGAAATGGTCACGCGCTATGCCTCAGTCGGAATCGCCGCTGCCGGCGCCTTCTGGTTTATTGAACGCGTCATCAGCATACGGTTCACTGGAAATCCGTAGGCTCTATGTTTCATCGCAGCAAAGTATTCGTTCCTATGGCATGCCCCCGCGACTAAGAGCTGGCGCGATACATTACAGTAGATAAGCGCATGGCAAAGGCGACGAAGACGACCATTTACATTCCTGGCGCGGCTCTCGTCGTTTTGGTTGGCATCGCAGGCTCCGGCAAATCGACGTTCGCCAGTGAGCGCTTCCGTTCGACAGAAATCTTGTCATCCGATCGTTTTCGCGCCATGGTCAGTGACGACGAAGGCGACCAAGAAGCGACAGACGATGCGTTCGCGATCTTGCATTCGGTCTTAGAGAAACGGCTGCGGCGTGGACGGTTGTGTGTTGTGGACGCGACGAATCTGCAAGCAAAGCATCGGGCGATTTTGATGAAGGCGTCGCGCTCGCATAAACGGCCCGCGCTGGCCATCGTTTTTGATACGCCGGAGGATGTTTGCGTCACGCGAGCGGACCGCAGAAAAGGCCGACCGGTGAGCGCAGCGGTGATCCATGAGCAAGCGAAGAAATTGGCGGAACAGACAGACGAACAATTGCTTGCGGAAGGTTTTCGCAAAGTGGTTCGAATTAAAGCGGAGCAACATGTGGAAATACGCCGCGCAATCAGCGCTTCCGCATAAGAGTGGATTCGAATGCCCGGCCATGCCTTTACTGTTTGGTTCACTGGGCTCTCGGGTGCGGGAAAATCTTCGTTAGCCCACGCGTTAAGTGCCCATCTGCAATTGCTTTCGCTGCCTCACGAAGTTTTGGATGGCGATGAATTGCGCAGCACGCTGAACCGCGATTTGGGATTTTCAAAAGCCGACCGCGATGAGAATATCCGGCGGATCGCGGATCTGGCGGGTGATCTAAATAAGAGGAATATGAGCGCGATTGTGGCTGCCATATCGCCTTATCGCGAGGCTCGCCTTCGGGCGCGGCGGAAATGTGAGCGTTTCGTTGAGGTCTTCGTGGATTGTTCGCTCGCGACGCTGATCGAGCGCGATAGTAAAGGCTTGTACGCGCGCGCCCTGCGTGGTGAAATACAAAATTTCTCTGGCGTATCTGATCCTTATGAGGCGCCAGAACACCCCGAGGTTTATCTCAACAGCGGCAGCCAGAACGAGGCTGCATGCTTGGAGCGTTTGCTTGCGGCGTTGGCCGAGCGCGGATATATTCCTTTTCACCGTTGAAACCTCGATCTGATTGCTAAACTAAGGGTTTAAGCCCGAAACTGGAGAAATAATGCCTGCGCTTGCCCGCCGTAAATCTGTTGCTGTGAACATCGGAGGTGTGAAGGTCGGTGGCTCGAACCCGATTGTGGTTCAGTCGATGACCAACACCGACACAGCGGACACCACATCCACCGTTAACCAAGTCATGCAACTGGCGCGAGCCGGGTCGGAATTAGTGCGTGTGACAGTGAATACCGAAGACGCGGCGAAAGCAGTGCCCACCATTGTGAAGACGCTGCGCGATTTCGGCGTGACCGTGCCGATCATTGGCGACTTCCATTACAACGGCCACATTCTTCTGAAGAAATATCCCGATTGTGCGCGCGCCCTGGATAAATACCGCATCAATCCAGGCAACGTGAATATTGGCAAAAAGCAAGACGATAACTTCAAGATCATGATTGAAGCGGCCATTGAATATAACCGCCCGGTGCGCATTGGTGTGAATTGGGGATCGCTGGATGCGGCGCTTCTGACGCAGATGATGGATGACAACGCCAAATCTGCTGAGCCGTTGGACGCGATGGAAGTGACCCGCCGCGCCATTGTGGAAAGCGCCTTGCGCAGCGCCGAGCATGCCGAGAGCTACGGCTTGGGCCGCGACAAAATCATCCTGAGCGCCAAAGTCAGCAATGTGCAGGACTTGGTTTTGGTTTACGAAATGATGGCGGCGCGCTGCGATTATGCGCTGCATTTAGGATTGACCGAAGCGGGCATCGGATCCAAGGGCATCGTGGCGACTAGCGCCGCACTCGCCGTGCTGCTGCAACAAGGAATCGGCGATACGATTCGCGCTTCACTTACACCGCTGCCGAATGGCGACCGCAGCGAAGAAGTGATTGTGAGCCAGCAGATTTTGCAAGCGCTGAACCTGCGCAGTTTTACACCACAAGTGGCGGCGTGTCCCGGTTGTGGGCGCACCACCAGCACGTTCTTCCAGGACATGGCCGACCAGATTCAAACCTATCTGCGCGAACAGATGCCGATTTGGCGCGAGAAGTACACGGGCGTGGAAGAGATGAAAGTGGCCGTGATGGGCTGCGTTGTCAACGGACCCGGCGAATCGAAGCATGCCAACATCGGCATCTCGTTACCTGGCACGTTCGAGACGCCAGTGGCGCCCGTTTATATTGACGGCAAGCTTTCTACTACATTGCGCGGCGATCATATTGTGGAAGAATTCCGCGAGTTGCTGAACAGCTACGTGGCCCAGCATTATGGGAATCCCGTGCTGGCGGGAAGCGCGGTTTAATCTATTTATTCCTGGCCTGCGGCTTCCGCCAAGCGTGCTAGTTCATCATCGGAAACACCGGGATCGAGCAGACTCACGGCTTGTCGTTCGAAGGCCGCTGGCACGGTAACGGCAATGTAGGCAGGGATGCCGGCTTTCTTGAGTTGCGCTTGCGCGTTCGCGGCATCTTCCGCCGATTCGAACTCAACCACAGTAACCAATTTCTCGCCACTGCTCAACTCGGGCGTCTCCGGTTCGTCCGCTTCTTCCGGCACGAGACCGCGGTGGTTCATTTCATGGTGGTAAGCGGCTTGCGCGGCTGGAGTTAGATCCGCTTCGTGAATTTCCATGAGTGCCTTATCAGACAAACTGGAAAAATGTTCCTGTAAATCCTGTTGCGAGGATGCCATGCAATTATTTTCTCCTATCAGCGGTGCGCTCGTGCGGGCTTGCCTTTGCTGACTTGGCAAAATCAGAATATGCAGAGTGTGCAGATTTTCGGGGTCAAGAGTTCGCAGGATACGCGCGCGGCAGAACGCTTCTTTAAAGAACGGCGCGTGCCGATTCATTTGGTGGATCTGATGCAGAAGCCGATGTCGCCCGGAGAGATTAAGAGGTTCGTCGATAAATTTGGACTGCTGGGCTTGGTGGACACGGAGGGAAAGGCGTACGAGGATGCCGGCTTGAAGTATTTGAAGGTGTCGGAGACAGAGTTGCTGCGCAAGATTGAAGAGCAGCCGAAGCTTTTGAAATTGCCGCTGATAAGGAGTGGGAATAAGTTTTGTGTGGGCAGGGATGAGAAAGGTTGGGAGGGGTTACAGAGTGCGACGTAGGGGATGAAACGGAGTGGGGATATGGCCGCAATCCGCGAGTCAATAGAATAGTTATTGTGAATCGCGTCTTTGTTATCGGCTCTACCGGTAGGATCGGTCGAGAGGTTGTGGCGCAATTAGAGATTCGGGACACTGCAGTGAGAGCACTGACGCGCGATCCGGAGGCAGCGAAGTTTTCGTCGAAGGTTGAGTTGGTGCGCGGCGATCTGACTTCGCCGAGTAGCTTGGACGCACATCTAGATGGCGTAGACGCGGTCTTCCTGGTTTGGACTGCCCCGCCAGTTTCGGTTGCCCAGGTTTTGGAGCGGATTGCAAAACGGGTAAGGCGGATCGTTTTCCTTTCGGCTCCGCTCAAAACTCCGCACCCGCTATTCCAGCAGCCGAATCCGCGCAGAGCGTTAGCCGAACAAATCGAGCGGCTGATTGAGAGCTCAGGAATGGAGTGGACGTTTCTACGGCCTGGAATGTTCGCCGCAAATGCGCTTGGCTGGTGGGCACCGCAGATCCGTGCGGACGACGTTGTTCGGTGGCCGCATCTCACCTCTCCGTCCGCCCCAGTTGCCGAGAGTGACATTGCGGCCATTGTGGTCCGCGCATTATGCGATCAGGGGCACGCCGGAGCCGAGTATGTCCTAACTGGACCTCAATCCTTGACCCAATTTGAGCAAATATCTCAAATCGGCCGGGCGGTGGGCCGACCCCTCCGCATCGAAGAGATTTCTCCAGATGAAGCGCGGCGTGAGTTTGCCGCTGCTTCTTGGTCTCCCTCCGTTGTCAACATGCTGCTCGACGCATGGGCGGCGGCAATCGGCTCAGCTGCGTTCGTTACAGCAACTTTCGAAGAAATCACAGGAAAGCCGGCGATGACGTTTCAGCAATGGGCCGCTGATCATGCGGCGGAGTTTCGGCATTCGGCCTAGGCGATTATTGCGAATTCCGTCGCTCGGCCTATTTTGAGGTAAGCCATCAACGCCGCAGTCTGTCTTTTGGCGCATCCCTCTGGACAATGATGACCGGAACAAAATTTAACGGGTCGCGGAGGTTTTGCAGTTCCCTATAAAAATAAAGCGCAGAAGGACGTCTCTCGTCAAAACTGAGCCTGGATAGAAAGCCACGTTCGGCCTCCGTAATTCCCCCGCTCAACTTCTCGTCGTTCAGAAACGCTTGCAAACCGGGTTCCTCCGGAATTGTGGGCTTGGGATCGTCCTCTTCCTGGAAAGAAAGTTTTCGCAACGGCCGCCGCGTTAGTTTTGGATTCAGCGCTATTTTCATGCGGAAGCTGCCCGGCTCGAAATCCCACTGCTGGATCAGCAAGTCTAAAAGGGCCAAACAATTTTCAAGAGAGACATGAAAGACATCCATATCTAGAAACTCCAAAAGGGAGTGCCGCGCTTGCTCCGCGCTCCGTCCGGAAGCCCGCGCGAGGCGCTGCAGCCATTTCGGGTCCGCCCATTCTTCCTTGACAGCGCGCTTGGAAACATCCAGAAGTTGGCGTGCCACAAAGCGCTCCAATTCGCCAAACGGTTCACGCTCGAAAATGCTTGTGAGCCGTCCTTTCTGATCCACTGCGCATTTCCCTAGAATGAGTTCCCGGAATTCTTGATAAAGCGCTTGCGGCGGCTCAATCACCTTGCGCCGCAGTTCTTCGCGCCGGTGTTCGTCCGCCAGCTTCACTAGTTCCTTGCTCGAAAGCTTGAGGACCTTGGCAATCTTTTCGTAGATCCCCGTCCTGTCCGGGGCCGGCGGTGTTTTCTTCTTAGCCAGCAATTGCGAGATATAAGATTCCGTCACGCCCGCGGCCAACGCCAGTTCGCGTTGTTCGATGCCTAACTCTTTCAGGCGCTGCCGAATGATGGCTGTGATATCCAAGGAAAGGCGTCTCCGCTTAACTAAAACTGATTAAGCTTAGGGTTCATGATAGCGGCATTGTGCTTGACAAGCAACTAGACTTAACTTATGCTAGTTAATGACTGAGCACTACCGCCCACTCTTCCGAAGGTTGAACTAAGTCAATCGCTGGAACCCTCCCCTTAGCCGCAGCAGTACGCCCGATTGGAGATCTTCCTATGAATATTCGACCGCTTCACGACCGCATTGTCGTGAAACGCATTGCAGTGACCGACGAAAAAATCGGCGGACTCTTTATTCCAGACAGTGCCAAGGAAAAGCCGCAACAGGGCACCGTGGTCGCCGTTTCCAGAGGGAAACGTCTGGAAGATGGAACTATTCGCCCGCTCGACGTAGCTCTAGGCGATCACATTCTCTACGGCAAGTACAACGGCAACGAGATCAAGCTGGCTGGCGAGGAATTCCTAATTTTGGGTGAAGACGATGTGCTGGGCATTTTTGAAAGCGCCCCGGTTCTAGCAGCTAAGTAAGGGAATAGGACAAACAATATGGCAGCGAAACAGGTTATTTACAGCGACGCCTCGCGTCAGGCGATTCTACGCGGTGTCAATCAGCTCGCGGACGCAGTGAAGGTCACCCTCGGTCCTAAAGGCCGCAACGTAGTGATTGAGAAGAAGTTTGGCGGACCCACCATCACCAAAGATGGCGTGACTGTGGCCAAAGAAGTTGAATTAGCCGACCCATTGGAAAATATGGGCGCGCAGCTTGTCAAAGAAGTTGCTTCGAAAACGAGCGACGTGGCTGGCGATGGCACCACCACCGCGACCATTCTGGCGCAAATCATTTTCCGCGAGGGCGTGAAGTCAGTCACGGCGGGCGCGAATCCCATGGCGCTCAAGCGCGGGATTGAGAGTGCAGTTGAAGCGTTAGTGGGTGAACTCAAGAAGATTTCAACCACCGTCGAAGGCGGCGAAAAGATCGCCCAGGTGGGCACCATTTCCGCTAATGGCGACACCACGATCGGCGCCACCATTGCCGAAGCCATGCAAAAAGTTGGCAAAAACGGTGTCATCACGATTGAAGAATCGAAGACCATGACTACTGAGATGGTCACGGTGGATGGCATGCAGTTCGACCGCGGTTACCTGTCGCCTTATTTCGTGACAGATCCGGATCGCATGGAAGTCGTGCTCGAAGAGCCCTACGTTCTCATTCACGAGAAAAAAATCTCGAACATGAAAGACCTGATGCCAGTGCTCGAAATCGTGGCACGCTCGGGCAAACCGCTCTTAGTGATTTCTGAAGACGTAGACGGTGAAGCGCTCGCCACTCTAGTCGTGAACCAGTTGCGCGGCACGCTGAAGGTTTGCGCTGTCAAAGCTCCAGGTTTCGGTGATCGGCGCAAATCTCTGTTGGAAGATATTGCCATTGTGACCGGCGGCAAGTCGATAGCGGAAGAAACCGGCATCAAGCTCGAAAAGCTGGGCTTGGAAGATCTGGGCCGAGCCAAGCGCGTCACGATTGATAAAGACAACACCACCATCGTCGATGGCGCCGGTGAAGCAAAAAGCATTCAAGGCCGCATCAAGCAGCTCAGTGTGCAGATTGATGAGACCACCTCCGATTACGATCGCGAGAAACTGCAAGAGCGTTTAGCCAAATTAGCGGGTGGTGTAGCGGTCATCAAGGTGGGCGCGGCCACTGAGATGGAAATGAAAGAGAAAAAGGCGCGCGTGGAAGATGCCTTGCATGCCACACGCGCGGCTGTTGAGGAAGGTATCGTCCCCGGCGGCGGTGTAGCTTTGTTGCGTGCCGCGCGAGTGCTGGATTCGCTCAATCTCACTGGTGACGAAAAAGTTGGTGTCGCTATTATTAAGCGCGCTTGCGAAGAGCCAACACGCCAGATTGCCAATAATGCCGGCCATGAGGGTGCGGTTGTGATTGAGAAAATTCGCGCAAATGGTGAAGCCAACTTCGGCTTTAATGCTGCCACTGGCCAGTATGAAGACTTAGTGAAGGCTGGCGTGATTGACCCCACGAAGGTCACTCGTTCCGCCTTGCAAAACGCCAGTTCTATTTCTTCACTCATGTTGACCACGGAAGCGATGGTCTGTGAAGTGAGAGAACCTAGTGAATAAACTTCGGTTAACCAACCGCGGCTTCTGCCTGCTCCTGCTGTGCTCTTGCATAGCGGGAGCAGTTGAGCTTTCTAATTACCGTGGTTTTCGCCTTGGGATGACGCTGGGTGCCGTGGCCAAGCACGCGGGAATGGATTTATCGGAAGCTACAGTCATTCACCAGAAGCCCGCCCGCATTCAGGAATTGAGCTGGTCGCCCATGCGGTTTTCGTCGAGCGAGACCGACCCGGTGGATCAGGTCAAATTTAGTTTCTGCAATGGCCAGCTCTACCGTTTGGTGATTGATTATTCCGGGAATAAGACAAGTGGCCTCACTTCGCAGGACATGATTGACGCCCTCTCCGCTAAATTCGGGCCGTCTTCGAATCCCGCGGGCACGTTAACCTTGGGTCAAAATTCCGCTAGCAATCAAACCCAGGACCAAGTCAAAGTTCTAGCCCATTGGGGAGATGACGCGTCTTCCATCGACCTTGTGCAATCCGCCTACGGCTCCAGCTACCAACTCCTGATTGTTTCGAAAAGCCTTGATGCCGTAGCGCAAACTGCTCTGTTCGAAGCCGCGCGGCTGGACGCTCTCGAAGCTCCGCAACGCGAAAAGAATCAGAATCAGGAAGCGCAAAGTGAATTGGCTAAAACGCGGTCGCTCAACAAGGGTAACTTTCGGCCCTAGTGTATCTCGTCGGAAGGCAGACAGCTAACTATGACAAATGATATCCGGACCGGCATGGTGTTCATCGAGACCGGCGCCTATACGCCTGACATCGTTGAATTTGCCAGTGAGCTTTATCCAGCCGGGTGGCAGGCTATCATCAAGCCTAGCGTCGCCGAACTCGGCAAGGATCTCGAACGAACTGGCTGGACATTCTTCTACGTGGCTGGTGGCGTGCATGCCAACAGTCTCGGCTTCAATCTGCAATCACGCCTGCGGCGGGCTTTGGCTAAGGTGATCAAACTTGCCGACCGCGAAAATTGCAATTGTCTGGAAATTACCGAAGTCCGGCAAAGATCGTTCCTCGGCTTGCCCGTCACTAGTTTGGCGGCCCGCTGCCGGCACATTCAGAAAAGCCAAAGTTTTGAAAAGGTTTGGGCCACATCCATTGCTATCTAATCAGAAAGAGTTTCACATGCTAATTAGAATTCCCCAAAGGGTAGGAGCGTAATGTTCAGCGATCCTCTTCGCATTGCCGACGCCATCAACAACCCGAAATTTCGGGCAGGCAACAAAATAATGCTTGATCATGGGCCTCGCAGGTACATGAGCGGAGTCTTTGTCAAACTCAACGACGACGTTGAGTACGCCACCGTGCAGGAATCCGACGGGGCCATTAGCAGCCATCCAGTGGAATGGATGATCGCAGCATAGCGATCATAGCGCGACTTTAAGAGAGGCCTAAATGCAATTCACGTTATTGGGATTTAAACAAGACACAGTCTTCCGAGTATTTTCCTTCGAATGTTTAGCCGACGATCGAACGAAGACCGCCCACACCATTCGGGTCGATCTGGCGCTTTCACGAAAACATGGGATCCGGCTCCAAGAACTTCCTCTGCTCTGTCGGGCCGCTCTGGAACAGGATCTGAAAGCCGGTCGGACTGAGTTGAGTACTTTTGCGGAGACAGAAATGCTCCTGCATGCCCGAACGGCTGCTGAGACGCGCGCGTCGGCTCTGCTCAAGAAAAAAGCACCGCGGCGGCCCGTGCCGTCCACCGTGGATACCGGTAACGGCTGGCGCGGATCAATGGTGAGCAAAATCGCCCCCGCCCATATCCCGCCGCCCTTTGGAACCAGCTAGGTTATGCTCATGCCCCAATGTCCGCATTGCAAGTCGATTCACTTTCGCAGCGTTGGCGTAAGAAATGCCATCGAACAAGCTTTCCATTGGCTATTCCTGCCGTTTCGCTGCTCGCTCTGTGGCCACCACTTTTTTCTGTTTCGTTGGCTAGCGCCGGACGGCTGGATTTCGTAAGAGGATGACCAGAGTTAAGTGTTGCGAGAAGCATCTTGTGAAAAAAGGTCACGGAAAGATGATCAAAGGTGTCTACGTAAACAACGTCGCTTGCCGCGATGGCGAGATTGAGCGTTGCGGCACCTGCGGCACTCGCTGGCAACACGTTTGCCACGAAACCGAAGGTTGTAGTTGGCGTAAGTCGTAAGCGGCGCGTCCGGTGACTTCCACTGAACTTCGCACTGCTTGCAGCACGGGCGCCACGCTATGCGTAATGGACGCCACTAACGTGGCGGGCTTGCTAGTTCAGTGAGCGCCGCACTCAGTGCATACGCCAATAAAGCGCGAGGCAATGAGTTGACGCGGTCGGCACAAGTTGCTCGCCTGGAATCTGTGAGCTGTCCAGCAACGTATGCGAAATTAATTCTAAATGAAAAGCGGATTTTCCCCGCAGCAGATCGAAGATTTACAGCAGGCCATATTCTATTTGAAGATGAGCGAACTTCGTGATTTGTCTCAGTCGCTCGGCATATCGTATGAAGGACAAAAGCGCCAGTTAATCTTCAGAGTTATGCAACGAGTTCGCGGCAAGGAGAACCAAGAAACCGCTTCTCCAACTCGAGTGCGGAGCGGAAAGCAGGAATATTCGCTCGATTCCTTTCTCCGCCCTGAAACTTACACGAATGGGTCAGCCGCCCGCCGTTTCCTGAAACAAGAAATCGGTGCTCATTTTCGATTCACGACCTACGGAATGGATTGGATCAAGCAACAATGGGACATCGGTAACGTTCCCACCTTCAGAGAGTTCATCCGGTTCTGGGAGCAAGAGTACTTAGAACGTAAGGGCGGCAAGTGTGTTGCGTCCAAACCGGAACTGGCAAGAGTGACCTTCTTCCGCCGCATGGCTGAGCTTGGCGACTATCGAAAAGTCGAACTGGAAGCGCTATGGCAGGACACTCGCCTTCGGCATGTGCAAATTGTCAGGTCAATTATTCCCGACTGGAAGTAAGCAAGAGCGGACTGGCAGCTAGCCTTTCGTAAACGCCGGGCATCTGATCTTCATGAAGGTCCAGAGGCCACCGCCATGCGAAATGAAATAGGTCATCAACCACGCCTCTGGCTCTTACGCGCGTCGGAGTGATGACTTGGCTGCTTCGATGATGAAGTCAGCCACCCGATTAGCGTACGGGTTCGGGTCTGCGGCAGAGTGTCGTTCGCATGACGGCGGCCCATGGTTCCGGCCAAACCGTTCCAAATACAGCAGCCAACATATAAAACACTGCCGTCAGGAGTAAAAGCGCTTTCATGCCAATGATGAAAGAGAGATTTTGCGCCAGGCCGCCGGCAACCGCGCCGATAATGTTACTTCCAAAGCAGGCTGATCTGTCGGTACAGCGGCGGAACGTCTCCGCGAAAATAATACCCGCAAAGAAAACGGGCACACAATAAGCCGCTGCAAACAGAGAGCCCACCACCAGCGTTCCATAGGGCAGCAACTCCCAGGGAACAAAATAAATGGCGATCACCGATCCGATTAAACCGGCGTACCACGGCATGAGCGGAGATTGGTTGTTTGGCTCCCCGCTAACGGCTTTGGAAACCGCTGCCGAGTTCGATGCCCACCCTCGGTCAACACAATATGTAGCGATAACCAAAACGGCCAAAATCATACTCAAGGCAATGCAATTGACCCACCAGGTGGCTCCGAAATACAGGGCCAGACGGCTAACAATTTGTGTTTCCAGAAGAAGAAAGCCAGCGCCGAGGAAGAAGAAATTCCAAGTGGACGCTTTGCCCGGTTCCAAAGCGCCGCGCGTCAGCACCAATGCGATTACCAAAAGAATAAGGGAAATGGTCAAGTACGTTCTTGGGATGGTGTGGCTGCGGTGATAGATATAAGGCCAGTCGTCGGTGGTAAGCGCCGGAGTCTGGCGCAAATCGAGCGAGAACGGCGGCGGATTTTTCTGGATCATGGCCGCGAACTCCGGTTGTGCCGCTCTTTCCCAAGCGCCAGAATCGTTCGATGCCACAAACTCGGTGGCGGACAAGAGTGCGCCTTGCGCCGCCACATGGTAGACCACCGGCGGCCTGCCAAAAAGATGGTCGAACATGCCGTAAAATCTCTGTCCCATCCAGGTCGCTGGCGCCCGCACTTCGAACTTGACGACTAAAACTCCGGACGGCTTCAGCAGCCGTTTCGCGTCAGCCAGCGACTCTTCGGTGTAAACATAACTATCGACGCGCATGTTGCTGTAACCGGAGAATTCAGTGTGTGAGTCGAGTAGCCCAAAGATCACCACATCGTACTTGTCCTTGGCTTGTCGGAAGAAAGCTCGTGCGTCATTAATAAAGACATGGACCCGAGGCGAGTCATACGGATGGTCGGGGTGCAGGCGTTTGCCCAGAGAATAAATAATCGGATCAATCTCTACCGCATCCACTTGGGCTGCGCCATTTCGTAGCGCGGCATCCACATCGTTGCCCGCTCCAGCTCCGACAATTAAGACGCGCCCGCGTTCCCCGGTGAGTCGAAATGGCGTGTCGTACGAACTGTTCCGATAATTGCTTTTCAGGACGGGATCAGCAGCCAGTCGCTCTGCCGACACATTGGCAATTGTCATGTAGCCGGTGTTGTTGACCAGCACGTCGAACTGCTTGTTCGGGACAGGCCGCACTTGAAGCTTTTGGTAGGGCGACCAATAGATCTGACCATTCCCGAAACCAGCATATGCCAGTAACACGATGCCGACCGCCAATAACATGCTGCCCGGCTGAAGGAGCTTTTGCGACTGCGGGCGTATCAGCAATAACAAAAGCATGGCGAAGGCAAACCAGAAAAAAGGAGCGAGGCCAAAGAATGAAAGCCCGGCAAAAAACCATATGCCCGCCAAGCTTCCCAACAGATTTGCCGAGTAGGCCGAGATTGGATTCTTTGCTGCGCCTAAATACGCGCCAACCCATTGCCCAAGCGGAATCATTGTCATGATGACCAACAGCAAAAGGCCCGAGATGAGCACCGCCGAAAACAAGAACGGCCCAACTAGCGGTTGATTATTGAGCGGTCCGACTGCCCACGTTTGCGCATTAGGCGAGAACGAGAGCATCGACGAGATCAGTTCGAGCGTGCGCTGCCAAGGCACGAAAGGCAAGCCAACCAGAATGACCAGACTTCCCAGCGCCGCGCTATTGAACAGGTTCGATTTCTTTTCTTTTGCCCGGTAGCAGCCGATCCCGAATCCAAGAAAGCAGGCGATTAGAGCTAAGTTTTGAAAATACGCAAAAACCCGCACCTCGGTACCGATCCAGCGGATCAGTAAGACCTCGATGTACAACGAGGCAAAGCTGACGAAAAAGAGTGGCCAATTGATCTGCTCGTTGGGCTTTTCCTTCAGCTCGAGAAAAGAAAAGATGTTCATCCTGGAGACTAAGTGCGTGCACCGCACGTTTGTCTCAACCATCCCGGAAAGTAAGACTATCCTGAGACTAACTACCAGGCAAAGAGAGTCAGCCTCTGCCGCTGAGAATCGCCGCAAAACAGAGAACGAACATCAATGCTCTTCTGAGATTTGTATCGCAGATTCAGCGCCCAAAACCGTTCTTACGGACCCGAACAAATCGGATGCGAAGCGGGCCGTGAGCTTCTTTCTACGCTTGAAGAAGACTACGACCACGCGTGAAATTAGGTTCAGACGCCCATCAAGGTTCAAAGCCTCATTTTGGGCCTGTATTTCAAATCTTCCAACAGGCCTTAAGTGCTTTGTTTTTAAACTGGTGCGGATGAGAGGACTTGAACCTCCACGAAGTTTCCCCCACTAGAACCTGAATCTAGCGCGTCTGCCAATTCCGCCACATCCGCACGATGTGTGAACCGAACACCATTGTAATCTACTCGCTGTTGTAATCTACCCGTGTGGACAAACTCAACCTCGCCCTAAGCCGCACACTTCTTCTCCTACTGTTATTCTTCGCCCAGAAAATCTTCGCCGCCGAACCCGTCCGCCTCATTCTCGATACCGATATGGGCAACGATTGCGACGATGCGCTCGCCCTTGGTATGATCCACGCGCTCGAAAACCGCAACGAAGTGCATCTGTTGGCGGTGACCAGTTCGAAAGACAACCGCGCTGCCGCCGCCTATATCGACTTAGTCAACACCTTCTATGGACGCCCTGATGTCCCCATCGGCCTCGTGCGAAACGGCAAAACGCCCAACGACACGCCTATGTTGAAAATTCCCGTCGAACACCGCGATGCCCATGGCAAGTTCCTTTACCCGCGCCGGCTGCGTGATGGTTCCGAAGTTCCCGAAGCCGTGGAACTCCTCACGCGCGTCCTCACCGACCAGCCCGATTCGTCCGTCACCATCGCCCAAATTGGTTTCAGCACTAACTTGGCTCGCTTAGTAGCCACCGCCGAAGGCCGTGCCCTTGTCACTCGGAAAGTGAAGGCGCTCTATCTCATGGCTGGCAATTTTCAAAAGCCGCAACCCGAGTACAACGTTTTCACCGACGCTCCTGCCTTCGCCGATCTCATGAAAAACTGGCCCACCCCCATGATCTTCAGCGGCTTCGAAATCGGTTTGGTCATCACCTATCCAATGGAGAGCATTGATCGCGATTTCATCTGGGCTGCGAACCATCCGGTCGTCGAAGCGTATAAGGTTTACGTCGGCAAGCCTGAAGATCATCCCAACTGGGATTCCACGGCGGTCTTAGACGCCATTCGTCCCGATCGTGGCTATTTCGATTTGTCTGCTCCTGGCAACATCTCCCTCGACAAAAAATCTGCCACCGTTTTTACGCCCGACGACAATGGCAAATGCCGCTATCTGATACTCAAAGCTGAGCAGGTCGGCCGCGTTCGTGAGTTGATTGCCACGCTAGTAAGTGAACCGCCCCAGAAGAGCCCAGCCGTCATGGCCGCCCAGCGT
>Ga0302319_10010120_pt1 | contig 18039 bp, 13 predicted proteins | sample Bog_T0_2_FD_203319 | JGI IMG/M metagenome (GOLD analysis project Ga0302319, IMG submission 203319) | Peat permafrost microbial communities from Stordalen Mire near Abisko, Sweden - Bog_T0_2 | ecosystem: Environmental > Terrestrial > Soil > Wetlands > Peat | place: Sweden: Abisko, Stordalen Mire...
CGTCGCCGGCGACGAGCTCGACAACGCCATCATCAATTACATGAAGCGCGCCTACAACCTGCTGATCGGGGAGCGCACGGCCGAGGAGATCAAGATCCGCGTCGGCTCGGCCTATCCGCTCGACGAGGAGCTGACCATGGAGGTCAAGGGGCGGGATTCCGTCGCCGGCCTGCCCAAGACCATCCACATCACCTCGCAGGAGATCCGCGAATCGCTGGCCGATACCATCGGGGCGATCGTCGACGCGGTGCGCACCACCCTGGAGCGCTGCCCGCCCGAACTTTCGGCCGACCTGGTGGACCGCGGCTTCGTCATGGCCGGCGGCGGCTCGCTCATCCGCGGCATCGACCGCCTGCTGAGCAACAAGACCGGCCTGCCGGTGACCATCGCCGACGACCCCCTCTCCGCCGTCGCGAACGGCACCGGGGCGGTGCTCAACGACCTGTCCTGGCTGATGCAGAATATGTGACGTGTGACCTGTGACGTGTGACATGGGGCCGGACCCGGGCGCGGTGATTCGAGGCTCGAAGGATGGGAACTCGTCACAGGTCACACGTCACATGTGACCAATTCATGTTCAAGCGCTTCACCCAGACCCGTCCGTTCGCCACCCTGGGCATCGTCATCGCGGCATGGCTGGTCCTGCCGGTGGCGCTCAAGACCTTCCTGCGGGCGGGGTTTTTTGAATTCACCGCCCCGCTCACCGTCGCGGCCTCCCACCTCCGCGACCTGCAGGAGTACTGGGCGCTGCGCCTGCACCGCAACCGGGAGCTGATCGAGGCCGGGCGCGATCTCGCCCGGGTCAACGGCTTTTACGAATACACCGTGCAGCAGAACAACGTGCTGCAGGCGGAGATCGGGACCCTGGAGAAGGCGCTCGGCCTGCCGGCGCTGCCCGGCTTCCGCTTCGAGGCCGCCCGGGTGGCGCAGCGCGACCTGTCCGGCTGGTGGCAGCGCCTCGTGATCCGCAAGGGCCGCAACTACGGGATCCCGCTGGGCGCGCCCGTGATCTTCACCGGGGGGATCGTCGGCCGGGTCTCCGAGGTCTACGCCACCACCGCGGTGGTCGAGCTCGTCAGCAGCCCGAACTTCCGGCTGGCCGCCCTGATCGACGGCGACACCCGGCCCCTCAGCTACCAGGGCGGGATCAACCGCCCCTTCGCGCCGGCGCGCGGCGCGATCGAATTCGTCCCCCTCGACATCACCGCGGCGGCGTCCGCGCCGCGGCGCCTCGTGTCCTCCGGCCTGGGCGGCGTCTTTCCCGCGGGCCTGACGGTCGGCCAGGTGACCATGGTCGAGCCCAGCGCCGACGGCCTGTTCAAGACCGGCGAGGTCGCGCTCGACCCCCGCCTGTCGGAACTGACCGAGGTCACCGTGCTGGTGCCCCTGGGCGGGAAGTGAACCGCCCACCGCCATGCGCCGCGTCCTCGTCCTCTTCCTGACCCTGCTGCTCCTCTGGGCGGGGGTCGCGCAGGTCAACGATCTGCTGGCGCCGGCGCACGTGTCCGTCTTCGCCGGGGGCCTGTTCGTCGCCTACGCCGCCCTCTTCCTGCCCCTGGGCGAGGGCCTGCCGGCCTCGCTGCTGGCCGGGGCCGTCTGCGACGCCCACGCCCCCGTGCGCTTCGGGACCCTGGTGCTGCTCTTCGCCGCCGCCCACGTGCTGCTCTTCGCCTGGCGCGACCGACTGCCGCACGACCAGCCCGCCGGCCGCCTCGGCCTGGTCCTGCTGGCCAACCTCGCGCTCTTTCTCGCCCTCTCGGGCCTGGCGGCCGGCCCCCTCCCCGCCCACGCCGGCCGCTGGCCGCGGCTGGCCGCGGACCTCGCCGCCTCGGAGCTCTTTGTCGCCCTCGTCTCCGCCTGGTTCTTCGCGCTCCAGGAGCAGGCCCTCGCCCTGCTCCCGCCCGACCCCGAGCGGATGTTCTGACCCGCGCCCATGGCCCCCAGCCCGACCCACCGCGCCGACGATCCGGGCGCCCTCTTCGAGACGCACAAGGGCCGCGACCCGCGCGTCACCCTCTTCCATGGGATCATCGCCGCCATGCTGCTCATCCTCGCCGGCGGGCTGGCCTACCAGCAGCTCCTTCGCACCAACGTCTATGACGAGCGCGAGCGCCACCAGACCCAGCGCCGCATCCTCGAGCCGGGCCCGCGCGGCAACATCCTCGACCGCAACGGCCGCATCCTGGTCGGCAACCGCGCCCGCTTCGCCATCGTGCTCTATCTCGACGAGCTCCAGGCCGAGTTCGGCCGGGAGTTCGTGCGCATCGGCAACAACTACCGCGCGACCGGGGACCGGGACGTGCCCAACCTGGGGGAGATGAAGCAGCTCGCCCACACCAGCGTCGCCCAGCGGTACCTCGACCAGATCAACGCCATCCTCGGCACCAGCCTGCAGGTCGACGCCGCCGATCTCCAGCGCCACTTCGACCGGCAGCTGCTCATGCCCTACACCCTGGTGGAGGACCTCACCCCGGACCAGTTCGCCCGCCTGCTCGAGCGGCTCCCGGTCCGCTCGCCGCTGCAGTTCTACACCTCGAGCACCCGGACGTATCCGTTCGGCTCCGCCGCCTCCCACGTGCTCGGCTATGTGGGCGTCGAGGACAACGTGGATGCGGCGGACCTGCCCGGCGAGGACCTGACCACCTTCAAGATGAAGGGGACGGTCGGCCGCGACGGGCTGGAGAAGCAGTTCGACGCCCAGCTGCAGGGCCAGGCCGGCGGGCGGATCTTCCGGGTCGACCCGGCGGGCTACAAGGTCAACCCACCGCTCGAGGAGCGGATGCCGCTGCCGGGCCGGGACCTGGTGACGTCCCTGGACATCGACCTGCAGCTGGCCGCCGAGGACGCGATCGGGGACCGGATCGGCGCGGCCGTCGCGCTGGACGTCCGCACCGGCGAGGTCCTGGCGCTCGCGAGCAAGCCGGACTACGATCTCAACGATTTTTCGCCCCGGCTGAGCGCCGCCACCACGGCCGACATTCAAAAGCGCGGCGCGTGGCTGAACCTGGCCATCGCCGGCATTTACCCGCCGGGCTCGACGTTCAAGACCCTGGTGACGATCGCGGGGCTGCGCCGCGGCACCCTTTCGCCGACCGACACCTCCGTCGATTGCGATGGCTACGTCCGGATCGGCGGCCGGACCTTCACCTGCGACAACGGCAACGGGCGGCATGGGCGGCTCGACCTGGAGGCGGCGATCGCGGAAAGCTGCGACATCTATTTCTACGAGCACGGCCTGATGATCGGCCCGGAAGCCATCGCCGCGGAGGCCCGGCGCTTTCATCTCGACCGCCCCACCGGCATCGAGTTGCCGGGCGAAAGCCGCCGCATGATCATTCCGGATCCCGCCTGGAAGCGGCGGGTCCAGGGGGAGCCCTGGACCGATGGCGACACGGCCAACACCGCGATCGGCCAGGGCAACGTGCAAGTGACCCCGATCGAGATGGCGTGCTACGTCGCCTCGCTGGCGCGCGGGGAGATCTTCACCCAGCCCACCCTGCTCCACGATCCGGGGCGGCCGGCCCAGCAGAGCGAGCCGATCGGCCTCACCCCCGGGCAGCGCGCCATCCTGGTCGGCGGGATGGAGGCCTGCACCAACACCACCTATCCCGAGGACACCGCCTACGAGCTTTCCACGATCGACGCTTACAAGATTCCGGGCGTGCGCCTCGCCGGCAAGACCGGCACCGCCCAATACGGCAATCATCTCAATGTCGCCTGGTTCATCTGCTTTGCCCCGATCGAAAAGCCTGAAATCGCCGTCGCGGTGGCGCTGCAAAGCGACAAGCCCGGCGAAGGCTACGGCGGCGGGCTCACCGCCGCGCCCGTGGCGGCGCTGATCCTGAAAAAGTATTTTGAGAAGCAGGGCGGGGCGGTCGCGGTCGCGCCTTGAAGGTAGACGCGGCAGGGACGTCGCGTCTACCTTCAAGGCCAATCGATCGAGCGTGGCACGGGCGTCTCCGCCCGTGTCTCATATGCCCATGGGCCCGGGCCCATGCTCGATTCGATCACTCAGCACCGGGCGTTCCGCCCGTCCTATGAGCTCTTGGGCAAGATGCCCAAGCCACGTTCCAGGCGGTCGGCCGCCCCACCTCTCGTGGCGCGCGATCCCGCTGGGCGGGAACGCGTCACCCTTTAATCCAAGATCTCCAGCATCCGCGCAAACAGCCGGTTCACCTTCTCCTGGTTCAATTTCACCAGGTCCTTGAACTTGTCGAAGTCGATTTCCGTCCCCTCGAGGCCGTTGGCGTAATTGTCGATGATCGCGAGGCTGTTGTAGCGCAGGCCGATCTCCGCGCAAAGGTCGGCCTCGCTCGCCGCGGTCATGCCGACGACATCGCCCCAGTGCTGCACCACGCGGATCTCCGCCTTGGTCTCAAAGCGCGGCCCCCGCATCTGCACGTAGACCTTTCCGGGATGGATCGTCAATTCGGGGGCAAGCTTGCCGACGAGCAGCGGGATCAGGTTGTTGGCGATGCCGGGCGCGGCGCCCTTGAACTCCGCGTCAAAGAACGTCGACGGCCCCTGCTGCAGGTTCACATAATCGCCGCAGGAGACGAGCGAGCCCGGGGGCAGGTCCGGCTTGAGCGAGCCGACGGAGTTGAGCGAGACGATGTCCCGGAAGCCGAGGACGGCCAGTGCGCGGATGTTGGCGCGGTGGTTGATGGAGTGCGGCGGCAGCGGAAAACCGTAGCCGTGGCGGTTGATCAGCACATGGTCCCGCCGGACCTTGTAAGTCACGGAACCGTGCAGGGTTTCCACGGTCTTGGTGTCCCAGGAGGAAAAAAGCGCGGAATTGACGATGCTGGTGCCGCTGATGAAGGCTACTTTCATGGCAGGTGGAGGTGTGTGGGCGGCTCTGGACGCAAATACGCCGAGCCACCCGAGCGTGTTAGGGACAAACCGCTCCGCCTTCAAGACCCATCTACAGAAGGATGAAGGCTGAGACCTGAAACCTGAAATTCGACCCCGGAAGATTGGGGTTTGGATTCAGGTTTCAGGTTTCATCCCTCATCCTTTTGAAAAATTCACTCCAACCAGCTGATCTCCTCGATCCTCCGCGCCAGCGCCACGTCCTTCGCGGTCACCTTGCCGTCCGCGTCATGGGTGTTCAGGCGGATCGCGACCCGGTTGTAGACGTTGGTCCACTCCGGGTGGTGATTCATCGCCTCGGCCGCGAAACCGACCCGCAGCATGAAGGACAGCGCCTCGGCGAAGCCGCCGAAGGTGAAGGACTTGGCCAGCGCGTTGCGCTGGAATTTCCAGCCGGGCAGGCGCCGCAGGGCCGTTTCGATCCGGGCTGGCTTCAGGGGGGTGGGCATGAACATCGGTCGCCCATCACAGATCACTTGTCAAATTCCGCGGCTGTGCCCTAACTGCCCCCCGACGCATGTCCTCCCCCCGGTCCGATCTTCCCGCCCATGTGGCCATCATCATGGATGGCAACGGCCGCTGGGCCCGCCAGCGGGGCTTGCCGCGGATCGAGGGCCACCGCCGGGGAGTGGAAACGGTGCGCACGGTCACGCTCGCCGCCCGCGACCTGGGCGTGCGGATGCTCACCCTTTACGCCTTCTCCGTGGAGAACTGGGGCCGCCCCCAGGACGAGGTGGGCGGGCTGATGGGCCTGCTCGAGTACTACCTGAAGAAGGAGCTCGACACCTTCGTGCGCGACCGGGTCCGCCTGCGCACGATCGGCCGGACCGATGAGATGCCGGCGGGCGTCAAGCGCGTGCTGGACGCCACGATCGAGGCGACCCGGGGCTTCACCGACTACACCCTGGTCCTCGCCCTCAATTACAGCTCGCGCGTCGAGATCGTCGACGCGGCGCGCAGCTACGCCGCCGCGGTCGCCGCGGGCCGGGAAAAGCTCAACGACGGCTCGTGGGCGACGTTCCGCCGCTACCTTTACACCGCCGACATGCCCGATCCCGACCTGGTCATCCGCACCTCGGGCGAGACCCGGATCAGCAACTTCCTGCTCATGCAGGCCGCCTACGCCGAGTTTGTCTTCACCCCGGTGCTCTGGCCCGACTTCACCAAGGCGGACCTCGCGGCCGGGCTGGCGGAATACAGCCGCCGCGAACGCCGCTACGGCCAGACCAGCGACCAGGTCAACAAGTCCGCCGCGCCGGCCGCGCAGTGACGCCATCGTGGCCAAGCGCATCCTCAGCACCATCATCCTCTGGGTCGTCAGCCTGGCGGTGCTGTGGATGTTCCGCACCCCGGGTGCCGTCGCGCTGATCGCGACCTTCGCGGTGCTCGCCCTGCGGGAGTTCTACCGCCTCCAAGCCGCCGCCGGCCGGGCCCCCTTTGCCTGGCTGGGAATGTTCTTCGGCGCGCTGATCGCCGCCGCGCCATGGACGGAGGCCCGCTTCGGCTGGCCCGCCCATCCCCTCCTCGCCCTGGCGGTCGTGATCTGCGCCATCCGCATCCTCGGCGAGCGCCCGCCCGCCCAGCGCGTGGAGGCCCTCGCCTCGACGATTTTCGGCCTCGTTTACGTGGCCCTGATGTTACAATACCTCGTGCGCATCATCACTCCCACCGGGGCCGGCGATCCCTTTTCCGCCGGGGGCCGCCTGCTGCTCTGCCTCTGGCTCGTGGCGGTCGCCAAGTTCTGCGATGTCGGGGCGCTGGTCACCGGGCTGCTGATCGGCCGGCATCCCATGGCGCCCGTGATCAGCCCGAAGAAAACCTGGGAGGGAGCCGTGGGTGGGGTGGTCATCGCCATGCTGATCGGCGCCTGGGTCGCGGCGCTTGCCCGCGGCTGCGGCCGCGGCCATTGGCCCGCAGACCTGACGCCGCTGCGCGCCGCGCTCATCGCGCTGCCCATCGCCGTGGTCGCCATCGTGTCCGACCTGGTGGAATCGGTCATCAAGCGGCAGGCGGACATCAAGGACTCCGGCCACGCCGTCCCCGGGATCGGCGGCATCTTCGACGTGGTCGACAGCCTGCTGCTGACCGCCCCGGTCGGTTACTTTCTGCTGGGCATGAGGTAGCGCACCCCGGCCCATGACGACCAAACGACGCGTCGTGCTGCTGGGCGCCACCGGCTCCATCGGCGAAAACGCCCTGCGGGTGATCGCGGCCCATCCCGACCGGCTCGAGCTCGTGGCGGTGGCCGCCCGGGCCAATTGGGAGAAGCTCGCCGAAATCGCGCGCGACTTCGGCGTCCGCCGGGTCGCCCTGTTCGAGGACTCCGCCTACGCTGCGGCCCGGCGGTCCGGCGCCTTTCCTCCCGGTACAACGCTGGCCGGCGGCCTGGCGGGCCTGGTCGAGCTCGCCCAGCTCCCGGAGGCGGACATCGTCCTGGTCGCCGTGGTCGGGACCGTCGGACTCGAGCCCGCCCTGGCGGCGCTGGCCGCGGGCAAGGACCTCGCGCTGGCCAACAAGGAGATCCTCGTCCTCGCGGGCAAGTTCGTCATGGCGGCGGCCCGCGCCCATGGCTCCCGGCTGCTGCCGGTCGACAGCGAGCACAACGCCGTCTTCCAGTGCCTCGAGGGTCATTCCCGGGAGAGCGTGCGCCGCGTCATCCTCACGGCGAGCGGCGGAGCCTTCCGCGACTGGCCGGTGGAGCGGCTGGCGCAGGCCACGCGCGCGGACGCCCTCCGGCACCCCAACTGGGCGATGGGCCCGAAGGTGACGGTGGACGCCGCGACCATGGCCAACAAGGGCCTGGAGCTGATCGAGGCCCAGTGGCTCTTCCATCTCCGGCCCGAGCAATGCTGCGCCGTGCTCCACCCGCAGAGCACCGTGCACTGCCTGGTGGAGTTCGTCGACGGCTCGATGCTCGCCCAGCTCTGCCCGCCCTCGATGACCTTTCCCATCCAGCACGCCCTGCTCCATCCGGCGCGCGCGCCCGGCGTGGCGCCGCCGCTCGACCTCACCCGGCTGGTGGCGCTGGAGTTCCGGCCGGTGGACGAGTCCCGCTATCCCCTCTTCCGGCTGGCGCAGCAGGCCATGGGGTCCGGGGGCTGCGCCCCGGCGGTCTTCAACGCGGCCAACGAGGTGGCGGTGGGCGCCTTCCTGGCCGGCCGTATCCCCTTTCTTGCGATTTCCCAGATAGTTGAGCAGACTATGGGCCTCTGTCCAAATTTTGAACCTGGCGACCTGGCGGCTGTCCTGACAGCAGACGCCGAGGCCCGCCGGGTCGCGGAATCCGCCACCTCCCTGCTCCTCGCCCGAATCTAACCCTGCATGCTCCTCGCCGCCGCCGATTTCCACGCCCTGCTGGGCAATGTTTGGACCGCAGTCCTGGTCGTGCTGTTTTTCGAGGGCACGATCTTCGTCCATGAGCTCGGCCACTTCGTCGTCGCCCGGCGCTGCGGGGTGAAGGTGGAGCGCTTCGCCATCGGGTTCGGCCCGGCCATCTGGTCCCGGCGCGGCCGCGACGGGGTCGAGTACCGCCTCGCGCTGATTCCCTTCGGCGGCTACGTCCTGCTGCCGCAGCTGGCCGATCTCGGGCCCTCCTCCGGGATCGCCCTCGAGGGCAAGAGCGAGCTCGACGCCGCCAAGCTTCCCCCGGTCCCGTACGGCTCGAAGATGCTGATCTTTGTCGCCGGCGCCGCCTTCCAGATCGTGTTCGCCTTCGCGCTCGCCTGCGTCATCTGGGTGATCGGCCAGCCGGAGAGCAGCCTGTTTGCGACCACCCGCATCGGCTATGTCGTCCCCACCCTGGAGATGCCCGACGGGACCAAGGTTCCCAGCCCCGCGGCGGAAGCCGGCCTGCGGTCGGGCGACCGGGTGCTGGCCATCGATCACCAGAAGGTCGGCGATTGGAACGACCTGCGGGACGTCCTGGCCACCAGCGCCGGCCGCGACAACGAGGGCCAGCCGCGCGCGGTCTTCACCGTGGAACGGGACGGCCAGCCCCGGGACATCACCCTGCTGCCGCGCCTGGCCGGCGCCGACAAATTCCGCCAGGTGGGCATCGCGCCCGCGTTTCCGCTCGCTGTCGCCGAGGTCGACCCCGGGTCGCTCGCCGCCAAGGCGGGCGTCAAGGTGGGCGACGAAATCCTGCAGCTCGATGGCGTGACGATGTTGAACGACGTGCCCTTCGCCGACGCCCTGGTCGCGAGCCGGGACCGGGCGGTCGCCCTGCTCGTGCGCCGCGACGGCCGGGAGACCGCCCTCACCGTCGCCGCCCGGCCCGCCCTGAAGCCGACCGACGACTTCGGGCTCGCGTTCTCCGCCGGCATGCACCTGACCCACCCCTCGCCCTTCGCCCAGCTCCGCGAGCCCGTCGTGATGATCTTCCGCACCCTGGGCAGCCTGCTCAATCCACACTCGGACATCGGCCTGTCGAAGTTGAGCGGACCCGTCGGCATCGCCCACATGCTCAGCAGCGGCGCGGAGGCGGGCCTCTCGGCCGTGCTCGCGCTCACCATCCTGCTCAATGTGAATCTCGCCGTCCTGAACCTCTTCCCCATCCCCGTGCTCGACGGCGGCCAGATGCTCTTCGCCACCATCGCCCGCCTGCGCGGCCGCGCCCTGCCGATCAACTTCATCGTGACCGCGCAGAGCGTGTTCTTCGTGCTGATCATCTCGATGTTCCTCTACGTGACCGTCTTCGACGTCCGCCGCTGGCACCGCGACGTGCAGGCCGATCATGATAGTCAGGTGCAGGTGCAGAAATGATATGTGACGTGGGACCTGTGATATGTGACGTGGGACCTGTGACGTGAGACAAGCCTTCGGGAGTCAGCTAAAACAAAACTCTGTAGCTTTTCACACTTCACACGTCACACGTCACACGCCACACTTCACCCAGCCCATGTACTGCGCCTCCCGCTTTCACACCGTCCGCCGCCGCACCACCGAGGTGATGGTCGGCTCCGTCGGCGTGGGGGGCGACAATCCCATCCGGGTGCAGTCGATGACGACGAGCGACACCCAGGACATCGCCGCGACCGTCCGCCAGTCCATCGCCCTGGCCGAGGTGGGCTGCGAGATCGTGCGCATCACCGCCCCCAACGTGGCGGCGGCGAAATGCCTGCGCGAGATCCGCGCCCAAATTACCGCCGCCGGCTTCGGCGCGATCCCGCTGGTGGCCGACATCCATTTTCTCCCGTCGGCGGCGATGGAAGCCGTGGAGCACGTCGAGAAGGTCCGGGTCAATCCCGGCAATTACGCCGACAAGAAGCGCTTCGCCGTCCATGAGTACAGCGACGCCGACTACGGGCGGGAGCTGCAGCGGCTGCACGACGCGTTCTCGCCGCTGGTCATCCGCTGCCGGCAGCTCGGCCGCGCCCTGCGCATCGGCACCAACCACGGCTCGCTCAGCGACCGAATCATGAACCGCTATGGCGACACGCCCCTGGGCATGGTGGAGAGCGCCCTGGAGTTCCTGCGCATCGCCGAGTCCCACTCCTTCCGGCAGATCATCCTCTCGATGAAGGCATCGAACCCCAAGGTGATGATCGAGGCCTACCGCCTGCTCGTCGAGCGCATGCAGGGGGAGGATATGCACTATCCGCTCCATCTGGGCGTGACCGAGGCGGGCGACGGCGAGGATGGGCGCATCAAGGGCGCGATCGGCATCGGCGCGCTGCTCCTCGACGGGCTGGGCGACACGATCCGGGTGTCGCTGACGGAGGACAGCGTTTATGAGATTCCGGTGGCGAAGGCGATTGCGGACAAGGCGATGGTGCTTTGGGAAAAAGCGGAAAGCGGAAAGCGGAAAGCGGAAGCTGAGAGCGATGGGGTGGATCCGTTTCATTTTGTCCGGAGAGAGACCACGACGCTCAACTTGGGAGCGGGCTGCGTGGTCGGGCCGGAGAATCCGCCGCGGGTGGTCGTGCGGGTGGCGCTCGATGACCTGGCGAGTCTCGCGGGAAAATTTTCGGGGCTGAAGACGGCCGACACGCCGGTGGAAGGAATTTTGGTCTCGGTCAGCTCGGCCAACGAGGTGGCGTCGGCGCTCGGCGCCCTGGGGCGCTCGGCGCTGCGGCCCGGATTCCTCGTGCTCGAGCTCGCGGAGAGCATCGCCCCGGCCGAGCTGCCCGCGGCCGCGGCGAAGCTCGTCCTCCTGCGCCGCTTCTCCGCCGGCGACGATGATCTCCTCGCCCGCTTCGCCACCTTGGTCCGCAAGCACGGCTGGCACCTCGCCTGCGATGTCACCCCCGACGACCTTTCCGCGCTCAGCCCGACGCTCCGCGCCCTCGGCGACGAACGCCTGATCTTCACCCTTTCGGACTTCCGCAGTGGCATGGGCTTCCCGCCCATGGTCTCTGACGAACATGGGCGGGAAGCCCATGCCACGCCCTCCGATCTCCCGAGCGCCGGCCGCCCGCTTTCCACCGTTTCCGCTTTCCGCTTTCCGCTTTCCGCTTTTCCGACCGCGTCCCACGCGCTCGGAGCCTATCGTCGGCTGTCGTCCGAACTCAGCCGCCTCCAGTTGCGATGTCCGCTTTGGATCCGCAGCACGGCCGCCAACGCCGTGCGCGGCGACAACTCTTTCCTCTCCCGCCTGCTCGAGGCCAGCTTCCTCACCGGCGGCCTGCTCGGCGACGGCCTCGGCGACTTGGTCAGCATCGAGACCGAGGCCGACCCGGCGCGCGCCGTGCGGCTCGCCTACAACGTCCTGCAGGGCGCCGGCGCCCGCGTCTCCAAGACCGAGTTCGTCGCCTGCCCCAGCTGCGGCCGCACGCTCTTCGACCTGCAGACGACCACGCAGCGCATTCGCGCGCAGACGGGACATTTGAAGGGGCTGAAGATCGCCATCATGGGCTGCATCGTGAACGGGCCGGGCGAGATGGCGGACGCCGACTTCGGCTACGTCGGCGGCGCCCCGGGCAAGATCAACCTCTATGTCGGCAAGCAGTGCGTGCAGTACAACCTGCCCGAGGACGAGGCCGACGCGCGCCTGATCGCGCTGATCAAGGAGCACGGCAAGTGGGTGGAACCGGCGCAAGTACCGGCGTGAATTCTGCGCGCTCCGTGTATTCAAAATTGCACGCTCCGTCACCGGACCGTAACGCGTCCGTAACCGGCGCGCCCGCTTCCCAAGCCGGTTGCACGGCGATGTATTTTCCCGGAAAATACGCGATCGGCCGCCGGTTTTTCCTCAGCCTGAGTCCGCGGCGCCGAGGCAACGAAAAAATGGAAAAAGTTATGCTCAGCACCCGTGTTAATAACTTGTCAGAAAGTTCATCTTGTAATGATTTTTTGGTTCACAGTTAGTGAGCCTTCGTTCAGCACTGCATCGTCGTCAGATCGTTCTTTCACACCTCCGTTTCAGTCTCATTCCCGACCCCGCGGCACGCTCATAGTTAGTTATTGGTCATCAACATGTTAACGCGAAGTACCCCCGTCTACCCCCCTGCGTTGGCCAAAAATCATTTTTGTTGCGGCATTACGATCGGATTGGGCCCTGAACGGGCGGCGTGAAGGTGCCCTCGGCGGCGGAATGTGAATAAATCCTGCCCCCAAGCCGCTCCATGCCTTCTTTGTCCCTCAGTCCCAGCCTCTGGGAAACCGTCAAATGCGACTTCAAATCGCTCTTTCCCGAGGATGTGTTCCAGATGTGGTTCGAGCCGGTGGTTTGCCTCGAGGCGGCCGAGGACTCGATGGTCCTGGGCGTCCCGAATGACTTCGCGGCGATCTGGATCCACGACAATTACCTCGACCTGATCACCCAGCGGCTGCGCCTCACCTCCGGCCGGATGGTGAACGTCTCGTTACGCAAGGCCGACAGCCCGGCGTCGACCCGCCACGGCGCCGCCGCCACCGCCAAGGCCTCGACCGACGCGGCGACCGCCGCCGCCCGGGTGCGGGCCGGCTCCGCCCGCCGCGTCCCCCGCTACGACGACCGCGGGCCGACGGTGGGGACGCTGATCCCCCGCAACACCTTCGAGACCTTCGTGGTCGGCTCCAACAACCAGATGGCCCACGCCGCCTCGCTCGCCGTGGCGCAGGCGCCCGCCCAGGCCTACAATCCGCTCTTCATCTACGGCGACACCGGGCTGGGCAAGACCCACCTGATGCACGCCATCGGGCACGCCGTCCTGCGCAACAATCCCGACACCCGGGTGGCCTATCTCTCGACCGAGAAGTTCACCAACGAGTTCATCCAGGCGCTGCAGGAGAACAGCCTGACCAAGTTTCGCCAGCGCTACCGCCACGCCGACCTGCTCCTGGTCGACGACGTCCAGTTTCTCGCCGGCAAGGAGCGCATCCAGGAGGAGTTCTTCCACACCTTCAACGACCTCTTCGAGGCCGGCAAGCAGATCGTCCTGTCGAGCGACCGCCGGGCCAGCGAGATCGTCAAGCTCGAGTCCCGCCTGGTCTCGCGTTTCGAGTGGGGCCTGCCGACCGACATCCAGGCGCCCGACTACGAGACGCGCTTCGCCATCCTGCGCTCCAAGGCCGCCACCCTGAAGTGCGACGTGCCGGAGTCCGTCCTGACCTTCATCGCGCAGAACATCACCCGCAACATCCGCCGGCTCGAGGGCGCGCTGATCCGGGTCGCCAGCCATTCCTCGCTCTTCAGCAAGCCGCTCGACGTCGCCACGGCCGAACGGCTGCTGCACGACATGCTGATGGAGCAGGCGCAGACGCTGCTGACGGTCGAGACGATCCAGAAGCGGGTCGCCGACCACTTCCAGATCCGGCACAGCGACATGACGAGCAAGCGGCGCCCCAACAACATTGCGATTCCCCGCCAGGTGGCGATGTACCTGACCCGGACCCTGACCAAGCAGTCCCTCCAGGAGATCGGCGACGCCTTCGGCGGCCGCGACCACGGCACGGTGATCCACGCCTGCAAGTCGGTGGACAACATGATGGAGCAGGACTCCGCGATGCGCAGCAGCGTGGAGTTCCTGAAGACGCAGCTGTCGCGGTAATTGAGTTGGGCGTCCCGCCTAACCGTGGCATGGGCTTCCAGCCCATGTCACATGAGCCACGGGCTGGAAGCCCGTGCCACGTCGGATCGACCTGCCTTGAAGGTAGACGCGACGTCCACGTCGCGTCCCTCCGAGGCTGCGCGACGTCCCGTCGCGCCCTCGATCCGAACAGGGAAGCAGTCCCAATAAGCGGGACTGCTTCCCTGCGCGGCAACGCGACAGGGACGTCGCGTCCACCTTCAAGACCTAGTAGCGCAGGCGTCGCGCCTGCCGTATTTACGACGGCAGGCGGGACGCCTGCGCTACTCTTGCAATCCTCGATCAACAACCTAGATTGCGCCTTCGCATGACTCTCACGCCCGATCAAACACAGGCCGTCGCCGGCTGGGCGGCGGCGGGGGACAATCTCTCGCAGATCCAGCAGAAGCTGTCCGCGGAGTTCAAGGTGTCCATCAAGTACATGGATCTCCGCTTCCTCCTCGACGACCTCAACGTCCAGCTCAAGGACGCGGCGCCGAAAAAGGACACCTTGCTGCCGTCCGCCACCCCGGCCTCGGGCAGCGTCCCCCCGGACGCCGCCGCGCCGGGCGCCGCGGAGGACGGCGACCTGCCGGCGGACCTCGCCGACGACGACCTGCCGCCCGCGCCGGGGGCCGCGCGGGTGACCGTGACCGTCGACAAGGTCACCCTGCTGCCCGGGGCCCTCGCCAGCGGCACCATGACCTTCGGCGACGGCGTCTCCGGAAAGTGGATCGTGGACAACCAGGGCCGCCCCGGCATCACCGAGATCAGCAAGCCGGGCTATCGCCCCTCGCCCGCCGACGCGCAGGCCTTCATGCAGGAGCTCAGCCGCAGTTTGCAGCAGCGGGGATTTTGAAGCACTTTCCCACGTGGCATGGGCTTCCAGCCCATGTCATATGAGCCACGGGCTGGAAGCCCGTGCCACGTTCGGATCGATCTGCCTTGAAGGTAGCGGCATCCGTTCGACTGGGCTCACGGCCGAGGTCTGCCGCTTCCCTACCAGGCAGCGCGACAGGGACGTCGCGTCAACCTTCCAGACCAAGTAGCGCAGGCGTCCCGCCTGCCGTCGGCGATACTGCGGGCCAGGGGCCTGCGCCACGTCGGGCCGGGATTCGACAAGCTCACGCCGGCCAGCTGAGCTGAACTGCGTTCAGCTCAGCTGGCCAGCATCGCCGCCACGGCGTTCTGAAAATCCTCGATCGCGAACGGCTTGGGCAGGCAGGTCTTCTCGTGGCGGCGCAGGAACTCCTGGAAAGTGTCGTTGATGACGTCCCCGCTCATGAAGATCACCCGGTCGGCCGCGGCCGGGTCGGTCGCCAGCAGGTGCTCGTAGAACTGGATGCCGTTCAGGCCGGGCATCTTCCAATCGCAGACCACCACGTCGAATTTCCGGCGCCGCAGCGCCGCGACCGCCGGCTCGCCGCCCGGGACGGTCTCCACCTCGTGCCCGTCGTTCTCCAGCAGCTGGCGCGCCAGCGCGAGCAGCCACTCCTCGTCGTCCACCACCAGCACCCGCTTTCCGCTGGGCGCGGCCGCCTTCGGCCGCCGCGCCACCGGGCGGCTCAGTTCGCGTCCCCGGGGCGCCGGGGCGTCCGCCGCGACCGGCAGCTCGATGACAAACGTCGCGCCGCTGCCCGGCTCGCTGCGCGCGCTGATCCGGCCGCCGTGCTCGCGGATGATGCCGTAGGACAGGCTCAGGCCCAGCCCCGTGCCCTTCCCCACCGGCTTCGTGGTGAAAAACGGGTCGAAGATCTTCGCCAGGTTCTCCGGGCGGATCCCCGGGCCGTTGTCGCTGAACTCGAGGCGGATGAAGCCGTCCGCCACGCCCGTGCGCACGACGATCCGCCCGTCGGACCGGAACGCCTCGATCGCCTGCCGGGCATTGCCGAGGATGTTGACGAACACCTGCTGCAGCTGGTGCGGGTCCGCCGTGATCAGCGGCAGGTCGTCCTGGAACTCCCGGACGACCGTGATGTTGCTCGTCCGGAACTCATAGGCCATGATCTCCAGCACCTCGTCGATCGTGCCGTTGAGCTGGACCAGGGAGCGCTCCGGGGGATGCTGCCGCGCAAAGCTCAGCAGGTTCTGGACGATCCGGTGGCAGCGGTGCGCGCTCTTGGCGATCAGCTCGAGCTGCGGGCGCACCGTCTCGCCCGCCTCCGTCTGGCACAGCAGGTCGGAGAAGCCGATGACCGCGGCCAGGGGGTTGTTCAGCTCGTGCGCCACGCCCGCGACGAACTGCCCGACCGCGGAGAGCTTCTCGCTCTGGATCAGCTGCGCCTGGGTGGCCTGCAGGGTCTCGACCGCCTTTTCCAGCTCGGCGCGCGAACTCTCCAGGTTGGAGGTCATGCGGTTGAAGGCATCCGCCAGGTCGCCGCACTCATCGTTGGAGAACCGGCCGACCTTCAGCGAGAAATCGCCCCGGCCCACCGCCTCGGCGGTGTCGCGCAGCTCGCGCAGGGGGCGGGTGATGCGGCGCACGAAAAACCAGACCACCGCCGCGCTGAGCAGGATGCCGAGCAGACTCACGCCCAGCAGCGTCCGCTGCGTCTCCCGCAGCGCCTGCAGGCTCGGCTCGAGGGACGAGAGCAGCACGTAGCGAAATCCGCGCCGCGCCCCGTCGAAAGCGTAGGAGCCGGTCAGGGCGAGGTAATGCGCGCCCTGCACCATGACCATCCTGGGCTGGACCTCGCTCACCTCCGGCCGGGCCTCCGGGCCCGCGGGCACGGTGAGCTGGGACAGCAGGACCGACTCCGGGCCGGAAGCCATCGTGGAGTCGATCACCTGCTGGTCGGCCACCAGCAGGATTTCCGTATGCGTCAGCTTCTTCAGCTCCTGCAGGGCGGGTTCGCCGATCCGCACGCCCACCGTGAGCGCCCCGGCCAGCTGGCCGCCGTTCTCCGGCAGGATCACCGGCACGGCCACGACGTAGAAGGCGGCGCCCGGGAGATTGACCGTGCCGGTCGCCGGGCCGCCCTTGAGGGCATCGGCCGAGATGCCGCCCGCGGCCCGGGCGAAGTCGTCGAGGCCGAAGGCGAGCCCGCGTTTCGCCCCGACGGGGGCGGGGCTCCGGTCCGAGGTGAACAGGATCACCGAGGTGTCGTCGCCGTACTCGTCATCGAGGCGCTCGTTGAGAAACTCCCGGATCGTATTGTCGTACACCGTCGCGGACTCCTGCGACGGCGCCGCCAGGAGGATGCGAGTCAGGCGCGGGTCGTCCGCGAGGTTGCGGTAGCGCAGGAGCAATCCGTCCTCCTGGGACTCCAGCAGCCGCCGGAACACCCCGTCGGCGGTCGCCAGGGTCGCCTGGGCGCCGCTGCGCTCCTCCTGCTCGTTGAAGTGATTGACGATCCAGACCGTGATCGCGGGCAGCAGGACGAGAAAGGCCAGGACCGGGATCAGGACCTTGGTCTGGACGCTCAGGCGGAGTTGGCGACCGCGGGATGGCATGAGGGCCGGCGTTTCGCGCTAGTAACGCGGCAGGCCCGACAGCCCGACCCCGAGGGTGAAGTCGACCCGGACTTCGCCCTCCGCCGGGACCGTGACGACCGCCGTCCGCGCGGGCAGGCGCTCCTGCCACGCCCGGAGCCGGTAGGTCCCGGCCGGGACATCCCGGAGGAAGTAGCGTTGGTGGGCGTTGACCTTGGCGAAATACCGGCTGGGCAGGACCAGGATGATGCAGTGCATCTTCGAGTGGATGGCGCAGTAGACGTCGACCTGGCCGGTGCGGTCGAACAGGATCTCCGGCACCTTTTCCCGGGTGTAGAGCCCCAGGTCAAAGTCCTTGGCGTCCGACATCGAGAAGACGTTGTGGTAGATGTCGTCCTTGTTCGGCCATCGCACCCGGGTGCCCACCATGATCGGCAGCACGTGGGGCTCGAAGCTCACGTTGTGTTGCGCAATCGTGGCCGCCGCCGCCACCGGGGCGCCCGGAGGCTCGGGCACCGGCTGGTCGATCGAGATGACAAAGTCCTCCAGGCGGTCGTAGTCGACCTTCTCGGCGAACTTGTACCGCATGCTCGAGTAGGCCACGTCCGCCGCCGTTCGGTCCGCCCCGGCCGGGCCCTTCGCCGCCACCGTGCCCGTGATCGTGCCGGCCACGGCCGCCGACCCGGCCAGGAGGCTCAGCACTCCGACGCGGATGAGTTTTTTCATGGGGGCTAGAACTTGACGCCGA
>Ga0302319_10010121_pt1 | contig 18039 bp, 16 predicted proteins | sample Bog_T0_2_FD_203319 | JGI IMG/M metagenome (GOLD analysis project Ga0302319, IMG submission 203319) | Peat permafrost microbial communities from Stordalen Mire near Abisko, Sweden - Bog_T0_2 | ecosystem: Environmental > Terrestrial > Soil > Wetlands > Peat | place: Sweden: Abisko, Stordalen Mire...
AATTTGTCAGGAAAGACTACAGCACTGTACGATTCGATGACCATTCCTTAGCTATATCGGCAAAAAAGCGGACATCTTGAGGCGGTGGATGGCAAATTTTTGCCTGCCGTCGCGTTTCAAGTCACTCGCTACCAGCGCGCTGGGCTTTTGAGTGCGCGGGCGAGCCGTTCGAGATAGTCGACGCGGCGGATCTCGATGGCGCCCAGCCGGGCGGTCAACGGCGAAAGAACCTGCGTGTCGAAAAGTTCAAAACCCTTCTCGCGCAGCTGACCGATCAGCCAGCAAAGCGCGATCTTCGACGTGTCGGTCTCGCGGTGAAACATCGACTCGCCGGCGAAGAATCCGGCGATGGCGATGCCGTACAAGCCGCCGACGAGCGTCTTGTCGCGCCAGATCTCGACGCTGTGGGCATGGCCCTGCTGGTGGAGGTTCAGGTAGGCGGCGATGAAGCGCGGGCTGATCCAGGTTGATTCGCGGCCCTCGGCCGGCTCGGAGCAGGCGTGGATGACGGCCTGGAAGTTGCGGTCGACCGTTACGCGGTAGGGGTGATGGCGCAGCTTGCTCTCGAGGCGGCGCGGCGGCCGGAACTTGTCGATCTCGAAGATCGCGCGCGGATCGGGCGACCACCAGGTGAGGGGATCGTCGGTCCAGGGGAAGATGCCCGACCGATAGGCCAGCAGCAGCCGCGCCACGGAGAGATCGCCGCCCAGCGCCAGCAGCCCGTCGCGGTTGGCCGCGTGGTGGTCGGGGAAGGTCAGGTTGTCGGGGCGGAGGATGTTCATGCTTGCTCGGGAGACTCTACAGCGGTTCGTGGCCCGCGCCGATGGTGACGAGATTAAAGACCTGCACGGCGGCGACGATCACGCTGAGCACGACGATGAGAAGGGCGGGCATCGGCTTGCGCGTGCGCAGGTAGCGCCGGCCCATGATGAAGATGAGAAAAAGCGCGAGCAGCAGCGCGGCATAGGGCGCGTAGTGCCACGGGTAGCGATAGCCGAGGAGGATCGCGATGACCCCGCAGACGACGCCGGCGACGAGCGACGGCATGCTGCGCGCCTTCACGTAGCCCATGAGGCCGCCGAAGATGAGGAAGGCACCGTAAACGTAGAGGAGAACATCGGAGTAAGGCATATCTGGATGAATTTGCCCCAGTCGCGCGCGGCGCGCAATGCTGGGCGAGTGGCGCGATAAGATGGTCCCGCGAGCTACCATCGATTCCGCGATGCCGCCCGGATTGACGAAGGTTATGGCAGCAAAATCCGTGCGCGCATTTCAGCTTATCCTCAAAACCGTTTGCAATTCGGTGCATCCTTCCGCACGATGGAGATGAGCCTATGGAATCAGCGTCGTCGACTGCCACTTTACCCGAAAACATTTCTTCTGCCGTGGCGGAAAAGCTCAAGGCGCTTACCCCCGGAACATACTGTACGCACCGCAGTTGGGGCTTTGGCCAGATCAAGGACTGGGACGCCGCCAACGACTCGGTGACCATCGACTTCAAGTCGAAGAAGGGTCACCTGATGCAGTTCATCTACGCGGCCGAGTCGCTGACGCCGCTGCCGACCGACCATATTCTCGTCCAAAAAGCGCAGTCACTCGACGCGCTCAAGCAGAAGGCGCAGAGCGATCCGGTCGCCGTCGTGGTCGACTGCATCCGCAGCCTCGGCGTGCAGGCCACCGCGGACAACATCCAGGCAATGCTTTCGCCCGAGGTCGTCGCGGGCGCCGATTATAAGAAATGGTGGGAAGGCGCGAAGCGCGCGCTCAAGAAGAACGGTCTCTTTTACGTGCCCGGTAAAAAGAACGAGGCGCTGCGGCAGCTCGAGGCCGCGAGCGCTCTGGGCGATTCCGCGCTGGAAAATCTGCGCCTGGCCAACGGGCCGAAGGCGGTCCTGACCGCCCTCGCGCTGGTCAGCAAGTACTGGCCCGAGATCAAGGGCGAGCCGGTGCTCAACGAGGTGGCCGAGCTGCTCGACTCGACACTGGGCAAGATTCCCCGTTCGCAGCTGGCGATCCAGGTGGAACTGGCGCTGGCCCGCGATGAATTTCTTCTCCAGGCCGGACGTGAACGCGAGACCGGTTCGCGCGCGGTCATCACGCTTGCGCCGCAAACCGCGCCCGCGCTGAGCACGCTGCTCGACCAGCTTCCGGGCTCGCGCCAGCCAAAGCTGCTCGAGGCGTTTCGTCTCGGCCTGCCCGACGCTTGGCCGGCACTTTTCATCAGCCTGCTGCCGCGAGCCAACGGCCGCGTCGCCGAGGTGGTGACCGAGGCCTTCCAGAACGCCGGCCGCGAAGCCGACGTGCAGGCGGCGGTGAACCGCTTCATCCGCGAGCGCAACATCACCTGCGATTTCCTTTTCTGGCTCTGCAAGAACCGGCCCACGGTTTACAGCGTGCTGATCGAACCGCAACTGTTCATGGCCATTCTCTCGGTGCTCGAGAAGGACCAGTTCTCCGAGATCAAGAAGGGCACGAAGCTTTACGAGCTGATCCTCGGCGACAAGCCGCTCATCGCGGCGATTCTCAACAAGGCGCCGCTGGCCGACGTGCGCGACATCACGCGCGCGATCCTGCTCAGCCCCGTGTTCGAGGAGCTCGACAAGCGCTCGCTGCTCGCGGCGATCATCAAGCTTTATCCCGACGTCCAGGCGATGGTCGTCGGCACCGACAAGAGCGCGTCGGCCGAGGCCAAGCTCATCGTTTCCTGGCCCAGCCTCAAGCGCCGTGAGGCCGAGCTGGAAGACCTCGACCGGAACCAGATTCCGCAAAACAGCAAGGACATCGCGATCGCCCGCGGCTACGGGGACCTGCGCGAGAACCACGAGTTCAAGTCGGCCAAGGAAATGCAGACCATCCTCGCCCGCCGCAAGGCCGAGCTCGATGCCATGCTCACCCGCGCCGAGGGCAACGATTTCGCGAACCCCGACACGTCGAAGGTGACGCTCGGGACAAAGGTCTCGCTGAAGGACGCCGAGTCGGGTGAGAAGATCGAGTACACCATCCTCGGCGCATGGGACAGCGATCTCAGCCGCGGCATTATTTCGTATCAGACGCCGGTGGCGCGGGCCTTGCTCAACCACGTCGTTGGCGACGAGGCCGAGCTTTCCACCGACGAGGGGAAGGGTCGGCGCGTCGTCATCGAAAAAATTGAATCCCACCAGATTGACCTGAGCGTTCCCGCCTAAAACACAACTTCCAGACGTATGAGTTGCACTTCCATCACGAAAGTCATTGCCCGCCAGGTTCTCGACTCGCGCGGCAATCCCACCCTCGAGGCCGAAGTCCACCTGCAGGATGGCTCACGCGGACGCTCGATCGTTCCCTCCGGCGCCAGCACCGGCGAGCATGAGGCGCTCGAACTGCGCGACGGTGACAAATTCAAGTACGGCGGCAAGGGCGTGCTCAAGGCGGTGGCCAACGTGAACCAGAAGATCGCGCCGGAATTGATCGGGATGGACGCAACGGACCAGCTCAGCCTCGACCGCAGGATGCTGGCGCTCGATGGCACGCCGACGAAAAAGAACCTCGGCGCGAACGCCATCCTCGGCGTTTCGCTGGCGAACGCCCATGCGGCGGCCGCTGCGGTCGGCCTGCCGCTTTATCGCTATCTCGGCGGCACGAATGCGAAGACGCTGCCGGTTCCGCTCGCGAACGTGCTCAACGGCGGCGCCCATTCCGACGCCCCGATCGATTTCCAGGAATACATGATCGTGCCCAAGGGCGCGCCGACGTTCCGCGAGGCGATCCGCTATGGCGCGGAGACGTTTCATGCGCTGAAGAAGGTGCTGCATGACCAGAAGCTCGGCACCGGCGGCGGCGACGAGGGCGGCTTCGCGCCGCGGCTCAAATCGAACGAGCATGCGCTGGAAATCATCGCGCTGGCGGTCAAGGAAGCCGGCTATGTTTTCGGCAAGGACATCTTCGTGGCGCTCGATCCGGCCAGCAGCGAGTTTTACGACAAGACGACCAATAAGTATGTCTTCAAGAAATCGGACGGCAGCTCCAAGACCGCCGAGGAGATGGTCGCGATGTACCAGGACCTCGCGAAGCGGTACCCGATTGTTTCGATCGAGGACGGACTGGCGGAGAACGACTGGGACGGCTGGCGGAAGCTGACGCTGGCGATGGGAGCGACCACGCAGCTGGTCGGCGACGATCTTTTTGTCACCAACGTCCAGTTCCTGCAAAAGGGCATCAATGCGGGCGTCGGCAACTCGATTCTCGTCAAGGTGAACCAGATCGGCTCGCTGACGGAAACGTTCGATGCGGTCGAGCTGGCCAAGCGCCACGGCTACACGTCCGTTCTCAGCCATCGCTCCGGCGAAAGCGAGGACACGACCATCGCGGACATCGCGGTCGCGCTCAACGTCGGCCAAATCAAGACCGGTTCTTTCTCGCGTAGCGACCGGCTTGCGAAGTATAACCAGCTCTTGCGCATCGAAGAAGAACTTGGCGATAACGCCGTCTTTGGAGGTACGCTCAAGTAACCTCATGGCCGGCGCGCGCTTCCTCGATCCCGCCAGCATTCCGCTCAAGCGACAAGGCGGTGGCGGCAACATCTGGGCGACGCTCGTTACGGTCACGCAGGGTTTGACGGTGGTGGTTGCGCTTGCGGGCCTCGCGCTCTTTTTCCTGCCGGTCATCCAGAAGACCCACCAGTACGAGGAGGAGCAGGCCTCGCTGCGCGCGCAGATCGAGAAGGCGCAGGACGAGCAGCAGGAGATCCGGATCGAGACCGAGCACATGAAGACCGATCCGGCCTACGTCGAGCACATCGCGCGCGACCGGCTGCAGATGGGGCGCCCGGGCGAGGAAATCGTCCACTTCACGCCTTACCAGACCACGCCGCCCACGACGAAGGTCGCGCACCCGGTGCCGCAGAACAATTCAAGCTGGTAGTCCTGCGGACGGCGGTATTGGATTTCGCACGCGGCATTGCCGCTTCTACTGCCCCGTTCCACGCAGCGTCTCAACCGGCTCGAGGCGGGAGGCGCGGCGGGCGGGGACATAGGACGCGATGAAAACCGCGATCGCGGCGAGCACGGCGGCGATGAGGTAGTGGGTCACCGACCAATCGACGAGAAAGTAGTCGGTGCGCAGGATGCCGCGGAAATTCACCGGGATCTTCGAGATGACGAACGTGAGCAACGCGCCGAGGGCCCAGCCAAAGACAATGCCGATCACGGCGACGCAGGCACCCTGCCAGAGGAAGATCGCCGCGATGTCGCCGCGGTCGTAGCCCATCGAGCGCAGGATCGCGATCTCCTTCGTGCGCTGCATGACCGAGAGCGAGAGCACGTTGAAAATGCCGAAGCCCGACAGCAGGATGATCATCGAGACGACGATGGCGGCGGAGATGCGCAGTGCGTCGAAGAGGTGCAGGTTGCCCGACTGCCGCTCCTGCCACGAGGCGGCGGAGTGGGAGAGCAGATCCTCGAACTCGGACGCCATTTCCGGCGCGCGGTTCGGATCGACCAGCTTCACCAGCATGAACGAGACGAAGTAGGGCTCGTGCAGGATCGACTGAGCTGTGCGCAGGTGGACGAACACGTTCTTGATGTCGAAATCCCAGACGCCCGTCTCATAAATCACGTCGATGCGGAAGCGGCGCGTTTCGTTATTCGGGCCGCGGATGAAGACGTCCTGGCCGGCGACGAGGTTCATCCGCTCGGCCAGGCTGACGCCGACGCAGCAGCCGTTGGGATCGTTGCGGAAATCGTCGATCGAGCCGTGGCTCACCTGCTTGGCGAAGTCGGTCGTGCGCAGGTGCAGGTCGAGGTCGATGCCCTGGAGCGACACGGCCTCCTCGTCGAAGCCGGCGCGGATGAACGTGCGGCCCTCGACGATGGGTGAGCAGGCGACCACCTCGGGATAGGTCGTGAGCACGTCGATGATGTGATAGGCGTCCTCGATGCCTGGATAATATTTTCGTTCCTGCTGGCTCGAGACAAGGAGCGATTCGCCCGGCTTGGCCGACATGATGTTGGTGTGCTGGTCCTGGAACCGGTCGGTGATGACGAGGCTGCCCTCGGAGCCGAGCACGGTCTGGATGTAGAATTTCTCGAAGCCCTCGGTCTGCGCGCACGCGGCGATGAACGCCCCGACGCCGAAAATCACGCCCAGTGCGCTCAGCCCCATCGAACGCTGGTGGGCGAGCAGGAACCGCAGCGCGATTTGAAACGAGGGTGAGCGCACGACAGTGGCAAGTCGGTCAGCCTACTGCTGCCGGTCGGTCACCTCGCGCACCCGCACGCCCGGCTTGTAGAGGTCCTGGGCGGAGAGGATGACCTGCTCACCCTCGTCCAGGCCATCGAGAATCTCGGTCCGTTCCAGCGTGTGGAAGCCGGTCTTCACGATGACCTGCCGCACGCGCCCGTTCACCACGGCCAGCACCACGTTGCCGTGGCGGATCGCGCGCGAGGGGATGGTCAGCGTGTTCTGCCGCTCGCCGATGATGATGTTCATCTCGCCGGTCATGCCGGGTAGCAGCAGCGCGGGCGGGTTATCGAGGCTGAAGATGACGTGATAAACCTGGTTCTCGGCCTGGGGCAGGATTTTCGTCAGCGTGCCGATGAGGTCGCGGTCCTGGTGCGCGTAGAGCCGGATTTTCGCCTTCATGCCGGGCGTGAGATAGCCGACGTCCTCCTCATTGACCTGCGCGACGACCTGGTTCTCCGCGCTGCCGATGCGGCAGATCTGCGTCTGCGGCGGCACATACTCGCCGAGGTTGCAGTAGCGGTCGAGGATGACGCCGTCCATCGGCGCGGCGATCGCGTCGTGACCGAGCTGGTCGTTGAGTGCGTCGCGCCCGCGCTCGGCGTTCTCGACGTCGGTGTTGAGCGACATCGTCTCCTTCTGCACCTCGTCGCGGAGGCTGGCGAGGGAGTTCTGCGCCTTCTCGTACTCGACCGGTGAAATGTCGTTCGCATCGAGCAGCTTCTTCAGCTTGTCGACCTCGATCTCCGCGTTCTTCAGCGCCTCGGCCGAGGACGGCCCGAGCGCCTGGCGGACCTTGGCCTGCGCGAGGTTCGAGTTGACGGAATCAATGTCGCGCTGGACCGATTCGTCGGATGTTTCCACCAGGACCTGCCCGGACTTCACCAGGTCGCCGGCCTTGAAGTTGACAGCCGAGAGCATGCCGAAGTTGCGGGTGCGGACGATGACCTCATTGACCGGCTCGACATCGACCGTGCCGTAGACACCCTGCAGCGCGGTGCCGCGCGCGACGGGCGCAACCTCGGCCGACTCGACCGTGTCGAAGAAGAAGAAATAGTAGGCCGTACCGGCAGCCGCAAGGACCACGGCGAGCAGGAGCGGCAGCCAATAGGCGCGCAGGAAGCTCCGGCGCTGGGGCGCGGGGCGCGAAAGACGTCGGGGGGCCGTGACGGTGCTGGACATGGATGAGAGCTCTAGTGCGCGGGGGCGCTCCGGGGCGCCTCCAAACCACGACCCAGCGCGTGATCCAGGGCGGCCAGCGCCAGGCTCAGACGGATCTGGCTGGCGAGCCGAAGTTGCCGCTGGCGGACAATATCGGTTTCCAGGTTCACTTTGTCGAGCAGCCGTACGCGTCCCGCTTCGTAATCCACATTCGCGTCCTTTTCGACGTTCGAGGGCGTTGGTTGGTCGCCAAGCAAATGGAGCGTGGCCCGTTCCGACTCGATGGAGGTCACGGCCGAGGCGATTTCACCCGGAATCGACCGTTTGAGCGCGTCGATCGCCACCTGCTGGGAGGCAATATCCGACTTTTCCGAAGTCTTGACGCCAATCAGCTTGCCGCCGTCGAAAATCGTCCAGTTCATGTAAAGGCTGATCGGCAGCTGGGTGTCGCCGGCCACGCGCTGCGTTTCCGGCTCGTTGTAATTGCGCTCGAGGTCGTAGGCGGCCGCGCCGCCGGTGATGTAGGCGGGAGGCTGGATGGCCGAGTCGGACTGGAAGCCGACGGTGGTCCACGCATTCTTGAGATCGATTTGGATTTGCTGTTCGGCGGAGAGCTTCGCGTTTTCGAGCAGCTGAAGATCCTGGCGGTCGCGCAGCGCCTGGGCACTGAGGGTGCCGACATCGAGCCGCGCCGGGCCGCGATCCTCCAGGCTGCCCTCGAGCTTCACGTCGTCGGGCAGGTCGACGCCGATCACCTGGGCCAGCGCGAGGACCCCCTGCTGTTGGGCCAGCACGTCGAGCGTTTCGTTTTGCTGCGCCAGCTGCGCCAGCACCTGGAGCGGGAGGACGTCGCTGCGTTGAAAATGACCCGCGTTGAAGAGATCCTGGCTGGTCTTGACCGCCGTCTGGCGGCCTTCGATGAGTTGGCGACCGAGGATCGCTGTTTCCTGGGCACCGAGGGCGGTCGTGAAGGCCTGGCGCACCTGAAACGCGACGTCGATCAGCGCCTGCCGGTAGTTGAGGAAGGCCTGCTCGTGCGTCAGGCGGCTCAGGCGCAGCTGCGGCAGCGTCGCGCGGCTGTAAAAGGTCTCCTGGATTTGCACGTAAAAAATGAGCGGGGTGGAGATGGCCTGCGCGTCCAGCGTGGGATAGAGGATGGCGTGCAGCTGGATGTCGCGTCCTTCCGCCGAAAGAAACGAGGTGGAGGCGGTGCGCAGTTCCGGGTTGTGATCGAGCGCGAGGGCCAGGCATTGGCGCAGGTTGAGCGTGTGCGGAACGGCCGCCGCCCGGGCGCCGGGCGCGGCGAGCAGGAGGATCAGGATGCAGCCAAGCGGCTTTTTCATCACGGATGGAGATCGGCGGGCGGCGGAGCCGGCGTAGGCGAGGGGGCGGGCGTCGCCTCCGAGGGCGGCGCGAGCGGTTGGGCGGAGGCGGCGGGTGTCGGCGCAGCCTCGGGACTGGGACCGAGCGCGGGCACGGCCACCGTGGCATTCGCATCGGCGCGGATCGCGGCGGCGTTGCTCGGCCAGTCGACGAACTTGAGCGAGATGGAGTGCTCGAGGTCGGCCATGGCGTCGAGATACAGCTGGCGGGCGCGGATCAGGTCGGTGCGCGTGGCGGTGAGGTCGAGCGTCGCCTGCAGCACGTCGAGCAGCGTGGCGTAGCCCGAATCGGCGGAGACGCGGGCCAGCTTAACTGATTCCTCGGCGATTTTCTGGTTGGCCACCTGCGCCTGGATCGTCGCCTGGGCGGTGAGCAGCCGCGCGTAAGCTTCGCGGACCTCACCCTCGATCTGCAGTACAAGCTGATCGCGCGCGACGCGCTGGCTGTCGAGCGTGGCCGTGTCGAAAATCTTCTGCCCGCGGCTGGAGAAGCCATCGAAGATGTCCCACGTCCCGAGCAGGCCGAAGGCGTAGCCATTCTGGCTCGCGTTGAACGAACTCAGCGTCTGGTCGCGGTATTGCTGGTCGGCGATATAGGCGTCGATGCGCGGGAGGTTGGCCGCCTTGTCGATCTTGATCTTCCGCTCCGCGATGTCGATTTCCCGGTCCATGACCTGGAGCTCGGGCCGGCGCGCCAGGGCCAGCGCGATGAAATCCTCGACCTTCACCTTGTCGAGTGGCGGGCAATCGAGGCTGCATTGCAGCCGGAAAGGGGGATTGAACGGCGATTGATTCTTCGGCCATTCAATATTGAGCAGCTGGCTTAGGGCGATCTGACTGGCCGTGAGGTCGGTCTGCACGCCGTTGAGCAGCGTCTGCTGGTTGGCGAGGCTGACCTGCGTGCGCAGGACATTGAAGCGCGTGGTGCGGCCGGCATCGAAGAGGTCCTTTTGCCGAGAGCCCTCGTTCTGCAGCAGTTTGATGGTGAGACGCTGCGCGTCGAGCTGCGCCTCGTCGATGACCACCGCGTAGGTGGCGATCTTCACCTGCTGGAGAACGCCGTCGATCGTCGCCTGGAGCTGAATGAGCGCCGCCTCATGCTCGAGCTTGGCGATGGCGATCTGCTGGCGGTTGACGCCGCCCGAGTAAAGGCTCTGCACGACCTGCAGCTGGATGGTCCAGAAATCGCGGAAGCGCTGGACGGTCGGGTCGCTGCCCTGGTCGAGCAGATCGTCGTCCCGCTCCTCAATGCGGCCGCTCAGGTCGACGTGCGGATAGAGTGCCGACTTCGCCTCGATGATGAGTCCCTGCGTCCGCTCGATGTCGTGCTGCGCCTTGAGGATCGCCGGGTTGCGGTCGAGGGCGAGCTGCAGGCAATCGTCGAGCGTGTAGGTGGGCGGCGGCTGGCCCGGCTGGGGCAGCAACGGCGCGGCGGCGAGCGGACCGGCCATGGCGGCAAAAAACAAAAGGAGGGCCGGGAAATAGCGCATGCGTTGATCGCGTTCGGGTCGTGTCGAGAAGACGGCCTCGCCGGCGCCCTTCACCATAAAAGATGGCGCGGATGGAACGAGGATATGATACAAAGGCCCGAATTCCTGATACCGCGTGATTTTACCGTCGTTCCTCCCGGCTTCCAAGCCTCTTTTGGACCGTTATAGCTCCGATTTTGGAACCAAATTGCGGTTGAAGTACCAGCCTTACTATCACGCGGTCGAATCGCGCGATGGCGCCTACGTCCAGGTAAAGGGCAAGCGCATGCTCATGATGAGCAGCAATGAGTACCTGGGCCTCAGCACGCATCCGCGCGTCGTGCGCGCCTCGTGCGCCGCGACCGAGAAATGGGGAACCAGCCCGTGCGGCTCGCGGCTGGCCAATGGCAGCCGGGCGATGCACGAGGAACTTGAGGAACAACTCGCGGCCTTTCTCGGCGTCGAGGCCTGCCATGTCCTCTCCGCCGGTTATCTCGCCTGCATGGGCGGCCTGAGCACGCTGGTGCGGCGCGGCGACGCGCTGCTGGTGGACAAGAGCATCCATTCCGCGCTTTGGGACGGCGGGCTACTTGGCGGCGCGACGCTGGAACGCTTCGAGCACGAGGACATGGCCGATCTCGAACGGCTCCTCGGCGCGCTGCCAGCCAGCCAGGCCAAGGCGATCGCCGTCGACGGTGTCTACTCGATGGAGGGCCATATCGCGTCGCTGCCGCGGATCGTCGAGCTGGCGGCAAAGCATCGCGCGATCGTGGTGGTGGACGACGCGCACGGGATCGGCGTGATGGGCCGCGACGGGCGCGGGACGGTCGATCACTTCGGCCTGACCGGAAAAGTGGAATTGATCGCGGGCAGTTTTTCCAAGTCGCTGGCCAGTACCGGCGGCTTCATGGCCGGCAGTCGTGCTGTCATCGAGTTTCTCCGGTCGAACTGCCGCCAGATCATTTTCAGCGCCGGGTTGCCTGCCTCCCAGGCCGCGGCGGCGGGAGAGGCGCTCCGCGTCATGGTGGAGGAACCTGAACATCGCGCGCGGCTGCTGGCCAACGCCGATCATTATCGCGCGGGCCTGCGCGAGATGGGCCTCGATTTTTGGAACAGCCCGACGCCCGGTCTGCCCATCGTGCTCGGCGACAAGGAAAAATGCTATCGCGTGTGGATGTCGCTCTGGGAGCAAGGTTATTTTACCGTCATGGCCATCGCGCCGGGCGTTCCTCCGGGCCGCGATCTCATCCGCACCTCGGTCACCGCGCAGCACACCACGGAGCAGATCGACGGCTTCCTGCTGGCGCTGCGCCGGGCGCTGGAGAAGCTGGGCCATGCCTTCCAGCGCCCGGCGGCGTAACTTTTCGCTCGCGTCTCCCGTCTAGGAAGCGGGAAGATGGTCTGTGCGACCATTCAGGTGATTTCGAGGACGAAAAAGATGCTTTCACCTTTCCGCCGTCTCCGTTACACGAATGGGTTCCGCAACGAACTGTCATGACCGATTTCGCCACCCTCAGCCCGGACCAGGAAGCCAAGCTGCGCGAATCGTTCAAGCGCTGCAGCCCTGAGACCCTCGAGGCGATCCTGCGCTTCCGCAACAAGCGCGATTTATCGGCGGTCATCGTGGCGGTGAACGGTGTCATCGAGCGCTACCTGAAGCTCGCGCCGGGCGAGACACTGGCCGCCAAGCCCGGCTCGACGCGGTTGGGTGAGGACCTCGGCATCGATTCGCTGACCATGCTCGAGATCGTCATGGCAATCGAGGAGGCGCTCGATTTCCGCATCGAGGATTCCGAGGCGCGCGCGATCCGCACGCTCGGCGATGTGCGCCAGTACGTCGACGACCGGGTGAACAACCGGCCGGTGTCGCTCGCCACGGTGGAAGTCTACGAGCGCGACCGCATCTGCCTGATACTGCCGCAGCAGCCGCCCTTCCTCTTCCTCGACAAGGGCGAGATTCGCGGCGACACGGTCAAGGGCACCTATCTTTTCCGCGGCGACGAGTCATTCTTCGCCGGGCATTTCCGCGATGAACCGATCGTGCCGGCGTCGATCGTGTACGAGGCGCTCGGGCAGGCGGGTTGCCTCTGGGTGCTGGAACAGGTGCCGAAGCGGCTTTCCCTCCCGTTGCCGGCGAACCATGTGCTATTTGTCGGGATGGACGAGGCGCGCTTCGCCCGACGCGCCAAGCCGGGCGACGAGATCACGCTCGAGCTGGAAATGACCCGCCTGCGTGCGCCACTGGTCGTCTTCAACGGCCGCGTCACGGTGCAGGGCCAGTTGCTCGCGCGCGTGGAGGGTCTCACGCTGGCGTTCGGCGACATCAGCGCGCATGAGAACACCGAGTCGTCCGCGCCCCACGCGACCGAATCCAAGGGCCCGGAGGCCGCCTCCGCGGCCGCGCACTCCGCCGGGACCAACGGCAAGCATGCATCGATTCCCGCCGAACGGACCGCGCCCGAGCGGTCGCCCGTCTCGAGCCTCTGACAGTTCCCGCGCTCGACCCGCGCGGCATTTTGCGACAGGCTGAAGGCGAGTCATCAGGCGTGAAAAAACGGGTCGTCATTACCGGGCTAGGTTTCATCACCAGCATCGGGAACAGCGTGCCCGACGTGCTCGAGAGCCTGCGCGAGGCGCGTTCCGGCATTGAGATTTTTCCCGAGCTGCCGCAGGAGTCCGGCTACCCGCGCGTGGCCGGCACGGTCAAGGGCTTCAGCTTTCCCTCGGTCACGTTCGATGACTGGACCTGGCCGCCTGAATACACGATCGAGCGCACACAGCTTCGCTCGATGTGCCCGCATGTTGTCTACGCCTTCTGCGCGATGCAACAGGCGATCGCGCAGGCGCGGCTCGGCCCGGAGCGCGTTTCCCATCCGCGTACCGGCGCGATGTGCGCGTCGGGCGGCTCGATGTGGATGATCTATGAACACCTGCACGTCTTGGTCACGCGGGGCGTGCACAAGTGCTATCCGCTCGCGCTACCCGCGGCGATTCCCGGCACGCTGAACTCGAACCTGGCCGCCGACTTCAAGCTGAAGGGCGCCGTGCTCGGGTTTGCCAGCGCCTGCGCATCGTCCGCCCACGCCTTCGGTTACGGCTACGACCAGATAACGCAGGACCGGCAGGATGTGAGCTTCATCGTCGGTGCGGAGGATTGTAACCTCTTCTCCATCCTGCCGTTCGCGGGCGTTCGCGCGCTGAGTCTCGTGGCCGATCCCGCGAAGACGCCGGCGCCGTTCGATGTGAAGCGCGACGGCTTTGTCGGCACGGGCGGTGCGGCGGTCGTCGTGCTCGAGTCGCTGGAGTCGGCGCAGGCGCGTGGCGCGGAGATCATCGCCGAGGTGCTTGGCTGGGGCGAGGCGGCTGACGGCTACAACGTCATGGCGCCGGAACCCGAGGGCGAAGGTCTCGCGCGCGCGATGAGCTCCGCGCTGGCGCAGTCGGGCGTGGCGCCGGACGAGGTCGACTATATCAACGCGCACGCCACCGGCACGGGCGTGGGCGACTTGTCCGAGATCAAAGCCATCAAACACGTCTTCAACGGCGCGCGCATTCCGCATGTCAGCAGCACGAAGGCGCTGACCGGTCACGGCCTCTGCCTGGCGGGCGCGATGGAGGCGGCCTTCACTGCGCTGGCGCTGAAAAACCGGTTCATGCCGATTTCGGCGAAGATCAGCCAGCTCGATCCGGCCTGCCACGGCGTGCCGGTGCTCACCAAGCCGGTCGGCCGGGAACCGGTTGTGGCGATCTCCAACTCCAGCGGTTTCGGCGGCGCGAACGTGTCGCTGGTCCTGAAGCGGTGGGGGTAGCGGCAGTTGGCTCTACAACCCCAGCAGCTTTTCGAGCGACGGCTGCGGTGTCCTGGCGTCGCGTACCCGCGCCATCCGTTCGCGCATGTCGGATAGTTCGCCGGGTCGTTCAAGCCAGCGCACGACCTCCTCGCGGACGCCGCCGGCGCTGAGAGCTGCCACGCCGATCCCGCGCGCGTGGAACCAGCGCCACGTCGGCAGCTCCTGCGGCATGATGCCGCCGAGGCCGTTGAAGATGATCGGGCAGCCGCAGAGCAGCGCCTCGCCCGCGGTCGTTGCGCCGGCCCGCGCCACCACCGCGGACACGGACCGCAGCAGTGCCGGCATCTTGTCGGTGAAGCCCAGGCAGCGGACCTCGAGCGAGGTCTCCCGGGCCGCCCACGTCTCCAGCTCCGCGCGTGCCGCCTCGTCGCGGCCGCACAGCGCGATGACCTGCAGCCGCGCGTGCAGCGGGCTGAGCGCGCGCAGCAGCGAACGGTGATTTTGCGCGCCCGCGCCCCCGGTCGACAGCAGCAGTGTGAAACGGCCCGCCGGCAGTTTCAGCTCACGGAGCACCTGGGCCGCGTCGCCGATGGGCGGATCGTAGAATAAGGGCGGACCCCAGTGGCCCGCGGTGAACGCGCCGGCGGCACCACGTTTTTGCGCCTCGCGCACGGTCTCGTCGGTCCGGCCGAAAAAGAAATCGCCGCGCGGGTTCACCCAGTTGCGACTGAAGCCGTAACCGCCCTCGAACTCCGGGCAGTAGGTGGCGCACTGGACCTTCGGCCCCAGGACAGTGCGGGCAAGCTCGAAATAGCCGCGGTTCAGGCAATCATGCACGCTGAGGATCGCGTCGGGCCGCCTCTGTTGCAGCAGCTGGACGTAGTGCGCGCGGCCAAGGCCCACCGTGCCGGGATTGAGCGCGTCGAGCAGCTCGATGACATTGTAATAGACGTGATGAAACCACGGCGCGCGGCGTTGGATGATGTTGTAGAAGCCGACCGCCCCGCGATAGAACGCGTGCGAATCCTCGAGCGCGTGGGCGATGGTGACGCTGACGTAGGTGCCGTAAAGTTGCGCACACCACGCGACCGTCGCCTGGGCGTGCGTGTCATGGCCCGCACCGGTTGCGGATGTAAGGACGAGCAGCCGCTTCACGGCGCCTTCCCTGCCTCGCGGTCGACGCGGTCGAGATGGTAATAGCGGCGGATGGAGTTGAGCAGGCTGCCGCGCGAAAGCAGCCGTACGCCGAGCGCGCCGAGCCGCGCCTGAAAAAATGTCCCGCACCGCGCGAGGGGGCGCGGACGTTCGATCACGCTGAGAATCGCGCGGGCTGCGAGTTCGGGCTGCGGCGCAGAGTTCATGAGCGCGACCGCTTCCTTCCACGCCGTCGCGGTCCAAGGCGCGTAGGGCGATGTGCCGGAACCCGCTGGCAAGATACGGTCGTTGAACGCGGTGCGGATGTCGCCCGGGCGCAGATCGACCACGCGTACGCCGAAGGGCTTGAGCTCCATTTCCAGTCCACCGAGCAGCGCGCTCAGCGCCGCTTTGCCTGCGCTGTAGTGCGCGGCAAACGGCAACGGCAATTCCGCCGCGAGCGAACTGACGCCGACGATGACGCCCGCGCGGCGCGACCGCATGTGGGCCGCGGCGAGGCGCAGGAGCCGGAGCGGGCTTTCGACGAGAATCCGCCACTGGCGCGCGGCTTCCTCCGGGGACACATCCTCGATTGCGCCGAAGATTCCCGCGCCCGCATTTTGAATGATGATATCGATGCCTCGCGATTCCTCCGTCGCGCGCTGCCATGCGGTGTCGATTGTTTCGGCCCGCTCCAAGTCGAGCTCCAGCGGATGTAGCCGCGGAAGTGACGGCACACGCGCCGCATCGCGCGAGGTGGCCCAGATTTCAAAGCCGCGTGCGGACAGGAGCTCGGCCGTCGCTCGGCCAATGCCGGAGCTGGCGCCGGTCAGGAAAACAGTCTGGGCCATGAGAGCAGCATTGCGGCTCGTGCGGGTTTGACAAGTGCTCACGCGCCCGGGAAATGCCGGCGACCCGATCCTACTTCACCGTGCGCTCGAGGTCCTTCCAATAAGCCGACCAGTCGCGGTACTGGCGGAAGTGGGCCTGGAGATGCAGAATTTCATAGTGGGCCTGGTCGGTCAGCAGCCGGCGGATTTCCGCGGCGATGCTGTCGACGCTTTCGGTGTTCGCGATCGCGCAGCCACCGGCGGCCGCGATTTCACCGAGGGCGCCGTTCGCGCCGCAGACCACGGGCCGGCCGTGCCAGAGACTCTCGATGATCGGCAGGCCGAAACCTTCCAGCAGCGAGGGGAAGACGGTGAAGGACGCATCGCGATAGGCGGCATGCAGTTCTTTGTCGTCGACGTGCGTATCCCAACGGATCGGGCGGCCCTTGGCGTGCAGCCAGTGCACGCGCGCCCCGACGCGCCAGCCATGATCGGGATAGGCCTTGCAACCGATGAGACGCAGGCTGAAATTCAGCCCCTCGCGCCACAGTTTTTCGCAGGCGTCGAGCAGGCGCAGATGATTCTTGTGCGGCTCGATCCGCGCGACGTAGAGAAGCTGCCGCGCGTGGAAGTTCGGGAAGATATTGGGCCGCGGTCCGGCGAACGGCACCGGCCATGGCACCACAAACGTGGAGGTCGGCGGCAGGTTGAAGCGCCGCCAGAAGTAGAGAAGATCCTCCTCCGCCTCCTGCGAGATGCAGACGACCGCGTCGACCTCCGAGAGCGCCCGGACGCCTTTTGCGCAGAAATGGCGGTCGATGCGCGATTGCCCCGGTCGGCGCAGCGCGATCGCGTCATGAAAAATCGCCACGCGATGAATGCCGGTCACCCAGAGCCGCTCGATCACCGGCGCGCGGTTGTCCCAAAGCAGGTCAGGAAGCAGCAGCATGTCCACGGGCCGGGCGTCGCCGAAAAGATTGAGCAGCCGAAAGCCGTCGTCGACGGAGCGGACCCAGTCGGTGATCATGCCGGGCGCGAAGAAGTCGAAGAGCTGCAGGCCGCGCGCCCGGGCATTGCGCTCGAGGTTGCGGTAGTCGCCGTTCCGCAGCGTGCGGTAGGCCTGCCACGCTGACTGCCAGCAGACGGGCACATAATCGTCTCGCTCCCTGAGGAAGTTGTGCAGACCGCGCTGCATGCGCTTCACGCCGGTGTTGAGCGGCGAGTGGCAGGCGCTGGTGACGTCGAGGTAGATCATGCGGCGAGGCAGGGTTCCAGATCCTTCCAGTAGTCGTTCCACGAACGCACCGGGCGGGCGTAGGCCTCGAGCGCAAGCTTACGGCAGGCCGCATCGTCGTCGAGCAACCGGCTCATGGCCGCGGCGATCTCCTCCGTGCGCGAGACGTCGACGTGAATCGCGCCCGGGCCGCGCGAGACCTCGCCCATCGCGTCGGCTCCGCTGCAAATCACGCCGCGCCCGTGCCAGAAACTTTCGGGGATGGGCAGGCCGAACCCTTCGCGCCGCGACGGGAAGACGGTGAACGAGGCCGCCCGGTAGGCCGCGTGCAGTTCATCCTCGGAAACCTGGGCGCGCCACGAAATCGCGCGGCCTGCGGCGGCTAGCCGTTTCACCTCGCGCAGGACTGCCTCCGATTCGCGCGCCTCGTCTTCGCAACCGATAAGCGTGAGCGAGAAGTCACGTCCTTCGCGCCAGAGCATTTCGCACGCGGCCAGCAACGCGGCGTGATTTTTCACCTGCTTGAGCCGTGAGACGTAGAGGACGTTCCTGGGATTCGTCGGCGGGGAAGTGAATCCAAGTCGCGCGCCATGAAAGGGCACAGGCCAGCGAATGACCGAGATGCGCGGAGCTGGAATACCGTTTTCCGCCGACAGCGCAAGCAGGTCGTCGCGCGCGGCGTCGCTCACGGCTACAACGAGATCAAATCGTGCGACCAGCCGCAACGCGCGCACGTGGATTTTCTTTTCCCACGCGGGGACATTCGGATCGTGCAGCGGTATCGCGTCATGGAACAGCGCGATCTTGCGGCCGGGCGCCGCC
>Ga0302319_10010124_pt1 | contig 18034 bp, 13 predicted proteins | sample Bog_T0_2_FD_203319 | JGI IMG/M metagenome (GOLD analysis project Ga0302319, IMG submission 203319) | Peat permafrost microbial communities from Stordalen Mire near Abisko, Sweden - Bog_T0_2 | ecosystem: Environmental > Terrestrial > Soil > Wetlands > Peat | place: Sweden: Abisko, Stordalen Mire...
TTGGGGTCCCACAGCGACAGCGCCTGACGCACATACCGGCCCGGGTCGAGGTAGAGGTACGTCTTGGTGTCGTCGCTGACGGTGCCGGGCTGGGTGGCCAGCAGGGGCACGAGGGCGAGGAGCCCGATCACCACGTAGTCGACCCTCGACCGGTATCGGCTCACCGTCCGCCCCCCGTCCACGTCCCCGTCCCTGTCCCCGTCCTCGGCTGCCGGAACCGACCGGTCCTCGGCGGGCGCGTGAGATGAAGGGGTCGGATCTGCCATGGGTAGCGGCTAGCTTAGACAGGCCCGCCCGAGCCGGGGTGTCGTGGGTGGATGTCGAAATCTCTGCTCGGAGCAGGGAAAATGGGCACGGGATGCCGCCGGGTGGGCCACCCCGGTGTGGTGGCCGCGGGCAGGGGCCCCCGATCCCGGCCGGAACGGTCGGCGCCGTCGATGCGACGGAGGTCCCCGTCCGACCCCGATCGAGGCACTTCTCCCAGCCCCGGGGTAGTATGTGCGACTTGAGACTGGGGCCTGTCGGTCATGGTCAGCGCTGGGGGGACTTCTGATGGAGCGTGTGTTTGATCACGATGAGGCAGTCAGGGGCCAACGCCTGGGCGACGGCCCGGCTTCGGCCGCCGCGGTCTCCGCGGCCCCGGCCGCGGCCGACTGGGTCGATCTCGAGGCCCGGGTGACCGAGCCGCCCCCGGTCGGCCCCGCCTCCGGTCCGGCGACCTTCGACTCCCCCACCCTGGCGCCTTTCGCATCGCTGACCCTGGAGGAGATCGCCGACTACGCCGGTCTCCGCAGCATCGACGTGGTGGCCTGGCGCGACTTCGACGACCCCGAGGCGGGCGGGTCCGAACTGCACGCCCACCGGATCCTGTCGGCCTGGTCCCATGCCGGCATCAAGGTCAACATGACCACGTCCTCGGTCCCCGACGCCTATCCCTTCATGCGCCGCGAGGGCTACACGGTGACGCGCCGGGTGGGCCGCTACTCCATCTTCCCCCGCACCATGATCTCGGGGGTCATCGGCCACCTGGGCCGGGGCGACGGCCTGGTCGAGATCTGGAACGGGATGCCCTTCCTGTCCCCCCTGTGGGCCCGCTGCCCGAGGATCGTCTTCCTCCACCACGTACACGCAGAGATGTGGAAGATGGTGCTGCCCAAGGGGTTGGCCGAGCTCGGCTACGCCTTCGAGCGCCACGCCGCCCCACCCGTCTACCGGCGGAGCCGCATCGTCACGCTCTCCACGTCCTCCAAGGCCGAGATCGTCGAGATGCTCGGGCTGAAGCCGGCCAACATCACCGTGGTCCCGCCCGGGGTGGAGCCGACGTTCTCCCCCTCGGGGAGCCGCTCCAAGGTGCCGCTGGTGGTGGCAGTGGGCCGCCTGGTCCCCGTCAAGCGGTTCGACCTGCTGATCGAGGCGTTGGTCCGCCTCAAGCCCCGTCATCCCGAGCTCCGCGCCGTGATCGCCGGCGAGGGCTACGAGCGCCCCATGCTCGAGGCCCTCATCCGTGCCCACGACGCCGAGGACTGGATCTCCCTGCCGGGGCATATCGACCAGGACCAGCTCATCGATCTCTACCGCCGTGCCTGGGCCGTGGCGTCGAGCTCCCTGCGTGAGGGCTGGGGCATGACGGTCACCGAGGCCGGCGCCTGTGGGACGCCGGCGGTGGCATCGCGCATCAGCGGGCACGAGGACGCGGTCGTCGACGGCGAGACGGGGATCCTCGTCGACGACGCCGACGGCATGGTGGCCGGCCTCGACGCCGTGCTGGGGGACGAGGTGTTGCGCAAGCGCCTGGGGGTGGCCGCGCTGGACCACGCGTCGCGGTTCACCTGGGACGCCACCGCCCGCCAGACCCTCGCCGTCCTGGGCGCCGAGCGCCTCCGTCGTCGCAGGACCGGAGCGCACGGGGACTGAGCTCGAGCCGGTCCCGGCCGTTCCAGGGATCGCCGGACTCGAGGTCACGTCGGGTCGCTGCTCACGTCGGGATCCTCCTCACGTCGGGGTCCCGCTCACGTCGGAGTCCCGCTCACGTCGGAGTCCCGCTCACGTCGAGGTGCCACGCGCGAGGCTCCGGCACAGCGCCATGGAGAACGGCGCCGGTGAGATGTCAGAGACGGTGGCCAAGCCGGCCTGCCCGGTCGGCGCTGCCTGTCCGGTGGTCGGGGGTGTGACGGCGACCACGGCGGGGCCGTCACCCGCCAGGTAGTGCTGGATCCCCACGCCCATCCCCCCGGCCAGGATCTCGTGCATGTTGGGGTCGGTCATGGCCTCGACCCCGTAGACGGTGTGGGGGACCACCGCCACGGACGACGTGGTGGCTGGGGGCCAGTGGACCGACGGCGCCCCCGGATCCTGCACGACGAAGCGGACCCGATCGCTGCCGGTGGGCTCGAGCAGCAACGTGGCCTTCCCGTAGGTCAGCAGCACCACCGGTCGGTCCGTCGGCCGGACGGCCCGGTTGAACTCGACAGTGAGCGTGTGGTTGATGCCGGGTCCCTGCTCCACCGGGATCCACGTCAGATGTTCGAGCTGCTGGCCCGGAACGGTGGAGTAGCTGATGCCGCTCGACACGTACAAGCCCGAGCAGTCCCCCACCGCGGCGATGGTGCCCGCCGGTGCGAAGGTGGGCAGGGTGGCCACGTGCTCCACCACCGACCCGAGCTGCCCACCGCCGACCGTCCTCTGGAACTGCACGTACCGGAGGGCCTGGGCCGGGCTCCACAGACTGGTGGGGGCCAGCGCCGCCCCGAAGTTGATCCACACGCTCACCACCGCGAGGACGGCCACCACCACCAGGCCACCCACGCGCCACCCCCGACTGCGACCGTCCAGTCGGCGCCACACGTCGACCAGTCCGATCATGGCCGCCAGCACGAGGAAGGGGAGGAAGTCGGCCAGGTACCGGTCGGCGATGTAGCCGATGAGGAGGACACCGGCCGTGCCCAGCGCCATGGCCACCAGGACCAGCCGCAGGGGAGCGACCCGCCCGACCGGTCGGGGTCGGAAGGCGGTGACCAGTCCCCAGCAGGCCGCCACGAACACCAGGGGCATGGAGGCCGGGAGGCTGGCGGTCGGGTACGTCTCGTCGAGCAGCACGTGTCCCACGGCCACGGCCGGACCGGTGGGCAGCGTCAGATAGGGGAAGACCGACTGGAGGTGGAACCCGTCGGGCCGCAGATAGGCGGTGAGCGTGCTGGGGAGGAACCTGATCCCGAAGGTGCTGCCCCCGTTGGCGGCCAGGAAGGCCCGCCGGTGGGCGTTCACCTGGGTCCACACCTGGTCGGCCTCGGACAGCCCGAACGGGGACCCGAGCTTGGCCATGTTGACCGCGGCGGCGATGGCGGTGGGCACCAGCCCCACAAACAGCATGGGGGCCCACCACCGACGCCGGTCCGCACCACCCTTCCCGAGGGCCAGCCAGGCAGCGATGAGGAGGGCGGCGATGTCGCAGGCGTACCCGGTGGGGCTGCGATCGAGGTTCGCGGCCAGCACCAGGACCCCGCTGGCGACCACCCGTCCCCAACCGGGCCGTTCCACCACCCCGAGAAGTGCGAACACGGCGGCGAGGGTCAGGGCCACGCTCCAGGCCAGGTCCTCCGAGGTCACCTTGGGTGACGCCGCCAGATACACCAGCACCGACCCACCGGTCACCGCCGCCACCAGCACGCCGCTCCCGACCGCCTCCACGCGGCCCATGACGTCCCGGCCCCGGACCATCAGCCGCACCCGCCAGAGCAGGAGTGAGGTGGACAGTCCGGTGACCAGCCAGGCCAGCAGCATGGATGGTGCGGTGAGCCGTCCGTCGAAGCTGTGGGTGAAGGCGAGGACGGGCATCCGCAGCAGCGAGGGGAAGAGCCCAAAGTAGGTGTACTGGCGGCCGCCGTGGACGAAGGCCTCGATCCCCAGCGAGCCGTTGGGCACAGAGAGGTGGCCGGCGAAGATGGCCCGGGCCTGCAGGTCGTAGAAGTTGTCCGGTGACAGGGGGCGGAGCAGGGTGTACGACCCGGTCCACAGGTTCGTAAGCACCCAGAGGTAGGGCACCCCCACCACGACCTGGCCGATGACCACGGCCCGGACGAACCGGCTGCGACCCCGCCGGTACGCCGACCGGTGCCGCGGTGACGCCGCGGTGGCCACCGGCGGTTCCCGGACATCGACCAGGGCCGGCGCGGCCTCCACACTCATTTCCACACCATTGACGCGGATCGGGGGGATCGGGCGGATCGGGGGGATCGGGCGGATCGGCGGGATCGGCGGGATCGGGCGGGTGGCTCGGTTCGGGCGTGCGGTGCCGCCGGCCGTGCCGCGGTCAGGGCAGCCACTGCCCGGCTCGGCGTGACAGCTTGCGGAACGGCTCGGTCATCCGCCAACTCCGCGAGGACTTCAGTCGCTGCAGGTTGGCCACCGCCCGGTCGCGTGCCTCGCGCTCCTGGTTGAACTGCCCGACCAGCTCCATGTAACGCTCGTGCTGCTCCGTGAACCGCCCGTGTTCGTCGGTGAAGCGCTGACGCTCCTGCTCGAAGCGCTGGTGGTCCCGGTCCCCCATGGGCATGTCGGCCAGCCGGAGGGTCAGTGTCTCCTGGATCCGGTCGGTGATGGATGCAAGCTGGGTCGGTGCCCACATGTCCCAGCCGGTCTCGATGAGCACCTCGGCCTCTACACTGGCCTCACGCGCGACCGCGTCGGCCAGCCACTCCCCCGAGGGGGACAGGCCCATCAGCCCGCCCAGGTGGACGACCAGCTCGCCGACCGTCTGGCACGGCCATCGGCCCGGCGGGGTACGCAGGGCCAGCTTCCAGGCCGTCACGAAGGCGCCTCGGGCCAGGAACTCGTCACGGGAGTAGTCCGCTGTGCCCCACTCCTCGTCGATCACCGCCAGCGCACCGTCGGGTCCCTCTACGAAGTTGTGGGGAAAGAGATCCATGGCGTACCCACCGGCATCCACCGCCATCCGGTCGACCAGCTCGACCCACCGCCGGAGCTGGCGACCGAGCTCGGCCTCGTCGGCCCGTTCGAGCACCTCAAGCAGGTCCCGGCCGGGAACCAGTGGGGCGTCGCTCAGCGTCATGGTGATCGACCCGTCGCCCTCCTCGGCCGGTCGCAGCGGGCGGCGCTCGAACCGCACCGAGCCGTCCCGCCGGGTCACGATGGTCTCGGTCGAGTACCGGGCCCGGCGGTCGGGCTGGTAGAAGGCGGCCAGCCGCTCCGCGGGCCACAGGGACATCGCCTCGGAGGTGGCCGAAGCGGTGACCACGAACGAGTTGGCGAAGTGGGGGCCGACCCCGTCGTCGACCAGTGCCCGCCACAGGTGCTCCTCGTTGACGCCACGTGCCACCACACCGGACCGGTCGGGGCTCGGGAATTGGGGAATCCGCCAGGCCAGCGGCGGGTCGGTGTCGAACAGGGTGTCCGACATGACCGTCCGGGTCAGCTTGTAATCGGGGAACGCGGCGTAGAAGGTCGGCTCGAGCCCGGCACTGCACAGCAGGTCGGTCAGCTCGCTCCGGCTGAAGGTCCTGACCGGCGCACCGTCGGGGTACCCCTCGACCCCGTCGTAGACGCGTCGGGTGTGGTCCTCGCCGGCGCCGGCGAGGTACTTGACGCCGAGACGGTTCTCGATGGCCAGGAACAGCGAACCTCCGGGCCGGAGCACCCTCCCGATCCCACGGAGGAACTCGGACCGGGCCCCCAGGTCGTCGGCTCCGTCGCCCACGTACTCGAGCACACCCACCACCACCACCACGTCGTAGGCGGGCTCGGGGGGTACATCGCCGAGCGACCCCACGAACACCTCCACGTTGCCGAGGTCACGCGTGCGACTTCGGGCCACCCGGGCCCGTGACAGCACCGGCTCGAGGGCGTCGACCGAGCCGCAGCGTTCGCCCAGCAACCGGGTGATGGCACCGCATCCTGCCCCGATCTCGAGGACGGCGGCTGCCGGGGGCAGCGAGAAGGGCCGCAGGAGGTTGGCCCGGGCGGTGGACAGGTGGTAGCGCTCGGCCCAGGTGGTGGCCTGGACGGCCAACTCGTCGCTGGTGGAGCTGAGGTCGCCGGCGGCCTCGACGATCTCGAAGACCCGTTGCTCGGCACCGTCGCTGTAGTCGATCGTGGCGGACGTGAGCACGCGGCAGCCGTCGACGACGGGCGCATCAAGGCCTCGAGCGTCAATCATTGGGCCCCCTCACGTCCGCTCCCCTCGGCACTGAAGAGCAAATGATACCCGAGTGCCCTGGCGCGCCGACCCTCGGGCCTCCCTCGTGTCTCCCTCGTGTCTCCCTCGTGTCTCCCTTGTCTCTCCCTCAGGTCCGCCGGCAGCTCGTCCTTCCCACTGGGCGGGTCCGCCTCAGGCCCGCTGCGCACCGGTCGGCGGCCGGCGCTCCCTCGGCCACCCACCACCCCGTCCACAATGTGCGTCACACGCGTGTGGTCACTCTCCACCTGTGCCCCCGGGCCCGGGGCCCGGTGGTGACAGGAACCGGGCCGCCGCCGGACGGAGTCGACCCACGTAGAGCGGATCCACCGTCGGTGGGGCGTAGGCATGGCCCCGCAGCGCCTCGTACTCGGCGGCGAAGGTCCGCCATCGCTCAGGATCGACGGCATTGGACGAGGCGCCGCCGTGTATCTGGTGGAACGAGCCCTCCCCCAGCAGCACGACCACACCGCCGTGGGGCCGCTCGGTGGCGCGCAGGAAGAAGTCGAGGTTCACGTAGCCGCCCCCGGGTGCCGCGAAGGATTCGTCGTAGCCTCCGAGATCGTCGAAGGACTGGCGACTGAGAAAGGTGCAACAGCTCTCGTTCACCGGGCCGAACCAGCCCTGCGTGTTGGAGCCGGCCAGGGCGGCGATCTCGAACAGCCGGTAGCCGTCCTGCGGCCAGGCGATGGACTCCAGCAGTCCGTCCTCGACCTCGGCGCAGTACCCCGACTGCTGCGAGATGGTCTGGTGCGCCGGCCCCAGGTGCCAGGCCAGGGTGGTCACCATCGCCGAACCGTCGACGGCCAGCGCCGCACCGGCCAGGGCCAGTACACCCGGTGTCACCATACGGGCACCGTCGAGGACGATCCCGACGGTCCGTCCGGTGGTGGACGCCACCGCCCGGTTGACCGCCTTGGCCGGCGACATACCCAGCCCCTCAGTTCGGAGCACCCGGATGCCCGGACCGATCGCCTCGATAGATGGGGCATCGACCGGTACCGGCGATCCGTTGTCAACGACCACGATCTCATAGACGAGGCTGTCGATCCCCCGTTGATAGGGCCGACAGAGGGACTGCACGGTGCGCGGCAGCTCCCGGGCCATGTCGAACGACGCGACGACGATCGACAGTTCGGGCCGGCGACGTGAGAACGGGGGCACGGCGGAATGCTAGTGATCGCGGCGACCTCCGCCCGGCGACCGGCGAGGCATCACCCCTGTTGGGGGCGTCGGATGCCGGCGCGCCGCCCGTGCTCACAGAGACGGAGAAATTCTCACCCTCCGCATTCGACCCCACATCAGACCACCACCGGGAGTACAGTCGCGGGCTATGAAATGGTTAGGGGTAATCGTACTGGTCATCGTCGGGGCGCTCGCAGCATATGTGGCCGTCGAGTACTTCACCGTGGGCATCCATGCGCTGCCCAGCTACATCCCGGGGCACAAAGCGGCGGTGCCGGGCCACCTGTATCGGGGTCACTACCGCAAGCGTGGTGCCTTGGCCGCGCTCGTCGCCCTGGTGTGCTTCGTCGTGGCCGGTCTGCTGGCCTATCGCATCGTGCGCTCGGACAAGCAGCCCGTGACCCGGGTCGCTGCGCCCGAGACGCCCGCCGCCACCTCGGCCGACCAGATCATCTGATCCACCCGTCGGCGGAGCCCGGTGGGCCCGCCGATCACACTCGTCGACCCTCGACAGGATCCCGGGTCGGTCGCGCCCGTGGGCACGCCGGACCGGTCATCACCGGTGGTTGCGTCGGTGACCCGCGCCGCCCACGCTCAGACCCGGGCGGCGCACCGGTGGGCAGGAGAATCAGTCCGCCGGCGAGTGAGGGGCGGGCGCGTCACCCACGCGAGGCAGGCGCGCGTCCCTGAGGCTGCCTTCCGGTGCGCCCACCTCATGACCGATGCCCGCAGGCGTGGCAGTCCGGATCACTACGGCATCAGTTGGGTCGGTACGCCCGGAGGTCGGTACGCCCGGAGGTCGGTACGCCCGGGGTCGCGCCGGCCGGCGCCTACTCCCCGAGCAGCCAGCGGGTCACCCGGCCGGTCTGAACCCCGACCGGGTTCGTCCGCACCGAGGCGCCCACACGCATCAGGGCACGGCGCCTCTGCTCCAGGGTGGTGAGGATGTAGAGACCGGCGAGGACCAACGCCGACCCGGTCAGCAGCAGTGGTCTCACGTCCACACCGGTGAAGGGAAGTTGAGCCGGATCAGTGGTGGCGGTGGCCGCCGCGGCCGGCGTGGTGGCCACCGAGGCCGCCGGAGCCGCGGTGGTCGCCGTCGTGGCGGTGTAGGGCAGTGTCTGGGCGACGACGGCCGGCGGTGTCGTCACCGGCGTCGTGACCGGTGTCTTCGCCGGAGTCGTGACCGGGGTGGTGACGGGAACGGTGGGCGTGGTCGGCTGCGTGCAGTCCGTCCCCGAGACGGTCTCTTGATGGCCGTACTTGAGGTACCACGGCGACGGGCCGATCAGCGCATCGGCCTGGATGACCCCACAGAAGTTGGCCGAGTAGTTCACCGTCAGCATCCCCGACGAGCCGGTGGCCGTTCCCAGCACCGTCTGGGCCGGCACGTCGGGCTCGTTGACCTCCAACAACCACTCGCACGACGGGTTGGTGGTCGGGCACGCCGGTACCGGGATGGTCAGTGTCACCTCGTGATAGCTGGGCCAGAACCGGATGACGGCGGTGGCGCCGACCCGCGACTCGGCTGCCGCCGTGCCGGCTGCGATCAGGACAACTCCCAAGCCCACTGTCGCGACTGCTGCCGCCAGCAGCAGCCGTGCTCCTCTGCGTTGCTTACGCATACCTTGTCCCTGGTTGGATTCCGCCCCCCCTCGTCACCCGCCACGCCGGAGACCGAAAACCCCGTGTGTCTCACCCCGACACCACCACCACGCCAACCCGGTCCTCGCCAACAGCAGGCGAGCGCGATGCTAGCGGTGCGTCAAGGGATTTCCCAGTAACAGGTCCGCTCTGCGCTGCCGTCGTGACTCTGCGTGAGTTCGAGGGGCTCGAGTGACGGGCTTACCCCCCATCCGGTCCGCGCCGACCCGAGCGCCCGGCCTACCGAGCGAACGGGGAACGGTCCGCACCGACCTACCGGCGGACGGCCCCGGACTCGATCCGCTCCAACTCGGCTAGCACCGCGTCCACGGCATCGGCCAACGGCCGGCCGGGTGCGATCGCCAGGTCGGGCGCCGACGGCACCTCATAGGGATCGTCCACTCCGGTGAAGGATGTGATGTCACCGGCTTGGGCCCGCGCGTACAGACCCTTCGGGTCCCGCCGCGCGCACAGGTCCATGGACGTGGCCATGTAGATCTCGACGAACGGGAGGCCGGCACGGCGGTGGATGTCGCGGGCCAGCTGGCGCGACTCGGCGTAGGGACTGATCAGTGCCACCAGTGCCACCGCACCGGAGTCGGCGAACAGACAGGCCACCTCGGCGGCCCTCCTGACGTTCTCGTCCCGATCGGACCGGCTGAAGCCGAGGTCCCCGTTCAGCCCCGTGCGCAGGTTGTCGCCGTCCAGCCGATAGGCCGTACGGCCCTGACGTACCAGCCGGCCCTCCACTGCGGCGGCCACCGTCGACTTCCCGGAACCGGACAGCCCGGTGAACCACAGGGTGGCCCCCTGGGTACCCAGTGCGCCGAACCGGTCGGCGCGGGTGAGCTCGCCGGCGTGCCAGGTGACATTGGGCGAGGCCAGGGTGTCCGCCCCCTCGGACGGGACGGCGTCCGGGCGGGACACGTCGACCTCCGCCCTCAGTCCGGGCCGAGCAGCATGCCGGCACCGACGGTGATGTTGGTGTCCTCGGCCGCGAGGATGAACGAGCCGGTCTGGCGGTTCCTCCGGTAGCTGTCGTAGTAGAGCGGCTGGGTGACCCGGAGGCTGACCCGCCCCACCTCGTTGAGGACCAGCGACGAGGCCGACTCGTCGCGGTGCAGGGTGTTGACGTCGAGCCGGTAGTGGATGTCGCGCACCACGGCCCGCACCCAGCGCGTGGTGTGCTTCAGCGCCACGAAGTCGCCGGGGGCGAGCGGCCGCTCGGTCATCCACGCCACCATGGCTTCGAGGTCCTGGCCGACCGTCGGCTGGTTCATCGGCCGACAGATCATGTCGCCACGCGACACGTCCACGTCGTCGGTGAGGCGGACTGTGACCGACATGGGAGGGAAGGCCTCGGCGATCGGACCGCTGAAGGTGTCGATGCCGGCCACCCGGGTGGTGAGCCCCGACGGCAGGATCATCACCTCGTCCCCGGGCCGGAACACCCCACCGGCCACCCGTCCGGCGTAGCCGCGGTAGTCGGGCTGGCTGGTGGCCTGGGGCCGGATCACCCACTGCACCGGCAGCCGGGGATCGATGAGGTTCCGGTCTGACGAGATGTAGACCTGCTCCAGGTGGTGGAGCAGCGAGGCTCCCTCGTACCAGGGCATGTTCACCGAACGCTGGACGACGTTGTCGCCTTGCAGCGCCGAGATGGGGATGAAGCTGAGGTCGCCGACCTCGAGCCGGCTGGCGAAGGCGGCGAACTCCTCGCGGATCGACTCGAACACCTCGCGGTCGTAGCCCACCAGGTCCATCTTGTTGACGCACAGGAGCAGGTGGGGCACCCGCAGGAGGGAGGCCAAGAAGGCGTGGCGCCGGGTCTGCTCGACGATGCCCTTGCGGGCGTCGACCAGCACGATGGTCAGGTCGGCGGTCGAGTTACCCGTCACCATGTTGCGCGTGTACTGGATGTGTCCGGGGGTGTCGGCGATGATGAACTTGCGGGCCGGGGTGGCGAAGTAGCGGTAGGCGACGTCGATGGTGATGCCCTGCTCGCGCTCGGCCCGGAGCCCGTCGGTGAGGAGGGCGAGGTCGGTGTACTCGTCACCTCGTTGGCGGCTGACCCGCTCCACCGACTCCAGCTGGTCCTCGAAGATGGCCTTGGAATCGAACAGGAGCCGGCCGATCAGCGTGCTCTTCCCGTCGTCGACCGATCCCGCCGTGGCCAGGCGGAGGAGCTCCATCAGAAGTAGCCCTCGCGCTTACGGTCCTCCATGGCGGCCTCGCTGACCCGGTCGTCAGCACGGGTGGCCCCCCGTTCGGTCAACCGGGAGGCGGCCACCTCGAGGACGATGTCGTCGGGGGACGTGGCGGTGGACTCGACCGCGCCGGTGCAGGTCATGTCCCCCACCGTCCGGTAGCGCACCGTGGCCTCGAACACTTCTTCGTCCTCGCGGGGGGTGACGAAGGGGCCGGTCGACAGCAGCATGCCGTCACGGCGGAACACCTGGCGCCGGTGGGAGTAGTAGATGGACGGGAGCTCGATCTCCTCCTCGGCCACGTACTGCCAGATGTCGAGCTCGGTCCAGTCCGACAGGGGGAACACCCGGATGTGCTCACCGGCGTGGTGCCGCCCGTTGTAGAGGGACCACAGCTCGGGCCGCTGGTTCTTCGGGTCCCACTGGCCGAACTCGTCCCGGAACGAGTACACCCGCTCCTTGGCACGTGCCTTCTCCTCGTCACGTCGGGCGCCGCCGAAGACGGCGTCGAACTTGAACTCGGCGATGGCGTCGAGGAGCGTCCGGGTCTGGAGCCGGTTGCGCGAGGGGTCGGGTCCCGACTCCTCCACCGAGCGCCCCGCATCGATCGAGTCCTGGACCGAGGCCACCATCAGGTTGGCGCCGAGGCTCTCGGCGAACCGGTCCCGGAACTCCACCACCTCGGGGAAGTTGTGGCCGGTGTCGATGTGCATGACCGGGAAGGGGATCCGGCCCGGCCAGAAGGCCTTTTGGGCCAGGCGCAACATCACCACCGAGTCTTTGCCACCCGAGAACAGCAGCACGGGCCGCTCGAACTCGGCCGCCACCTCGCGGATGATGTGGATCGACTGGGCCTCGATGGTCTGGAGCTGGGTCAGCTGGTACTGGCCCAAGCCCGCGCTGCGCCTCCCCTGATCCATAGGGGACAAATCTAGCTGCTGGCCCGCTCACAGTGGGCAGGTCGTAGACTGCAGGGCCACGTGTGGTGACCGCGGACGCCGTCCGGGTCGCCACACCCGAGGTCGGGGGAGACGACGATGGGGCCGAGCGGAGACGGGGGCCGGAGGCCACGGACCGGGCCCGGTCCGGCCGAGGTCGCGCCCGGTGACGGCACCCTCCGGGTGCGGCCCGGCGGCCCCGACGACGCCGCCGCCGCCGCCGCACTCCATGCCGGACGGATCACCGAGGGGTTCCTCCCCCTGCTGGGTCCCTCGTTCCTCGGCCGCCTGTACCGCCGGATCTGCCTCGACCCCGGCTCCTTCCTCCTGGTCGCCGACGACGGGGGCACGACGGTCGGGTTCATCGCCGGCTCGGCCGACGTCCCCGGCCTCTACCGCACCTTCCTCCGCCGTGACGGTCTGGCCGCCGCGCTGTCGGCCTGGTGGCCCCTGATGAGGCGGTGGCGACAGGTGCTCGAGACCCTCCGGCACGGATCGTCGGGCGGAGCGGGCACCGGCCACGGTCCCGAGCTCCTGGCCGTGGCCGTCGCCGACGGGTGGCAGGGCCGTGGGGTCGGCACCAGCCTGGTCGGGGCGTTCCTGGCGGAGGTGGACCGGCGCGGGGACCGGGCGGCCTACGTGGTGGTGGGTGAGGGCAATGCCGCCGCCGTCTCCCTCTACCGCCGGGCCGGCTTCGCCACCGGGACCCGCTTCGAGCTCCATCGCGGCACCTGGTCGCTGGTGATGCAGTGGGACCACCCGGACACCGGCCCGAACACCACCGCGGTCGCCCCGGACACCCGACCATGAGTGGAGCGGCCGTCGCCGGCGTGGCCCTGGCCGTGACCCTCGTCACCACGCCGTTGGCCATGGTGGCGGCCCGGCGCCTCGGCATCGTCGACCGGCCCGGGACCCTCAAGCCCCAGTCGGCCCCGGTCCCCTACCTCGGCGGGGTGGCCGTGTTCGCCGGGGTGGTGGTCGGCGTGGCGGTCGGCCGTCCGACCGTGCTGGTGCCGCTGGGCATGGCCCTTGCCCTCGGCGTGGCCGATGACGGCCTCGACCTCCCGGCGCCGGTCCGGCTGGCCGGCCAGCTGGCCGTCGGCGCCGCGGTGGTGGGCACCTGCCCCGTCCACCTTCCGGGTGGGGTGGGGGCCGTGGCCCTGATCGTCGTCACCGTGCTGGTCATCAACGGCGTGAACCTGATCGACGGTCTGGACATGCTGGCCTCGGGGGTGGTGGCCGTGGCGGGGGTGGCATTCGGCATCGTGCTGCACGATGCGGGCCGCCAGTTGTCGGTGGCCCTGGCCGCCGCGCTGGTCGGCTTCCTCGCCTACAACCGGCCGCCGGCCCGCGTCTACCTGGGCGACGGTGGCTCGTACCTCCTCGGCACCGCGCTCACCGTCCTGCTGGCCGACGCCTGGGCACCGGGCGTCCGGGTGGCCACCGGCGTGGCCGCGCTGGCCCTGGTGGCGGTCCCGGTGGCCGAGGTGGCCTTCGCCGTGGTCCGGCGGGCCCGCAGCGGCCGGTCCGTCCTGGCCGGCGACCGGGGTCATCCCTACGACCGGCTGGTGGCGAGGGGCTGGCCGGCCCTGTCGGCCAGCCTGGCCTACGTCACCGTGGAGGCGGTGCTGGCGGTGGGCGTGGTGATCGCCGTCCACCTGCGCTCGACGGCCGCCGCGGTGATCCTCGACGTGGCCGCGGCCGCCGTGCTGGTGGCCCTGGCCCTGGCCTCGGGCGCCCTCACCCCTGACCTCGGGGTGGCGACGTGAGCCGCATCTACCTCTCGCCACCGGAGGTGGGCGACGAGGAGCGCCGCATGCTGCTCGATGCCTTCGACTCCAACTGGATCGCGCCGGTCGGCCCGGACATCGACGCCTTCGAGCGGGAGCTGGCCGAACGGGTGGGGGTCGGGCACGCCGTGGCGCTGTCGTCCGGCACGGCCGCGCTGCACCTGGCTCTCCTGTTGGCCGGCGTGGGCCCGGGCGACGAGGTGCTGGTGCCGTCGTTCACCTTCATCGCCACCGCTGCGCCGGTGACCTACCTCGGCGCCACCCCGGTGTTCGTGGACAGCGGGCCCGACACCTGGACGGTCGATCCCGCCCTGGTGGCCCAGGAGCTCGAGGACCGGGCGCGGCAGGGTCGCCTGCCCGCCGCTCTGGTCACCGTCGACCTCTACGGCCAGAGTGCCGACTACGACGCCCTCGCCGGCCTGTGCGATCGCTATGACGTCCACCTCGTCGAGGACGCCGCCGAGGCACTGGGCGCCGCCTACCGGGGCCGGGAGGTGGGGTCCTTCGGCGACTCCGCCGTCTTCTCGTTCAACGGCAACAAGATCATCACCACCAGCGGCGGGGGCATGCTGGTCTCGCACTCGGCCGCCGTCGCCGACCGGGCCCGGCACCTGGCCACCCAGGCCCGCGAGCCGTTCCCCCACTACGAGCACACCACGCTGGGCTACAACTACCGCCTCAGCAACCTTCTGGCTGCGCTGGGGCGCGCCCAGCTCCGGGGCCTCGACAGCCGCATCGACCGGCGCCGGGCCATCCATGCCGCCTACCGGTCGGCCCTGGGCCACCTGCCCGGGCTCACCTTCATGCCGGTGGCCGACTACGGGGAGCCCAACTGGTGGCTGACCTGTGTGACCATCGATCCCGAGGCGTTCGGCTGCGACCGCGAGGCGGTCCGGCTGGCCCTCGAGAACGCCGACATCGAGTCGCGCCCCACCTGGAAGCCGCTCCACCTGCAGCCGGTGTACGCCGGGGCGCCGACCGTGGGCGGCGCCTTCTGCGCCTCGGTGTTCGAGCGGGGCCTGTGCCTGCCCACCGGATCGGCGCTCAGTGGGTCCGACCTCGACCGGGTGGTCGGCATCGTCGGATCGCTGCACCGGTGACCGCGCCCAGCGTAGGTGCGTCGGGGCGCGCGCCCTTGCGCAGTCACCGGCCCACTGCCGTATCATCGGGGGAATGGCAGCTCAGGGGGCGGCGGTCAACGAGGTGAAGCACGTACCGAAGGCGCTGGCCTTCTACCTGCCCCAGTTCCATCCCATCCCGGAGAACGACGAGTGGTGGGGCACCGGCTTCACCGAGTGGACCAACGTGACCCGGGCCACCCCCCTGTACCCGGGCCACTACCAGCCCCACGTCCCCACCGACCTCGGCTACTACGACCTCCGCCTCCCCGAGGTGCGCGAGGCCCAGGCCCACATGGCGGCCAGCCACGGGGTGTCCGGATTCGTCTACTACCACTACTGGTTCAACGGGAAGCGCCTCCTGGAGCGGCCCTTCAACGAGGTGCTGGCCTCGGGCTCCCCCGACTTCCCGTTCGCCCTGTGCTGGGCCAACGAGGAGTGGACCCGCAACTGGGACGCCCAGACCGGCCGGGTCCTGATGCCCCAGGAGTTCAGCGACGCCGACGACCTGGCCCACATCCGGTGGCTGGCCGACGCCTTCGCCGACGACCGGTACATCAAGATCGACGGGCGCCCGCTCATGCTCATCTACCGGGCCCAGCAGCTCCCCGACGCCAAGCGGACCACCGACATCTGGCGCGCCGAGGCCCAGGCGCTCGGCTTCCCCGACCTCTACCTCTGCTGGGTGGAGAGCTGGGGACCACCGCCGGGGGGCCCCGAGGCCTTCGGGCTCGACGCCAGCGTCGGCTTCATGCCGTTCTCCGGCGAGCAGCTCTTCCTCCCCCTCGAAGGGGCCCGCGGCCACCGCATCCTCGACTACCGCTCGGCCTACGAGGCCGAGCTCCGCACCCCACCGCCACGGTGGAAGCGCTTCCCCTCGGTCATGGCCGGCTGGGACAACACGGCCCGGCGCCCCTACGGCGCCACCATCTTCGAGGGGTCCACCCCCGAGGCCTACGAGCGCTGGCTGACCCTGGCCGCGGACTCGGTGTCCTCGGTGCGGGACGAGGAGAACTACCTGTTCATCGTGGCCTGGAACGAGTGGGCCGAGGGCAACCACCTCGAACCGGACCAGCGCTACGGCCGGGCCTTCCTCGACGCCACCAAGGCCGTGCTCCTCGACCGGCGGCCGGGCACCGAGGAGCGGCGCGGCGACCTGGGATCGGCCGCCACGGGGTCGTCCCCCTCCGGGGCAACGGCGGACGAGGGGCCGGACTTCGACTACGTCTACCCCTTCCAGCACGACTCGGCGGTCGGTCACGCCGCCAGCCTGGTGCGGAGGCTGGTGGTGGACAGGGACAGCACCGTGGTCGACCTCGGGGCGGGCACCGCGGTGGTCAGCCACGCCCTCCGCCAGGCCGGCATCGCCTACCACGGCCTCGAGCTCAACCCGGTGGCCGTCGAGCTCATGCACGGGGCGGGCATCGAGGCGACCCTCACCGATCTCACCGACCTCGACGTCGTGCAGTCCACGCTGGACGACCTCGGCACCGTCGGCGCGCTGATGATCCTCGACGTCATCGAGCACCTGGTCCAGCCCCAACACCTGCTGAGCGCGCTGTCGGACTGGTCGCTCAAGCACGGCGAGCCGCCCCTCATCGTGTCGGTCCCCAACGTGGCCCACTTCGACATGGGGCTCCGGCTCCTGTGCGGGCGGTGGACGCTGACCGACACCGGCATGCTGGACAGCACCCACCTCCGGTTCTTCACCGAGGAGACCCTCGAGCGCATGTTCGAGCGCAGCGGCTGGCGGGTGGCCGCCCGCGACGACTTCCACGCCCTGGAGACCGACCAGTACGACGCCGAGCTCAACGACGGCCTCCCGGCCGAGTTGGTCGGCGCCCTGCGGACCCTGTCGGAGGCCTTCAACCCCAACCCCACCGTCCAGCAATTCGTCTGGGCTCTGGCGCCCGTCCCGGTGACCAATCCGCCCGACACCTACCTGCAGGCCGTCGGCCGCGGGGACGGCGACGGGGAGTCGGTGTCGTTGGCCGAGGGCAACCGCAAGGTGGCCGACTACCTGGTGTCGGTCGGGCTCCTCTCCAGCGAGCAGAGCCGGCGGGCCATGCACCGGGTGCCCCGGTTCGCCCAGTCCGACGGCCTCCCGGCCTGGAAGCGGCGGGCCCTGGCCGCCGCCTACCGGTCACCGCGGTCGGCGGCGGCGTTCCAGAAGGCCTACCGCTGGGTGCGCTGAGCCCTGCCCCGCCCGCGGCTCAGGACGCGGTCGGACGTTCACGCATCGGCTCGACGGGATAGCGGACACCGAGCCGGCCCCGGGCCCCGTCCGAGAGCCCGCGGGCCATCACGCCCAGCCGGCGGAGGCGACCGCCGTGCTCCCGCAGCACCGCCCGGGCCAGCAGCCGGGCCAGGTTGTGCGGGTAGCGGCCCAGCCGGTGCTCCACGTGGAGGTGCAGGTAGAGCATGTTGCGCGCCTCGTAGTAGTACTTCCACAGCGGGACGCCGTCGCCCTGGCGGACGGCGGCGTGGTCGACCAGGGCGTAGTCGACCACCTGGCGCCGGAACCCGGCCTCGGGGATCCGCCACTGCAGGTACTCGGTGTCCTCGGCCCACCAGAACAGCTCGGTCAGCGGCAGGCCCACCGCCTCCACGATCTGGCGGGACACCACGAAGCCGCACCACGACGGCCACAGGCCGTAGGAGCCGTCGACCTGGCGGGAGATGGGGAAGACGAAGGCCGTCCCGGGGTCCTGGCGGGCCACGTCCCACAACCGCTCCAGGCAGCTGGCATCGGCCACCATGTCGTCGTCCAGCACCCAGGCGTGGGTGGCGTCCGAGGCGGTGAACTCGGTCAGGCCCCGGGCCCATCCCCCGGCCGGCCCGGTGTTGACCTCCGAGCGCACCACCGAGGTGGGGATGGCCCCGCACGTCGTGTCGGCCGGCACCGGCGGGTGGCTGGCGTTGTCCACCACCATGACGGCCTCGGGGGGCTGGGTCTGCCCGG
>Ga0302319_10010125_pt1 | contig 18033 bp, 14 predicted proteins | sample Bog_T0_2_FD_203319 | JGI IMG/M metagenome (GOLD analysis project Ga0302319, IMG submission 203319) | Peat permafrost microbial communities from Stordalen Mire near Abisko, Sweden - Bog_T0_2 | ecosystem: Environmental > Terrestrial > Soil > Wetlands > Peat | place: Sweden: Abisko, Stordalen Mire...
AGACGCCGCGGTTGGCAAAATCTCCGAAGCCAGCGTCTTTGGGCACCTGCGAATCGTAAGACCAGATCTGCTTGCCGGTGGTTGGATCGAGCGCGATGACGCGGCCTAGAGGTGTACCTAGAAAAAGAGTGCCGTCAATATAAAGAGGCGTCGCTTCGAAGGCGGTGGGCTTGCCGTGCTGCGGTTCGTAGGCATCGCCGGTACGAAATTGCCAGGCTATTTTGAGTTGCGCCACGTTCGAGCGATTGATAGCAGCGAGCGGCGAGAAGCGCTGGCCCCCGGCATCGCGGCCATAACTGGGCCAATCCCCTTTCTCGGCTCCGTACGCGAGAAGAGCGATGACGAAACAGACGGCGAATTTGTTCATCACACCAGTTTGCTACTTTCAAACGATGAAGCTTTGAGTAGCTCTGGTGGGAGACTACAATGCCGACGTTGTGGCCCACCGTGTGATTCCCGAAGCGCTAAGACTGGCGGGTGCGCACATGGACCAGACGGAAGTGGCTTTCGATTGGAAACACACGTCGGCTATCGGTTCGCTAGCCGAGTATCACGGGGTTTGGTGCGTGCCGGCGTCGCCCTATGCGGATGAGGCGGCGGCTGTTCGCGCGATTCAATGGGCAAGAGAAAACAAGGTTCCGTTTTTGGGCACGTGCGGTGGGTTTCAACATGCGGTGCTTGAATTGGCGCGTCATGTGTTGGGGTTGAGCGAGGCGCAACATGCGGAGACGGCCGCGAGTGAGGATTGCTTGTGGATCTCAAGATTGGCTTGTTCACTGGTAGAAGTGGACCGGCCAGTTTTCGCTACGCCGCAGGGGGCGTGGCTAACAGCGGCCTATGGGAGCGAGGAGATTCCAGCGACTTACCATTGCAATTTCGGTCTCAATCCGCACTTTGAGGCAGACTTGGAGCGGGCTGGAGTGCAAGTGATGGCACGCGATGAAGAGGGCGAAGTGCGAGCGATTCAGTTGAAAGGGCACCCGTTTTTTGTGGGTACCCTGTTTCAGCCGGAAAGAATGGCGCTCAAGGGCGAGGCCTCGCCGATTGTGAATGCGTTGGTGGAGGCGGCGGCGGATTACTTCGCCAGAGCTTCTTCCACAGCTTTGGGCTCGCAATAGCCGAAGAAACGGCGCTGCTTGATAACGTCGGCGATCTCTTGCGGCACCATGTCTTCCCACGGAGCGCTGTTGTCCTTAATGCGCTTCAGTACTTCGCGCGAGAAAATGTGGAGCACAGCGCGATCGAAATTATCTAGCGGCTTGATCTTGCCGCGTTCCAAAAGGTGCTGGTACAAGGCGCGCATGCCGGCGGGAATTTCTTCCGAACGGCCGGTGTTGAGTATGCCGAGGGCTTGATTAAGCAGCGGGTAAACGTAGAGGCGCAGGTTCTTTGTGAAGAGCTTGCCGAACGCTTCGAGAATGCCGCCTTCGAGCGAGGAATAATATTCCTCTTTAAAGAGATCGTAGAGATTGGAAACGCCCATGGTGATGGCGATGGGCTGTTGCGTATAGCGCGTCAGATAACCGGCGAGCCGATAATATTCCGAATAGTCGGAAATGAGCACGGTTTTGCCGGCAGTCGCCAGTAAATCGGCACGCGCGAGGAAGTCGTGCAAATCGATTTCTCCAGCGGAAAGCAGATTGCTCATGGTGATTTCCATAAGCTCGACGATTTGCGTACCATCGACGCCGGGCTCCGTGGAAAAGCGTTCGCGAGAACTCCGCATCATATCGATATTGACTTTGGTAACGGGGCGGAAACTACCGCGTTCCACCAGAATGGGCCGCTTGCGAAGTACCTCCGAAGGCTGTAACACTTCGCCCGTCGGCCCAAACATGGCAGCGCCGCTCAGACCGAGTTGCACGAGCTTGAGGCTCATGACACGGTTATCGACACAGCGGAACGCGATACCGGAAAATTCGATCATGTCGATTTCGATGCGGTCGGTAGAGAGATTGTCGAGCAGCGATTCGATCATCTCCTCTGGCGTGTGATGCAGGAAGAACGCGGCGTATAAGAGGTTGACGCCGATGATGCCCAGCGCTTCTTGCTGCAGATTGGCTTCCTGATCCAGCATGCGGACGTGGATGATGATCTGGTTATCTTGATCGCGCGGATACGCTTGCAGCTTGACGCCCATCCAGCCATGGCACTCGTTGGTGCCGTGAAAGTTGCGCGCAGCCACGGTATCGGCAAAGGTGAAGAAAGCGGTTTTATCGCCACGTTGCGGGCTCAGGCGTTCGAGATTGAGCCGGTGTTCGTAATCGAGCATGCAGCGCAAACGCTCGCGCGAAACGTAACGGCCCGTGCGGCCGTAGATGACGTCGCTCACGTGCATGTCATAGGCGGAAATGGTCTTGGAAATGGTGCCGGCAGCGCCGCCCGCTTTGAAAAACCAACGCGCGACTTCCTGGCCTGCGCCGATCTCGGCAAAGGTGCCGTAACGCAGCGGGTCCAGGTTGATTTTTAACGCCTTTTGGTGGGTGCTTAGCCTTGGGCGTGTGTCGTGTAGGGTGGGGTCGGGGGCCGTTTGCCTCATGAAATACTTATCGGACTAGTGGGTACTGGCATTGACATTAATTTTTGAATTGTGAGGAGGTACGGTGTAAACGATTACCGTACGGCTCAGGAAACCACACGATGAAAGATGGATTGGGTGGCGTGCGAAGCGTGGGGGAAGAAAGTTACTTCAATGCTCTGGAGCAACAGCCTTTTGCAGATACAGATGTAGGGAAACGGGATTAAAGGCCAAAAGCGGCTGGGGTTAGACTCGACTTTTACTAAGTCTTTGAGTCTTTTTGGTCGGGCTGCCGGGATTTGAACCCGGGACCTCTTGCACCCCAAGCAAGCGCGCTAGCCAGGCTGCGCCACAGCCCGAAACTTCTCTAGTTTACCGCACTCGCGAAAACGTTATCCCGCTGCGCGCTCTTGCTTGCGATCGGCCACAATGGTCACTTCAAAATCGGTGGCCATGCTCACGACTTGATGGACGAAGCTCTTGCCCAACATGCGGTCCATTCCTTTGCCCACAAGCCGAGGTAAAAAGAGTTGCCGCGCGTTGTGCATGCGTGCAAACTCCACAATCGTCTTGGCATGGTCTGTGCCGGCCAGAACGCGTGTTTCGATATGCAGATTGCGCGCAAAGTTCAGGTGGCGTTCCACTGCTTCGCGCTTCGCGGCCGGCAAAGATTTCAAATCGCTCTGCTCGGTCACGAAGATGGCGAAGCAATCGGCATGAATCACGTCGGCCACGCGCTTCCCGCGGCGAATGAGCATAGCAGTTGAAGGATCGTCACTGATATAAATGACGATCGCATCATGCGGCGCCGGTGGCTGACCGCTGACCGTCTGACCGTTTGCGGAAGTCGAGGGCAAAAGCGCCGCAGCCGCATCGCTCTGCTCCAGGCGCTCCTCCACTTCCATGGCCGTCTGCCGCAAAGCCATCTCGCGGAGCGCCACCAGAGTGGACTCTTTGAAGAAATTCTCCATGGCCCGCTTGGCTTTGTCTTGCGGATACACCACGCCGCGCTCTAACCGGTTGAGTAGGGCGCGCGGCGTAAGATCGACCATCACCACTTCCACCGCCTGCTTCACCACCCAATCCGGAATGGTCTCGCGCACTTTTACACCGGTCACGTGCGCCATGTGGTCGTTCAAGCTTTCTAAGTGCTGAACGTTCATCGTGGTCAGCACGTCAATGCCATGCTCCAGAATGAAGAGCACATCTTCCCAGCGCTTCTCGCGGGCTGAACCAGGCACGTTTGTATGCGGAAACTCGTCTACCACCGCTACTTTGGGTTGCCGCGCGATGATGGCTTCGGTATCCATCTCTTCAAACGTGGCTCCGCGGTAATCCACTTTCTTGCGCGGTACCGTTTCCAAACCTTCTGTCTTGGCAATCGTGTCTTTGCGCCCATGCGGCTCGAAATAGCCGATCACCACATCAACGTTCTTGGATTTCAGGCACTGCGCCTCATCCAGCATCTGGTAGGTCTTGCCAACGCCGGCAGCATAACCGAGAAAAATCTTCAGCTTTCCAGGACTATTCATTGTTCTGCTTCATGGGGTGACTTTGCATTTGGCTGCGGTAAGACGAAACGGTATCCGATCCAGGGCTCAGTAACAATGTAGCGCGGGTGCGTGTGGTCGGGCTCCAGTTTCTTGCGCAATTGGCTTACAAATACCCGCAAATACTCCACTTCATCGCCATAATCCGGACCCCAAATCGTCTGCAAAAGCTTGCGGTGGGGAATTGGCTTGTTCGCGTTGGCCAGCAGGTAACGCAAAAGGTCGAACTCTTTCGGTGTGAGCCTCACTACCTTACCGTTAATGGTTACTTGCCGCGCCGCAATATTCACCAGAAAATCGTCTGACACGACAATGGTTTCTTCCGCCTCCGACGCCGGTCCGCCGAAGCGTCTTAAATTCGCCCGGATGCGCGCCAGCAATTCGTTTACGCTGAACGGTTTGGTGATGTAGTCATCCGCCCCAGCGTCGAGCGCGGCAATCTTGTCGCCCTCGCTATCGCGCACAGAAAGGATAATGATCGGCACCTCGCATACCGCGCGGATTTCGCGGCACGCCGCCATTCCGCCCATGCCCGGCATGTTCATGTCGAGCAAAATCAAGTCTGGATGGTTCGCACGTAATGAGTCCAATGCTTCCTCACCCGTGCGCGCTTCGTAGGCCTCGTAACCGTTAGAAGCCAGCGCCGTTTTCATCACGCGCCGGATCTGCGGCTCATCGTCGACAACCAAAATTCTTTCGGCGGTATTCATGTTGTGGTGGGGGTCGATTCACTTAAAACAGCAACGGGTGCGGGTGCAGCGGGGAGGGTCGCGGTGAAAAGCGATCCATGTCCAAGCTGGCTTTCTACGCGCACTGCGCCGCCATGCGCTTCGGCGATCTCTCTGGCAATCGCCAGGCCCATGCCTGTTCCTTGCACGCCGGTGGGGTCGCGCCGCGCGCGGTAAAATTTGTCGAAAATGCGGCCTTGCTCCAACTCGTTCAAGCCTTCCCCTTCATCGCGGACGCCAAGGTTCACCAAACCGCTGTCTTCTTCCGCCGAAATGGCAATCGGCTTACCGGCCGCGCTGTATTTCAGGGCGTTGTCCAGAAGCTGCTTGATCAATTCGGTAATTAGTTCCGGATCACCGAAGAGCATGGGCGTCGCAGCTCCCTCAATCTTTACGCTAATTGGATGCGTCAAAGCGCGCTGTCCCAAAGCATCGATCGCCGCCTGGATGAGTTTGTCCGCAGCCACCGCCTTGCGATCCAGCTTAAAACGTTTGGCTTCAATCCGCGCTAAGTGAATCGCTTCACCCATCAAGCGCCGTAGGCGTTGTGCTTCCTGCTGCACGATATCAATCAACTCGTCGCGCTGCTCTGCCGAAACACGCCCCGTGTGGAGCATGTCGGCGGCCGCTTCGATTGCCGTAAGCGGTGTTTTCAGCTCATGCGCCAGCGCATCGATCATCACAGACTTCAGCTCTTCGCTGCGGCGCACTGCTTCGGCGCGATTAGAAGCTTGTTGCGTCTGTGCCTGCGCCAGACTCACCGCCATAGTATTGCCGAGCGCCTGCACCAAACTAACCGGCTGCGGATCTCCGGCAAAAGCGAAGCTGCCATAAATCTTGTTGCCGAGCGCGATAGGTATTCCCGTCCTGCGGCCGTTCGTTTCAAGCGAGCCGTAGGTCGCCAGCCTGCGCAATTCTGCTTCGCTTATCATTCCGTTGTGGTCTGAGCGGTAGACCGCGCCGGTAGCGCTTTCAAACAAAGCTGCTTCGTCGAAACCGAACAGCTCCATGCATTTGTTCACCAGTGTGCGCTGTACATCTTGCGCGCCCGTATCGCTCAAAAGAATCGCGCGATTCAAAGCGTGCAGTTTTTCCGCCGCCGATTGGCGCTCTGCCATTTCGTCGCGCTGTTGGCGCAAACGCATAGAAAGATTTGTGGCAATCAACGAAACGACGAGAAAGACTCCTAACGCCAACCAACCTTGCGGGTCTTGAATGCTGATCTGCCCAATGGGCGGGATGAAGAAGTAATCGAGGCACAAGGTGGCCGCCACTGACGCCGCCACCGCTTCCACCCGCGAGGTGAACGTTCCCGCCAGCACCACGCCCAACAATAAGAACAGCGCTGCAATTGTGGCGTTGGTGTGCAAGACGTAATAGCAAAGCAATCCGATAGTGGTTGATCCACCCGCTGCCATCAACGGACCCAAAAAAACTTTGCGCATCGCTATGCCCAGTATCCCGCGCTTACTCTACGCTTCGTCGGCGCGCAACAGAGTGAAATGGAATGTTGCTCCTTCACCCGGCCGGCCTTCCGCCCAAATGTGGCCGCCGCAGCGTTCCACCACGCGCTTGCAAATAGCTAATCCTAACCCGGTTCCGTCGTAGGCATCTCTGCGATGCAACCGCTTGAACAAGCCAAAGATGCTTTCCGCATGTTGCTGTTCGAAACCAATGCCGTTGTCCTGCACGGAAATCTTGCAGTCCGCGGCATTAAGCGTCAGCGAGATGCGGATGCACGGACGCAGGGTAGTCTTCCGGTATTTCAATGCGTTCGCCAGCAGGTTCTGAAATACGTGGGCAAGCTGATCGGTGTCACCGTAAACCAGCGGCCAGGCAGGCGGCACATGAATTTCGGCGTCGGCCTCCTCCAGGCGATTTTTCAGCACTGTCATGGCATCGCTAAAGGCAGCCGCCAAGTCAGCACGCAGTGTGCTGGGTTTGTCATCCGCGTGAACGGTACGAGAAAACTTGAGCAGATCCTGGATGAGCGTCTCCATGCGCCCCACGTTCTGACGCACCACCTCGGCATACCGGGTCATTTTCTCATCAGTGTTGCCGAGCCCCTTCATGAGGAGTTGGGTATAGATGTTAACCATGCGCAACGGTTCCTGCAGATCGTGGCTGGCCACAAAGGTGAACTCTTCCAAATCGCGATTGGCACGGCGCAGTTCTTCCTCGGTATGCTTCTGCTCCGTCACATCTGTGTTGGTGCCAAACCAGCGGACTACGCGCCCGGCGCTGTCTTTCACGGGCTCGACACGTGTCAGAAATGTGCGGAAGAGGCCATTCGCTCCCTTGAGTGGGAACATCATGTCAAAAGGTTTACCGGATTCGATGGACAACCGCCAGCGCTCCTCCACCTTGGGAAGCACCTCTGGATCGTGGATCTTCTTCCATCCCCATCCGGCCATGTCATGGAAGGTCAATCCGGTGTAGTCGTACCAGCGCTGGTTGTACCAAAAAATGTGCCCATCGGCGTGCGCCATCCAAGCTAAATGGGGAATGCTCTCGGCCAGTGTACGGAATTGTCGCTCGCTTTCTTCAATCCTTTTTCGAGCTTGGACCAGGTCGGTCACGTCGGTCGCGTGAATGAAATTGCCATCCGTGTTTCCCTGCGCATCCAGGGTGGGCATGCATACAAAGTTGACGTACACTTCGTGAACGCCACCGCCCTCACCCAACAGCACAAGTGCTTCATCGGCGGCATAGGGCTGACCCCCGGCAAAAACCGTATCCAGCATCTCCAAGTAGCCCTGCGACGCAAGCTCCGGTAGCGCCTCGCGCACGCTCTTGCCAATGAGTTGCGTTTCGCTTTTTCGCCCCACTAAGCGAACCAAGTCGGAATTCACCCATTCGATGTGGTGTTCCGGACCACGGAAAAGGCCAATGGCCGCCGGTGCGCGCAACAAGAGTTCTTGCCAGCGCTTGCGATCTTGCCCAGCCCGTTGCTCCGCCTGCTTCTGATCTTCAATGTCGGTACAGGTTCCGTACCACTGAGTCACCGCACCACTTTCATCGACCACAGGCACACCGCGGACCAGCTGCCAACGCGAACTGCCGTCAAATCGCCGCAACCGGTAAGAGGTCTCGTAAGGGGTTGCCGTCTCAAGCGCCGCCAACCAAGCTTTTACAGCAGTATCGCGATCGTCAGGATGAACGGCCGCTAGCCACTTTTCTCCATAGATCTCTTCCTCTTCCAACCCCAGATAACGGAGACCCTGCTCGCTCAGATAGTTCAACAGGCCGTCCGGCGTCGCCGTCCAAAGCATCTGTGGAATGCTTTTAGCCAGAATTGTAAGGTGCCGCTCGCGGTCGCGGATATCGCGTGCCGTCTGCGCGCGCCAGTCGGTAATATTGCGCCCCTCCGGCACGATCATGATGACCTCGCCGTTTTCATTGCGTACTGGATGCAGCGAGACATCGAAGACAAAAACTTCGCCCGTGTAGCGCTGAATGGTAGCTTCGAAGCGCACAAATTCGCCCGCTGCCGCACGCGCTACACCCGCGCGCACGCTGTTGGAAACATCCGGCGTAAGAGAGAACCACGGAGTATCCCAAAAGGGCTGTCCAATTACGTCCACCTTTGCCTTGCCGATAAACTCCAAACTCGACCGGTTTGCCTCTAGCAATATTCCATTCGGATCAAGCAAACCTATGAACTCGTAGGTGCCATCGAAAATGGCGCGCAGCCTTTCGCGGCTCTCGCGAGCTTCCGAATAGCTCGGCACGGTCTTCTTTTTGCCCGCGCGTTTTGTTGTCGTTTTCGTGTTCCGCTCGGGCATCGAACTCTGCAGGCCTCCAGCTAAACTCTCTTTCAGAGAAGAGTAACCCCCATTATCCGCAGTGTTTGTTGAACGAGCTAGCGGAACAACTCGGGATGGTGCTGACCGGATCCTACTGATGCGGTGGCTAGGATCGCTGCAGCCAGACAATGCCAGACACGATTAAGATGATCGCGCCGGCTCGGCTGATGGTCGCCTTTTCTCCCAGAAGGGCTATGCTGAGCGCGAACGCAAACACCGCCTCTAATCCCAAGACAAAAATGTACGCTACGCTCATGTCACTGCGCTTCATGGCCACCGTTTGGCACGCCGCGCCCACGCCAAAAAGTACAAAGACTGCCACGCTTGGCCACAGCCTAGCGAAGCCTTCGGAATATTTCATACACAATCCGCCACAGGCAAAGAACATGGAAGCGAGAACGAGCAGAAAAAGCGCCATAGTTGACATTACCCTTACTTCGCGCGCGGTGATAACCTGAACTCGCAGACTGGCGGCCTTTGACTGATGAGCAACACCTCCGATAAACGTCTTCGCAGCGAGATTTGGTTTAACGATATCTCCGAACCTGGCGAAATCGCTATTTATCTTGAACGCTTCTTCAGCTACGGCATGACTATGAAGGAGCTTCGCTCTAAACGGCCCATCATTGGCATCGCGCAATCGGGAGGAGATCTGGCCGCGTGTAACCGCATCCATGTAACTTTGGCGAGCCGCATCAAAGATGGTATTCGAGACGCCGGTGGAGTGCCGATAGAATTCCCTACTCACCCAATTCAGGAAACGTGCCGCCGCCCCACTGCTGCGTTAGACCGCAATCTTTTCTATTTGGGATTAGTTGAGATTCTGGTGGGCTATCCGTTCGACGGCGTGGTGCTGCTTACTGGCTGCGACAAGACTACGCCCGCTTGTTTGATGGCCGCCGCGACAGTGAACCTCCCAGCCATCGCGCTGAATGGCGGACCGATGCTCAATAGTTACCTTGATGGCAGGCCGATGGGCGCAGGGACCGTGCTTTGGGAGGCGCGCCGTCTGATGGCTGCTGGAAAAATCGACGGAGAGGAACTGATCTCGCGAGTGACAAGCGCGATTCCCAGCATGGGCCACTGCAACACAATGGGCACCGCACTATCAATGAACTCACTGGCAGAGGCTTTAGGCATGATGCTGCCCGGTTCCGCCAGCATACCGGCGCCTTATGCAGAGCGCGCACGCATGGCTTACGAAACTGGAAAGCGCATTGTGCAGATGGTGCATGAAGATTTGACGCCCAGCCGTATTCTGACGCGTGAAGCTTTTGAGAACTCGATTGTGGCCGCTTCCGCTATTGGCGCTTCCACGAATTGCCCGCCGCACATCACGGCCATCGCCCGCCATATGGGCGTGCCGCTTGATATTCAGGATTGGGAGACTCACGGCCACAGCGTCCCGTTGCTGGCGAACATCCAACCGGCCGGTGAGTTCCTTGCAGAAGAGTATCATCGCGCAGGCGGCATGCAGGCCATTCTGGGAGAGTTGATAGAAGCTGGACATATTCACAGTGACGCTCTCACCGTCAACGGAAAGACGATCGGAGAAAACTATAAGGATGCCCGGAGCCTGGATTCCAATCTCATCCGACCTTGTAAAAATCCGGTGAGTTACCGCGCTGGTTTTGTCGTAGTCACCGGCAATCTTTTCAACTCCGCGCTGGTGAAAACGTCCGTCATTGGCGAGGATTTCAAGAAACGCTTTCTGTCTAATCCGGAGTCGCCGGAGTGTTTCATTGCCCGCGCTATTGTCTTTGACAGTCCGGAAGATTACCGCCGGCGCATAGAAGATCCGACGCTTGAGATCGACGAAACGTGCATGTTGGTTGTACGCGGTGCGGGCCCGGTGGGCTATCCAGGCTCGGCGGAAGTAGTCAATATGACTCCTCCCGGCCACTTAGTCAATAAAGGAATTGACGTCTTACCCTGCATGGGAGATGGCCGGCAAAGCGGGACGTCAGCTACTCCTTCGATTCTGAATGCATCTCCCGAATCGGCGGTGGGTGGCAAACTCGCCATCTTGCAAACGGGCGACCGCGTGTGCGTCGATCTACGCAATCGCCGCGTCGATGTACTCATTAGTGATGAGGAGATCGAACGCCGCTGTCGCGAACTCAATCCGACGCCCATCGTCAGTGATTCGCCTTGGCAAGAACTCTACCGCCAGCATGTAGGTCAACTCGAAACGGGAGGTTGTTTGGAGTTCGCCGTTGGCTATAGGAATTTGTGCAAGGTGGTCCCGCGCCACTCTCACTGAACGGAAAGTGTAGCGTGTTATCTCTGGTAGTTCGTTTTCAAATATGGCTGAATCGAGTTGCCCGATCTGTTATGCGCCGCTGGAAGTGCGCGATGTCGCGCCCTGCTATGACTGCGGTTGGGATTCGAATGAACTGGCGCATCTGACGCAGGGCATTCACACGTACGATGAGGTCCAGGTCTTCGGCGAGACCATAGTGCTGTGCAATTTTTGCCAAGTCGACTTCTGGAGCTACAAGCCTTCTTATTTTAATCGCGATCGCGACGTGCAGCCTGGAAAGGATATGCTTTACCGCCACACCGTCCCAAATCCGCAGATCACGAAAGACAAGTATTGCCCCGAATGTGCCTGTCGCTTGGCCTTTCTCCGTTTCCTCGCTCGGGTAAGGGCAGCGGGAAAAAGCTAATAAGCGCGCTTCACTCCCACTGCCTCACACCTGCCTCACTTATCGGCGATCGCCATCGTGATGTTGCGCGCGGTAATCTCGCAAAGCGCGTTCCAAATCGTGATTTCCGCCCATTTCCTCATCGGGAATGCGCAGCACTTGACCCTCGTCTATGGTTACTTCGTGTTCCTCATGTCTTCCTAGGAAGCGCACCGTTAATTGTTTGGGAACGTTGGGCGTCGGATCGCCTCCCAGATCGTTGTTGCTTACGGGGATTTCCAAGACGCCATCTCGCAGCCTGTCCCAAACTCGGTCTGTGACGTTTATACATCCGCGGTTCCGGCAAAACGCCGTGGGCTGCATATCACGCGCGTGGTAGCTGGCCGCAATAATCCGCCGAACCAAAGGCGGCGCGTGCAAATGCCCACCCTCCGGTACCGATACCGCGAAACGCCGCTCGCCCACGCGAAACAGAACATCCAGTCGTTTGGGTACGTTCGGTGTCGGATCGCCCCCAAGGTTATCGTTGCTGACCAATAGGTCCAGTTCCCCGCCCGCGCGGGCCATGTCCACTCGGCGCGTGACTTCAACAAAGTGATCGGCTCCTCCATAAAGCGCCACTTCCACATCCCAACGAATCTCGTCGCGATCATGGTGATCTCTGTCGTCCCGATGGTCTCGATCATCCCGATGATCGCGATCCTGGGCCATCGCACCCGTGGACACAAGGCCGCAGATCACCAAAGAACAGGTCAGCGTTCTCCAAATTCCCATACTATTTATCATTTATGGCTCCCCAGCTTATTGTCGCTTTTTTAAGCTGGCGTGTTTCATCCCAATCTGTCGTACCGCTATCATTGAAGTACGCACCGGTTTGAATTTGGGGTCGAAGACTGCACGTTCGCCCGTTCTTCGCTCATCCCCTCCACAAAGCTTGTGTGCGGCCAAGGCCTTTAGGGAGCCATGACTACAGCCGACAAACATCCTCTTCGCCAAATCCTTCAGAACCGCATCGCCATTATTGATGGCGCTATGGGTACGACGATTCGGACCTACGGAATGAAAGAATCCGATATCCGAGGGGAGCGCTTCAAGGATTCGAAAAAGGATTTGCTGAACAACGGCGACATCTTTTCTCTGACCCAGCCTAAGATGATCTGCGATATCCACCGCCGTTTTCTGGAAGCGGGCGCGGACATCATCGAAACCAATACTTTCGGCGCCACCAGCATCGCGCAGAGCGAGTTTTTCGTAGACGATCCGCGCGAACACGGCCGCCGTAAAGACCCTGCTTTTTATCAGAAAATTATCGACGATCCGTTTCTGAATGGCTTGGCCTGGGAGATCAACGAACAATCGGCGCGGCAGTGTCGCGAATGGGCCGATCGTGTGGCGAATGCTACGGGGCGGCAGCGCTTTGTGGCCGGCGCGATCGGGCCGCTGACTGTCTCCCTTTCTAACTCGCCCGACGCCGACGATTCGGGTTTCCGGGTGGTCACCTTCGATCAAGTGAAAGCGGCTTACATCCAACAAGTACGCGCGCTGATGGCCGGTGGCTCAGACCTACTGCTGGTAGAGACTATCTTCGATTCTCTGAACGCCAAAGCAGCGCTGGTGGCGATTCGGGAAGTGTTCGATCAAGACGGCAAAGAACTGCCGGTGATGATTTCGGCGGCTGTGGGACGCGGCGGGGAAACTATGATTTCCGCGCAAACGATTGAAGCTTTCTGGAACGCTGTGGCGCATGTGAAGCCGCTCTCAGTCGGGCTGAATTGTTCGCTTGGGCCGGATCTAATGTATCCGTTTCTGGAAGATCTCGCCGTAAAATCGAACGTCGCTATTTCGTGCTATCCGAATGCTGGATTGCCTAATCCGCTTTCCGCGACAGGCTTCGATCTGGAACCGCCGGACATGGCCCGTTATTTAGGCGACTTCGCGCGCGCCGGCCTTATCAACATTGCTGGTGGCTGCTGTGGCAACACGCCCGAACACATTGCGGCTATCGCCAAAGCACTGGAAGGCAAGCATCCTCGCGATCTAAGAGACGCCTCCCATACCAGCGTCAGCGTAAGTGTTTTAGAGGGGCCGCTGCCGCTGCGCCTCTCTGGGTCGCAGCCTTTCACCCAGCAACCGGGCGTCTTCATCATGATTGGTGAGCGCACGAATGTCGCTGGTTCTCCGAAATTCGCCAAGCTTGTGAAAGAAGGCAAATTCGAAGAGGCGGTCAGCATTGCTCGCCAGCAAGTGGAGAACGGCGCCAACGTAATTGATATCTGCATGGACGAAGGCATGATCGATGGTGTCTCCGCGATGAGCCGTTTCCTGCAACTCTTGGCGAGCGAACCTGAAGTGGCCAAAGTTCCCTTCATGATCGACTCTTCCAAGTGGGAGGTCATTGAAGCCGGTCTCAAGTGTCTGCAAGGGAAGGGCATTGTCAATTCCATATCTCTCAAAGAAGGCGAGGCCAAGTTTCGCCAAAACGCTGCGACTGTTTTGAAATATGGCGCAGCCGTCGTGGTGATGGCGTTTGATGAGCAAGGCCAAGCGGCAACGCTGGAAGACAAAACGCGCATCTGTGAACGCGCTTACCGCATTCTGGTCGATGAAGTGGGCTTCCCGCCCGAAGACATCATTTTTGATCCGAACATCCTCACTGTCGCTACTGGCATGGAGGAGCACAACAATTACGCGGTCGATTTCATCAATGCCGCGCGCTGGATCAAATCACACTTGCCGCACGCCAAAGTGAGCGGTGGTGTTTCGAACATTTCGTTCAGTTTCCGCGGCAATAACAAAGTGCGCGAAGCTATGCACTCGGCGTTTCTGTATCACGCTATTGCGGCTGGCCTTGATATGGGCATCGTCAACGCCGGCATGCTCGAAGTCTACGAAGAGATTGAACCCGAGCTGAAAGTGCTGGTGGAGGATGTGCTACTGAACCGCCGTCCCGATGCCACCGAGCGCTTGGTGGAACATGGCGAGGCGCTCAAAGTTGCCAGTACCGGAGCTGGCGCCGTCGTGAGTGAAAAGAAAGCGGAAGAGTGGCGCAACGGCACGGTGGAGGAACGCCTTTCGCACGCACTGGTAAAAGGCATTGATGCCTATATCGATATCGACACCGAAGAAGCGCGCATGAAGTTGGGTCGCCCGCTGCTTGTGATTGAAGGGCCGCTGATGGACGGCATGGGCGTGGTGGGCGATCTCTTTGGAGCCGGCAAGATGTTTCTGCCGCAAGTGGTGAAATCGGCCCGCGTGATGAAGAAAGCGGTCGCCTATCTCACGCCTTTCATGGAAGCCGAGAAAGCGTCGATGGCCGCTGCCGGGCACGTGGTTAAAGCACAAGGGAAAATTGTTCTGGCCACCGTCAAAGGCGACGTTCACGATATTGGCAAGAATATCGTTGGTGTGGTCCTGGCCTGCAATAACTATGAAGTGATCGACATGGGCGTGATGGTCCCGTGCGAAAAGATTCTGGAACGCGCCAAAAGCGAGAACGCAGATCTTATTGGTCTCAGCGGCCTGATTACGCCGTCTCTCGATGAGATGGTGCACGTAGCGCGTGAGATGGAACGGCAGAACTTCAAACTGCCTTTGCTGGTGGGCGGCGCCACCACGAGTCGCGCGCATACCGCCATTAAAATTGCACCGCATTACAGCCAACCCGTTGTGCACGTTCTGGATGCCAGTCGCGCTGTGCCGGTTACCACCAGCTTACTGAGCGAAGACGGTAAAGATGCGTTTGTCGCTCAGCATCGCAGCGATTATGAAGCCTTGCGCAAAGCACATTCCGCTCCGCGCCAGAAAGTTATCGCATTGGAGATTGCCCGGGACCGGCGCACGCCGATTCAATGGCGAGCTGAAGACATTCCCACGCCCTCATTCACAGGCGTGCGTGTGCTCGACAAATTTCCGCTCGCCACTTTGCGCGAGTTTATCGATTGGACACCGTTCTTCCACACTTGGGAGTTGAAAGGCGTCTATCCGCGCATCCTCGATCACGAGAAATATGGCCCGCAGGCGAGGCAAATTTTCGCGGAAGCTAATACTTTGCTCGATGAAATCGTCGCCAAAAATCTCATTACCGCGCGCGGCGTCTACGGCTTCTTTCCTGCTAACTCGGTGGGTGACGATATCGAACTATATGCCGATGAGAAGCGCGCCAACGTGGTTGATCACTTCCATTTCCTCCGCCAGCAGGCGAATCGCGAAGGCAGTGAGCCCTGCCGCTCGCTTGCGGATTTCGTTGCCCCCAAAGAGAGTAAACTGGCCGACCACGTCGGGGCTTTCGCCGTCACGACGGGCATCGGTTTGAAGGAGCTGTGCGACAAGTACCGTGCTCAGAATGACGACTACAACGCCATCATGGCTGAAGCCTTGGCTGATCGCTTAGCCGAAGCATTTGCCGAATGCCTACACAAGAAAGCTCGTGAGGAATGGGGCTACGGTTGTGCCGAGCATCTGAGCAACGCCGATCTCATCCACGAAAAATATCGCGGCATCCGCCCCGCGCCTGGCTATCCTTCCTGCCCCGATCACACGGAGAAGGGCATCCTCTGGCGGCTGCTGGAAGTGGAAAAGCACACGGGCATGCGCATTACCGAATCGTTCGCCATGTGGCCCGGCTCCAGCGTGAGTGGTTTCTACTTCGCGCATCCCGAATCACGCTATTTCGACCTCGGCAAAATTGACCGCGATCAAGTGCTCGATTATCACACACGGAAAGGGATGACTGTTGAGGAAGTCGAACGCTGGTTGGGTCCCAATCTGAACTACGATCCCGTTGTTTAGCCTCTCCGACGCGCGCGCGACGGTCGTATCGATCTGCCCGCTATGGCTTTCTGCGGGGCTTCAACTTTTGGAGCTGAGGCAAGTAGGGTAAACAATAACGGCAAAACCGAAGTATAATGCGAGAGGTAGCTACGACCGCGGCCCCGGGCGCATGAGTGCGGCCAGATCGATCGAGTCGTTGTGTTTAAGACGCCGTAACCTCAATGGCCACGCAACCAAAAGAATTTATCACCGCCGAACGCTATCTGGAGTTGGAGCGCGCAGCCAATCACAGAAGCGAGTACAAAGATGGCGTGGTTTATGCCATGCCGGGCGGTACACCCAATCATTCCTCAATCTGCGTGAATCTGGTTTCGGAACTGCGATCTTGTTGCAAGAACACTGGCTGCACGGTATTTAATGGCGATTTGAAGGTTTTTGTTCCGGCGTCCGCGCTGTACACCTACCCGGACGCCTCCATTGTGTGTGGCGCGTTAGAGCTAAAAGGGAGCGACGTGCTTTTGAATCCTGTGCTGCTGGCCGAGGTCCTGTCCGATTCCACCAGGGGCTACGATCAGGGAGACAAGTTCCACGATTACCGCTCGATCCAGAGTTTCCGCGAGTATCTCCTGATCGAGCAAACGAAAGTGTCGATTCAGCACTGGTTTCTGCGAGAGGGACTCTGGACACTTCTGGCTGAATACAAAGCCTTGACGGATGAAATTGAACTGCATTTTACGGCGGGCGTTCGTCTGTCCGTCGCCGGCGTGTACGACGGCATTCAATTCGCGAGCCAATCCACCCAAACTAATCTTTAATCCAGCCAATTAGCGAAAGGCGGAACGCTGGCCGATGCGTGGCAACGCTCACGTTGCGCAACGGCGTCTTCTGAGCCAGAGCCAGAAGTTCCTTACGAGTGAAAGCCGACTGCACCGAAACAGCGCCATCATGCACAGTCAGCGGGTGCCAGCGGCACAGCCATCGAGTTGCCGGAAGAAACCAACGCGCCAGTTGCTGTCGTTCGACGTCGGAAATAAGAACAGCCCGGGTCGCGACACGGGCAAACTCACAGAGCAGTTCCACCACTTGCTCCTCCGAGAAATGATGCAGAAAGAGCGAGCAAAACACGTAATCGATGCTGGCGTCGGCGAATGGTAGCGAGAAGGCATCGCCGACTAGCTTCGGAGTTTCTGCGGCCTCCAGATTTAGCGCTTGTTTATCGAGGCTGATTACAGTGGCGAGTGGAAATTGCCCGCGAATGACAGCGCCCGAGTCACCCGACGCGGCACCCACGTCGAGCACAGTGAAAGCCCGTTTGGGCGGAGCCGCGTGACGAAACAGATAGCGAATGACTCGATGGCCGCCGAGCCAGCGGTTGAGAAAAACGATATCGGCAAGGCTCTGACGGGCTTCGTGAGGCGCTGCCTCGTTCAACAACTGCGGCGTAACGATGCGCGGGCCTTGCCAGAAGCGGGTTTGCAAACTGCAGAATAGCGCGACATTCGGCGGCCCGCGGTCAGAGTTGCGTGATGTGACGCAGATGCTAAACCCTCAAGTGACTGATTCGACTCCGTCGGGCAGAGTGGCGCTTCGTTTGCATTCAAAGAAACACGCTTTATGAAGACGTCGACACACGCACACAGGCCTTTTATCAGGGGTTTATTTTTGATTGTCGCGGGGCTTTGCCTCGTACCCCTCGCGCACGCCCTCCCATCGTTCGCTCGCCAAACGGGGCAGCGTTGCGCGGCTTGCCATGTCGGCGGTAACTGGCCGCAACTCACACCGTGGGGGCGATTCTTCAAGCTAGCCGGCTATACCGCCGGAAAATCGGCCATTGATAAAGAAGGATTTCATTACGTCCCGTTGGGACTGATAGCACAGGTCGGCGTCACTTGGGCAGCACAGCCGAACGATGCGCAAGGCAACCCGGTGGTAACGCAGAATGGCGCACCCGAGGCCTATGGGTTTACAGCGGAGTTGGGAACCAAGCTGAGCGATTGGGCTGGCGTGTTTGCC
>Ga0302319_10010127_pt1 | contig 18031 bp, 16 predicted proteins | sample Bog_T0_2_FD_203319 | JGI IMG/M metagenome (GOLD analysis project Ga0302319, IMG submission 203319) | Peat permafrost microbial communities from Stordalen Mire near Abisko, Sweden - Bog_T0_2 | ecosystem: Environmental > Terrestrial > Soil > Wetlands > Peat | place: Sweden: Abisko, Stordalen Mire...
GGATCGCTGGGAACTCATGGTGAAAGGCTGGGGCGCGGTGCATCCGGTGGCGCGCTTCGGCATCAACGCGATCATGTTCTTCTCGCCGCGCGACAACGATGAGGCGAGGCTCCTGAAGGAGGCGGTCACGGCCTCGTACCGCTACGCACTGGGCGAAATCCGCTAGAAGCCCGGCCGCGACCCGGCGGTCGCGGGCATTTATTCCGCGTCACATTTCCATTCCGAATCGAAGGAATGATCGTCGGGCTGGTCCATATCGCGATCAGGCAGCTGAAAATAATTGACTACTATATTAATTTAGATATAGTCGACCTGGGGCTGGCATGAGCTCGCTCAGGGCTTTAATAAAAAATCGGGGGGGGGTTGATGAAATCGTACTCAATCAGTTCGTCGACGGCCGTGGTTGCGCTTCTGGCGATGTCCGCTGTCGCTTCGGCGCAGCAGGCGACTTTGGCCGACAATGGACCGCCCGCGGACAATGACCGGCTCGCCGAAATCGTGGTGACCGCGCAGAAGCGCGCGGAAAACCTGCAGGACGTGCCGATCGCCATCAACACCATCAGCGCCGCGCAATTGGGCCAGAACGGCATCGGCAACGCCTTCGAAATCCAGACTCTGGTGCCGGCGCTCACCATGTCGACGAGCGGTGGTGCCGTGACGCCCTTCATCCGCGGGATCGGCACGGAGGTGACGACGGCCGGCGAAGAATCCAGCAACGCGATTTACATCGACGGCGTGTATCTCGCCCGCGTCAATGCGGCGACCCTGGAGTTGAACGACATCGACCAGTTCGAAGTACTCAAGGGTCCCCAGGGAACGCTGTTTGGGCGCAATGCGTCGGGCGGTGCGATCAACATCACCACACGCACCCCGACCCAAACCCCGGTGCTCGATGCCACGGTGGGTTACGCGAATTACGATACGGTCACTTCGTCGGTGTATGCCGCGGGCGGCCTGGGTCCGAATGTGGAGGCGAGCATTGCCGCGATGTATCGCGATCAGGGTGACGCATGGGGCCACGAGCTATTCACCGGTGCCAAGACCTACTTCGACGACTACAAGGGCGTGCACACGAAATGGGTCGTGCACCCCACCGATAGCACCAAGATCACCATCGGGGGAAACTTCCTCAAGTCGTTCGACAATCTCTCGCTGTACGAGTCGATTCTTCCGGGCTACACCGACGGGAATGGCGCAGCCTATCCGCCCCACGTGTATGTCCCGCCGAGTTCTCCCTACAATTCTCTCGCCGGCTCGCCGGCACAGGAAGAGGACGAGGAACAAACCTACTCGGTGCGGATCGATCAGGAGACCGGGATCGCCAACCTGGTCAGCATCAGCGCCTACCGCAAGGGCTTCGGCGCGGGGGAGTTCGACACCGACTACGGTCCGAACAACTGGTTCTATGCACACCTCACCAACCGCTACAACCAGGCGAGCCAGGAGTTGCAGGTGGTTTCGAGACCGGAGTCGAGAATCAGCTGGATCGGCGGCGCTTATTATTTTCGCTCCGTGGATGCGTATACGCCCACCTTGCTGCAGGGCGACGAGTTCGGCGGCGCGGAGGCTGGACTGTATGGACAACAGGTCTCCAAGTCGAAGGCCCTGTACTCACAGGCCACCGCTCCGATCACCAGTGACACGAAACTGACGCTCGGCCTGCGCTACACCGAAGATCGGGTCGAGGGAAGCGGGCTCACCAACGTGCTGCTGCCGAGCGGCACCGTCATCGTTCCCGGTACTTACATGGACGAGGTGAGCCATTTCAGCAAGCTGACCTGGCGCGTGGCGCTCGACCACAAATTCTCCGAGGATGTCCTGGGATACGTGTCGGACAGCCGGGGCTACAAGGCGGGTGTCTACGGCACGTTGCCGATCACTTTTCCCGTCGTCAAGCCCGAGGTGTTGGACGCCTATGAAGCCGGCATGAAAACGGAATTCCTGGATCATCGTCTGCGCGTCAATGCGGCGGCTTATTACTACAAAATCACGGATCTTCAGGTGCAGATTTATCCCGGCGCCTCCGTCGTCCTGCTGAATGCGCCGAAGGCCGACGTGAAGGGCTTGGATATCGACGTCGCGGGTTCGGTCACGAGCCAGTTGACGGCGCAAGCCGGAGTCACGCTGCTGCGTGCCCGTTACGTCGATTTTCCGAACGCACCGGCCATCGTGTCACCGGGAAATCTGATCGATGGCAAGGTGCCGGGCTGCTCGACTCCCGCGGTGCTGCCGACGCCAGGCAATGGGGGTAACGTCGGCTCGTTTTGCGCCGTTGACGCGGGTGGCAATACGATAGCCCGCGCCCCCGCCTTCTCGGGCGTCGTCGCCCTCAACTACGCGATCCCGCTGCCGTCCGGCAAACTCGATGCGGCGGTCAATGAGACGTATAAGGGCGGATTTTACTGGGACGCGGACAATGTCAACCGGCAGGGCGGCTATGGGACGCTCGGCGCAACGCTGACGTATTCGCTGCCCCAGGATCACTGGTGGATACGGCTGTGGGGCAAAAATCTGCTCAACAAAGTGGTGTTCGTGGGCGAGGCGGAGGAAGCCGCCCCGTACGGCGACGTCGGGTCGCCGGGCGAGCCGCGAACCTATGGAGTCACGTTCGGGGCGCGATACTAGGAGCCTGTCTCTGCGGCGTTGCATGGCTGGTCCATAGTGCCCACTATGGACGGCGCCATGCGCCTTGCATCCGCTCCCTCCCCTGGCCAACGCGGCTCACAGACCCCCTTCCGTCAGAGCATGACTCTGCGAAAATCGCCTAGCAGACGGGAGAGATGATTGAGAAAGCGCGCCGCCGCAACGCCGTCGATGACGCGATGATCCCAGCTTAGCGACAGCGGCAGCACGAGACGCGGCTCAAATGCGCTGCCGCTCCATACGGGCCGGATCTGGGCGCGCGTGGTGCCGAGGATCGCCACTTCGGGGGCATTGATGATGGGTGTGAAACCGGTGCCACCGACTCCGCCGAGGGATGAGACCGTGAAGCAGCCGCCCTGCATATCGGCCAACTTGAGCTTGCCAGCCCTGGCCTGAGCGGCGAGAGCGGTCACCTCCTGCGCGATCTGGGCGATGCCCTTGGTGTCGACCGAGCGGATCACCGGCACCACCAAGCCGTTCGGCGTGTCGGCGGCAAAGCCGATGTTCACGTAGCGCTTGAGTATCAGCGAATCGCCGTCGAGCGAGGCATTGAAATCGGGGAATCGCTTCAGCAGGACCGCCACGGCCTTGATGATGAAACTCAGGAGCGTGATCTTGGCATCACCGTTGCTGCCCTCGAGATTCAACTGCTTGCGGAACGCCTCGAGCTCGGTGATGTCGGCGTCTTCGAAATTGGTGACGTGCGGAATGAGCGACCAATTGCGGGCGAGATTCTCACCGGCGATGCGGCGCACCGGGGTGAGTGCAGTCCGCTCGATGGCGCCGAACTTGGAGAAATCGATCCGCGGCCACGGCGCGAGTCGCGCTTCGGCCGCCTCGGCGGCGGGCGCCCGCGGGGCCGCCATGGCCGCTTGCACGTGGGATTGGAGATCCTCTCTGAGAATGCGTCCGCGCGGTCCGCTGCCCTTGACGGCCGCGAGGTCCACCCCCAGTTGGTGCGCGAAGCGCCGCACGGAAGGCGAACCACCCGGCAGGCGGGACGGTGCGGTCGAATCCGCAGCGGCAACGGCCAACCGATCGGTGGAGACGGCCACCAGACGCGGCGGCCATGGCGCCGCTGCCGCGGCCGCGCTCACGGTTGGCGCCGCTACGGTCGCAGGTGCCTGTGCCACCGCCGCCGATGGCGCCGGCGCGGTTGCCGCCGCCGGCGCATCAGACGGTGCAATCGCCGCGGTTGCTGGCGGTCCGACGGTGTCGGAGGCTTCCAGCGTGAGTATGCTCGAACCGAGACTCACGCGATCGCCGAGGGCGACTTTGAGCTGTTTGACGATGCCCGACATGGGAGATGGCACATCCAGCGTTGCCTTGTCCGATTCCAGCGTCAGCAGCGGCGAGTCCTTGGACACGCGGTCGCCGATCTTGACGAGGATCTCGATGATCGGGATGTTGTGAAATTCTCCAATGTCGGGGACCGTGACTTCGGTGATCATGTGGTCCATGGCGCGGCGCGCGCGGCGTCGATGGCATAGCGTGAGATCGCGGCCGGCAGCACAGCGGCATCGAGCCGGTCGTCGCGCACCAACTCGGCGATCGCAGCCACCGCGACATGGCGTCGATCGACCTCGAAGAAATCGCGCAGCGCACCGCGTGAGTCGCTGCGTCCGAAGCCATCGGTGCCGAGCGCGAGAAACCGGCCTCGAACGTAGGAGGAGATCAATTGCGGGTAGGCGCGCACGTAGTCCGTGGCCGCGATGATCGGCGCGTCTCCGTCTAGGCAGACATCCAAGTGGCTGCGGCGCATCTCGCCTCCCGGGTGCAGCCGGTTGTCGCGCTCGACCGCGCGCGCGTCGCGCGCGAGCTCGGCGAAACTCGTCACGCTGAATATTTCGCTGGCAATGCCGAAATCGGCGAGCAGCAGATCCGCGGCGGCGATGACTTCCGGCAGGATGGCGCCGGATCCGAGCAGGCGCACTTTCGCCGCCGCGCCAGGGTCACCGCGTCCGCCGAACCGGTACATGCCCCGGATGATGTGATCCTCCGAACCCTCGGGCATCGAGGGCTGGGCGTAGTTCTCGTTCATCAAGGTCAGGTAATAGAATTCGTCCGCCTGGTCCACCATCATCCGGCGCATGCCGTGATCCACGATGACGGCGACCTCGTAGGCGAACGCCGGATCGTACGCCCGGCAATTGGGCACGGTGGCGGCGATCACATGGCTGGAGCCATCCTGGTGCTGCAGGCCTTCGCCGCCGAGCGTGGTCTTGCCGGCGGTGGCGCCGAGCAGGAATCCGCGCGCGCGCTGATCGGCCGCCGCCCAGATCAGGTCGCCGACGCGCTGGAAGCCGAACATCGAGTAATAGACGTAGAACGGCAGCATCGGCAATGCGTGGACGCTGTAGGACGTGGCGGCCGCGACCCACGAAGACAGGGCGCCCGCCTCGTTGATGCCTTCCTCCAGCAACTGACCGGTCCGCATCTCCCGGTAGGACAGCATGGATGCCGCGTCTTCCGGTTCGTACAGCTGGCCGAGGGGCGAATAGATCCCGATCTGCCGGAACAGGTTCGCCATGCCGAACGTTCGTGCTTCGTCAGCAACGATGGGCACGATCCTCGGCCCGAGCACGGGATCGCGAAGCAGCGCGCCGAGCATCCGCATCGCCGCCATCGTCGTCGACATCTCCTTGCCATCCGCCTGCGTCGCGAATTGCGCATAACTGCCGATCGCCGGCACCGCAACCGGCTCCGCCTTGCGGGTGCGCGTCGGCATGTAGCCGCCGAGCGCGACGCGCCGGGCGCGCAGATACTGCAATTCCGGACTGTCCTCGCCCGGGCGGTAGAACTCGAGTCTGGCAACGGCATCGTCCGAGAGCGGCAGTTTGAAGCGGTCGCGAAAAGCTTTGAGGGCGTCGATGTCGAGTTTCTTCGCCTGGTGCGACGTCATGCGCGATTCGCCGGCCTCGCCCATGCCGTAGCCCTTCTTGGTCTTCGCAAGCACCACCGTGGGCCGCCCCTGGTGCGCCCGTGCCGACGCGAAGGCGGCGTAGAGCTTGCGAAAGTCGTGGCCGCCGCGCTTGAGTGCGTTGATCTCCGCGTCCGACATGTGCTCGACGAGGGCGTTCGACTCCGGGTCCAACTGGAAGAATCGCACCCGGTTGTAGTCGCCGTCCTTGGCGCCGAGATTCTGGTACTGGCCATCGACGGTTTCCGCGAAGCGGCGCAGCAACACGTGATTGGTGTCCCGGGCGAAGAGCGCATCCCATTCCGAGCCCCACAGCACCTTGATCACGTTCCAGCCGGCGCCCGTGAACAGCGACTCGAGTTCCTGGATCACCTGGCCATTGCCGCGCACCGGACCGTCGAGCCGCTGCAGGTTGCAGTTGATCACGAACGTCAGATTGTCGAGGCCCTCCCGGGAGGCGAGGGTCAGGCCCGCGAGGGATTCCGGCTCATCCATCTCGCCGTCGCCGAAGATGCCCCACACATGCCGCCGACCCATGTCCTTGAGTCCACGGTGTTCGAGGTAGCGCATGAAATGCGCGTGGTAGACCGCGCTCACCGGACCTATTCCCATCGATCCCGTCGGGAACTGCCAGAAATCCGGCATCAGCCACGGATGGGGATAGGAGCACAGGCCCTTGCCGCCCACTTCCTGGCGATAGTTTCCGAGCTGCTGTTCGCTGAGGCGTCCTTCGAGAAACGCGCGCGAATAGACACCGGGCGCCGAATGCGGCTGGTAGAACACGAGATCGTCGCCGCCCGTTCCCGCGGCGCCGGCCTGAAAGAAATGATTGAAGCCGACCTCGAACATTTCCGCCGCGGACGCGTAGCTGGCAATGTGGCCGCCGAGTTCGCCGTAAGCCATGTTGGCTCTGACGACCATGGCCAGGGCATTCCACCGGATGATGGATGTGATCCGCTCCTCGAGCGCGAGGTCACCGGGATACCCGCCCTGCTTCTCGAGGGGGATGGTGTTGCGGTAGGCCGAATACGGCTGAACCGAGGCGCGAATGCCCTGGCGCCGCAGCTGCTCCTCGAGCTCGTGGAGCAGAAACAGGCCGCGTTCCGGGCCGTTTTCGCGAATGACGCATTCCAACGAATCGCGCCATTCCTGCGTTTCGATGGGATCGACATCGACCGGGCGGGCGGCGTCCTGGCCGGGCCCGAATTTGAGCGTGGCGTTCAATCGGTGCTCCCCATGCGCCAGATCTCACGTCGCGGCGGCGCGGTCGAAATTGGGATCACCAGGTCGTAGCTCTCGCCGCGTGCAGCGCGCCACCCGACGTAGTTCTCGTAGTCCTCGAGGCTGTCCCACTGCGAGAGGAGCTGCAGCTTGTTGGGATCCTCGCAGCTGACATCGAGCCGGCTGCTGCGAAAACCCCGGCGCCTGCGTGTGTCCTCGAGCATCTGCTGCAGGTTTTCGCGGAACGGTTCGACCGCCTCCGGGCGCAGGTTGAACACGACGCTGACCATGACACCATTCGCCATCGTTGCCTCCTCAAAGTGCCTGATTCGCCGTCCTCGGCAATGCGACGTCCGGTCCGAGCCATTTGAATCGGATGGGCAGGTGCGAAACAGCCGGGACCGTCATGGATGGCGAAAAAACGATCTTTGCGCCATCTGCAAGCGCGATGTCGTCCATCCGAGCAAGGATCAGTTCGTAGGCGGCCGACATTTCCTTGCGGGCCAACATCACGCCGAGACAGCCGTGGATCCCGCGGCCAAAGCCAAAATGAGCATTGGCGTTCTTTCGGTACATGTCGAAGTGTTCCGGCTTGGTGAATGCCTTCGGATCGCGCCCGACTGAACCGACGCTGACGAGCACCATGGCCCCGCCCGGAATGTCATAGCCTCCCAACGTCGTTGCATGCCGGGTGATGCGGTAGATCGCGTGTGCCGGCGATTCGATCCGCATCATCTCATCCACCAGATTGGGTATGCGCCGCGCATCTTCGCGCGCCGCACGCGCGGCTTCGGGATGGCGGATGAGGAGCAACAAGCCGCGATTCAGGGCGACCGTCGAGGTGTCATTGCCGGCCGGGATGATCTGTTGCAGCATCGACAGCACTTCGAGGTCGCTGAGCGGCCGTTCCCCCGAAACCTGCGCTTCGAGGAGATCGCTGAGGAAATCATCCTCGCGGTTTTTGCGCCGATCCCGGATCAAGCCCATCATGACGTGCTGGAATTCGACGACTTCCCGGGCGCACTGCAGCTCCCGCTCCTTGTCGCAGAGACCGCCGACCCGGTCGGCCATCGCCTCCGACCAGCGCCGGACCCGGACGATCGGAATGGAGCCGAGCCCGATCCACCGGGAAATCACCTCGACCGGAAAGGGTATCGAGAACTCCTGGGCAAAATCACATTCACCGCGTGGGCCGAATGCGTCGAGGAGGCGGGTCGCAATCGCCCGAATTTTGCTTTCCATCGCATTGACACGGGGAGCGCTGAACGCCAGGTTCACCAGGCGCCGGTAGTGCGCGTGCGCCGGCGGATCGGCGGTGAGCAGCGTGTCGACGAAAGGAAAACCCTGGGACATGATTGCCTTGATGTCGGGATCCTCGGACTGCCGGCCCTCCAGAAACAGGGCAAAGTTGCTCGAGAAGTCCTCGACGCGATCCAGCACGTTCGCCACGAGTTCGCGCGAGAAGACCACGTACATGTGCCTTCCGGGAATACGGATGACGGCATGGTCCTCGAGTGCTTCGCGGTAGAAGGCGAAGGGGTTGGCGAGAATCTCGGGCTGCAGGAAATCAATTTCGCGGGGACTGTTCACTCGGTGTTCTCCCTGTTTTCATCCGCGCGGGGCGCCGGGTCCATCGCGTAAGACCGGTGCGGGTGGCGGAATTTCTCCGGCGGCCGGGCAGCGCACGAGAATCGCGGTGCCGACCGGCCGTCCGCGGCAGTGAATCACCGCGAATGGAAATTGTCAATTAATGGCCCATTCAATTAAAACTAAAAAAACTGTCGTTGCGATCCGCGTTTGTATCCTGATAATATGAGTTTCCAACACGTAAAAGGCCTTTTGATACTCGAAATTGAAGGCGACTTAAATTAATATTCATCGTAAACAATCGTAGCAATTGCTCGGGTCCGAGAGCGGTCGGGAGCGGCTAATGCTCAACGGTCCCTTGACGATCGATCCATCCGGGAGTGGCACAGTGTCGGAACTCGAACGCAACAAAGCAGTGTGCAAGGCCTTCTATCGCGATCTGGGGCGCAGGGATTTCGCCGCGGCGCTGTCCCATCTGTCGGACGACGTGGTCTGGTGGGTGCAGGGTGATTGGGAAGGCGCGGGCTTCTATCGGGGCAAGGCGGCCGTCGAGGGACTGCTGGCGCCCATCAAATACGCGATCGCCACCGATATCGATTTCAAATTCGGGCATATGACTGCGGAAGAAGATCGGGTCTCGTTCGAACTCACGGGCGCCGCGACCACCTCGGATGGCAGCGACTACCGGATGACCTATCATTTTTTGTTCACGATCCGGGACGGCAAGATCCACGAAGGTCACGAGTATCTGGATACGAAGAAGCTGTGGGACGTTCTACTCAGCAAGAATTCGCTCGCGAAGCTTGCTGCCATACATGATTGAAGCCAGGAGGACGGATATGGCGCAGACGGCCACACGTATTGCAACCGGTCGAACCAAATTTACCGCCAAGGCGGCCCCGAGCGCCGAGATCTTGCTGGAGCGGGCGCGTTCGCTCGTGCCTTTCCTGCGGGAAAAGAGCGACGAGATCAACGCGTCGCGTCGCGTCACCGAAGAGGTGTGGCAGCGTCTCGTGGATGCAGGGTTGGTCGAACTGCTGCGTCCGGCGCGCTTCGGCGGCGTCGATGCGCCCATGGAACTCATGCTGCGCATCGGGCAAGAACTCGCCGTGGGCGACGGCTCGGTGGGCTGGGTTTACGTCGTCCTGAGTTCCCATGATCAGTTCCTGTCGTTCTTTCCGGCGCATGTCCAAGAGGAGGTTTGGTCTTCGGCCTGCCCGACCTCCGCGTCGAGCTACAACCCGACGGGCAAGGGGAGCGCGGCCCCCGGCGGATTGCGTCTCACGGGCCGGTGGTCGTTCTGCAGCGGCATCGATTTTTGCGGTTGGGCTGTGGTGGGTGCGATCGTCGGCATGCTTCCCGGTGAGAAGCCGATGCCGGACTTTCGCTATTGCCTGGTTCACAAGTCGCAATACGAGGTCGTCGATGACTGGCATGTGATGGGCTTGTGCGGATCGGGCAGCAAGAGCATCGTTATGAACGACGTCTTCGTGCCCGACGAACGCATCGTGACCGGGGTGCAAATTGTGACGAACACCACTCCGGGTGTGGGTGTGCACGAGGCGCCGATCTATCGCGCGCCAGGCTTCTCCACGTTCATCTTCGCCTTTCCCTCCGTTGCGGTCGGAATCGTGCGCGGTGCCTACGAGTCCATGAAATCCGACATGCAGGGGCGCGCCGCCAGGCACGATCCCATGTTCGAACTCGGGCGGCCCGCCGTGCAGATGCATCTGGCGGAGGCCAGTGCCATGATCGACGCTTCCCGGCTTCTCCTCGACCGCGCGATGGATGAAACCTTCCGCCAGGCGCATCAGGAGGGGACGGTGTCGATGCCGCTGCGGGTCCGCAACCGACGCGATACGGTTTATCTCGTGATCAATGCGCGGCGCGCGGCCGAGATGCTGATGAGCATGGCGGGTGGACGCGGAATTCTCACCGGCGGACGGGTGCAGCGCGCACTGCGCGACGTCTATGCCGTGAGCATGCACCCCACGCTCAATTGGGACGTGCAGTCCCTGAGCTTTGGCGCCGTCGAATTGGGGGGTCAGGCCACGGATCCAGTTCTCTAGATTTCGCCGTGATGGGGCATGAATCGGTGAATCCGCCCCCATGAGGCGGGCTGACAGGGTCATCATCACCTGCGCCATCACCGGCGGCATCCACACGCCGTCAATGTCGCCGTATCTGCCGATCACTCCGTCGCAGATCGCGGCTGAATCCGTGGCCGCTGCCGAAGCGGGCGCGGCGATCATTCATCTGCACGCGCGCGATCCCGAGACCGGAAAGCCCGATCAAACTCCGCGGCGCTTCCTCGAGTTCCTGCCGCAGATCACGCGGGAAACCGACGCGATCCTGAACATCACCACGGGCGGCGGCCTCGGCATGACGCTGGACCAGCGCCTTGCACCGGCGTTGGCGACCGCGCCCGAAATCGCCTCGATGAACATGGGCTCCTTCAACTTCAACATATCGGCCGCCGCGGACAAGCGCACCGACTGGCGCCATGCCTGGGAGGCCATCTCTACAACCTCGCGCACTTCGCCGATCGCGGCCTGGTGAAGCCGCCGTTTTTCGTGCAATGCATATTCGGCATCATGGGCGGGATCGGTGCGGACCATGAGAATCTCCTGCACATGCGCGCGATCGCCGACCGCTTGTTCGGGAACGACTACTACTTGTCGGTGCTTGCCGCCGGGCGGCATCAGATGCCGTTCGTGACGCTGAGTGCGATCCTCGGAGGTAACGTGCGGGTCGGCCTCGAGGACAGCCTGTACGCCGGGCGCGGCAGGCTCGCGACCTCGAATGCGGAACAGGTTGCGAAAATCCGCCGGATCCTCGAGGAACTCGGCTTGGAGGTCGCGACGCCCCGGGACGCCCGCGAGATGCTGGGGACGAAGGGCCGCGAGAACGTCAACTTCTGAGCCATTCGACCGCACGGGATACGGCGATCTCCTGACCCAGCGGGTCGCCGGTCCGCAGCGCATGGCCGTGGTGATTGCCGCGAATGTCGAGGCGGGTCTTGCGGGACGATCCGATGCTCTCATAAATCGCCGCGACGTCTCCGGGAAACACCGTATTGTCGCCGGTGTAGTACAGGAGCAGCACCGGTTGCTCCAACGCGGCTCCGCAGCGCTCGAACGAGGCATTGGACGAGATTCCGGACCAGGTCGACAACCAGCTCTCGGGTGTGCAAACGCGGCCGAAACCCACGGCGCCCATGTTGGAGGCCACTGGGTCGGCGCCCCACACGGTTCCCCAGCGACGATCCGAACGGTCCACGGTCAGATCGAAGCAGCGCAAGTCGGCATCGGTGCGCCAAACCTGCAAAATCGCGTTCATGGCGCCGCGCCGCGCGTAAACGGGATCGGCGCCGGATTTGTTGCGATTCCTCGCCGCCATGCGCGCGGCAATCGATGCCCGTGCCTTCTCGTCGATCCGCTGCACGCGTCTGCGCTGCGCCGCGCGGTAGCGCTCGATGAAGGAGGGCGCATAGCGGGTGATCGCGGGGTGAGGCAGGTAGCCGTTGGCGGAGGCGAAGGGATCGAGCGCCGGATCGGCGGAACAAGGATCATCCTCGTCGACGACGGACGGATCGATGCAGTTCAACAGCAATCGGCCCTGGCCGGGATGCGGTGCGAGGAAGATGAACCCAGCCGCCGCGGGCATGGTGGCGCCCTCGAGCTTGCATGGCCGTCCGCCGGGGGTGGTCGTGATCCGGCGCCGCGGTTCGAGCAGCGCCTGCTGATTGTAAAAGGCAAACAGGCCCGCCCCACCCGAGTTGCCCAATTGGACGATGCGTTCAAAGCCCAACGCCTCGAGCGCCACCATGCCCGCCGCGACGTCAATGAGTGCGATTTCGTGTTCCAAGCGCAAGTCATTACCCACTGTACGCGGGCCCTGGACCCAACATGCGTAGCCGGCGGCCACCAAGCCGGGGACGGCATAGTGGGTCACCAGCAATTCCCGCGGATGCATGATCATGACGGCCGACTTCTCGCCGCCGCGGGAGTGCAGGTAGCCGAGCACTTGCGCGCCATCCGCGGTGACGAGCGGATGCACCGAAGTGCGCATGCCGGCCGGCACCGCGGCGGGGTTCCACGATGCGCCGCGCAGACCGGCCGTGGGGCGCCGTTCGGCGCCGGTTTGGTCACTCATGTCTCTCTGCCCTCACGTCAATCACCGTGTTAATATTGAGACCACTATCAGTTGTTGTCCAGCATCGGCCCTTGCGGGCCGCGACGGGAGAAGGGGGCATCCATGACCGAAGCAGTGCGTTTGAATGGCGTGCATCACACCGCCCGGCCCACCTGGAAACTGCGTGAAACGATCGAGTTCTACCGGGACATGCTCGGGTTGCCACTCATCCACGCCGTCTCCGCCCGAGGTTGGGGCTCGGCGGATCATCCCGATTTCCTCCACTTTTTCTTCGACAGCGGTGCCGGCAGCACCATTGCGTTCTTCTACTATCTCGGACATGAACAGCCGGATCATCTGATACACCGGCCGAAATTCGACAGCGACGCAGTCCACACGGCGTGGCGCGTCGAGACGGCCGCCGAGCTGGCCGCCTGGCGCGGAAAACTCGAAGGCAACGGCGTCCAGGTGCTGTTCCAGGTGGCGCACGAGGTGGTGGAGTCCTTCTATTTCCGTGATCCGAACGGTTATTTCCTCGAGATCGGGCGCCCGCTGCGGCCCCTGACGGAGCTCGATGCGCGTGATGCGCGCCTGACGCTTCAGGCGGCCGTGGAGGAGGAGGATCGGCGTCGTGCGCGCAGTGAGGAACTCGGAGACATCGAGTCGGTGTGGCGCGCCAAGGGCACGCTGGTCGCGCAAGCACTCGTCCGCGCGCCGTGACCGTCCGGGTCTACATTCCCGACATCCCGGAATTTCTCCCGTTGGTCAAAGCGGCTGAAACGATGTCGGGATGTGCGGTGAGAGCACCTCGGGACGGCTATTGGACCGTGGAGGCGGAGCACGAGCTGCGCTTCTCGCGCAAGTCGCTGCAGCTCGGGCCGGCGATCTGGAACAGCGCGCTGTCCGGAGGCTTCATCGGGCGGATCGTCGAATATGGGCGCGACGAGATGGTGATCGAGTCCGAGCCATGACGGGTTCGACGCACGTCGGCGTGCGTGAGCCGATCCCGGGCGTCATCTATCCGCCGCTGGATCGGGTGCGTACCTACGTGGCGGCGGGCGAGCTGCCTGCAATCGCGCTCGTCGATGCGTTGATGACTTCTTTCCGGGCGAATGCTGATCGGTTCGCGCTGCACACGCCGGAGGGAAGCTTCACATACCGGGAACTCGATGACATCACAACCCGCTTCGCCGGGGCTCTCCTCAAGCTCGGCTTACGGCCCCTCGATCGGGTTCTCTTTCAGCTTCACAACTGCCGGGAGCTCATTGTCGCGGTCGTGGGTTGTTTCAAGGCGGGATTGATTCCCGTGTGTACCCTCGCTGCACATCGTGAGCGGGAGATCGAGTTTCTCGGCTGCCACGTCGACGCGTCTGCCCACATCGTTCAGGGCGATGATCCCAAGTTCGATTTCCTCGGGTTCGCGCAGCGGATGCAATTGCGCATTCCGACGATGCGACACATCGTCAGCGTGCGCGGCCCGATCCGGCCGGGCGTGAGCCGCCTGGAGGACCTGGTTGATTCGACGCCGCTCGATGCGGCGGCCGCCGCGGTTGCCGCGGTCCCGCGCGATCCCTACCAGGTCGGGATCTTCCAGCTGTCCGGCGGCACGACCAACGTCCCCAAGGTCATCCCGCGCATGCAGAATGATTATTTGCTGAATGCGTCCCTGACCGCCCGATGGCTGGGATATCGCAACACCGATGTCATGTTCATGCCCATGCCGATGATCCACAATGCCTGCATGATCTGCTTCTGGCTCCCGGCGCTGCTCACGGGCGCCGCCTTCACCATTGCCGCCGACATGACGCCGGAGGCATGGGGGCGCGTGCTCGCGCGGGTCCCCGCGACCTGGGTCGGACTGATCCGCGCGCTGCTGCCGCGACTGGAGGCCGTAGTGGAGCGGAATCCCGCTTCGATCGATAGCGTGCATTCGTTCTGGTGCCCCGACGCCGCGCGCACCGTACGCGAGAAGTACGGGCGGCCGGCCTACGCCATGTTCGGCATGTCCGAGGGTATGAACATGTACACGCGGGCCGACGACCCAGTCGAGGTGTTGGATTGGGCGGTCGGCAGGCCCATTTCGCGCTTCGACGAGGCGCGGTTGGTTCGGCCGGGAACGGAAATCGACGTCAGCCCGGGCGAGATCGGGGAATTCATCTGTCGCGGACCTTATACCATCGCAGGGTATTTCAATTCGCCCGAGCGCAACCGCGAGGCCTTCACCGGCGACGGCTTTTACCGCACCGGCGACCTCATGATTTATCGCGAGATACGCGGCGAACGCATCTTCGCCTTCGCAGGTCGCACGAAGGATGTGATTTCGCGCTGCCATGAGAAGATCAATTGCGAGGAGGTCGAGATAGCCGTCTCGACGCACCCGGCCGTCGCGGGGTGCGCCGTGGTGGGCATGCCAGACCCGGTGCTCGGGGAGCGCGTTTGTGTGTTCGTCGTTGTTCGGGAAGGGTATGGTGCGCCCCGGGTGGCCGATTTCGCAGCGCACATGCAAAGCTTGGGGCTCGCCAAATTCAAATGGCCCGAACGGATCGAAGTCCTCGAGGCCCTGCCGTTGACGAACGTCGGCAAACTCGACAAGGCACCGCTGCGGGAGCGCCTGTCCAAGGAGACCGAGACCGAAACCCGGACGCCGCCGCGGGTGATCTCCAATGGTTGAAACCGGCGCATGGCACGTGATCGCTTGAAGATCGTCGTCGTTGGCGGGGGGCCGTCCGGCCTGTACTTTTCCCTGCTGATCAAGCGGCATTTTCCGGATGCCGACGTCAGCGTCCTCGAACAGAATCCCCGGGGCGCGACCTATGGTTTCGGCATCGTGCTCGCGGATCGCGGCTTGGAGCGCTTCCGCCGCGCCCACCCGGCGTCATACGACGCGCTGATGAACGCCTCATTCGTGAGCCGCAACCGCATCATTTCCCATCCCGACGAATCGCTGTTCGTCGAGGGCGGCGGCTACGGGGGCGCGATCGCACGGCTGCGTCTCATCGAGATTCTCGAGAAATTTTGTGAGCAGGAGGCCGTGCTGCTGAAATTCAACGCCCGGGTCGAGGATCCCGAAGAACTATCCGACGCCGATCTCGTGGTGGGTGCGGACGGCGTAAATTCGGTGGTGCGGCGCCGCCACGAACTCGATTTCGGCACTCACAGCCGTGAATTGACGAACCGCCTCGCGTGGTACGGGACGACACGGCATTTCCCCTATCCCATGTTGTCCTTCAAGCGCAGCCAGGATGGACATTTCGTCGCGGCCGCCTACGCTTACAATGAGAACATGAGCACGTTCGTCGCGGAATGCGATCATCACACGTTCTTGAGAGCGGGCTTGGGGTCCATGTCGGAAGCGGAGCAGCGCTCATACACCGAGGCCATATTCGCCGATGAACTGCGCGGACAGCCGCTCATCGGCAACAAGTCCGCCTATCGGCCGCTGCCGGTGGTGCGCAGCAAGGAGTGGCACGTCGGCAACCGGGTTCTGATCGGCGACGCGCTGCATAGCGCCCACCCGACCATCGGGTCGGGCACACGCATCGCCATGGAGGATGCGATCGCCCTCGCCGATGCCCTGGCGCTTCACCGTGGCGATGTGCATGCTGGTTTGCTGGAATTTCGGCGCTCGCGGGAACCTGGGAAAAACAAGCTGGTCCTCGCGAGCGAAAAAAGCTTCGATTGGTACGAGGATTTCGGGCGCCGGGTCGAACAGCTCAGTCCCGTGGCTTTCGTCTTCGATTTTCTGATGCGTACGGGCCGGGTCGACCGCGCGCGGTTGTCCGAGGAATATCCGCTTTTCATGGCGCGTTACGCGGCACGCTGGGATGCGGGGGATGTGACCGCATGACCTCCGGGAATCGATGGCATTTCAGGCGCCGGGTGAAATGGCGCGAATGCGATCCGGCGGGCATCGTGTACACGCCGCGTTTCGCCGAGTACGTCACCGAAGCGCATCTGGCATTTTTCGAACACGTGTTTTCGGCGCCGCCATACGAGGTGTTCGGGCCGTTGCAAATGGCTCTGCCGGCCAAGGCTCTCGTGCTCGAATTCAAAAGTTCGCTGCGGCCCAACGATTGGTTCGAGATGCAAGTCATCGTCGGTGAGATCCGCAACAGAACCTACACTCTGGACATGACGGCCCGCGACGACTCCGGGGCCGCATTGTTCGACGCCAAGATCACCTTGATCTGTCTCGATTGCGCGACCAACAAGGGCGCGCCGATCCCACAATTCGTCAGGTCGCGGCTCATGGAGTTCCATGGCGGTGTCGGGCAGCCGGACCGGCGCGGATGATCGGGGCGGGCGCAGATGATCGCGACGGCGGTGATCGCGGTTGGGGTCCAGGTTGGGTCATGTTTGAGGTTGGATTGATAAGTATGTTAATTTATGAGCCTGAGGTCGCGGGGGTCGGATGAGCCACCAAGTGCGTTTGCAGCCGAGCGGGCGTGCCTTCGATGTGGAGGCAGGCCAATCCATCCTGACGGCAGGGTTGTCCGCCGGGGTGAAGATGCCCTATGGGTGCCGGATGGGAACCTGCAGGTCCTGCCGCGGACGCGTGATCACCGGCGAGATCGATTGGGGCGATGCGCATCCCGCCTACCTCCCGCAGGATCAGCGTGACGAAGGCTACGCCTTGCTCTGCCAGGCGAAAGCCTGTTCCGACCTGAGCATCGAGCTCGAGGAACTCCCCCTGCTCGCCACCCCGCAGGTGGCGCCGGGATATGTCAAGGCGCTGACCCTACCCTCGTCCGATGTCGCGGTCATCCGTTTGCGCCTACCGCTGCATTTGAACCTGCAGTTCGAAGCAGGACAGTACGTGGATTTCATCCTTGGCGACGGCGTGCGCCGCAGTTATTCGATTGCCAATCCGCCGAGTCCCGCGGGGGTCATCGATCTCGAATTCCACATCCGCCACATGCCGGGCGGCGTCTTCACGGACAACGTCTTCGGCGGAATGAAGCTGCGGGACAAGTTTCAATTCGAAGGGCCCCTGGGTTCGTTCCTGCTGCGCGAGTCGTCGAAACCGGCGCTGTTCCTCGCCAGCGGCACCGGGTACGCACCGATCCGCTCCATCCTGCTGAAAGAGCTGGCGCGGGGCAATCCGCGCAAAATGGTGCTCTACTGGGGCGGCCGGTCGCGCAAGGATCTCTACCTATTCGAGGAGGCGGCGGAATTGGCGCAGCGCCACGCCAACTTCAGTTTCGTGCCGGTTCTGTCGGAGCCGCTGGCCGAGGACCAGTGGACGGGTGCCACCGGATTCGTGCATCGGGCCGTGATGCAGGACCTCAAGGATCTATCAGGATGGCAGGTCTACGCCTGCGGGGTGCCGGTCATGGTCGATGCGGCGCGACGGGATTTCGTGGCCGAATGCAAGCTGCCTGAGCATGAAATGTTTGCCGACGCCTTCGTCAGCCGGGCGGACCTCGCCCGCTTCGACGCCGCCAATGTCTGATCCATGGTGCCGTCGGTGCCGTCGATGAGCGGCTACAAGCTCCTCACTCACGAAACGGCGGACGGACCGCGGGC
>Ga0302319_10010128_pt1 | contig 18029 bp, 20 predicted proteins | sample Bog_T0_2_FD_203319 | JGI IMG/M metagenome (GOLD analysis project Ga0302319, IMG submission 203319) | Peat permafrost microbial communities from Stordalen Mire near Abisko, Sweden - Bog_T0_2 | ecosystem: Environmental > Terrestrial > Soil > Wetlands > Peat | place: Sweden: Abisko, Stordalen Mire...
ACTTACTGAAAGACTGTTGACTGGCGCGGCCTTGCGGGGCTACTATCCGATACGATGAAATCCGCAGCCATATTCAATTCATCCAATCTCATCCGCCGCCGGAGGTTTCACTCTCTGGCGATTGTTTCCCTGTTCGGCGCGCTTGCGCTGGCGCTTTGTGCCGCACCGTTTTGCGCCGGATTGCCCAAGTCGGCGAAGCAGGAGAGCCGCCACGAGATTGACCAACTGGAAGACGCCTGGCAGAATGCCATGCTGAAGGCGGATATTGCCGCCCTGGACTCACTTCTGGCCGATGACTATATGGCCATCACCCCCAACGGCACCTTGCAATCCAAAGAGCAAACGCTGGCCAATATGCGCAGCGGCGCAACCTATTTCACGAGCCTCCAAACCTCCGACCGCAAGGTGCGCTTTTACGGATCGACAGCGCTGGTGACTTCCAGGGCCGATGTGACCGGTACAACCCCTGGGGGAGATGCATCGGGGAGCTATCGCTATACCCGCGTCTATGTGAAGGACGACCAGGGCGAATGGAAGATTGTGAGCTTTGAGGCCAGTAAGATTCGCGAGCCTGCCGAGAAGAAGTAGCAGCGGGGGAGCGAACACGTTCCTGGAATGTACTTCCACATACAATAGATTTATGCCCGAGCTGCCTGAGGTCGAGACGATTGCCCGCGGCGTTCACGAGCGTCTGCTCGGCGACAGCATCGTCGAGGCTTGGTTCGGCTCGCACCGCGAACCATTCAAGACGCCGCCGCGGCTCCAGGCCAAAGGCCTCGAAGGGCGCGTGATTCTCGCCGTTCACCGCACTGGAAAGCATATCGTCTGCGAGCTGGGTACTGCGTACAGCAGCCCTTTGGATGAGAGTGCCAACCCAATAGCCCAATGGATTGTTCATCTTGGCATGACAGGCAGATTGCTGGTGACCACCCCGGACGCGCCGCTTGCCCCGCACACCCACGCGCGGCTCACGTTGGCCAGCGACCGGGAGTTGCGCTTCGTAGACCCGCGCCGCTTTGGGCGGCTGGAGTTCCGCAGTCTGAGCCGTGCGGAGGCTTTTCGCGCGGCGGGGGCCGATCCGCTGCTGGCCACGGCGGAGGAGTTCTATGCGATCTTCCACTCCAGGCATACCCCCATCAAGTCGGCCCTGCTCAACCAGAGGCTGCTCTCCGGCGTGGGCAACATCTACGCCGACGAGAGCCTTTTTCGCGCCGGCATTCGTCCGCGGCGGCTCACAGGCCGGCTGAGCAAGGCGGAGTTGGAAGCACTGCGGCTGGCTTTGCGCGAGGTTCTCGCGCACGCCATCCGGCTGGGCGGCTCTTCGGTCAGCGATTACGTGGACGCCGACGGCGAGCGCGGATTCTTTCAACTGGAGCATTGCGTCTATCAGCGCACTGGCCTTCCCTGCCTGCGCTGCCAGACGCCGATTCGGCGGTTGCTGCTGGCGGGGCGGGGAACGCATTATTGTCCTCAATGCCAACGATAGAAAGTATGTTTCTATGGTTTTTAGAATGTTTCTTCTCTGAGAAGTTCCATAAACCAGTAAATTCCCACTTTATGTTATCCACAAGTGATTGAGATATAAGGAATGTATAAAATGGCACAGTGATTGCTAATAGATAAGCGCCAGTGATGTACAGGCGCTGGAAGAAATCTGACCAGCCCAAAGAAAAGCAGGCCCCGGCAAGAGAAACCGCCAACGAAGCGGCCCTCAAAAGGGATGAACCGGCCGGGGATAACTGCGATAGGCACGGCGGAAGATACCGTCGGCCAGGATTTTCTGGGAGGCCAGTGACCAGTGCAGGAATCGCAGAAGCGCCACTCTCAAGGAGTGGCGCTTCTTGCGTTTGCGAGGCTTGAGCGTTTTCCGCTCAAGTGTGAACAAAATTGTGGTGCCCCATCCATCGCGTTCTTTGCGATGGGTGGGAGACCGCAACAGTCCGTTTCGATCTTGAATTCCATAAACAACAATGGTCAAAATGAATTGCCGGGACGGTTGGGAGGCTGGATTTCTCAAGCGTTCTGGCGCGAACGGCAACGGCAAGCGCACAAATTGACGCCGATGGAGATGCCTAGCAGCAAGCCGCCGACGCCTTGCGTGAGATACTGCGCACTCTGGCTGGAGGGATGAGTGCAATTGATGAGCACAAGGCCGACCGCCAATGCCAAATTGCCGATGACCATCTGGCGCCGGGCCTTCAAGTCAAGTTGCCGATACGGGATGCACATATCACTTCTCCTTTCAGGGGTTTGGGTTGGGTCAGTCGTTGAAATAGTACCAAGCCATCATCGACAGTTTGACCACCACTATCGTACCGATGACGGCAAGGAGATCCCAACTCCGAATGTTGTTATAGATCAGCCGGTATTCGAAGAGCACGATTGCTAAGAGGCCTCCGGCGATTCCGGCCAAGCTGGTGGAGCGGAGGCGGTGATCGAGGAAGCGTTCATCAACTTTTCCCAGGATCGAAAGTTTGCTGAGGATGGGTGGCTTCATTTTTTCTTCTCCAGTTGGAAGATTTCATCGGTCGAGCAGGCGAAGATGCGGGCGAAGACGAGCGCCAGCTCCAGGCTGGGCACATAGCGGTTGCGCTCAATGGAGTTGATGCTCTGGCGAGAGACGCCCGCCTCCTGCGCCAGTTGCTCCTGCGTCCACTCGCGGGCGGCGCGCAGTTCTTTAACCCGGTTTGTGATGGTGCGCTCCATGTAAAGCCGACTTTCCAAATCAGAATACGATGGAACCAAAGAAATGTCAAGCCGGCTTTCCATTGAAATGGATGACTTCCATGGTCCAAGAAACTGGCCCACATTTATAATGTGCGGCTTTTCAGTCGAAATCCTGCTAAAATCATCTTTCGGCCATCCGCGCCAGGAAATCCACCTGTAGAAAGCCCGCATGATGCCAGACGAAACCAATCCAAAATCCGTGACCTACGCCGACGCCGGCGTGGACATCAGTATTGGCGGCCGCGCCAAGGAACGCATCAAGTACCTGGCGCAGAAGACCTTCAACCGCAATGTGTTAGGCGGCATCGGCGGCTTTGGCGCGCTCTACCGGCTGGATATGCAACGCTGGAAAAATCCCATTCTGGTCAGCTCGGCCGACGGCGTGGGCACCAAGCTGAAGGTGGCCTTCGAGCTGGGGCTGCACCACACGGTGGGCGCCGACCTGGTGAACCACTGCGTCAATGACATCGCCGTGCAGGGCGCCACGCCGCTGTTTTTCCTCGATTATTTTGCCAGCGGCAGGCTGGACCCTCAGGTGACCGAGAGCGTGGTGACGGGGCTGGCTGATGCCTGCAAGGCCAATGGCTGCGCGCTTATCGGCGGCGAGACGGCGCAGATGCCGGGCTTTTATTCCGAGGGCGAGTACGATCTGGCTGGCTTCATTGTGGGCGCGGTGGACCGTGACAAGCTGGTCACCGGCGCGGGAATCAAGGCGGGCGACGTGCTGATCGGCCTGCCCTCGACGGGGCTGCACACCAATGGCTACTCGCTGGCCCGCAAGCTGCTCTTCGAGACGGCCGGCTACAAGCCGACGCAATATGTGACCGCCATCAAGGAGAAGGCCGGTGCCGCGCTGATGAAGACCCATCGCAGCTATCTCCATCTGATTCAAAAACTTGTGACGGCAGGGCTGACTACCGGCATGGCCCACATCACCGGCGGCGGCATCACCGAGAACCTGCCTCGCATCCTGCCCAAGAACGTCACCGCGCAGATCGAGATCGGTTCCTGGCCGGTGCTGCCCGTCTTCGAGCATCTGCGCGATCTGGGCCAGGTGACGCAAGAGGAGATGATGCGCACCTTCAACATGGGCATCGGGCTGATCGCGGCGATTCCGGCGGCCAAGTTCACCCGCGCCAAGAACCTGCTCGACCGCTCCGAAGAGAAGTTCTACGTCGTCGGCCGCGTCGTCAAAGGCGAGCGCCGGGTGCAGTACACGTAGACAGTGAACAGTGGACAGTGGTCAGTAAACAGTTCGCGCCGCGTGCTTAAGTGATTGTAGAGTAAGGGCTTCATCCCTCGATGGAAATATTGGAACACGCCTCGAAAGAACGGCCACTTCGTCTCGGAATTCTTCTCTCCGGTCGCGGCTCGAATTTTTTGGCTATCGCTGAGTCGATTCGCGCCGGAAGATTGCAGGGCATCGAGATAGCCGTCGTCCTCTCGAATGTGGCTGATGCGGGCGGACTGAAAACCGCCAAAGAGCTAGGGCTGCCCACGGCGCTTTTTGTCTCCAAGGGCCGCAAGCGCGCCCAGCACGACGCGGACGTAATCGCCTGCCTGCGGGCGCACCGCGTTAATCTGGTCTGCCTGGCCGGCTATATGCGCTTGCTTTCGCCGGAGTTTGTGGCGGCATTTCCCAATCGCATTCTCAATATCCATCCCTCGCTGCTACCCGCCTTTCCGGGTCTGGAGGCGCAGACGCAAGCCTTCGACTACGGCGTCAAGCTCGCCGGCTGCACGGTGCATTTTGTCGATGAGCATCTCGACCACGGCGTAATCGTGGTGCAGCGGGCGATTCCCGTGCAGGAGACCGACGACGAGCATTCGCTCAGCGAGCGCATCCTGGCCGAAGAGCACATCGCCTACAGCGAAGCGATTGCCCGCGTGGCCAGCGGCGACTACGAGATTCGCGGTAGGCGGTTTGTCAGGCGCGCCTCCTAAACGTCGCGCAGATACATCCGTACCAGCGTCTGGTTGAGCAACTGATGCGCAATCTCCCCAAAGGTGATGGGTCCAGTCACGTTGCCGGTCTTCTTGCCTTCCAGCTTGCCGTGGACGAAGTTGAGGATGCAGTTGCAGGCGAAGTCCGGCTCGGGCGAATCCGCGCCGACGGCCTCAGCAAAGGCGCCGGCGTAATCCTCCACCGGCTCGGCAAAGCGATAATCGGCGCCGGGAAAGACGGGAGCGAAGAGGCTGACGCAGTGCGTGACCGGATCGACGCTCTGAAAGGAGACATTCACCGGGCAGCCGCAGTAGTCGCCCACCAGCGGAAACTCCGTGCGAATGTGGTTGGCCGCGATGAAATCGGCCAGATTGGCCGGTTTGCCGCCAATGGTGCATCCCGCCACCTGGAAGCCCTCTTCCTTGAAGTGAATCACCTCGCCGTCGCCGCCCTTGAAGATGCTGATGATCTCCAGTTCCGCCTGCTTGTTGGCTGGTAGCGCCACATGAAGCGCAACCGCTTTGTCTTCCATGACTTCACCCGTCACACCGTTAAAGACCGCGGGCTTCTCCTTATCCATTCGATCCAGGCGAACGCCGGAGACCCAGCCGACGACGGGATGCATCAGGAAGCCATCAAAAGTGAATGCCTGCTCGGCAAAGGCCTTGTGCACCCGTGTGGAGGCGGGAATCACCAGATAGGTAATGCCGTTCTCCGGCGCATCGCTAAAGAGGAAGGAGAGATTAGCCAGCCCGTAGTTGACGACCTTCGTTTCGAGGGCAAATTCAGGAATTTCGGTGGCGAAGATCTTGTCCTCTGCGACCAAACCGCCTTCCTCTGTCATGAAGTAGCAGATGGTTCCCCCCACCCAATTGCCACGAGGGAGCTGGCTGAGCGCCTCGCGGCTTCCGGCAAGAAATAAAGTCTTTCCTTCGGCAATCGCCGCCTCGACCTCTGGGATCGACTGCAACCGGGAATGTACACTGGCTAACATCGTATTCTTGCTCCTTTGCTGAGAGGTTGAAGATTTCATTGAGCTAACTGAGAGATTTCTTCGCAAAAGATGGATTCATACCGAGTAAAAAAGCTGTGCATCTTGGTGATTAGCTGCTTCGCATTGGCGAGGGATGAATCTCGTCCGTAGCTCATCTTGCTGCATTGAACCAGCAAATTGACCGTTGCTTTGCTGGACTGCAACGCCTTTTGTCCACTCACTACCTTCGTCCAGACCGGATGATTCACATCAGGCAACATCCCCCGTTTTCTCCTTTCACGGAAGATGCTTTGCTCCCTTGTATCGACGCGCAGACGATATTCTTTATAGGGTTACGGTGTATATCGACTGCAAAGTCTGTCGCAAATGCCACCATTTGGGACAAATCGGAATGTTGCCCGACCTGCTGTCAAGCGGAAAATATTTTTTCAAACTTCTAAGTTACTGGTCACAAAGGAACAGAAGTTTTTTAGAACTTTGCCGAAGATATAGGAAAGAGCGCCTAGGCTTATAAGTAGCCAGACGAGAGACGGAAGTGCCGAGCCCGGCGAATGTGTACGCCCTCCCCCAGCGGATGGGTTCCGGGGCGCGGGGCCGTCTCAACTCTGAACTACAAGCGGCTCTCCGCCGCGGGCCAGAGCCGCAACCACGGTATCGCTCAAAAGTCGGGGAGATGCAACAAATCGAGTACCGCGGCCGGCCCAGCACGGGTTTCGCCGTTGTACTCGATTTTTTTGCGCGGAAACAGGCATCGCCTCCCGCGCCAATCAGATTCAAGGTAACCAGGGCGGCGAAAGCCGCCCATTTCTTTGCGAGGAGCTTTCCGCATGAATTCCATTTCGAATATCTGGAATCACCCCAAGACCTCAGCCGCCGGATTGCTGATTGCCGTCGTCACAATTGCCGGTGTGTTTTCGCGGCAGGGCATTACTCTGGGCAACGCCGGAACCGGAAGCGTCGTCACGCTGATCTCCGCCGTCGCCACCGCGCTGCTCGGCCTCTTGAGCCGCGATCCCGCGCCCGTTGATACGACGGCCAATAACTCCGACCCCAGCAGCACTGCGACGGCCAAACTCGGTGTAATCATGCTCTGTGCGCTACTGGTCAGCGGCGCCATGCCGCTCACTGGCTGCTCGGCGACGAGCGTGGCGCAGGATATTGTGAATTGGACGCCAACACTGCAATCGGCTGTGGCCACGGTGGACGCGACCGCCTCGCTGCTGGCTCCGGCCGATGTGCCTGTCTTCACGGCGGCGACGGTCGGCTTCGACGCCGCCTCCAATGCGCTCGTCACCCAGGCAAAGGCGTACCTGGCCAATCCGACAGCAAGCATTCTGGCGCAGCTTCAAACGCAAGTGGTGACCTTCCAGCAGCAGGTGAACGCCGCGCTGCTCACAGCCGCAAAGATTGTTGATCCCGCCAGCCAAACGAAGGCGCTGGCCGACATCAATCTTGTGGCGACGGTGGTGAATGCGATGTTGGCGCTGGTCACATCGATCTCTTCCAAAACGGCTGTAGCGCGCATGGCCCAGCAAAGCACGGTCAAGCTGGCCCAGGTTCGCCCCTATCTGGATGAGGAGAGGGCCGCCGCGATGGTTGCCGAGCATTATGGCCAACCAGGCGCGTGGGCAGCTCAACAGGTTGGCCAATTAGAAGTGAGCGCGGCGCGGGCCGGTTTTTAGAAATCGCTTGCACGGCCGGAACGCGCACCCAATGCGGTTCAAAGGACTCAAAAAACCTCCGGACCGCATTCTAAAATTGAAATCTTCTTTCCGCGGTGTGATCTGAGTCACGGAGCCGTGAGGCTCAGGCTCGGTAGCCTGTGAGAGAGGACGCAGGCGCCTGGAGCGCTGAAGCGACCGAGGAGATTCATCATGGCTTACGTAATTACCGATGCCTGTACCAAGGACTTTGTCTGCGCGCCCGAGTGCGCCACTGCCGCCATTGCGCCCGCTTCTGCCAATGAAGCCGCCGCCGCCGGCGTACCCCAGTTGTTCATCAACCCGGATGAGTGCATCGACTGCGGTAACTGCGCGACCATCTGCCCCTCGAACGCGATCTTCGTTGAAGATGAATTGCCTGCGGACAAGGCGCACTTCGCCGCTAAGAACAAGGCCTATTTCAACTAGGTAGATTTCACTTTTCAGTCTTGGCGGGCGTCGGCGGTAGCGGCTTGGGCGCGGAGTCGGGCTGCGTCTGCGCCGGGCTCGCCGGTGCAGGCACAATTGGCTCCGTCGCAGTTGGCGCTGGAGCATTTGGCTCGGGAACAATAGGCGCCGGCGGCTGGGTCATGGGCAATACGGGCAGCGCAAGAGCCTGCACCGTCTCCGGATCGTCGCGCAGCTTCACGTAGAGTACGCCATTGGAGGGATGAGGAACGCTCAACTGCGTTCCGGTAAAATCCTGCGGCACGTCGGTGGCGGCGTTGTCGAACTCTGACGTGGCGGCGATGGACGCGGCAAGGAAGAGATTTGTCCCGGTGAGTGTGCAAGGCTTGGCCAGGGTGCGCGGGCAGTGCAGCTCCTTGAAGCCGGGCAGCCGCACCAGCGTTCCCAGCGTCAGCCAGTCGCCTGGGATTCCGCTGGGCGAGACGGCGCGCGCGCGCAGAGGTCCGAAGGCCGAGGAGCCGAAGCGGGCCAGCGGTTCCACGACTCCCAGAGCCGTTCTTGCATCTTCCAGCATCAGGCTGCCATCGGAGATCGACAGCATGGTGCGGAAGCTGCCATCGGTTGTGGCCACCTCGATCTTTTCATCGCGGGGGAAGGTTGCCGGCACTTTGGAGCGGAGAAAAAAGACCAGCCGCTGCTCGACGGGAAGGTCGTCGGTGCTCTCCAGATGCACGGGCGAGGGCGTGGCGGAGACCTCGTCCTGGGTTCCCTTGCTAAGCAGCGTGACCTGCGGCCGCGGCGGTTCAATGCTGACCGGCACACGCATCTGGCGTCCATCCTGCAACTGCACACTGGCGGTAAGATGTTTTGCAGGATCCAGTGCAGTCGTCATGCTATCGGCGTTCAGCAGCAACTGGTCATAATCCTGCACACGGCTGAGCGCCGCCGGTGTCCAGTTGATGCCGTCCAGGCTGACCTTGGCTACCTCGTCCAGGCGGGTGCCCTTGAGCAGCGCCTGGGCATCGCCGGCGCTTAGCGAAAGCCGCTCCAGCGTGGCTGCTTCGGCGTAGGCCTTCAACGGCAACAGGTCGGGTTTTTCCAGCCCGAACTGGTAGATTTCCAGCGTCACCGCACCCGGAGCCGCGTCTTTCATGGGAACGGTCACCTCCATCAGCTCCGGCTTGGGCGACTTCCAGGCCAGCTTGCTCGCGGTGCTCGCGGCGGCCTGCGCCTCAGTCCGCAAGGCGATCCGGTCAACGCACAGCGAGCTATCGCCTTCGAGGTGCAGCGTGTCCTCGCGGCCCACCACCAGGGCCGACTGGTCTGCCGCCGCGATGCTCCACTTGCCGGGCAGAGCCGAATGCAGATGAAAGCGTGGACCCTCCCAGTCGTCAAATCCCCACTTGCCGCGCACCACGCCGGTCAGCTCTCCCTCCGGCAAAAGGGGCGCCGGAAGCGCCAGCGCCAGCCCGCCCTGTGACGCTTCAGCCTTCAGAGGCAGATCGATCGCGCCACTTTTGGTGTCAATGTGCAGCGTAAGCCCATAGGCAAGCTGGGTGGCAAAGACCAGCGGCGCGTCATCGGCCGGCAACACCAGGCCGGGCTTCTGCACACAATAACTCTCCGCCGGAGTCACCGGGTGCAGAGGCGGCAGCTTGCCTGGCCCCACCGGCGGCAGCGCCACCACCACCACTGACTTGGGATCACGAAATGACGGCGGCACACTCAGCCGCAGATTGAGCGTATCCTTGGTCGGCAGGGCCAGCGCCGGTATGTATTGGAAGTGCGCCGTATGCAATGAAGAGAGAATTCTGGAAATGTCCACGATGGAGCCGATATAGTTGCCATAAACACCCTGTCCGCCAAATTTCGAGTAGCTGATTTGGTTCACCAGATCCATCGTGGAACCGCTGGTCAGTTCCGTTACCTTCGATTGGAAGTTGGGATCGTCCAGCACCAGGCCATCGGTGTGCTGCACCAGGCAGGGCGCCTGCTGGTCGCTGGGTTTGTCAAAGCACTGCTGCTCCACGCGGACGCCAAGGCTGCGGGCAGCCAACTCGGCGCGAACCTTGAGCAGGGATGGATCTGTCTGCGAGGTGATTCTGACCTCGGCGAGGTAGGCGTCCAGGCGCATACGGTCCCAACTGGCCGCTTGCAGATCCTGCACGGCGCGCACGAAGGCGCCGGGACGGCCACGCACGGCAGCGCGCAGAGTGCTGAAGTCGCCGCCCGTCTCCGGCACCAGAAAGGCGATAGCTTGCTGCGCCTCCGCCGGCACGGTGACAAAAACGCCCTCGTCGCGCACTTTGTGGTCCCAGGTCTCCACGCGGGTAAACCAGTCCGCGGGCGGCGGGTTAGTGGCTCCTCGCAGGAAAGCGACAATCAGTACATAATGCGTGGATTGGCTCTCCGGCAGGTCAGGGTGAACCCAGATCCGGTCTCCAGGCTGCAGGTTGGGAACCTCGCCAATGGGCAGTGTGACCGCTCCCCGCTTGATATGCACGTCCACCTTTGGCCCGGTAAGGTCAAAGGACGTTTCCGCTACGCAAAGTGTGGCTGAAGCCAGGCACCAGAATAAAAACAGTTGCAGACAACGGCGCATATCTTCCATTATACGGACTCATCCTTCAGAATAAAATCGACGCGAGGCGCAGATTTCTTGAGTTCCGGCCCATCAGGCCCGCTTTATCGGTTACACTGAGTTTGAATCGCTTCAAGCAGAGGGAATCCTAAAGTATTTCTCGATCCTATCTGGAGCGAAATAACTTGCGGAAGATGGCCTTCAGCCGGACGATGAGTCTATAATCGCCATGAACTGCCTTAACTTCAGCGGGAGATGCATCCGGTTGCCGAATCATGGCAGTCGGCCTTCTATTTGAAATGAGTGAAGCATCGCCGGGTTGTGCCAAAGGCCGCCCGCAAATGCAGAGATTCTGCCGCGATGAAGAAAGTTTAGAACTAAGGCTGCTCTCTTCGGTGAGCTTGCGGCCCCACTCCAGTCGAAGGCCATAAAGCCGAACGGAGCCGGGCCGGCACGGGCCGAAGCAGCGGCATACGGAGAAGAAAGAATGAAATCGACAAAAGCTGACCAAAGCAGCGTAGATGTAGCCAACCTAAACATTCCCGACGCGGAAGAGATGATCGAAGAAGCCTTGAACGAGTTGTCTTTCTCCACCGATCCAGGCTTGGCGCGAGCCTTGCATTTTCTTGCGCCCGCCGGGTACCAGGCGATTGTGGAGCTGTGCAGCGAAAACGGGCGCAGCAAGCGCCGCAACGCCTCGGCGGATTCGTGGTCGCCGGAAGAAGACGAGGTGCGCATCTACTTTGAGCGCGCCGACGGCTCCGAAGCGGCTCCGCGTGCCACGCGCTCACTGGCCGCCGCCGAGCCGGCCTTCGACGACGACGAAGGCCAGGATGCGATCGTTCCCGCCGACCTCGACGCCCGCGTCAAAGAGCTTTGTGCCGCGCTGGCCGAGGCCGAGCGGGGCGGCCACGCCTTTATCGCCCTCAAGTGGTTCCGTGACTCGTTCTTGCCGCGCAAGGCCTTCCGCTGGAATCAGCATCCGGAGTCGCGCCAGGCGGTTTTGGCCGAGGCCATTCAGCGCGGCGTGGTGGTCACCAGCAAGATCGCTAATCCCAAGACCCCGGCCTATCCCACCACCACCATCCGCCTCAACCGCGTCGAGGCCGGTATGCCCGATGAGGCGCAACGCTTCCATCCGGTGACGGCGCACGGCGACTCCATAGCCGAAGCCATTGAAGAGGAACGGGGGAATCTGTGAGCTGCTACTTCCTTGAGGCCACGGCCTTCGCAAAATTGTTCGTTCAGGAGCAGGGCACCGGCGAACTGATCCGCCTCATGGAGGCCGTCGAGGACAACCGCAAGCTGATCTCCGCCTCCACGCCGCTGGAGGTTTACGCGGCCATCCGGCGGCGCGAGCGGGCTGGCGGCATCAGCGCGGAAGACGCCACCGCCGCGCTCGACAGTCTGCGCATGGAGGCGGCGCGCATGGTCCAGGAGCCGCTCAATCCGGCGGTGCTCGAAGCCGCCCGCCAGCTCCTCGACCGCACTACCCTGCGCTGGCCCGACACTCTGCAACTGGGCGCTGCGCTGGTGGCCCGCGATATGTTCCAGGCGACGGAGATCATCTTCGTCTCCGCTTCGCCGCTGCTGCTTGAAGCCGCCAAGGCCGAGGGCTTCCATACGCTCGACTCGGCCAAAGATCCGGAGTAAAGCGATGGATTATCTCTGGACGCCCTGGCGCTACGCCTACATCACCACGGCCGACAAGGCGGCTCGCCCCGGCGTTCCGGCCAGCCTCGCAGCCTGGCCCGGAGACCACCACTGCGTCTTCTGCAACCTGATCGCCTCCATTGACTACGCCATCGCGCACGGTATGAGCGCCGAGGCCGCCGAAGAGGCCGGTGGACTCGTCCTGCGCGGCCAGCATTGCTTTGTCTGCCTCAATGCCTATCCCTACACCAGCGGCCACGTCATGGTGATGCCCTATGCGCATCTCGACCGGCTCGCCCAGTTGCCCGCCGAGGCCGCCCACGAGCTGATCGACCTGGCGCAGCGGACCGAGCGCGTTCTCGACCTGCTCTACCACCCACAGGGCTTCAACTTTGGTATGAATCTTGGCCAGGCCGCCGGCGCCGGCGTCGCTGGACATTTGCATCTCCACGCCCTGCCCCGCTGGAGCGGCGACACCAACTTCATGACGACAATTGCCGAGACGCGCATCCTGCCGGAAGATTTGCCGACGACTTGGAAGCGGATGCGAGCGGCGTTTGCCAAATACTGAGTCGGTTTATCTGTTGACAACGCCAGAGACGAAAGAGAAACTTCCAGATAGATGTTTTGCTAATTATCCAAGGTGCTCGACAAATGAAGAATCCCGCTCTACTTATCCCTGCTTTTTGTCTTCTGCTCCCCTTTACAGGCTGCGGCAGTTCAGGAACAAACACCACCGTCACCCCTATTACGCCCAGCAGCATCGCGATCCAGTTGTCCAGTGCCACTCTCACTGTCTCCCAGGGATCGAGCGGCAGCGCAACAGTTGTGGTGAGCCGCACCGGAACCACGGGAAACGTGACCCTCAGCCTGACCGGACTCCCTGGCGGCGCAACCGCCGCCTATCAGAATCCAGCTGCTGGAAACAGCGGCCAGATCACCATCCTCACCACCGCCGCGGCTCTCGCCGGAACCTACCCGCTCACGGTGCAGGCAACCGACGGCACCTATTCAGCCTCATCGAGCCTGAGCCTGGTCATCAGCGCCGTGCTGCAGATTCCCACTTCCTATTCCTGGACTTCGACTGGTCCTATCATCAGCGCCAAGTCCGACGCCACACATAACATCATCGCGGTCAAGGATCCGTCGGCAGTCCTCTATAACGGCCGATGGGTCATCTATGCCTCTACCGTCAACAGCGCTGGCGATTACGGCATGGAATATCTGAACGTTGCCGAAGACTGGAGCGATGCCTCTACGGCAACTCCGTATTTCCTGGACTACCTGCCGGGCACGGCGCCGCAGGTATTCTATTTCGCCCCGCAGAACAAGTGGTATCTAATCTACCAGTGGACTCCGCAGTTTTCCACCAACAGCGATCCAACCCAGCCGCAGAACTGGACCGCGCCGACAAATTTCTATGCCTCCCAGCCCTCGTCGGTGAGCGCCTGGATCGATTTCTGGGTCATCTGCGATTCCGAGAATTGCTACCTGTTTTTCTGTGGCGACAACGGAAACTTCTATCGCGCCTCGACCCCCATTGGTGACTTCCCCAATGGCTTCAACACTCCCGTGATCGTCGATTCGAGCAGCCAATTTGATATGTTCGAGGCCGACAATGTCTATAGCGTTGAGGGAACCGGTCAGTATTTAGCAAACATCGAGTGCCTTGGGCCCAGCGGGCAACGCTACTTCCGAGCCTTGTGGGCCAGTAGCCTCGGCGGCACATGGACCTCGCTCGGTAATACCGACAGCTTTTCGACTCCATTCTTGGGAGAGGATAACGTCACATTCAATAGCGGCGTCAGTGCCTGGACCACTTCCTTCAGCAGCGGCGGATTGCTCATCGACGGCAATGACCAAACCGATTCGGTCAACCCCAACAACCTTCAATTTCTCTACCAGGGCGCCGATCCGGCGGCAAACGCCCCAGGTTACAACGCAATTCCCTGGCAACTCGGGCTGGCGACCAGCAACTAATATCTGAATCGGAAGTTCGCATCATAGCAATGCTGTCATCCTGAGCCGAAGGATCTGCATTTATTACAGCGACCTCTTGTTAACTCGTCTCACTTTTCTCCTCCGCCCCAGCCGCCAGCGCCAGCCCCGGCTGCGACCACTCCTGCGACTCCATCTCGCGTAGATCGGGTTGCAGCTTTCTAACTTCAGCTAACTCGCCGTCAGCGTGGGCTAACTCGCCTAACTGCCTGCCGTAAGAAAAGACGCCGCCCTTGCCCTCGATGGTGCCGATGAACTTATTGTATGTATCGATGCTGGCGCCGAGCGCGTTGCCGAGCCTAATCACGTGCCCTTGCGCAACCACGAGTTTGTCATAAATCTTCTTGCCGATCTCGTGAATGGCTTTGGCGTTTTGCGTAATCTCCGATTGCTGCCAGCCGAATTCGACGGCGCGCAGCAGAGCAATCAGCGTGGTCGGCGTGGCCATAACAACGTGACTCTGCGCGCTAAACTCAATCAGCGACGGGTCGGCCTCCAGCGCCGCGCTGAACAACGCTTCACTCGGCAAAAAGCAAACCACAAAATCTGGAGCTTTTTCAAATTGCTTCCAATACGCCTTGCTGGATAGATCCTTCAGATGCGCCTTGACACGCTGCGCGTGGGCCATGAATCGAGCGGCTGGGTCGGTCGCGCCGCCTGCGTCCAGAAAAGCATCGAGGGGAGTCTTGGCATCGACCACAATCTCGCGGCCATTGGGCAGTTGGATGGTCATATCCGGGCGCAGCATCTTGTCATCTTCGTCGCGCGCCGTCACCTGCTCACTGAACGAGCAGTACTGCACCATTCCGGCGTACTCCACGCAGCGTTTGAGTTGCAACTCGCCCCAGTTGCCGCGCGTCTTGGGAGCGCGCAAGGCGGTGATCAACTGCGCCGTCTCGTTCTTCAGCGCGTCAAGGGATGCAGGAATTGTCTTTTGCATATTCTCGACGAGGGTTTTCACTTCGGAATACGCTCCTGTGCGTGTGTTCTCCATCGCGCGCGCCTGCTCGTCGAGGCTTTTGAGCGCGGCTCCCAGCGGGTCGAGCATATTCTTGATGGCCAGTTCCTTGGCTTCGAGGGTCAGTTTTGCCTCGTTTGCCTGTCCGCCAAGCTGTTCTTTTGCAAGCGAAAGAAAAGATACCGTATTGGCGCGGAGTGCGTCGGCGGCGGCGCCCTTGAAGGTGGTGTCGAGGTCGGCCTTCATCTGTGCGTACTTGGCTTCTTCATCTTTGAGTTGTTGATGGAGTGCGGCCAACTCCACCACTTTGGGGCGCAAATCTGCAACCTCGGCTAGGGCATCGTCGAGCTGTTTCTGCAATCCAGCTTCACGAACTTCGGCCAGCTTCCGCTCGTTGAATATTGTCTGATCGAGCTGCTGTTGAGCGGAGGAACTGCCCTGGCGAAGTCCAATCCACAGGCCAAGAAGTAGAGCGGCGACGCCAATCAGCGCAAAGACAAATGCGGAATTTCCCACGGATAAGCCCTCTTTCGCCTAATATACGCCTGTCGGCTGTGATTTTCTCACCCAATTTAGCAGTTTTTCTGATCCCTGATCCCTGTTCTCTGATCCCTGCCTTTACACACTTCGGCGCGCCCGATAGACTTGAAATCGGGCCGCGCGCATTTTTTTTGGCGTTGTGGTTGTATTTCCCCGCCGCGGGCCGGTATTGTAAGCAGACAGGGTCTGCACAGGCTGACCCTGAGAGATTCCCAGCTTTTGAAATTCATGAGGAGAACCACGTATGGCCGTTGAAGAAAAAGTCAAACAGATTATCGTCGAGCAGTTGCAGGTCGACGAGGCCGAAGTCACCCCCGGCGCCAGCTTCCAGGAAGACCTGGGCGCGGATTCGCTGGACGTAGTCGAACTGGTGATGCAGTTCGAGGAGGCCTTTGACCTGGAGATTCCCGACGAGGAAGCCGAGAAGATCAAGACCGTCAAGGACGCGGTTGACTACATCGAGAAGAACGCAAAAGACGCGAAAGGCGGCAAGTAGCCAGTGACCCGCCGAGTCGTTATCACCGGCCTGGGGCTGGTATGCGGATTGGGCAACACCGCGCCCGATGTGTGGCGTCAGCTGATGGCCGGAGCCAGCGGCATGGGGCCTATTCAGGGCTTCGATACCACCGGCTTCACCACCACCTTCGCCGCCGAGGTCAAGAACTTTGACCCGCTCAACTTCGTTGACAAGAAGGAAGCGCGCAAGATGGCGCGCTTCATTCACTATGCCCTTGCCGCCACGCAGGAGGCGCTCGAGCAATCGGGCCTCCAGATTACGCCGGAGAACTCCGAGCGGGTGGGCGTCTTCATCGGCTCCGGCATTGGCGGCTTCGAGATCATCGAGCGCGAGCACACCAACCTGATGCAGGGCGGCCCGCGCAAGATCTCCCCCTTCTTCATTCCGGCGGCCATCGTCAACATGGCGGCGGGGCAGGTGAGCATCCGCTACGGCGTCACGGGGCCGATCTCGGCCACGGCGACGGCCTGCGCCACCTCGGCCAACGCCATCGGCGACTCGGCCCGCATGATCCTGCACGGGGATGCCGAAGTGATGATCGCCGGCGGCGCCGAAGCGGCGGTCACGCCGCTGTCAGTGGGCGGATTCGCCTCCATGCGCGCGCTTTCCACGCGCAACGACGATCCTACCCACGCCAGCCGTCCCTTTGACCGTGATCGCGACGGCTTCGTCATCGGCGAGGGTTCCGGCATTCTCATCCTTGAGGAGTTGGAGTTCGCCAAGGCGCGCGGCGCCACGATTCTGGCCGAGATCATCGGCTATGGCATGAGCGCGGACGCCTATCACATCACCAGCATTGCTCCTGAGGGCCTGGGCGCGCAGCGCAGCATGAGAGCCGCCCTCAAGGACGCGGGCATCCGGCCGGAAGAGGTGGGCTACATCAACGCCCACGCCACCGCGACCCCGGCGGGCGACGGCAACGAGTCGCAGGCCATTGAAGCGGTCTTCGGCGAGCACGCCCTCAGCCACAAGCTCAAGGTGAGCGGCACCAAGTCCATGCACGGCCATCTGCTGGGCGGCGCGGGCAGTTTGGAAGCTGGCATCACCGTGCTTTCGCTCGTCAACCAGATGCTGCCGCCCACCATCAATCTGGAAAACCCCGATCCCGAATGCCGCCTGGACTATGTGCCCAACAAGGCCATCGCCCACAGCTTCGATATCGGACTGTCGAACTCCTTCGGCTTTGGCGGCATCAACGCCTCGCTGATTTTGCGCCGCTGGACGGAGTGAAGCAGTGGCCAGCAAATAGCTAACAGCTAACAGTTTTTTTGCCACTGAACACTGACAGCGCGAATCCTATCCGGGTTCGCGCTGTTGGCGTTTGTGTGGCCCGAGTCGTTTGCAAAATCCATTCAGGGTCCAGGTTGTGTAAAGAAGAAATTGAGCCGCGCAGCTTCACCCCTCTCTCCCAAAACCAGAAAACAGATGGATTACGCTCCATCAATCACTTTCCGCCACGGGAAGTTGCGGCCCGCGAAAAAATGCCATCCACAAAAAAGCTTGCCGAGGTGATCCGGCACTCGTGATGTGCGCAGAAAAAAAGAGGCCCACGGCGAACCGTGGGCCTCTATAGGGGAGAGGAAGCCATGCTCCGAGTCAGCGGTTTTATTTCGGCTTGTTTTCTGGTTTTGGCGCTGCCTTGGGCGCAGCGGCTGGACGCGGCGCTGGCGCTGAATGTGCCGCTGGAGCCGGATGCGATGCTGGCGCTGGACGCGGCGCTGGCGCTGAATGTGCCGCTGGAGCCGGATGCGATGCTGGCGCTGGACGCGGCGCTGGCGCTGAATGTGCCGCTGGAGCCGGATGCGATGCTGGAGCAGGGTGTTGCGCAGGCGCTGCCTTGGGCGCAGCTACCGGATGCGGTGCTGGAGCTGAATGGGCCGCTGCGGCAGGATGGGATGCGGGAGCAGCGTGTTGCGCAGGCGCTGCCTTGGGTTCAGCTTTAGGGGCAGCCTTTGGAGCTGCCTTGGGCGCTGCCTTGGGCTCAGCCATTGGGGCCACCTTGGGCGCT
>Ga0302319_10010131_pt1 | contig 18025 bp, 16 predicted proteins | sample Bog_T0_2_FD_203319 | JGI IMG/M metagenome (GOLD analysis project Ga0302319, IMG submission 203319) | Peat permafrost microbial communities from Stordalen Mire near Abisko, Sweden - Bog_T0_2 | ecosystem: Environmental > Terrestrial > Soil > Wetlands > Peat | place: Sweden: Abisko, Stordalen Mire...
TCATCCTCACCGGAACCAAGCCCGGCATGAAGGTGCGCGACGAAGAGGTCTTCGGCCCGGTCGTCGCCATCGAGCCTTACGACGACTTCGAACAGGCCCTGGCTGACGTCAACCACTCCAAGTACGGTCTTCAGGCAGGCCTCCTCACCCGCGACGCGGGCCGCATCCTCACCGCCTATCGCGAACTCGAAGTGGGCGCTCTCATCGTCGGCGACACCCCCAGTTGGCGTCTCGACCCCATGCCCTACGGCGGCGTCAAAGACAGCGGACTGGGCCGCGAAGGCATCCGCTCCGCCATTGAAGAAATGACCGAGCCGAGAATGCTGGTCATGACCGGCCTCAGCTAGGTTTCTGTCTCTGAAGCGCGCTCGAATATCCGCCGTCATCCTGAGGGAAGTCTGGCGCGCCTCTTGCGCCAATTGCAGTCGAAGCGCCCGCGTTTCCGTTGTTGGGGAATGCCGCGAACTCTCAAGACGCCGCACTGGAATATTTGTTCAAAAGGACGCAACTATTCTCACCCAGCATGGTTAATAGTGTTGTGGGCTGGCTCCGCCCCTTCATTTTGGAACGGGCTTCCTGCAACGCGGAGGTCGATCTTGAATCGTTCGCGGCTCCCCCACCTGCGAAATGCGTTGTCGTCTGTGCTCGGCGTGGTCTTCCTTCTCACCGGCTGCGGCGGCGTCAAGACCAACACGACGACTCAACCACCATCGGTCACGGTCAGCAGCGCAGGCCAGGTTCGCCTCGGAAGCACAATCACTCTCACTGCCGCAGTCGCTAATCTGACCAACCCCGCCGTGACCTGGCAGGTGAATGGAGTTCAGGGCGGCAACAGTTCCGTGGGAACGATCTCCGCGGGCGGCGTCTACACGCCACCATTGAGCATTCCCGCAACCGATCCTGTTACCGTGACCGCCGTGAGCGTGGCATCGCCGTCCACATCCGGCTCGGCCCTGGTCAATGTTTTCAACCCCGTTCCTGTTGTTTCATCGGCCACGGCAACCCTGGTCTCGGGCACAAGTTACACGCTCCAGGTGGCCGGCACTGGCTTCGTCTCTGGCGCGCAGATCCAGGCCGGCAGCGTCAATGTGGCCACCACCTTCGGCTCCTCGACCGAGTTACAAGCCACAATTACCATCCCAACAGGCACATCCACATTGAGCGTCGCCGTAGTGAATCCGGACCCAGGCAGCGCATCTTCAAACGCAGCCAGCGCTGCCATCTACGCTGCATCCGTCGCTGCTGCGGCGCGCCTGCTCGATCAGGCGACCTTTGGCCCCACGCTTGCCCAAATCCAAAATGTACAGACTGTTGGAATCGACAGCTACATTACCAGCCAGTTCAATACTTCTTACACGCCTCTGCCCAATATTCCAACGCCTCTGCCTGCCGTCTGCCTGACTGCAAACAATCCCACAGTCTGCGAAGAATCCGAGTGGTGGCAGACAGCGCTGACCGGCAACGACCAACTGCGGCAACGCGTCGCCTTTGCGCTGAGCGAGATGTTCGTCATATCAAGTGACAGCGTCGATGCAACCACGATCACTTATTACCACAACACATTGGCTCAGGATGCATTTACCAACTTCTCCACCATCATGCACGACGTATCTCTCTCGCCGGGCATGGGCAACTATCTCAACATGCTCGACAGCGCCAAGGCGCCCGCCGGGCAGATTGCCAATGAAAACTACCCGCGCGAGCTGATGCAGTTGTTCACCATTGGCCTCAACCAGCTCAATCAGGATGGTTCGCTGCAACTGGATGGCAGCGGCAATCCCATCCCGACTTACACCGAGGCTCAGGTGCAGGCCTTCGCCCGCGCCTACACCGGATGGACCTATGCCACCGCCAGCGGCGGCATCCCTACGAGCTTCCCAAACAAGACGGCCAACTATTTTGCGCCCATGGCCGCAGTCGAGTCGGCGCATGATACGACTTCAAAGACGCTTCTCAACGGCACTGTCCTACCCGCCGGCCAGACCGCTGAAAGCGACCTAACCGACGCGCTCGCCAATATCTTTGCCCACCCCAATGCCGGTCCGTTTGTCTGCAAGCAGTTGATCCAGCATCTTGTCACCAGCACACCGAGCCCGGCATACGTCTCTCGTATAGCCGCCGTCTTCTCCGACAACGGCAGTGGCGTCCGCGGAGACATGCAGGCCGTCATTCGCGCCATTCTCGAAGATACCGAAGCGCGCGCCGGAGATGCCAACCCCGCGTACGAAGGCGGCCATTTGCGCGAACCCATGCTCTGGATGACGAACTACCTGCGCGCCGTCGGATTTACTAACACGGATGCCAACGGCTCCTATTACTCCCTGTCGAACTACTCGAACAATCTGAACGAGCGCCCCTACCGCTCGGGCAGCGTCTTCAATTTTTTCCCACCCAGCTATGTCATCCCGCAGACCACGCTGAATGCTCCCGAGTTCGATCTTGAAAATACCGCGTCGGCGATCCTGCGCCTGTCGCTGGCCGACTCGCTGGTCAACAACAAGATCACCGGCTTTACAACCGATCTCAGCGCCACCAGCCCACTCGGTCAGATTGCCGCCGCCAGCCCAGCCAATCTCGTGGATACGCTCAGCACCATGTTCATGCACGGCCAGATGCCAACTGACATGCGCACGCAGATCGTCAACACCATCACCCCACTCGCCACCGCGCAAAGGGTGCGTGTAGCTGTGTACCTGGTTATCACATCCTCGCAATACAAGATCATGCACTAAGGTGCGGGCATCCAGCCGTAGCCGAAGCCTTTTTCCAAGGGAGATTCGAATGAGAGCCACCCGGAGAAGCTTTATCAGGTACGCAAGCCTCGCCGCCACAGGCAACGCCCTCGGCCTTCGCCCCTTTGGCGCGCTCAACGCTCTGGCCCAAAGCGGCTCCGGCTACAAGGCGCTGGTCTGCGTGTTTCTCTTCGGCGGCAACGATGCCAACAATACGCTCATTCCCTTTGACACCACGGGCTACGGCAAATACTCGTCGCTCCGCGGCGACCTGGCGCTGGCGCAGAACACTCTGCTCCCGCTGACGCCCGCGCCTAACTTCGCGCTCAATCCGAACCTGCCCGATATTCAAGCCCTCTTCAACAGCAATAACGCGGCCTTTGTCGCCAACGTCGGCACGCTCATCCAGCCGCTCACGCGCGCCCAATATCTGGCGGGTGGAACTGCGCCCGTCAATCTCTTCTCTCATCCCGACCAGCAGTTGGAGTGGCAGAACGCCGCGCAGAGCGCCGTTACCCCGACAGGCTGGGCAGGCCGCATGGCAGACTCGCTCGCGGCCACCTACAACCAGGGCGCTTCCATCCCCATGATTACCTCGGTCGCCGGAGACACGCTCTTCTGCAACGGCAATGCCACTTCGCCGGTATCCATCTCGCCCGGCAATGTGGGCGCGGCTAGTTGCTCGGAAGGTTCGGAATGCACCGCGCGCCAGGCCTCGGCACAGGCGCTGCTCACCCTTGACTCCGGCCTCTCCCTCATCCAGGCCGACGACTCCATCACCACCAACGCTTACGCTTATGCCAAAACCCTGGCCGATGCAGTGCAATCCATCAGCCCGCTGCAAACCGTCTTTCCGGCCAACAACAGCCTGGCCGCGCAACTCAAGCAGATCGCTCAAATCATCCAGGTCCGCTCGGCTCTTGGCGTCCAGCGCCAGATCTTCTTCGCCAGCCTCGGCAACTTCGACACCCACGCCAACCAGCTCAACCTGCAAAACGCCCTGCTGGCGCAGATATCTCCCGCACTCGCCGCCTTCTATAACGCAACCGTTGAGTTAAGCGTTGCCAGCGAAGTCACCACCTTCACCATGTCCGACTTCAGCCGCACCTTCCAGCCCAACTCGAACTTCGGCAGCGACCACGCCTGGGGATCGCACCACATCGTCATCGGCGGCGCCGTCAAAGGCGGCCAGATCTACGGCACCTATCCGACGCTTGCCCTTGCCGGGCCTGACGACTCCGGTTCCAATGGCCGCTGGGTCCCCTCCACGGCAAGCTCGCAGTATGCAGCCACGCTGGCCCAGTGGTTCGGCGTCCCCCTAGCCGACCTGCCCACAGTGCTGCCCTCCATCGGCAACTTCACCACGAACAACCTGGGCTTCGTGTAGGGCTTTGCGTGCGGTTCGCGGATTGCCGGGCCAGAGACTCGGAGCTAAATGCCGCAAGGCGGATGATCCGGAGCGATTTTTGCTCTGAATCGTTAGGTTCCAGCTTCTAACCGGGGCCTGTTCACACTCCCGGCGCCACCGCGCCAGTAGTGGGAACAGGCCCTAGTTGGAATCGCTCGAAAGGGCCGACAGCGCGTCCGCATGTACCGGAACCGCCAAAGATCGGGAACTGCCGGGGACCCCGACCCCCCTTATTTATTTTCAAGACCTTGCATACAATTCTTTGCCTCTTCCCGCAAAATCGCCAAGCAATATCTAACGATCGCAATATCCATAAGTTACATACATCGTTCTCACTGGAACGCCCGCCCCGCGAATCCACGAGGCTATCCTGTCCTGCCTGAAGCGGTGGCCGGCTGCGCCAAGTTTGAAAGGATCTGGATCGTGCAGCCCGGCGAAAGCCTCAGCTCTCCGCGATCTTCTTGCCGATGTACGATCCGTTCCCTAAGCCCATCAAAATCATCAGTGTTTGGCTGATGTCCGGCAAGCCAAGGGGGAAAGTGGCAACCTTGGTCTGAGGATCGATGTGAGGCGCGCAGTGCGAATGAATCAGTGCGAAGACGTTCGACAGGAACACTCCAACAGCAATCACGGTCCACAAAACCACTTGCACCTTGCCCAAATCCGGCTTGCCCTCATCGTCGGCAAATATGCCGCTTTGACACACCGGGTCATCCGCCACGGGCACCCCAGCCGCCGCGGCAGCCGCGTTGGCAGCATCGCTTCGCGTCTGTGAGCCGACAGCGATGGACTTTGCGGATACCGCCGTCGCCACGCTGATGCCCATGGCGATAAGCAGGTTGGTAGGAGTAGCCGGCAAGTCCTGGCCAAAGCCGCTGCTGAACCGAATCTGGTAGATGGCGAGGAATGAAAACACCATAGCCGCCGTCCAGACCATCATCTGAAACTTGCTGGTGCTTGGGCGCCCGTCCTCTCCGATGACCAGCGCCCAGGGATGCTTCTTGGTGGCGATGAGCAAGACAATCCAAAAGACAGCCAGGCCGGCCACTCCGGTGAGATAGGACATGTATTGCTGTTCAGGCATGAGTTGGTTCCTTTCTTTTGAGTGAGAAGGATTAAGAGCCCATTTTAATGCCGCGAGGATGCTAGGGAACCGGTTCGGACCGGCTCACTCGCTTCTGATTGAGGGGGTTCGGTTTCCCAGGCCTCAAATGTTGAAGCCTGGGAAACCCACTTAGCGGGCGACCGCACTCCTCACGGGGCGGCGCTGGTTGTGATGCAGTGGGTTAGGGGACCGACGGCCCACGTTTCTCAGCCCGCTTTTGCGCCAGCGGCAGGATGGCCTTGATGAAATCGGCTGTCGAGCACGGGCTTTCCGCCTGAAGTGGCTCTGGCGCTGGCGCGAGCGGATAGAGGATGTCCGCCGCACCGGAGTCGGCCTTGAGCCAGAGTGCAATCATTGCAATCGCCGAGAAGCGCAGCAACCGCACCTCGAACGAGCCCGCGCCGACCGCCGGGAGCTGGGCAACCTGCGTCAATGCCTTTGCGGTGGCTTCAACGTAGGGCCCGTAGTTGATGTTGGCCAGCAGCGTTGCGGCGCCGGTGGCATCCGTGAGCACCTCGCCGGCGGCAATGCTGGCCCCGCCGCTCTGGACGAGGTAGCGGAAGCCGGTAGCCGTGGCGGAAGCAAGGCCTCCACCCCCAGCCACGGCGTCGGCGCGCAGATCGTAAACGGCATGAGGCGGAGAAAGCTGGAGCGCGGCGAAATCGACCCCGCGCCCTGAGAGAGGGCTGGTTCGCGTCGCGACCTTGTCCAGTCCTTTGTGGATGAGCGAGCTTCCATTTGGTGGCTCTGCTGCAAAATGTAGCGGCATGTCTTCTCCTTCGTCCTACTTCGTAAAGTAGGACTCGTACCACGAGGCGCCGCCGTTATAGCTGGCGGGGAATGAGTTGAAGTCCTGGGTTGACGGTCCATACCAGGGATCCTGGAGATCGATGGTCGGCGCAGCGGAGTTCCTGTTGTCGTATCCATCGGTAGCCGGGTTGTGGCCGCCGCCGCCATTCCACTGGATGTTGATCGAAACGGGGTGGCTGGATTCGAGCTGGTTGACCAGCGTTTGCAGCGTCGGCTTGCCCATGGCCGTTGAAGCGAGATGGCCAGTGGTCGTAAGCGCCTGGTCCGGGTAGCCCGGCTGGTTGCACACGCTGCTGCTGCCATTGATGCAGCAAGTCGTCTGGCCAAACTTGTTGTTCACCAGCGAACACTGGGTCCACGGCGACGAGGGGCTGTAGTAGAGCGTGATGCTCACCGAGGTCGCCGACCAGCACCATTCGGTTTGCTGCTGATGCTGTTCGTTCAGGCCAAGGTAGACGACGGGAGTGATCAGAATCCCGCCGAGCCCGCCCCATGCCGACCATGGCCCGGAATGCGGCGCAGTCTGCCAGATGTGGCACAGTGAATTGTCGGTGCCGCGGGCAAACACCTCAATCCGCCCATCCGAGTTGAGCGCGGGGACCGGATCGCTGGTGATGACTCCGCCCAGAGAACTCCACGCCGACCACGGCCCGGAATGAGGCGCATTTTGCCAGATGTGCCACAGAGCATCGTCGGCGCCGCGGGCAAACACTTCAATTCGGCCATCCGAGTTTACAGCGGCGGCGGGCTCGCTGGTGATGACTCCTCCGAGAGAACTCCATGCGGACCATGGGCCGGCATGTGGCGCATCCTCCCAGATGTGCCAGAGGGCGTCGTCGGTGCCGCGGGCAAACACTTCAAGGCGTCCGTCAGTGTTGACTGCGGCCGACGGGGTGCTTGATATGACTCCTCCCAGAGAACTCCAGGCAGACCAGGGACCGGAGTGCGGCGCATCTTGCCAGATGTGCCACAAGGCGTTGTCAGAACCGCGGGCAAACACTTCAATCCTGCCATCGGTGTTCACGGTGGGATCGGGAGCGCTGGTAATGACTCCTCCCAGAGAACTCCAGGCAGACCAAGGACCAGAGTGCGGCGCATTTTGCCAGATGTGCCAGAGGGCATTGTCGGTGCCACGCGCGAACACTTCAAGGCGTCCGTCAGTGTTCACTGCGACGGCGGGATCGCTGGTGATGCTTCCGCCCAGAGAACTCCAGGCAGACCAGGGTCCGGCGTGAGGCGCCGTTTGCCAGATATGCCACAGGGCGCCGTCGGTTCCGCGCGCGAACGCTTCGAGGCGTCCATCGGTGTTGACTGCGACGGCGGGAATGCTGGTGATGACTCCGCCCAGAGAACTCCAGGCAGACCAAGGCGCGCCATGCGCCACCGTTTGCCAGATGTGAAAGAGGGCAAAGTTTGTGCCGACTCCAAATACTTCCAGCCGTCCGTCCGTGTTGAGCGCCGCAGCGAATGCGGAGCTTAAAGCGACTTGCGGTGTGTTACTCATCGTTTCCTCCAAACTCGGGTTTCCCTCGCGGGACTTTTCGTTTTTCAGGAACTGCTATTTCGGCGCCGATTTGCCGAAGGGAGCCGATTTCGAGCGATATGGAACGAGCAAAGCCGCATCCGCCGTAAAGGCAGGCACGGCTTCTCAATGCCGATAAACCCGGCTGCCCGAGCGAGACCGTCTCTTGTCGATGGTTCCGTCATAGCTCCCGCCCCAGTCGTTCCGCGCTATCTGAATTCCGCGCGGTGAGGCAGGTTGCGAGCTTGCCGGAAGCGGATAACGTGAAATCCGCCATGCTTGTTTGCCGGCCGAAAAACCAGCAAGGGGGAAGCGAACTCAATGTGCCATAAATCCGCCCAGCATGTCAAGGAATTTATGAATAATTTCCAGAGAATGCAAGACACTCTCCACAAGGCTTAAAGGTAACCAGTTCATGTTTATTACTTAATAAACAGCATTATGTTTATTACCTCATACACATGAGCAGCACCGGTGCGCATGTTATCGGGCTATCGCAAAACCTGGAGTGTGCCGAGGCGAGCGCAGGCGTCGTCGAGGTCGCGGTCTTTCTTTGCAAAGCAGAACCGCAGCAGCGCTTCGCCATGGCCCGGCCGGAAGAATGCTGTACCGGCAACTGCGGCTACGCCGGTGGCGGCCAGCAACTGGCGGGCCTTTTCGGGCGCTGTTTTGCCCGGCAGGCCTGTAACGTCGGCTAACACATAATATGCGCCAGCGGGTTTGTTGGGAGTTAGGCCCGCGGCGGTAAGTGCGGATAAGATTCGCGCGCGCTTCGACTGGTGGTCTCTGGCTAACTCGGTGTAAAAGGACGGTGGAAGCTGCTCAAGACCGGCGGCGGCCCCATGCTGAAACGCCGAGGGCGCGCAGACATAAGTCAGATCGTGAAAGTAAGACATCGCTGCAATCCATTTCGCATCGGCGGTTGCATAGCCCAAACGCCAGCCGGTTACCGAAAAGGTCTTACTGAAGCCGGAAAGAACTATCGTCCGCTCTCTCATTCCATGCAAGGTCGCGGGGCAAATGTGGCGAGCGCCATCGTAGACGAAGTATTCATAAATCTCGTCGGTAATGAGAAAGAGGTCGTGCTCGATGACAATGGCTGCGATAGATTCGATTTCTTCGCGTGTGAAGACCTTGCCGCTGGGGTTGGCGGGAGTGTTCAGGAGGATGGCGCGGGTATTCTTCGTGACGGCGGTTTTGAGGGCATCGATGTCGAGGGTGTAATCCGGCTCGGTGAGCGAAACGAGGACAGGGTTGACGCGCAGCGAACGCAGTGTGGAGATGTGGTATCCGTAGAAAGGCTCGAAGAGGATGACCTCGTCGCCGGGATTGAGCAGGGCCATGGCGGCTGCGTGCAGCCCGCCTGTGGCGCCCGAAGAGACGAGCACCTCGGTTTCAGGATCGTAGCTGAGGCCGTAGTCGCGCTGCTGCTTGGCGGCGATCGCGTTGCGCAGGCGTGCGATGCCATCGAGCCGGGTATAGATGTTGTGGCCGTCGTGGATGGCCCGGATGGCGGCTTCCTGTACAGGCGCTGGGACGGGTGTATCGCAGACGCCCTGGGCCAGGTTGATGCCGCCAATGCGGTCGCACTCGGTTGTCATGGCGCGGATTTCAGACTGTACCGCGGCGGGGGCGAGATGGCTGAGGGCAAGACGGGAAGCTGCTGGGGTTGTGGGCATAGGGAAGATCCTTATGATTCATCTTACATATTGAGGTGCTGGGGGCGGCGGATCGGGCGGACCGGTGCGGCTGGGGCGTAGAATCGACCTTTTATGCATGAACTTTCGATCGTTTCGAGCATTGTGGACACAGTGACCGAGTCGTTGGCGGCTTACCCAGGCGCGCGGGTGCTGGAAGTGCGGCTGCGGGTAGGGGCGCTGGCGTCGGTCGTAGTGGAGTCGCTTGAGTTCTGCTGGGGGATTGCGGCGGAAGGGACGGCGATGGAGGGGTCAAAGCTGGTGGTCAACGTGCTGCCGGTGAGGATGCACTGTGTGCCGTGCGGTGAAGATGTGGAGTTGGATGGCGTGCAGAGCTTCCGGTGTCCCAAATGCGGCGAGCCGTGCAGCGACCTGCGCCAGGGGCGAGAGCTGGAGATCGATTCGATCGAGATTGAGGACGGCGAGGAGCAGAAATGACGACCAGGATTGTGGAGCTGCGGCGGGGAATTCTGAAGAAGAACGATGAGCTGGCGGCGGGCCTTCGGGACCGGTATGCGGCTGCCGGTGTGCTGGTGCTGAATCTGGTTTCAAGCCCTGGGACCGGGAAGACGGCGTTTCTTGAGCGGACACTGAAGGAACTGCGGGCGCGCGGGTCTCGTGTGGCGGCGCTGGTCGGCGACCTGGAGACGGACAACGACGCGCGGCGGCTGGCGGCCAGCGGTGCGCCGGTGCGCCAGATCAATACCCATGGAATCTGCCACCTGGACGCGGAGATGATCTCGAAGCATCTTCTTGATTGGGAGGGAGTGGAGCTGAGCGGTCTGGATTTTCTGTTTATCGAGAATGTGGGCAACCTGGTTTGCCCGTCGAGCTACGATCTGGGCGAGAAGATTCGCGTGGCCCTGTTGAGCGTGACTGAGGGCGAAGACAAGCCGCTCAAGTATCCCACGCTTTTCAACTCGGCCGATGCTGCGGTGATCACCAAGATGGACATCGCCGAGCCTTGCGGATTCGACCGGGAGCTGGCGCTCAGGAACATCAACGAGATTAGGCCGGGCATCCGGATTTTCGAGACCTCGGCAAAGACCGGCGCGGGGATGGGTGAGTGGCTGGGATATTTGGAGCTGCAACGGTGACCGCGGAGCCCTTGCGTTCTTGAAGTTCCGAGAATCATCCGTCTGGCAAGGCTACCTGAGCAGCACTGCTCCGGCCACCCTTCCAGCCAGCGCCCGGTCAAAGGTGACCAGCCGAATCCCGCCAGCGACTGCAAACGCGGAGAGATAGCCATCCGCCCATTGTTTTGTCGAGACCTCGTTCCGGTTCGTGTGCCGGCGGAATAGAGGATCGATTCCGCGCGGCTCGTCCATCAAGCGCGCCTTGGCGGTCTTCAGGAACGCGTCATAGACCTCCCAAGCTGCCGCCTGGGTCAGAACATCCACACCCATTGCGCTTTGGTTGGTCAGAAGACGGAGCAGTCCGAGTTGCGTGAAACGGCAAAAGAAAAGTACCGCGTCGCCGTCCAGCGATTCTCCCCACGCTATGGCAGCGCGGTGCTGAGGGTGTATCTCATGCGCCAGCGCCAGCCAGACATTCACATCAGGGAAAAGGAATGTACTCGTAGACACCTTCCTCGCCCAGTTTCAAGGAGCCTGGATTCTTGGAGCGAATCACGGGAAACCTTGGCTGGATCACCTGCTCCGCGGGCGGCCGCCCGGCGCGCAATCTTGCTGCGACGCCCTCCAGAACAATCTCCTTGATGGTCGTTCCTTCGCTGGCTGCGCAGATCTTCATTTCCCGGTAGACGGAGTCCGGAATGTCCACGGTCGTTCGCATAAAAGCATAATACCATATTAATATGTTTATGGTAAGTCTGGGCAACCCCATTGCCAGGGCAAACGCATTTCAGATTGCGGGATGATTCTGTCTTGAAAGGGCTCGGCTTCAGCCGTGCCAATTGCGTTCCTGACGATTTTCCCTGGCCTTTAGGCCCTGAGGGATGGGTTTTCGTCCAAAAAACATCCCCCAGCGGCTAAAGCCGTTCCGTTTTTCGCGCCATGTTTCGGCACGGCTCAAGCCGTGCCCTTTCAAAACTGCTTCTATCGGCGACTCGAAATCCAAATGCGATTACCCTGGCCCCATAGCAGCTTTCTGGCAGTGAGCCAGAGAAGCCCAATCGGCCTCGGTTTTGACGCCTGTGGCTGGATTCAAAATGGGAGTTTCTGTTTGGAACATTTCTACCATGAGTGCTATGCCTCATGAATGCGAGCATTCTCGCATTGCATTCTTCGCGCGGACGTGCTCTAACGATGGTGCGCCGGTCAAAAACACCAAGGCCCTCCGGTTTGCACCGAAGGGCCTTGCTGTTTCTGGGCGAGGAGCTTTGAAAGTAGCTTATGCGGTTCTGGTAGGCTTGTAGCCCGATAAACCATAGTAAGCGACGTAGATGTAGCAGACGATCGGCAGGATGAACGCGTGCTGATAGCCGATGGCGACGGCCAGAAAGCCAAAGAGCGGCGGAATCACCGCGCCGCCGACGTTGCCGATGGTGATGACGCCCGAACCCTTGCTGGTTAGCGGTCCCAGTTCGGCAATGCCCAAAGCAAAAATCGTGGGATACATGATGGAATTGGCAAGGCCGCAGAGAATCAGGCTCCAAACGGCGACCGAGCCGCTGGTGACCATCGCCACCAGCATCAACGCTACGCCGAAAAAGCCCAGGCCGGCCAGCAGTTTCTCGGCCTTGACGGCCTTCATGGCCGCGGTGCCTGCAAAGCGACCGATCATGATGGCGAACATATAGAACGAAGCCAGCAGAGCGGCTGTATCTTTGCTGTCGATTCCCTGCGTCTTGAAGAACTTGATCGCGTTGGCCGCAAGGGCAATCTCCACGCCGACATAGAAGAAGATGCCCACCATGCTCAGAACCGTGTGCCTGTAGCTCCAGATGTTGCGTCCCGGCGTTGGCGCACCCTCGTCCGTTGGACGGAAGGACTCACTCCGCGTGACCGCAGGCAGGTGCATGAACATGACGGCAAAACCGAGGATGAACAACGCTGCGGCGATGGCGATGTACGGGCCCATCACCGTGTGCGCGATGGCAGCCTTGTCCGTGATGGTATTGTCCGTAAGGATGAAATAGCCCACCACCAGGGGCGCCAGCGCGGAGCCAAGCGAGTTGAAGGCCTGCGCCAGCGTCAGACGCGCCGGGGCGCTGCTCTCTGGCCCGAGAATCGAGACGTATGGGTTCGCTGAGGTTTGCAAATAGCAGACACCCGTCGCCAGAACAAAACTGGCGGTCAAAAAGATCGGGAAGCTGACCATCAGCGCCGCCGGAATGAATAGAAGCGCACCGCCGACCATGATGAAGAGCGAGGTCACCATTGTGCTTTTGTAGCCGATCTTCTCGATCAGCTTGGAGGCGGGTACGGAGAAGACAAGGTAGGCCAGGAACCATGAGGTCGTCACAAAATTCGACCACATATGGTTGAGGTTAAAGATGTCTTCCAGTTTGGGAGACAGATTGCTGTTCAGGTTGGTGAGGAATCCGAAGATGCCGAACAAAGCCGTGACAATAATGAACGGCACTGTGTAATTGGGCGCGCTTGCCGCCGCTTTGGATTGTGCAGCCATGAAAATTCTCCCCCGCTTCCTTCAAAAAACGTCTGGTATTCGCCGTTTTCCAATCGCCGCTTGTCTGGAATCGCCGCCACGCAAACTGGGGCGCATTCGAAACGCAGAAATCGGGAAAACGCGCTGAAAAGTACCGAAACAACTCTACTGCATCAGGGGATAGCAAAGTCCAGCGAAACCCGAAAAGGTTTTCAAAGCCGCCTGACCATCGCGTGCGTTGCTCCACCGTTTACACTGGAATTCCATGATTCCTACCCTTGCCTGGACCCCGGAAGGCGTCCGTTTTATCGATCAGACCAAGCTCCCCCTTGAGGAGAGCTACGTACTCGCCTCCACATATGAGCAGGTGGCCGAGGTCATCGTCACCATGGTCGTCCGCGGCGCACCTGCCATCGGCGTCTCAGCTGCATATGGCATCGCTCTCGGCGCACTGCGCACCACAGCGCTCACGCCGCATCTGTTCGCTCCCGAGTTCGAGCAGATCTGCGGCCGGCTGGCTGGAACGCGCCCTACGGCTGTGAACCTGTTCTGGGCCATCGACCGCATGAAGCGGCTTTTCGCGGCTCTGCTCGACGAAGGCGCAACCCTCGTCCAGATCCAGGAACGAATTCTGGCCGAAGCCCACGCCATGTATGAGGAAGACATCGCCGCCTGCCGGACGATGGGCGCATTCGGCGGGGCATTGCTGCCCGACGAGGGAGGCGTGCTGACCCACTGCAACGCCGGCGCGCTGGCCACCTGCGGATACGGCACCGCTCTCGGCGTGATTCGCTCCGCCGTCGAGCAGGGCAAGCGCATTCATGTCTTCGCCGATGAGACCCGTCCGTTTCTTCAGGGCGCGCGGCTCACCGCCTGGGAGCTTATGGCCGACAACATCCCCACGACCGTGATCTGCGACAACATGGCCGCAAGCCTCATGCGGGCCGGGCGCATCCAGGCTGTGGTGGTTGGGTCAGACCGCATCGCCGCGAATGGCGACGTTGCCAACAAGATCGGCACCTACAACGTGGCGATCCTGGCCAAAGAGCACGGCATCCCGTTCTACGTAGCCGCTCCCTGGTCCACCGTCGATATGGCAACGGCGACCGGCGACTTGATCCCCATCGAGGAGCGCCCCCAGGTCGAGGTTACCCACCACGGCGGCAAGCAGCTCACCCCGAACGGCGTCGGCATCTGCAATCCCGCCTTCGATGTGACCCCGGCGAAATACGTGACCGCCATCGTCACCGAACGCGGCGTGCTGCGCGCGCCGTATGGCGAGTCGCTCAAGCAGATGGAGGCTGACGGCTGATTCAGTTGCGCCCTCGCCAGTAACCGGGACGAAGTTTTGCATGGGCCACGGCGACCACAAGAATGGCGTCGTCTTTCTCCTGAAAGATCACGGAATAGGGAAATCCCTGCAGAACGCGTCTGCGGGTGTTCTTCGTGAAGGCGGGATAGAGTTGCGGCTGAGAAACGATCTGAGCCAACGATGCCACGATTTCAGTGAGAAACGCGTCGGCCGCTTTGGGATTGCGCTCGAAATACCAATCGAACGCTTCGTTGATCTCCTGCTGAGCCCGCGACTGAATGCGAAGGCGTTTCCGCTTCATCTGGCCAGCCGGGCACGCAGTGGGCCTACTACTTCTTCCCAGGAATAGGTCACGGCGGTTCCCGCCTCAGCCTCTGCGACACGCCGCTCAACTTCGGCCTTCCACGAGGCCTCAATCTCGGCATCGCTGGAGCCATCGCCCTGCTGGAGGAGCTCCCCGATAAGCCAATTGAAGTCGCCGGGAGGAAGGCGACGGGCATCTTCGAGGATTTCAGCGGCGCTGCGGTTCATGGTGGAATTGTAGCGCGGCATCGATTACAAAGCCACAATTGCTCAGCCTCTTGACCGGCAATTTGCGACAGAATCCGAAATTGGGAGTAGCGTCGGACGAAAGCGGCACTCCAAACACGTGTCCGATGTGGCAACCTAGAACAGTTGAGGAGTTTGCGCCCTATGCCATCAGAGAACCTTGCCGCCGATGCCGCATCGAAAGACCTTCATGTATGGGAAGCGGGCGGAGCCGCGTCGTCCGAGGCGCTGGCTGCCTGGGTAGGCGCCCGCCTGGCGGCGCACGAGGCGGCATTGGCCTCTCTGCTTGCGATAAAGGGCGAGCGCACCCCGGAAAACTCGCTGCGCCTCTACGATGCCGCCATCGAGCAGCTCAACCTTGCCGGCGCTCAGGCAGGCGTGCTCAATTCCGTTGCCGCCGACAAAGCAGTTCGCGATCAGGCCCAGCTTGAAGCCCAGCGGGTGGCTATGGCCGGCAGCGCCCTGAGCTTGAACCGAGCCGTTTACGAAGCGCTCGCGGCTATCGATCTTGAAGGGGCAAGCGCGGCTACAAAGCACTTCGTCCAGCGCACGCTTCTCAGCTATCGGCTCTCCGGCGTGGACAAGGATCAGGCCACCCGCGACCGCCTGCAAGCGTTGCACGAAAAAGCGACCCACCTCTCGCTCGACTTCAGCCGCAACATCCAGGAAGGCGGCAAGACCATCGAAGCTACGGCGGCTGAACTCGACGGCCTGCCCGCCGACTATATCGCCCGCCATACCGATGCCGAAGGCCGCATTTCGCTCACGACCGATCCGCCTGACATGCAGCCGGTGATGACCTTTGCCACCAGCGGCGCGCTAAGGGAGCGCATGTTCCTGGCCTATAACACCCGCGCCTACCCCGCAAACCAGCAGATTCTGCTTGACCTGCTGGCTACCCGGCAGGAGATCGCCACGGTACTCGGCTTCCGCAGTTGGGCCGATCTGGCCACCGCCGATCAGATGATGGGCTCGGCGGCCAATGTGCGCACTTTCCTGGCCAAGCTCGACGCAGCCAGCCTTGAGGGCGCCCGCCGCGAGCATGAACTGATCCTTAACTTCGCCCGCAAGCGCCAGCCGGAACTGACGGCCATCGACATCACCAGCCGCGCCTGGTGGTATGAGCTTTTTCGCCGCTCGGCCTTCGACTTCGACTCGCAGTCCGTCCGGCCCTACTTCCCCTATGCGCAGGTCGAGGCGGGCGTGCTGCAAACGGCGGCCAGGCTCTTCAAGATTGAATTCCGCCGCGCCGACGCCTCGGCATGGCACCCGGCCGTCTCTGTCTTCGATGTATTCGACGGTGGCCAGTCCGTGGGCCGCTTTTACCTCGACATGCACCCCCGCGAGGGCAAGGACAAGTGGTTCTCCGCGGCGCCCATTGTCACCGGCGTCCGCGGCCGAGTGATGCCTGAAGCCGCGCTCATCTGCAACTTCCCAGATAGCAGCGGCGACGATCCCGGCTTGCTGCAATACAGCGATGTCGTCACCTACTTCCATGAATTCGGCCACTTGATGCACGCCATCCTCGGCGGCCAGACGGAGTGGGTGGGACTCTCCGGCTTCGCCACCGAAGGCGACTTCATCGAGGTTCCCTCGCAGATGCTCGAGGAGTTCTTCCGCGACGAAAAGCTGCTCCAGGCCTTCGCGAAGCATTACCAGACTGGCGAAACACTGCCCTCTGAAACGATCAAGAAGATGAAATTGGCTGGAGCCTTTGGCCGGGCTGACTGGGTGCGATCGCAGCTTTACTACACCACTCTGTCACTGGACCTGCACGACCAGGAGCCAGCGGGTCTCGACCTTGACGCCACCACCAAACGCCTCTATGAGACCTTGCAGCCCTGGACCTGGCTCGAAGGCAATCGCATGTACGCCAGCTTCGGCCATCTCACCGGCTACTCGTCGAACTACTACACGTATGCCTTCGACAAGGTCATCGCGCTGGATTTCTTCGCCCAGTTCGATGCTGCGGATCTGCTGGGTTGCGATGCGGGCAGCCGCTACCGCAAAGCGGTGCTCGAACAAGGCGGGTCGAAGCCGGGCCGCCAGATGGTCCGCGACTTTCTCGGCCGCGACGAGGAATTTGCGGCATTCAGCAACTGGCTGAATGAGGAGTTTGAGGGCGAATCCGCGATCGCGTAGTTTTGCCGCAAAATCCTCTACTGGTTCATCTTCTTCCTCAGCCCGCCGATAGGTTCTTCAGAACGAGACCCGGGAGAGCCCGTCGGCATTTAAGGGATAGATCCGTATTGCGCACCGCCTTCTCTGCCCGGCATCCCGTCAGCGCAATCCGTTCAGAAAGGAACAAGCTGCACATGGCGGAGATGATCTGGAATCAGGAAATGAGCGTGGGCGTGAAGGATTTGGACGACGACCACAAAGAGCTCGTCGCCCTGTTGAATGAGATGGATGAAGCAATCGCGACCGGCCAGGGCCGGGATGCGATCAACGCGATCATCGGTCGCCTGATGGAGTCAATCAAAGTTCATTTTGCGCGCGAAGAAGATTTTATGGCTAAGTCCGAGTTTGCCGGCGCCGTCGCGCACAAACGCGAGCACGATGAAACACTGAAGGCGGCGGTGCAATGGCAGGAGCACTTCAAAGACGCATCGTCCCCCGTCATGTTGCCGGAATCTCTCAACAGGTTCCAGAGTTGGCTTGACAATCACATCCAAGGCGCAGACATGCAGTATGGGCCGCATCTCAATGCCAAGGGGATTCACTAGCAGCCGTCAGCTTGCGATAAGATTCCCGGTTTGATTTGGACTCCGGCCGCGGAACATGACCCCTGATTCGTTATGATGATTCCGCGATGGCAAACACACAGGACTTCAACGGCAAGTGGGCGCTGGTCACGGGGGCCAGTGCGGGCATTGGCACTGCATTGGCCCGCGAGCTGGCCGGCAAGGGCGCCAAACTCATTCTGACGGCGCGCCGCAAAGACCGGCTGGAGGCATTGGCGGCCGAGCTGGCAGCCAAGGGAACCGAAGTACGCATCGTTGTTGCGGACCTGAACGATCCGGCCGCGCCCGAGCAAATATTCGCCGCTACTGAAGGCGCCGGCCTTATCGTCGACATTCTGGTGAATAATGCCGGACTCGGCCAGTTTGGCGCCTTCTACCAGAGTCCCATCGAGCAGGAACTGAGCCAGGTTCGCGTCAACTGTGAGGCCGTGGTGCGTCTGACGCGGTTGTTCGTCCCCGCGATGGTCGAACGCCGCCGTGGCTGGGTGCTGGTGGTGGCTTCAGTTGCAAGCTTCCAGCCGGTCCCTTACATTTCCACCTACGCGGCCACCAAGGCCTTCGACCGCTTCTTTGCCC
>Ga0302319_10010133_pt1 | contig 18025 bp, 16 predicted proteins | sample Bog_T0_2_FD_203319 | JGI IMG/M metagenome (GOLD analysis project Ga0302319, IMG submission 203319) | Peat permafrost microbial communities from Stordalen Mire near Abisko, Sweden - Bog_T0_2 | ecosystem: Environmental > Terrestrial > Soil > Wetlands > Peat | place: Sweden: Abisko, Stordalen Mire...
CGCCGATGGTGTCATCGTCTCCACGCCCACCGGTTCCACCGCCTACACCCTGGCGGCCAATGGACCGATTCTCACGCCGGATGTGGATGCGCTGGTGGTCACGCCCATCTGCCCGCATCTGCTCACACTCCGGCCCATTGTGGTCCGCGGCGACGCCCATCTTACCGTGCGCATCGTGGGCATTCCCAATACCGCGCTCCTGACTGTCGATGGTCAGCAGGCCGTTGAGTTATTGCGAGGCGATGAGGTGCGCTGCCGCCGATCCACCCACACGGTCAAGCTGGTGCGGCTCAGCGAGGGCAGCTTTTTCGAGGCTCTGCGCAGCAAGCTCAGCTGGGGTGAGCGTTAAGGCATTTTCGCTTTTGCTGTAGACTTCCGTGCCCCGTCCTTTCCGCGTTTTCCTGCGGAAAGGGTGGGAAACCCATGAATTCCAGGTCTCCGCCATTTAGGAAACCGCCATAGCTCGAGCGGCTGCCTGACTCCATCAATGCACTGCGCCCCCGGAGGCTACTTTCGTCACTTTTGCGCCGATGGACTCCTCGGATGGAGACTTTCCCCGCTGCCATGCCACTTTTGGCCACCTACCTCACGAAAAATACTTGCGGAGCGCATTGAATTTTCAGTGACAGCTGCCGATGAGGGTACCTGGAGGAAACAACCCTATGAATGTTTCGGCAATCAGCTCTTCATCCCAGGCTGCCGCTTTGCAGGAACTGCATCAGCCGGCTGCTGCCCAACCCGCTGCAAAGTCATCCCAGTCGTCCATTCCCACTGACACCGTTACGCTGAGCCATGCCGCACAAAAGGCTCCCGCCGGCGATGTCGATCACGATGGCGACTCCCACTAATCTTTCTCGGAAAGACACGACAGCTTCCTGGGCCTGAGTTTGAAGAGCGCAGATCTCACCGTGAGACCTGCGCATTTTCTATGCGGTTACTTCGCGATTGGTACGCGCATATCCCCGCCGGTCATCTCCTTTGGCAAGCCCAAATCCAGAATGTTCAGCAGCGTTGGAGAGATGTCGCGTAAGCTGCCGTCAGGCCGCAGCCTATAGTGCGGCGCGTCCTCCGCCACATAAATCATGGGCACGGGGTTGGTCGTATGCGCCGTGTGCGGACCGCCCGTCACCGGGTCCTTCATCAGTTCCGCGTTCCCATGGTCTGCGGTAATGAGCCATGCCCCGTTGCGCTCCTTGATGGCCTTGTAGATGCGGCCTAGTTGCGCATCCACAAACTGGCAGGCGCGAATGGTTGGCTCCAGTTGCCCGGAGTGCCCTACCATGTCGGCGTTGGCAAAGTTGGCCACGATCAGATCGAAGGCCGTGTCATTGATGGCCTTCACAATCGTGTCGCCGATGCATTCGGCCTTCATCTCCGGAGCCAGATCGTAGGTGGCCACCTTGAGCGACGGACAGAGGATGCGTTCTTCGCCGGGGAAGGGAACTTCGATGCCGCCGTTGAAGAAGTACGTCACATGGGCGAACTTCTCGGTCTCGGCTACGCGCAAGTTGCGCAGTTGATGCTGGCCGAGAACGTTGGCCAGGATGTTGTCCATCGACTCAGGTGGAATCACCAGTGGCAGAGAATAAAGCTTGTCGTACTGCGTCATGCACAGGTAATGAAGGTTCTTCGGAATCTCGGAGCGGGGAATCGTTTCATCCAGCGACTCCCATCCGTCCAGGTCGCGGCCGCCCTTGCTGTTCAGGCCGCTCTCCCGCGCCAGCACGCGGGTAATCTGCCGCGCACGATCGGCGCGGAAGTTGAAGTTGATGCACACATCCTCGTCGCGAATCTGACCCACGGGTTTGCCCGCGCCATCCACAACCACAAACGGAATCAGGAATTCGTCCGTCACGCCGTTGTTGTAGCTTTCTTTGATGCGCGCCACCGGATCGGCATAGCTGCCGCCCTCCGCCTTGCCGTTGACCATCGCGTCGAATGCCTTGCGTTCGCGCTCCCAGCGCTTGTCGCGATCCATGGCGTAGTAGCGGCCGTTGATGCTGGCAATCTTGCCGATGCCATACTCGCGCATCTTCTTCTGCAGCGCTGCGATGAAGCCAGCCCCGGAATTAGGCCCGGTATCGCGACCGTCCATGAAGGCGTGCACAAAAACACGTGTCAGTCCATACTCATGGGCGGCGCGCAGCAACGCATAGAGATGTTCCTGGTGCGAATGCACGCCGCCATCGGAAACAAGCCCAAACAGGTGCAACTGCCGGCCGCCATCGCGCGCGCGCATCATAGCGCGCGTAATCTCCGGATTCTTCTTGAACGTGTCGCTCGCAATCATCGCGTCGATGCGCGTGATGTCCATCTGCACGATGCGGCCGGCGCCGATGTTCAAATGGCCGACTTCGCTGTTGCCCATCTGCCCGTCGGGGAGGCCCACAAAATGGTCGCTGGCCTGGATCAGCGTGTTGGGATACTCGCGCAACAGCTTGTCGTAGGTCGGCTTCTGGGCCAGAGCGATGGCGTTATCGGCAGTTTGGGCGCGGTAGCCCCATCCATCCAGGATGGTGAGGACAAGAGGACGTTTCGGCACAGGATCTCCCTCGGTGTGTTCGTATGGTCTGCACTCACAGGATAAATGGCCGTCCTGCGAGTCGTTCGTGTCGCGGGACACAAAGAGCGCATCGCCGACCGTAGCTTCAAACCATGACTCCCGTGCCGCGATTCAGGCGCCCCGGCATCTGCGGCGCATGGTTTCGGCTCAGGGCAACATCTTGTGGTCCACCAGGTCCTTGTACTGGTTGTAGGCCTTGATCGACTTCAGCGTATCCTCCATCTTCGCAGCATCGAGGTGGCCGGGAATCTCGGCCACGCTCGCAAAATAGTATGCGCTCAAACCAACCACGGCCTCGCCCAGGCCGAGATCGCGCCGATCCACCGCCCAGGCGAATCAGGTCCGCGCGTAGCTCGGGGGGAAGCGGGGTTGTGCCGGCGTTGATCGCCTGCCCAATTCCGGGCGCGGGAAGCAGCGCCGCAACCAGCAAGAAGAGAAAAGAGAGTTTGCTCATGCGCGCATCTTACAGGCACAAGGCACTCGTGCAAAAAAGAAAAAGACGGCAAACTCGCGAAGCGAATCTGCCGTCCTGGCGCTGCTGTTCGTTCTTTCATGCCGCATGAAAGGCTAGTGCGCATGCGGCGCTTATTCGTTGTAATTCAGGCTTTCCAGGCCCAGGTAAACCGCGCCGCTGCCCAGCTCTTCTTCAATGCGCAGCAACTGGTTGTACTTGGCGATGCGGTCGGTGCGGCTCACTGAGCCGGTCTTGATCTGGCCCACGCCGGTGGCCACGGCCAGGTCGGCGATGAACGTGTCTTCGGTCTCGCCGGAGCGATGCGACATCACGGATGTGTATCCATAACGGCGGCCAAGCTCAATGGCTTCCAGCGTCTCGGTCAGCGTGCCAATCTGGTTCACCTTGATCAGGATCGAATTGCCCACGCCCTCTTCAATTCCGCGCTGCAACCGCTTTACATTGGTCACAAAGATATCGTCGCCGACGAGCTGAATCTTGCTGCCCAGCTTGTCGGTGAGAATCTTCCATCCCGCCCAATCGTCTTCGGCGAGTCCGTCTTCGAGCGAAACAATGGGATACTGCCGCACCCAGTTGTCGTAGAAGTGAACCATCTCTTCGCTCGACAACTCGCGCTTGTCGCTCTTCTTGAAGACGTACTTGTTTTTGTCCTTGTCGTAAAACTCGCTCGACGCCGGATCGAGCGCGATGGCGATCTGGACGCCAGGCTTGTAACCGGCCAGCGTGATCGACTCGAGAATCAGCTCGATGGCTTCGTCGTTGGACTTGAGCGAAGGAGCAAAGCCGCCTTCGTCGCCCACGGCCGTGTTGTAGCCCTTCTTCTTCAGCACACCCTTCAGCGTGTGGAAGGTCTCCGCGGACCAGCGTAGCGCATCGGAAAAGCGCTCCGCGCCCACCGGCATGATCATGAACTCCTGGAAATCCACGTTCGAATCGGCATGGGCTCCGCCATTCAGCACGTTGAGCATGGGTGTGGGCAAAATGCAGGCATTCACGCCGCCAAGATAGCGGTAGAGTGGAATCTCCAGCGTCTGCGCTACGGCCCGCGCCGCGGCCAGCGAGACAGCAAGAATGGCGTTCGCGCCCAGCTTGCCCTTGTTCGGCGTCCCGTCCAGCGCGATCATCGTCTGGTCGATGAGCCTTTGGTTGGTGGCGTCCAGCCCTTCGAGTTCCGGCGCGATCACCGACTCGACATTTTCCACAGCATGCAGAACGCCTTTGCCCAGGTAGTGGGTCTTGTCGCCGTCGCGCAACTCCACAGCTTCATGCTCACCGGTTGACGCGCCCGAAGGCACAATGGCGCGGCCGAGGGCCCCGCTTTCCAGAATCACGTCCGCTTCCACGGTCGGGTTGCCGCGCGAGTCAAGAACTTCGCGGGCACGAATGGCAACAATCTCAGTCATATCGCTCCTCAAAATGCGGTGCTGCAGGCGGTCATTCAGTTTAGGACGGCGATCCACAGCCAGTAGCTCTCCAGCGGCGCTTTGGATGGTGCCTAGAAGATCATGCACGTGGGGGTGTCCTTTTCCGTCCAGCAAGAAAGCTCGTTGATCTACCGTACGGATTCTAGCAAACCGGGGTAAACGCCATGCTGTGGTGAAGGTCACAGCAAGCGAAGGAACGATGCAAGGAAATCTCGGCCTCTGGCGCCGCGATTGCGGCCGTTGCCGATTTTGATTCAAGTGTCTTTCTTGCCGGTGAGAAGTCCGGCCGAGCCCGGTTCGCCGCGGTTAAGCTGATGTTGAGAGACTCTGCTCTCGGGTGTAAACTCAGGAAATCCCGAACGATATCCTGCGAGACTTCCCGGATGTTTCAGGGTTCGCTCTTGGCAAGGGACTTCCGTCTATCCCACGGAGGGCCGCCGGCAACGGAGCCTTGTTGAAAAGGAGTATCCCCATGATTGCGCAGATCAAATATTCGATCTCGGTTCTGGCATTGTTGACCGCGGCCGCAGCGGGCCTGAGCGCCCAGAATGCACCCAGCCCCTACCAAGGCCAGTCCCATCCCCCTGCGGACGACGTGATCGTTACCACCAACCCGGAGGATGAGGCCAAGCCACCAGCCGGTAAGCCGCTTGAAGCACAGCCGGCGCCGGCTCCCACATACCGGCAGGTTGCTCCGCCGGCAGTCCCGGCCCGTAACTACCCCGCCGCCCGCATGGGCGATGGTACCGATGACGGCATTGTGCACGTTGCGCCGCCGAACGGGGTCGTGGCCGGAACAGCCACACTTGCGAATCAATTCGATCCCGATAGCGATATCGTGCACCCGCATGCGCTGCGCCCCGGCGAGCTTCAGGAAGGCACTTCCATCCGGGTACGCCTGCTCGACCGCCTCTCCACCGCCGAATCGCAGGTCGGTGAGCCCTTCCACACCCGAGTCGCCACCGATGTCCTGCAGGGCGGGCAAGTCGTCATTCCTGCTGGTTCTGAGATTGATGGCCGTGTAGCCCAGGTTTCCTCCGGACACCTTGCCGGGCATGGAACCATGCGGCTCAGTCCCGAGTCGGTCACGCTGCCCAACGGCACACGCTTTCGCCTGCATGCCGAGGTCACCAGTGCCCCGGGTTCCAAAACGCACGTCGTCGGCGAAGGAACCATCCAGCCCAACTCGCGCTTGAAGCGGGACGGCATGGAGTACGGCGGCGCGGTGGGTGCCGGCGCGGTGACGGGTGCGATCGTGGGCGGACCGGTGGGGGCGCTTACCGGCAGCCTGATCGGCGCGGGAGCGATCACCGTGCATTTGATGGTCAACCATCCCCAAGCCACGCTGGAGTCGGGCACCACGCTGATGTTTGTGCTTTCCGACCCGCTCTACCTGGCGCCGGACTCCGCGAACGGCAACTAGCCTTTGTTTTCGAAGCTTGTTTGAAATGGATGTGTCATCCTGAGCGACGGTAGCGGAGCGAAGGAAGCCGAAGGATTTGCGGCTGCCCCTCGGGCATGATGTGGTGCGCTCATAGGTGCAAACATTCCCAAATCAGACCTTCTTCCCCTGCTAAACTCCCTCTTGCAAAAGGGAGAGTATTCGAATGGCTGAAATTCAAACGGTAGGCGTGGTCGGTGCGGGCACCATGGGCTCGGGGATCGCCCACGTATTCGCCCGCGCCGGGTTTCGTGTCCTGCTCAACGACGTGGAGCAGCGCTTCCTCGATCGCGCTCTCACCCAGATTCACACCAACCTGGGCCGCGAAGCCACAAAAGGCAAGCTGACTCCCGCCGACGTGGAAGCCGCGCTTGCCCGCATCACCCCCGTTCTCGATCGCGAAGAATTGAAGCACGCCGGCTTTGCCGTGGAAGCGGCATCTGAGCGCTTCGAGATCAAGGCGGAGATCTTCCGCACCCTGGACCGCATCCTGCCGGAATCTGCCGTGTTGGCCACTAACACTTCCTCTATTTCAATTACGCGCCTCGCAGCGGTCACCCGCCGTCCTCAGAACGTCATCGGCATGCACTTCTTCAATCCGGTCCCTGTCATGGCCCTGGTGGAGATCGTGCGCGGCCTGGCGACCGGTGACCCCACCTTTGCTGCCGTGCATGCTCTGGCCATCCGATTGGGCAAAACGCCGGTCGAGGTCAACGATGCTCCTGGCTTCGTCTCCAACCGTGTGCTGATGCCGCTCATCAACGAGGCCGCCTTCACCGTGATGGAGGGCGTAGCCACGGCCGAATCGGTAGACCAGGTGTTCAAGCTCGGCATGGCCCACCCCATGGGCCCGCTGACACTGGCCGACTTCATCGGCCTGGATGTGTGCGTGGACATCCTGCGCGTGCTGCAAGAGGGCTACGGCGACCCCAAGTACCGTCCCTGCCCGCTGCTGGTGCGCATGGTGGACGCCGGCTGGCTGGGCCGCAAATCCGGGCGGGGCTTCTATGTTTATGCAAAATAGGGGTAATGGTCAGTCAGGTCTCGCTCCCGACTTCTGTTGTTCTGATCGAACTTGAGTGGGTTCTGGGCAGTCGTTACGGTGTATCCAAAGCAGAGTTCGCCGGCTACGTTGAACAACTCCTAAACTCTCCGGAGATGGTTTTGGAGCACGAAGCAGCGTTGAAACAAGCGCTCTCAAGATTTGGTTCGACGCCCGCGGATTTTGCCGATTGTTTGATCGAGCGGATCTGTTGGCTAAGGCATTTTCGCTTTTGCTGTAGACTTCCGTGCCCCATCCTTTCCGCTTTTTCCTGCGGAAAGGGTGGGAAACCCATGAATTCCAGGTCTACACCATTTCGGAAACTGCCATTGCAGGCTGCAAGCGCACCATCACGTTAGACTCGACAGCCGCCAGACTGGCCGGAATGTCCCTACTCTAAACTTCGCCTCTTGCCCCAACGAATCTATACCGGTGGCGCCGGATCCACCACGGCCACGCCCGGCGGTGGCGTAAAGCGGAATGTATCGGTGGGCACGGCGGCATTGGGCACTTCGCCGGTGAAGCTGAAGCGCGTGATCGCCCCATCGGCCTCCTCGATCTCGATGCCCACGATGGTGCCTTCGCTGGACACGGTGAGTGCGAGGCGGCTGACTCGCTTTTCCTGCCCCTTGGGCACGCCGGAGAGCGTTAAGAGTCCTCCGCTGGCGGGAGCGAGAGCCAAGGACGTCATCTCTTTTTCCAGCTCCGTGTGCCCCAGCAGGAAGCGTAGGGGAGAACGCAGGTCGTCCAGCTCCTTGGCCGCGAGCCGCTGCACCTGTGGATCGCCACGCGTATAGAACCAGGCGTATTTGCCGTCCAGCAAAAACAGCTTGCCTGCCGGATCCCTGTAATCCCAGCGCATGCGTCCCGGCTTCAACAGAAGCAGGGTTCCGCTTTCGGTGCGGTGCATTCCGAGCCCTTCGTAGCTTTCGGTAAAGCCGGCTTTGAGGGAGTGCAACTGGTTGTAATGGTGATCGACCCTCTGTGCCAGCTCGTGGGCAGAAGGGGCACCCGTCTGCGCCGAAAGGCAGGCCGACAGGAAAACAGCGGCCGCACCCAGCCAGCCGCCGCGATGAAGGAGTTTGCCCCAGCTCATTGCACAAGCTGGGTGCAGTTGGTCCCGCCGGTCGGGTCCGACTTGATGGTGCCGAACTGGTCGCTGCAGAAGCCGCGGTCACCGGTCCTGCCCACCGTCTGCGGCACGGCCGTGACGGTGTAGCTGGTGATGCGGTCTGTGCCGTTCACGGTCACCTTCTGGCAGTTGCTAATGGAGAAGACATAGCCGGATTTAAAGCCGGAGGTGAGGTCGCCTTGCAAAATCTGCGCCGCGGTGGGCGAGGGAGCCCCCGCGCTCGGGTCGCCGCCCAAAGCCGCCAGCGTGCATGCATAGCCATTGACCGGGTAGGTGGACTCGTACTGCATCTCCGCCTGCTGGGTGGCCCGGATCGATTGAATCGCCGAAATCTCGTCGGCATGCTTCTTCAGGCTGCCCACCGTGGGGATAGCGATGAGCATGAGGATGGCGATAATCGCCATCACGATCAGCAACTCCATCAGGGTGAAGCCGTTGGACTTGGGTGAGCGGCGCGCCTTGAAGGCTCCGCCACGACGCCAGGGAGAGGATTGCAACCAGGACCGAAACGCGGCGCGGCGGCCAGCACAAAGTTCAATCGTACGATTCATGGAATTCCGTTGCCTCGTGGATGCGGCCGGCTCACCAGCCCATTCGACAAAATGCTACATGGTACTGACGCGGAAGGGAAATGGAGCGCTCGCGCACAGTTGTCAGGGATCAGGTTTCAGGGGTCAGTTCGTCCCGAAGGCCGCTCCCTCAGGATTGTGCCGTACAAGCAAGTTGGCTCAAAAGGAAGTGATTCTGGTGCACAGAAAGCCCGAACCGCCACGTGGCCAAAACTGACCCCTGACCCCTGATCCCTGCCCCCTGCCTTCAACACACCAGCTGTTCCCGCTTCAGCTTTACGCCGTTGAGGCGCCCCAACATGGTCACAGCGATGCGGTTGGGATCGAACAGCCGCTGGGCCATCGCTTGCACCTGTTCCCCGGTCACCTCGTCGATCCGGGCAATCACCTCGTCCACGGTGAAGAAGTTGTGGAAGTACATCTCCTGGCGCGCCAGGTTGGCCATCCGCGAGTTGGAACTCTCCAGCCCGAGGAGGAGGTTCCCCTTCACCTGGTCCTTGGCGCGGGTTAGCTCCTCATGGCTCAAGAGCTTCTGCTTCAGATTTGCGAACTCGGCCAGGATCAGCTCCACCACCTCCAGCGCCTTGCCGGCCGAAGTCCCGGCATACACACATAAAGTTCCCGTATCGCGATAGGGGCTGAGGTCGGAGTAGATGGAGTAGACCATGCCTCGTTCTTCGCGGATGCTCTGAAACAGCCGCGAACTCATCCCCCCACCCAGTACCGTATTCAGGATCAAGGTCGCATAGCGATTCTCGTCGGTGATGGGCGGAGCGGGCACGCCCAGGCAGATCTGCACCTGCTCCAGCGACCGCTTGTTGCGCAACACGATTTTGGCGCTGGCCTCCGGCGCGGAGAGCTCATGCAACGTGGCGCCGCCCGCCAGGCCCGCAAACTTGGCCGCGACAGCTTCAGTAAACCGATCGTGGTCCAGCTGACCCGCCGCGGAGAATACGATGTTGCCGCCATGGAAGCGATCGCCGTGGTAGTCGAATAGATTCTTCTGGTCCAGCTTGCCCACCGTTTCGGTGGTTCCCAGAATCGGCCAGCCCAGCGGGTGATCCTTCCAGAAGCTCTGCGTGAAGAGCTCGTGCACCAGCACGTCCGGATTGTCTTCGTCGATCTTGATCTCTTCCAAAATCACACCGCGCTCGCGCTCGATGTCCGAGTCGGCGAAGACCGGGTTGAGCACCAGGTCGGAGAGCACGTCCAGGGCAATCGGCACGTGATCGGAGAGCGACTTCACGTTGAAGCAGATGGTCTCCTTGCCGGTGAAGGCGTCCAGGTTGCCGCCAATGGAGTCCATCTCGCGGGCAATGTGTTGCGCGGAGCGGGAGCGGGTTCCCTTGAAGAGCATGTGCTCCACAAAATGGGAGATGCCGTTGGTTTCGGCGGGCTCGCACCGGGAGCCGGACTTGATCCACACGCCCATGGCCACGGAACGCAAGTGATCCATCCGTTCGGTCAGGACGATCAGGCCATTCGGCAAAACAGTGCGGCGAAGATTTCGTTCGGGGTTTGTCATCATCGGTTCATCTTCGATTGTAGGCCAATGAAGCACAGCAACGGCACATCGGGATGCGGTGGCGAGGGCCCTGCGCCGCGCAGGCCGACTCTGCTTCCGCTGTGGGCCACCTTGAAATGCTCTATCCTGAACCCAGCCGTGGCCGAAGACAAAAGCCAACTCGTTCAGTTAGACGCCGGGAAGCGTGCGCAAGAGGCACGGCCTGCCTCCGGCCCCCGCCGCAAGCCGCTCTTTGGCCTGGATGCGGAAGCCCTGGCGGCGGCGATGGCAGAGTTGGGCGAGCCCGTCTGGCGACGGACCCAGATCTCGCAGGCCATCTATAGCCAAGGCGTTGACTCCATCCTGCAGATCACCACTCTGTCCAAGGCGCTGCGTGAAAAGCTCCTCGGGCATGGGTGGGAAGTGGGTCGTCCCACGATCGCCCAAGTCTTCCAATCCGTCGATGGGACAGAGCGCTACCTGGTCACCTGTGCAGGCAACGGCTCGGCAGGAAGCGAGACCGTGGAAACGGTCTGGATGCCGGATGGAGACGAAGGCGAAGCGGGGGACGGCACCGACTCGGGGTACCCCGAGCCTCCGGGTGTTTCGAGTTCGTCCCAAACCACCCAGGCCGGGTTGACCGATGGCTCCCCATCTCCACGCGGACGAACGGACCGCCTTCGCGCCACCATCTGCGTCTCCAGCCAGGTGGGCTGCGCGGTCAACTGTCAGTTTTGCCTGACCGCCAAGCTCGGCCTAAAACGCAATCTGACCGCCGGAGAGATTGCGGGCCAGGTGGTTGCGGTGCTGAACCGGCACGGCGTCGAAGTCGGCCGGGACCGGCTGAACCTGGTTTTCATGGGCATGGGCGAGCCCTTCTTGAACTACGACAACTTCATGGGCGCGGTGCGGTTGCTGGTGCGGGAGGTGGGTCTCAGTCCGCAGCGCATGACCGTTTCCACCTCCGGGATCGTCCCCGGCATTGAGCGATTCGCCGCAGAACCCGGCGAGTTCCGCCCCAAGCTGGCGATCAGCTTGAATGCGTCTAACAACTCAATTCGTGAAGAACTTATGCCTATCAATAAAAAGTGGAACATCCAATCTTTGCTGGATGCAGTGAAAAAGGTTAAGCTTCGCCCCCGCGAGCGCATCACATTCGAATATGTTTTACTTGCGGGAGTTACCGATAACACGCTACATGCCAAGGAGTTAGGGCGTCTGATGCGCAAGTCGGGACTGCCCGCCAAGGTCAACCTGATCGCGTGGAATCCAGGGCCGGGGATTGCCTACGCCATGCCCACGCCCGAAGCGGTGGAACGCTTCAAATTCGCGCTCGTAAACCAGGGGATTCCCACCTACTTGCGCCGTCCGCGCGGACGCGACATCTACGCCGCCTGCGGGCAGTTGAAGCGCACCGTGGAAGCCTAGGAAAACGGCCTCGCGCCTGGGTTCTTCCGCGGGGCACAACCGGTCCCGTTAGAATGGGACCTTCGCCACGGAGGGATTTACCTTCCCGACGCGTCAACACGAAACCGGCCCGGACGTGACGCCGGATTCGTGCAGATTTGGCCCGTTCAGGCATTTTTGCTTTTGCTGGAGACTTCCGTGCCCCAGCCTTCCGCTTTTTTCTGCGGAAAGGGTGGGAAACCCATAAATTCCAGGTCAACACCATGACGGAAACTTCACACCTAAAGTGCCATCGGGCCGGTACGCCCTAAAGCCAGCAGCGCACCGGTCACGCGCCCCGGCGCATGGCGGACCACGCTCTCCACGCTGGCGAAGTCCCCGGCGATGCAGCGCACACCCAGCTTCTCCACGCGTTCGATGTCGGGAACGATCGGCGACGCACCTTCGGCGGCGTAGCGGGCCAGTGTCTCAGCGGAAAACGGGGCCGTGTTGATCAGGGCGCAGTCGAAGATGGGGGCGCGGGTATGTTCGTAGATCCGCTCAATATGCTCCGAGGCGGTCAATCCCAGGCTCTCGTTGGCCTGGGTCATCAGGTTGCAGATATACACGCGGATGCCGCGGGCGTGCGCCAGCGCCGAGGGGATTCCATCCACCAGCAGATTGGTGATGAGCGAGGTGTAGAGCGAGCCGGGTCCCACGGTGATCAGGCTGGCGCGCTCGATGGCTTCGAGGGTCTCCTGCAGGGGCGCCGCGCCGGGCGGATCGAGCGTCAGTTCCACAATCCGCCTGCGGCTGGCGGTGATATTCGTTTCGCCGCGGACAATGGACCCGTCGTCCATGTGGGCAACCAGCGTGGTATTGGCCGTGGTCACGGGATAGATGCGGCCGCGCGTGGCCAGAATCTTCGAAGCCAGTTGGATGGCGTGGGCAAAGTCGCCCGTCATCTCGGTGAGGGCAGCCACAAACAGGTTGCCGAAGTTGTGCCCTTTGAGCGCCACTCCGCCGCGAAAACGATGCGCGAAAAGCCGCGCCAGCAGGTCCTCTTCTTCGCTGAGGGCCACCATGCAATTGCGCAGGTCGCCCGGAGGGAGCATGTTGAAGCCCTTGCGCAAGCGGCCGGAGGAGCCCCCGTCGTCCGTCACCGTGACCACGGCGGCGAGGTCGGAGATGAGTCCCGGACTGGCTCCCGGTGTTGAGGGCGTCACATGCTCGCGCAGCCCGCGGAGCAGTGTGGAAAGACCGGTGCCCCCGCCGATGGCCACCACGCGCATCGCCTCGGTGCGTGGCTTGGGGACAGTGACGGAACGCGCCGGATCGGTGAGTGACTTTCCGTTCTTGGTGGGTGACGATCTCAAAACTGAACCTTAGGGAACTTCAGGATAAAGCAATTCCGTGAAGCGAGGATCGTCCACCATGCTCTGAAAGTCGTTGTCGGCCCGGGCTTGCAGGCGATTGCGCGGGTTCAGGTCGATGGCCCGTGAAAGGTTGCCAATGCAGTCCAGGGTGCGGCCGGTCATGGCGTCGAGCAGCGCAAGACCGTAGAACGCGTAGTCGGCTTCCGGATGTCCGCTCAATATGCCCTCAAACTGTTCCCGGGCCTCGTCGTAGTAGCCGGTGTTCAGTTGCGAGATGGCATAGTCGTAGTGTTCTTCCGGCGTAAGGAAGGTGAGCTTGCGCTGCTCCAACTGTCGTTGACATGTGGAGATATACATCTTGCAGCGATCTAAAAGCTCAATGGGAGCAACCAGCAGGAGCTTCTCGAAAGCCGCGAGAGCTTTCTCGAACTTCCCCTGCTGCAACAACTGGACCGCGCTCATGTAGTGCTGAAACGCCGGTCCAGTGCCGGCAGAAGCGCCACCGGATTTGCCTGACGGAGAGGATTCTTTTTTGCGATCGAACACCACGGATCGGGCCTCTTGCATCATGAGTTTGCCGCGAGCTTTTGAGGTTGCACTCGCGATCTTCGACTGTTCGTGCAAACCAAAAAGCTGCGGTCGGATCTAACTCTGCTCAGGCCATCTTTATACGCATAACCCCGCGTGTCGTCAATGGCCTGGATGGAACCGTGTATCACCCGACCTGCTGCTTGACCAGTGTACGGTACACCGCCGGGTTCAGGGTCGGGTCGTTATACATCTTAAGTTGCCGGTACAGTTTGAAACGCCGGGTGCCTGCCAGCGTCTCGCGCCACAACGCGTCCAGACAGCCGGCGAGGTCAGCCCGCTGGTCTTCCAGAATGGCCAGGCGCTCGCGGTTGCGCTCGGCATGCCCTGCGGGAGCATCGGGGCGTTCGGCCTCCTCGCGCGTGTGGTAGATCTTCAAGGCCAGAATGGACAGGCGATCGACGATCAACCCCGGCGACTCGGAGTTCAGGGGCGCTGCCGGCTTGGGCAGTGCCTGTTCTTCCAGCCAGTGCAAGAGCAGCCGATCCAGCTGTTCCGTCAGGTCGTTGCGGTGCTGGTTGGTGGCATCCACGCGGCGCTTCACGTCGGCCAGCTCCGCCTCCGAAGCGCAGGGAACGCGCGCTTCGTCCTCAATGTGCCAGAGCTCGAAGTTGGTGTGGTGCTGCTGTTCGACGAGCTCAAGCCATTCGTCCGAGCGGTTCGCAAACGCTGAGGTTTTGGGCGCCGGTTCGTCCGACAACCGGTGCCAGTCGCGGGTTCGCCGGTCCTGCAAATCGACGATGTCTCGGGCGCAAAGCATGCTGAACTTCCCCTCGGAGTGCGCCGGCGTGTGCGGCTGCAGCGTCTATGGTAGAACTATCCTCACTTGGAGTCCAAGCTGCGCGTGTTCTTCGCCATCCGGGCTTCCTGAATTCACAGGGCTGTTCGAGCCAATCTACGGAACGAGGCATCGATGGTCGACCCCACTGAGCGGTTCCTTTGCATCGCCAGCTATGAAAAGGGCCAGGACTTTCTGCGCCAATGCGCGGAGCTTGGCGTCAAACCCACACTTCTCACGGTGGACAAACTGCGCAATGCCGACTGGCCGCGCGAGGCGCTGGAAGAAGTTGCCACCATGCCTCCCGGCCTCACCGTTGAGCAGATCCTGAACACCGTTTCCTGGATGGCCCGTGGCCGGCGCTTCGACCGCATCGTTGCTCTCGACGAGTTCGACCTGGAGATGGCGGCGCAGATTCGCGAGCACATGCGCATCCGCGGCATGGGCGTCACCGCTTCGGCCTACTACCGCGACAAGCTGGCCATGCGCACCGGCGCGCAGGAATCCGGCTTCCTGGTGCCGCCGTTCTGCCGTGTGCTCAACTACGACGAGCTCCGCGCCTACATGGACCACGTGCCCGCGCCCTGGCTGCTCAAGCCGCGCTCCGAGGCCTCCGCGCTCGGCATTCGCAAGATTCACGAGCCCGAGCAGTTGTGGCGCGCCCTCGACGAACTCGGCGACCGGCAAAGCCGCTTTCTTCTCGAGCAGTTTGTTCCCGGCGACATCTTCCATGTCGACTCGATCGTCAGCGAAGGCAAGGTCGTCTTTTCCGTCGCCCACCAGTACGGCCGCCCCCCCATGCAGGTGATGCACGAAGGCGGCGTCTTCACCACCCGCACGGTCGACCGCGCCAGCCAGGACTGGGCGGATCTGACGGCCCTCAACGCCGGGCTCGCCCCGGCACTCGGGATGGCCCGCGGCGTCACCCATGCCGAATACATCAAGGCCCACGCCGATGGCCGCTTCTATTTTCTGGAGATTGCCGCCCGCGTCGGTGGCGCGTTTATTTCCGACTTGGTAGCCGCCTCTACCGGCGTCAACCTGTGGCGCGAGTGGGCCCGCCTGGAAGTCGCCAGCCTGCGCGGTGAAGCCTACGCGTTGCCGCTGACGTTTGAAAGCTACTCCGGCAGCGTGCTCTGTCTTGCCCAGACCGCCGAGCCCGACACCGCCGCCTTCGACGCGCCAGAGATCGTCCATCGCATGAAGAAGCACCATCACGCCGGACTGATCGTCAAATCCGACAATCCGCTGCGGGTGAGGGAACTGACCGAGCAATACGCCGATGAGTTTGCCCGCCGCTTCCTGGCCTCCATGCCGCCGCCGGAGAAGCCGACGGCGTGACCCGAATCCTTGGAGTCAGAGGGACAGTGTTAGGCTCAACGTACTTTGTTTCAATGGCGTGCATCGAAAGGGGGGAGGAGCGGGGTATCTCGACCTTTTCCAGGTGCGCGTTCAATCTCTTTCTACCGATTGTGCGCCGCATGGGGGTAATTCTCTGCGTTCGCGGTTCATGCTCACCTCGAATGCGAACCTCAGGGGATAAATCCCCCCGGACAAATGCGGCGATGCCTGGGGCAGGGATGAATCCCTGGCCTACGTGAAACCCCAACGATTCTTTCCTGACAATCGAAAAAGGTGGTTGGCAACCATACCAACTAGTCGGTATGGTACTTTTCATCCATGACAGCGACCGCTTCCCGGCACGAATCCAAAACGAAACTCCTTCAGGCGGCACTGCACGTCATCCGTGCCAAGGGCTATTCCGCCACGCGGATCGAGGATATCTGCGAAGCGGCGGCCTTGACCAAAGGCAGCTTCTTCCACCACTTCGACAGCAAAGAAGCTCTGGCCCTTGCGGCCGCCGACTACTGGAATGAGATAACCGGCGCCCTGTTTGCTTCCGCGCCGTATCAGCGGTGCGCCGACCCGCTCGACCGCTTGCTGGCGTATGTGGACTTCCGCAAGGCGTTGGTCGCAGGGGAACTGCCGGACTTCACATGCCTTGTGGGCACCATGGTGCAGGAGGTCTACGAAACCAGCCCAACTCTGCGTGAAGCGTGCAAAGACAGCATCAGCGGCCATGCCGCCACGCTCATTCCTACGATTGAGGCCGCTCTTTCGCAGCGCGGAATGCATCCGGACTGGACAGCCGAAAGCCTGGCGCTCTATACGCAGGCAAGCATCCAGGGAGCCTTCATTCTGGCCAAGGCCAAGCACGGGGCCAGCATGGCGGCGGAGTGCATCGACCACCTCCGGCGGTACATCGAACTGCTCTTCAACCAGCCCCGTTTGCCCGCGTAAGGCGAGCCACTTTCCCAGAAGCAATCTCAAATCCAGGAGGTCAACAATGAACGCAATGGTCCTCAAATCAACGGTACTCGCATGCTCAATGCTGTCGATCGGGCTTGCCGCAACAGGAACAGCGCCAGCCCAGCAGCCCGCCGCGCCCTATCCGGCCATGGCTCCCCTCGACCGCTACCTCATGCCTGATCGCGAGACCGAAATTGCGCTGGCGCGGAGTGCGGCGCCCCCCGCACTCTCCACCAACGCCGAGATCCTGGTTCTGGCCAGTGACGGCTACCACTCCGTAGTCCCGGGAAAGAACGGCTTTACCTGCCTTGTGGAGCGAGGCTGGATGTCACCCCTGGATAGCCCCGACTTCTGGAATCCCAAGCTTCGCGGCCCCATCTGCTATAACCCGCCGGCGGTGCGGTCCATCCTGCCGTACACGATTCTACGCACGAAACTGATCCTCGGCGGCAACTCGAAAGCGCAGATGAGCCAGAGCATCCAGGCCTCGCTCGCCGGCAGCCTGCTTCCCGTGCCGGAGCCCGGAGCCATGTCGTACATGATGTCGAAGGATGGCTACCTCGGCGATGCTGCTGCGCACTGGCACCCGCATCTGATGTTTCACCTGCCGAGAATGGGAGCGTCCGGTTGGGGCGCCAACCTGGCCGGATCTCCCGTGATCCTGAATACCGACTTTACCGAAGGCCCCGAGCCGGAATCCATCTTCATGGTGCTCATCGACCACTGGTCGGACGGATCTCCTGCATCGGAAAACGGATCCCGCGGACATCAGCCTTGAGAGACGCCGCATCGCGCGCCGAAAGAATCCTGAACCCGCAAAGGAGAACCGATGAAGCTCACCGAAAATCCCGAAATCGTCCATTGGCCTGAGACCCATTACGTGTTTGTCGAAAAGACAGGGCCGTTTCCGAAGATCGCTCCCGAAGCTTGGCAGATTGCCCAAAGCGTCGTGCCGTTGCTCGCCGAGAACAACCAGATCACCGGCGGCATGAGCCTATACCGCATGAGCCCCAACGTCTATCGCGCCGGCTTTGCATTGGCGGCTGAGCCGGTCAAGCTGCCACCCGAACTGCGGTACGAACTCTTCGCGGGTGGCACATACAGCAAATTCGTGCTCACTGGACCCTACTCCGACTTGCCGGCAGCCACCGGCCGGGTCTGGGAGTGGATCTCCAAGAACGACATCACGGTGCGTCCGGACTTCGCCATTGAACGGTACGCCAACGATCCGCGCACTACTCCGGAAGACAAGCTGCTGACCGAGATTCTTATCCCCACTGCCTAGCAGACCCTGCGTGGAGCGGAGCACTCACCAGCGCAGCCGTTCGAACGCATGCCCAACCGCACGTACGCAACCCAAAGGAGGTTTCCCATGTCCACAGCAACCTTGAATTCCCCAGCTTTGACGGACGAGGCCGCGATTCTTGCCGTCCTCGA